>Ga0207706_10001187_pt1 | contig 26320 bp, 22 predicted proteins | sample KBSC53metaG_FD_184318 | JGI IMG/M metagenome (GOLD analysis project Ga0207706, IMG submission 184318) | Corn rhizosphere microbial communities from Kellogg Biological Station, Michigan, USA - KBS C5-3 metaG (SPAdes) (version 2) | ecosystem: Host-associated > Plants > Roots > Rhizosphere > Soil ... | reverse complement strand
TGCCGGCCTTGAGCGGCCGCAACGGCACGCTCGACCGGCTGATGAGCTCGCTCGACCAGGCCCACACACGAGGCGACGATCGGCTCGACCAGGCGTTCGCGCTGCTGGCCGAGCTGGAGCACGGCGACGGCTCGCGGGCCGAGGATTTCGCGCTCGCGCTGCGCCGCCACCACGCCACGGTGCTGCAGCGGCTGCAGACGGAAGAGGCCTCGCTGCTGCCGATCGCCCGCGACCTGCTCGATCGCGACGAGTGGTCGCGCATTGCCTCGGCGGTGTCGGCGGTGCCGTACCCGCCGGGCGCGCTGTACGAGATCGACCGCCGGTATCCGGCGCCGCACCGCAAGCACGCGGCCTGCTGAGCGGCGCGGGTCCGACCGTCAGCTCTGCGCTTCCGCCGCCAGCCGGCGCAGCGCCTGCTCGAACACCTCGGGCGGCTGGCCGCCCTGGATCAGGTGGCGGTCGTTGATGATCACCGACGGCACCGCATGTACGCCGTGGTCGAGGTAGAAGCGCTCGCGTTCACGCACCTCGGCCGCGAATTCATCGGAGGCGAGGATCTGCTTCGCCCGCTCGGCATCCAGGCCCACCTCGGCGGCCACGCGTGCGAGCACGCTGTGGTCGCTCGGATCCTGGCCGTCGGTGAAATACGTGCGCAGCAGCGCATGCTTCAGCTCGCGCTGCCGCCCTTCGAGCTCGGCCCAGTGCAGCAGGCGGTGGGCATCGAAGGTGTTGTAGATGCGGGCGCGCTTGTCCATGTCGAACGTGAAGCCGAGCGCCGCGCCGCGCTGGCGGATCGACTCCCGGTTGGCCTGCGCCTGCTCGGGCGTGATGCCGTATTTGCGCACCAGGTGCTCGGTGATCTCTTCGCCTTCGGGCGCCATCTGCGGGTTGAGCTCGAAGGGCTGGAAATGCAGCTCGGCCTGCACTTCGCCGCCCAACCGCTGCAGCGCGGTCTCGAGCGATTGCAGGCCGATGGCGCACCACGGGCAGGAGACGTCGGAGACGAAATCGATCTTCATGCGGGCCAGTCTATCGGCCGCTGCCTGGCGTTGCCGCGGCAGGGGCTTGGGCAGGCATCCGCGTTGCCGCGCTTCGAGGGGTAAAGGCGCATGGTTGCGCGAAGAAGGAGTTCGAGATGGCAAGCAGCAGCAAGCAGGGGCGGGCCAAGCCGCAGGCCCAGGTGGCCCACGGCAAGCCGATCGAGAGCGAAGCCGGGCGCCAGCCGCCGGGTGGCAAGGGCAGCAAGGGCGGTGCCTCGGCCCGCGCCGCGGGCACCGGCTCGACGCGGCGGCGCTCCTCGGAGCAAGGCGGCACGCAGGGCCATCAGGTCACCGACGACATGGACGCCGACAAACGCTAGGAGCCCCTCATGCATGACGACATGGCCCAGATCTACCACCAGCTGAAGAACGGCACCGGCCACGAGCTGGTGACCGAGGAAAACGTGCAGGAGCTGATCCGCATGGCCGAGCAATACGGCGACGAGCGGATCGAGACGCTGCTGCGCGAGTGGCACTCCAACTGCGGCGACGACAACTCGTCGCCGGTGCGCCGCGGCTTCCCGCCCTCGTCGCCGATGAACCAGGTGCCGGGCGGCCGCACCGGCCGCTGATCAGCGCCCGCCGCTGGCCGCCGGCCGCAGCCCGGCGGGGGCCGCGGCGGCGCTGCGCTGCTGCGCCAGCGTGTGGATCAGCAGCGCGCCGACCACCATGGTCACGCCGGCGATCTCGTGGGCGGCTGGCGGGTGGCCGAGCGCGATGCTCATCAGCACCGCCGACACCGGCACGAAATTGAGGAACGCGGTGCCGGTGACGACGCCCAGCGTGCGCACGCCGAAGTTGAAGGCCAGGATCGCGACCACCGACGGCAGCACGCCGATGTACAGCAGCGCATGCCAGGCATCGAGCACCGCGTCGGCCTCAGGCGCCGGCGACCACCCGAGCAGCGTGGAGGCCAGCGTCGCGAGCAGCAGCAGCGGCCACGAGGCCACCGCGGTGAGGGCGCTGTATTCGACGACGTCGAGCGAGGGCAGCCTTGCCGCGCCGCGGGTGTAGGTGATCCAGCCCAGCGTGCCGATCAGCGTGACGAGGTCGGCGCCCAGGGTGGAGCCCTGATGGCCGTCGCCGCCCTGCAGCACGCCGGAGACGACCATCACGCCCAGCAGCGCCAGGGCGGTGCCGAGCAACGCGGCGCGGCCGGGCTTCAGACCATCGAGCGCCCAGCGCACCAGCTGCGTGGTGATGGGCATCGTGGCCATGATCACCGCACCGTGCGATGGCACCGAATGCTGCAACCCGGTCAGCACCATGGCGCTGAAGATGCCGTAGCCGGCGAAGCCCAGCCACGCCAGCCGCGGCCCATGGGCACGCAGCTTGTGCCACGGGAAGCCGCCGCGCATCAGCAGCAGCGCCGCGAAGCCGAGCGTCGCGAGCGTGTAGCGGATCAGGGTGAACCACAGCGGGTCGATGTGGGCCAGCACCGGCTTTCCCACGAGGAAGAGGCTGCCCCAGGCCGAGGTGGCGAGCAGCAGGCCGGCGATGCCGAGCGGCCGGCGGGATGAGGTCATCGCGCACTCCTTGTTCTTTGCTTTGCGATGGCCGCAGTCTGGCCAATCGCCCGCCGCCCGGCCATTCGCATCTTTGGAGGCTGCTTTCAGGAAAAGCGAACTGCGGAGGGGCCTCACGGCGTGAAGACGATGCGCTCGCCGCTGGGTGCAGGCGCCGCCCAGGTCTGCTCCACGTCGCGCAGCGGGACCGCCTTGGCGTCGATGTGCAGCCTGCCGCGCGTGATCTCCTTCGCCAGCGCCGGCAGCTCCTTCAGCATCTCGCGGCCCGACAACGCGCCATAGCCGCTGCCCACGATCTGCAGGCGCGCAGACCGCAGGAAAGCGCCCGGGATGGCGGCTGCCTCTCCCGCCATCGACCCGAGGTGAACCCAGGTGAGCGGGAGGGTGCGGTCCGTGCGCTGCCGGAGCACGGCTTCCATCACACGTACCGCCGTGTCACCCCACACGAAATCGAGCACGACATCCATGTCACCTGCGATGGCGCCCAACCGCGTGTCCGCCAGGGTCACGGTGTCCGTGGCGCCGAGCGCCGGCAGCTTCGCGAGCTTGTGCTCGTCGCGGCCCGCGGCGATGACCTGCGATGCGCCCAGGCGCCGGGCGACCTGCACGGCCATGCTTCCCGAACTGCCTGTGGCGCCGAGCACGAGCACCTTCTGCCTCTTGCGGAACGGCACGCGGCAGCGCAACGCGAGCCAAGATGCCATCGCCGGATTCATCGAGGCGGCCACCGCGACCGGGTCGCTGTCGCTGGGGAGCCGGATGCTGTGGTCGATTTCGATCACCGTCTTTTCGGCCATCGTGCCGAGCTGCCCCGGCCCTTGCGCGAAGTAGCGCAACTTGCCGTCGGTGCCTCGGCCCACGCCATCGACGCCGGCAACGAGCGGCAGGCTGCCGGGGCTCGAGTAATGCGCGCCGGAGGCTCTTCCGCGGGTGACGTGATGGAGGCCGGCGGCGAGCACCTCGACCAGCATCTGATCACGCCCCTTGGGCACGGGGGCGGCGACATCGAGGTACTGCGGCGGGTGGTCGAACGAGGTGATGACGGCGGCTTTCAAGCGGTTCTCCTAAAGCGGTACACGACCGAAAAGGTTCGTGTTGCGATCCATTATTGGTACGTATGACGAACCATGTCAAGATATGAAAGATGAAGAAATCCAACTTGCTGAAGCAGGCGCCCGCACCGGAAGACCTGGCCGATGCGCTCGTGCCGGTCGCCTTCACCACGATGGCGGTGCTCAACCGGCTGGGGGCCGAGAACGACCTGTCGCTCACGCTGGTGCGCGTCCTGGGCATCCTGCTGGACCGGCGCCCGCGGATCACCGAGCTCGCCGACTACCTCGGCCTGGAGAAGCAGACGATGTCGGGACTCATCGCGCGGGCGGAAAAGAAGGGCCTCCTGGCCCGGGCGCCCAACGCCGACGATGGCCGCGCGACCGATGTTTTCCTCACGAGCGAGGGCGTCAGGCTCGTCAAGCAGCTGCGGTCGCAGATGCAGCAGGCGCTCGCGCCGCTCTTCGCGCCGCTCGATGCATCGGATCGCCACCGCCTTCAGGAGCTGCTGTGGCGCCTGCTCGAAGCCCGCAAGGAGTGAAGGCCCGCCGGTCGCCCGGTAGGCCGTGTTCGGATCTTCCGCAGCCGGCTTCGGCAAAACCGAACTGACAGCCGGCGCCGGCTTGACCACAATCCGGGGCCATGGAGCTGTATCAGCTGAAGACCTTCGTCGCCGTGGCGCAGGAAGGCAATCTCACGCGGGCCGCCGAGCGGGTATTTACCAGCCCGCCGGCGGTGAGCGCGCAGATCAAGGCGCTGGAAGACGAGCTGGGCGTCAAGCTCTTCGAGCGCACGCCGCGCGGCATGGCGCTCACCGAGCCGGGCGCCCGCCTGCTCGAGGAGGCCGAGCGCACGCTGGGTGCCGCCAACCGCATGCGCAGCGCCGCCGCCCAGTTGCGCGGCGCGGCGCAGGGCGTGGTGCGATTCGGCACCGTGAGCGACCCGATCGCGCTGCACCTCGGCGATGCGCTGGTCATCCTGGCGCAACGCCATCCGCAGGTCACGCTGCAGCTGCAGCAGGGCCTGTCGTCTCACATGCTGCAGGCGCTGCAGCGCGGCGAGCTCGACTGCGCCTATGCGATGACCGACCTGGAGCGCATCGAAGGGCTGACACTGCACCGGCTCGGCGTGGTGGATCTCGTGGTGGCGCTGCCCACGGCCTTGGCCGAGGCCCATCCCGCGGCCACGCTGCCGGACGTGATGGCGATGCCCTGGGTCGGCACGCCTTCAGGCTGCGCGCTGCGGCGCCACCTCGATGGCCTGTTCGCCTCGGCTGGCCGGGAGTATCAGGAGGGCGCGCTGGCGGACACCGAGGGCGGCGTGCGCAGCATGGTGGCCAGCGGCCTGGGCGTGGGCATCGTGCGGCTCGACCAGGCGCAGCAGGCCGAGCGCCAGGGCGTGCTGAAGGTGTGGCCGGGCTGGCGCGGGCACACCTGGCTGTGCTGGGCCGCGCCGGCGGAAGCGAAGATCACGCCGGCCGTCGCTGCCGTCCGCAGCGCTGTGCAGGAGGCCTGGGCGGTGGCCTGAACGCTCAGCGCGAGCTGCCCGGCGGCACCAGCCCGCGCCGCGGGATCGGCGTCGAGAAGATGATGGAGGTGCGCGTCTCGCCATAGCTGTTGATCGATGCGAGAAAGCGCTCCAGGTCCTGCAGGTCGCGCGCGACCACCGTCATCAGGTAGGAGTCGGCGCCGGCCACGTGGTGGCATTCGAGCACCTCGGCGGCGCGCCGCAGCTTGTCGAGGAAGGCCTTCTTGCCCGGCTGCAGCACGGTGATGCCGACGATGGCCTGCACGCCGTAGCCGGCCCGCGCGGCATCCAGCTCGGCGCCGACCGAGCGCACGACGCCCGCTTCCATCAGGCGCTTCAACCGCTCGACCGTGGCGGGGATCGACAGGCCGGCCGCGGTGGCCAGCGTCTTCAACGGCGCGCGGCCGTCCTGCTGCAATGCGAGCAGGAGCTTCCAGGCCTTGTCGTCGAGCTGCAGCTTTTCGGTCATGGTGGCCTTCCGCCTGAAATTCTGAAAGTGGATGAGATTCTGGCCTGAAGAGTCGCCTGTGCATCGCCCAGCGGCTTGCGCAGAATCTGGTCCATGGATTCTCAGCTCGCGCTCTTCGGCCAGTCGCTGCTCATCGGCTTCTCGATCGCCGCCCCGGTGGGGCAGATCGGTGTGCTGGCGATCCAGCGCACGGTGGAGCATGGCCGCGCCGCAGGGCTGGCCACCGGCCTCGGCGCGGCCTTCGCCGATGCGGTGTATGGCGCGATCGGCGCCTTCGGCATCACCGGGCTGATCGCCTGGCTGGTCGGCATGAAGCCGTGGTTCTGCGGCGTGGGCGCGCTGTTCCTGCTGTGGCTGGCATGGCGCATCCTGCGCCAGCCGGTGAGGCCGCGTGCCACGTCGCAGGCCGCACCGGATGCGCTGCTGCGCTACCTGGGCAGCACCTTCATGCTGACGCTGTCGAACCCGAGCACCATCCTCTCGTTCCTGGCGATCTTCGGGGCGCTCGCGGGCCGGCTGCAGACCGCCTCGCCATGGACCATGGTCGCCGGCGTGCTCGTCGGATCGGCGCTGTGGTGGTTGATCCTCTCCACCATGGTCGGCCTCGTGCGCGACCGCTTCGATGCCCGCTGGCAGCGCGCGATCAACCTCTGCTCGGCGCTGCTGCTGGCCGGCTTCGCGCTGTGGCAGCTGACGCAGCTCATCGCCTGAACCGCCATGCGCACGCATACCCACGCCACCCACGCTATCGTCGTCGAGGCGCCGCTGGCGCAGGCCTTCATGTTCTTCACGCCGGCGGGCGAGGAACTGTGGGTCGACGGCTGGCGGCCCACCTACCTGCATCCGGCCGATGGCCGCACCGAAGCCGGCATGGTGTTCACCACCGGCAGCGGCAGCGACCTCACGATCTGGACGCTGGTCGACTTCGACCGCGAACGGCACCGCTCGCGCTATGTGCGCTGCACGCCGGGCTCGCGCACCGGTTTCGTCGAGGTGAGGTGCAGCGCACTGGATGCGCAGCGCACCGAGGCCCGCGTGAGCTACACGCTCACCGCGCTGAGCCCCGAGGGCGAGCGGGCGCTGCAGGCTTTCGAAGGTGTTGCCTTTGCCGAGATGATCGATGGCTGGGCGCGCGAAATCGAGCGCCACCTGGGGACACTGCTGATGGCCGCGATCCGCTGAGGCAGCGATACGCCGGCGCCGATTTGATCCGTATCAAGCGCCGGCGCCGCTGCTCGTCCAACATCGCCTCCTGCGATGAGCGATGAATCCCTCAGCCCCTTCGACATCCGCCTGCGGCGACTGCGCTTCGTCGATGTGTGGCATTGGTTGATGCTGGGCGGGCGCGACTTTGCGCGTGCCCCGGCGGCCGGCCTCTTCTATGGGGCGTGCTTCGTCGCGATGGGCTGGGCGCTGCTGGCGGTCTACCGCTATGCGCCGTTGTATGTGCTGGCGCTGTCGGCCGGCTTCCTGCTGATGGGGCCCTTCCTGTGCATGGGGCTGTATCGCCTCAGCCAGCAGCTCGAGCGCGGCGGTCGGCCCGACTTTGCCGATACGCTGATGGCATGGCGCACGCGCACCGGTGCGCTGGCGATCTTCGGTTTTGCGTTGCTGGTGCTCGAGATGCTGTGGGGCCGCGCGGCGCTGGTGGTGTTTGCGGTGAGCTTCGACGGCATGCCCGATTTCAAGGGCTCGCTGCTCAAGCTGCTCGACCCGGAGAACATGGGCTTCATCGTCGCCTACCTCAGCGTGGGGGCGTTGTTCGCCGGCCTGATCTATGCGGTGAGCGTGATCTCGATCCCGATGATCCTCGACCGGCCGGTCGATGCGATCAGCGCCGCGCTGACTAGCATGCGCCTCGTGTTTGGCCAGCCCGGCGTGATGCTGGCGTGGGGCGCGGTGATCACGGTGCTGGTCGTGCTGGCGCTGTTGCCGGGCTTCCTGGGTCTGCTGGTCGTGGGGCCGGTGCTGGGCCATGCGAGCTGGCATGCCTATCGTGCGGCGGTGGAGATGCCGGCGCCGCGCGACCCGGCCGCGAGCCCAGCATGACGCCGGCGAGTGCCGCCGCTCCGCCCAGCAGGTGATAGCCATGCAACTGCTCGCCCAGCCATAGCCACGCGCAGGCGGCCACCATCACCGGCAGCAGGTTCATGTAGAGCGCGGTGCGCACCGGCCCGAGCCGGCGCATGCCGGTCATCCAGAAGAAGGGCGCGCCGATCGAGGCCGGCAATGCGGCATACAGCACCAGCAGCGCATTGGCGCGCGTGAGGGGCGAGATGTCGCTGCACAGCCAGAAGGGCAGCACCACCAGCGTGCCGAAGCCGATCTGCACGTAGAGCTGCGTCCAGGTGCCCAGCGGGATGGCCCAGCGGCGCAGCAGCACGCCATAGCCCGCGTTGCTGATCACGGCCGCGAGCATCAGCGCATCGCCCAGGTGCACCCCGCCGGAGAGCAACTCCGAGGGCCGGCCGTGCGTGATCAGGTAGACGATGCCCGCCGCCGACAGCAGCGCGCCCAGCCCCTGCCGCAGCGACAGCGCATCGTCGGTCGCGAGGCGGGCCAGCAGCGCGGAGAACAGCGGCATCATCGCGACGATCACGCTCATGTTCACCGCGCTCGTTGTCTTAGCGGCCTCGTAGGCCAGGCCCTGGTAGGCGGCACTCGCCAGGCAGCCCAACAGCGCCAGCTGGTGCCAGCGCTCGCGGATGATGGCTCGGTGCTGCCATGCCTGCCGCGCGACGAAGGGCGTGAGCACCAGGAAGGCCAGCGCCCAGCGGTACAGCGTGATCGAGGCCGGGGCGATCACGCCGACGGCGGCCTTGGTGACCAGCGTGTTGCCGGTCCAGATGGCGACGGCGGCCAGCGGCGCGAGCGAGGCGAAGCGGGCTGTGTGAGCGTCTTGGGCAGTGTTCATGCGGGTCATTCTTCGTACTGCCGACGCTTGTGTACAGTGCATTCTCGGAACTCATCGATTGCATGCCGTGCACGCATTGCGTTTCTCATGGACCTGAACCAGCTCGTCGACCTGGATGCCCTGTTGCGGGAGGGCAGCGTCGCAGGTGCGGCGCAGCGCCTGCACATCAGCGCGCCGGCGATGAGCCGCCGGCTGGCCCGGCTGCGTGACGCACTGGGCGACCCGCTCTTCGTGCTCGCGGGGCGGCGCTTGGAGCCCACGCCGCGGGCGATCGAGCTGGGCCAGCGCGTGCATGCGCTGGTCGACGACATCCGCGGCGTCCTCGTGCCGCCGGTCACCGACCTGACGCAGGTGGACCGCACGCTGACGCTGCGCGCGAACGACGGCTTCCTCGGTGCCTGGGCCGCGCGGCTGGCCGAACGCGCGGCATCGCAGGCGCCCGGCGTGACCTTGCGCTTCCTGCCGCGTGCCGCCAAGGACATGGAGGCGCTGCGCCGGGGCGAGGTCGATCTGGATCTCGGCGTGCTCAACGCGCCGGCGCCCGAGATCCACAGCCAGGTGCTGATGAAGACCTCGTTCGTCGCGGTTGTCCGGCAGGATCATCCGCTGGCGCGCAAGCGGCGGCTCGCGCCAGCCGACCTGGCGCAGTGGCCGCATGTGTCGGCCTCGCGCCGCGGCCGGCTGTGCGGGCCGATCGACACCGCGCTGAAGGGGCTCGGGCTGAAGCGCCGGATCGTCGTGGTGGTGCCGGGCTTCCAGTCGGCGCTGGCGATGGCGGCTTCGTCGGAGCTGATCGCGGCGGTGCCGCGGGTGGTGGTGCCGTGGAACCTGCCGCCCGGCAGCGTCAAGGTGTTCGAGCTGCCGTTCGCCACGCCGGAAGTCGACATCTCGATGAGCTGGCATCCGCGCCAGCATGCCGACGCGGTGCACCGCTGGTTGCGCGAGCTGGTGAAGTCGACGACCGCGAGCTTCGAGGGCCGGCGCCTATGATGCCGCCCCATGGTCGCGATCCGTGAAGCGCTGTTTCCTGCCGATGCCGCAGCGCTGCGCGCGCTGATCGACGACTACGTCCGCTGGCTGGGTCTCGACCTGTCGTACCAGGGCTTCGACGAAGAGATGGCGCAGCTGGATCGCCGCTACTCGCCGCCCGACGGCCTGTTCCTGATGGCGTTCGTCAATGGCGAAGCGGCAGGCTGCGTCGGCTTGAAGCGCATGGAGCCAGCCGGCACCGCGGAAGTCAAGCGCCTCTACGTGCGGCCTGTGCATCGCGGCCTGCGCATCGGCGAGCGACTGGTGGCTGCGCTGAAGGGCAGGGCGGGGCAGATGGGCTTCAGCCGCCTGCTGCTCGATGCGGTGCCGCAGACGGTGCATGCACAGCGGCTCTATGTGGCGATGGGCTTCCGCGAGATCGCGCCCTATTACCCGACGCCGGTCGAGGGCACCCGGTTCTACGAACTGCGGCTCTGAGGCATCTGCCCCAGCAGCCAGTCGCGAAACGCTTTCACCAGCGGCGCTTCGGCCCGCGCCTCCGGGTACACGAGGTAGTAGGCCTGCTCGCTGGCCAGCCCCTGCCTGAACAGCACGACAAGCCGCTCAGCGGCCAACTCCTCCTCGACGAGGAAGCGCGGCACCAGCGCCACGCCCAGGCCCGAGGCCGCCGCCTGCGCCATCATCGCGAACTGCTCGAAGCGCGGCCCGCGCAGTGCATGCGGCGCCGCGATGCCGGCCTGGTCGAACCATTCGGCCCACAGCGTGGGCCGTGTGGTCTGCTGCAGCAGGGTGGTGCGCAGCAGGTCGGCCGGCTTCGCGATGCGGTGCTGCTGCTTGTAGGCCGGGCTGCTGACCGGCACCACGTCTTCGCGCATCAGCGGCTCGCACACCGCGCCGGCCCAGTGCGGCAGACCGAAATGGATGGCGGCGTCGAACGGTTCCTGCGCAAAGTCGAACGGCTCGGGCCGGGCCGCGAAGTTCACGGTGACCTCGGGGTGCCGCGCGGCGAAGCCCGGCATGCGCGGGATCAGCCAGCGCGTGCCGAAGGTCGGCAGCACCGCGAGGTTCAGCACGCCGCCGGTGCCGGCGAAGCTCATCACCTTTTGCGTCGCAGCCTGCAGCGCGGCCAGCGCCTGGCGCAGGTCGGCCGCGTAGACGCGGCCCGCGTCGGTGAGCACGATGCGCTGGCGCACCCGGTGGAACAGGCTGACACCCAGCGCCTGCTCGAGCTGGTGGATCTGGCGCGACAGCGCGCTCTGCGTCAGGTGACGCTCCTCGGCAGCGCGCGAGATGCTGCCGTGGCGCGCGGCGGCCTCGAAGGCCAGCAGGCCGGGGATCGCGGGCAGGAAGCCTTGGCGGAACATTTGATGCGGTGGGGGAATGAAGTGGGGGCGGCGGCGCTACTGAGCCGGTGTGGCTGAATTCATTCCGAGTTTGCATCAAGTTCTTCCCAAGCGTCGATAGCCAGCGGGGGCGGTTCGAGGCATATTCGCGGGATCTGATGAATCCGGAGGCCCCCGCCATGAGCACCACCTTGCGCCAAGATGTCGACCAAGTCCTGCAACAGCTGGGCGTGCCCCGCGCGGCCTACACCGAGGGCGACATGGCGGTGCATTCGCCGATCACCGGAGAGGTGATCGGCTCGGTGCGCACCCAGTCGGTCGACGAGGCCAAGGCGGCGATCGGCCGCGCGCACGCCGCGTTCCTCGAATGGCGCCAAGTGCCCGCGCCGCGCCGCGGCGAGCTGATCCGCCTGCTGGGCGAGGAGCTGCGTGCCTCGAAGGAGGTGCTGGGCCGGCTGGTCACCATCGAGGCCGGCAAGATCACCTCCGAAGGCCTGGGCGAAGTGCAGGAGATGATCGACATCTGCGACTTCGCAGTCGGCCTGTCGCGCCAGCTCTACGGCCTGACCATCGCCACCGAACGCGCCGAGCACCGCATGATGGAAACCTGGCATCCGCTGGGCGTGTGCGGCGTGATCTCCGCCTTCAACTTCCCGGTGGCGGTGTGGTCGTGGAATGCGGCGCTGGCGCTGGTGTGCGGCGACAGCGTGGTGTGGAAACCGTCTGAGAAGACACCGCTGACCGCGCTGGCCACGCAGGCCATCGTGCAGCGCGCGCTCAAGCGCTTCGGCAATGTCCCGGCGGGGCTGTGCGAGCTGCTGGTGGGCGGCCGCGAGCTGGGCGAACTGCTCGGCGTGGACCATCGCGTGCCGCTGGTGTCGGCCACCGGCTCCACGGCCATGGGCCGCGCGCTGGCGCCCAAGCTGGCCGAGCGCTTCGCCCGTGCCATCCTCGAACTCGGCGGCAACAACGCCGCCATCGTCGCGCCCTCGGCCGATCTTGATCTGGCCTTGCGCGGCATCGCTTTTGCGGCCATGGGAACGGCAGGCCAGCGGTGCACCACGCTGCGCCGCCTGTTCGTTCACGACAGCGTCTACGACACGCTGGTGCCGCGCCTGAAGAAGGTGTACGACGGCGTGAAGATCGGCGACCCGCGCGAGGCCGGCACGCTGGTCGGCCCGCTGATCGACGCCCGCTCGCATGAGGGCATGCAGCGCGCGCTGGCCGAGGCGCGCGAGCTCGGCGGCAAGGTGCATGGCGGCACGCGCGCCGAAGGCGTGGCGGCGGATGCGGCCTACTACGTGCGCCCCGCGCTGGTCGAGATGCCGAGGCACGAAGGCCCGGTGCTGCGCGAGACCTTCGCGCCCATCCTCTACGTGATGCGCTACAGCAGCCTCGATGAGGCGATCGAGCTGCACAACGCGGTGGGCGCCGGTTTGTCGTCGTCGATCTTCACGCTCGACATGCGCGAGGCCGAGCGCTTCATCTCGTGCACCGGCTCCGACTGCGGCATCGCCAACGTCAACATCGGCCCCAGCGGCGCCGAGATCGGCGGCGCCTTCGGCGGCGAAAAGGAAACCGGCGGCGGCCGCGAGAGCGGCTCCGACAGCTGGAAGGCCTACATGCGGCGGGCCACCAACACGATCAACTACTCCAAGGCGCTGCCGCTGGCCCAAGGCGTCAAGTTCGACATTGACGCCTGAGCGCCGGCCATGAGCTTCCAGCCCGCGCAACGCCTCGCCGCGATCGGCGTCTCCGAGATCCTGCAGATCACCGCCCGCGCCAACGAGCTGAAGAAGCAAGGGCGGCCGGTGATCGTGCTGGGCGCCGGCGAGCCGGATTTCGACACGCCCGATCACATCAAGCAGGCCGCGATCCGCGCGATCGAGCGCGGCGAGACCAAGTACACCGCGCTCGACGGCACGCCGCAGCTCAAGGACGCCATCCGCTTGAAGTTCGAGCGTGACAACGGGCTTGTCTATGCAAGCCATGAAATCACGGTGGGCACCGGCGCCAAGCAGGTGATCTACAACGCCTTCATGGCGACGCTGAACCCCGGCGACGAGGTGATCATCCCGACGCCGTACTGGGTGTCCTATTCCGACATCGTCAGCATCTGCGGCGGGGTGCCGGTGCTGCTGCCGTGCGCCGAGGCCCATGGCTTCCGGCTCACGGCCGACCAGCTCGAGGCCGCGATCACGCCGCGCACCCGCTGGCTGATGCTCAACTCGCCTTCCAACCCCAGCGGCGCGGCCTACACGGCCGAGCAATACCGCCCACTGATGGATGTGCTGCTGCGCCACCCGCAGGTGTGGGTGCTGGCCGACGACATGTACGAGCACATCCTCTACGACGGCCTGGCGTTCGCGACGCCTGCCGCCGTGGAGCCGGCGCTGAAGGACCGCACGCTCACCGTCAACGGCGTCTCCAAGGCCTACGCGATGACGGGCTGGCGCATCGGCTATGCCGGCGGGCCGCGCGAGTTGATCCAGGCGATGGCGGTGGTGCAGAGCCAGTCGACCTCGTGCCCTTCTTCGGTGAGCCAGGCGGCCGCGGTCGAGGCGCTCACCGGCCCGCAGGAGATCGTGGCCGAGCGCTGCGCGTCGTTCCAGCGGCGGCGCGACCTCGTGGTGGAGGCGTTGAACGTGATCCCCGGGCTCGAATGCCGAAAGCCCGAAGGCGCGTTCTACACCTTTGCCAGCTGCGCCGGCGTGCTGGGCCGCCACACCCGCGGCGGTGTGCGGCTGGAAACGGATGCCGACTTCTGCCGCTACCTGCTGCAGGAGCACGACGTGGCGGTGGTGCCGGGCTCGTGCTTCGGGCTCGCGCCGTTTTTCCGCATCTCGTATGCCACCTCCGAGCTGCAGCTCAAATCCGCCTGTGCCCGCATCGCCAAGGCCTGCGCCGAACTGGAGTAGACACGCCATGACCCAGCCCCGCACCGGCGGCCAGATCCTCGTCGACCAGCTGATCGCCCAGGGCGTGCAGCACCTGTTCTGCGTGCCCGGCGAGAGCTACCTCGCGGTGCTCGACGCGCTGCACGATGCGCGCATCGATGTCACCGTGTGTCGCCAGGAAGGCGGCGCCGCGATGATGGCCGAGGCCCACGGCAAGCTCACCGGCCGGCCCGGCATCTGCTTCGTGACGCGCGGCCCCGGCGCCACCAACGCATCCGCGGGCCTGCACATCGCGCACCAGGATTCGACGCCGATGATCCTGTTCGTCGGCCAGATCGAGCGCAAGGCGCGCGGGCGAGAGGCCTTCCAGGAGCTCGATTACCGCGCAGTGTTCGGCACCATGGCCAAGTGGGTCGTCGAGATCGACGAGGCCGCGCGCGTGCCCGAGCTGGTGTCGCGCGCCTTCCACGTGGCCACCTCGGGGCGGCCGGGGCCGGTGGTGGTGGCACTGCCGGAAGACATGCTGGTCGAGGTGGCCGATGTGCGCGATGCGCCGGCGCACCAGGTCGTCGAGACGGCGCCGAGCGCCGCGCAGCTCGCCGAGCTGCAGCAGCGCCTGCGAGCCGCGAGCAATCCGGTGGTCATCGTCGGTGGCAGCCGCTGGAATGAACAGGCGGTGCAGCACTTCACGCGCTTTGCCGAAGCTTTCTCGCTGCCGGTGCATTGCTCGTTCCGCCGGCAGATGCTGTTTTCGGCCGACCATGCCTGCTATGCGGGCGACCTCGGCCTGGGTGTGAACCCGAAGCTGCTGGCGCGCATCAAGGAGGCCGACCTGATCCTGCTGGTGGGCGGGCGCTTGTCCGAAGTGCCATCGCAGGGCTACTCGCTGCTCGAGATTCCGAGCCCGCAGCAGACGCTGGTGCATGTGCATCCTGATCCCGACGAGCTCGGCCGCGTCTACCGGCCGCAGCTCGCGATCAATGCCTCGCCTGCGGCGTTTGCCGAGGCGGGGGCTGCGCTGCAGCCCTCGCAGCCGGTCGCCTGGCGCGAGCGCATGCAGGCGGCGCACGACGACTACCTGCGCTGGAGCGACCCCGAGGCGATCGAGATCCCCGGCCCGCTGCAGATGGGCCGCGTGATGCAACACCTCAAGCGCGTGCTGCCGGCCGACACGGTGATGTGCAACGGCGCGGGCAACTTCGCGACCTGGATCCACCGCTTCTGGCCGTTCCGCCGCTTCGGCACGCAGCTGGCGCCGACCTCGGGCTCGATGGGCTATGGCCTGCCGGCGGCCGTCGGCGCCAAGCGGCTGTGGCCCGAGCGCACGGTGGTGTGCTTCGCCGGCGACGGCGATTTCCTGATGCATGGGCAGGAGTTCGCCACCGCGGTGCAGTACGGCCTGCCCATCCTCGTGGTGCTGCTCGACAACGGCATGTACGGCACGATCCGCATGCACCAGGAGCGCGAGTACCCGGGCCGCATCTCGGCCACACAGCTGAAGAACCCCGACTTCGCAGCCTATGCCGTGGCCTTCGGCGGCCATGGCGAGCGCGTGACCACCACCGCGGAGTTCGCCCCCGCGCTCGAGCGGGCGGTCGCGAGCGGCAAGCCGGCGGTGCTGCACTGCCTGCTCGATCCGCAGGCGATCACGCCGACGATGACGCTGGACCAGATCCGCGAGAAGGCGCTGGCCGCGCGGCAGTGAGGTGACGCCCTCCATGAAGACGCTCTCCATCGAGCTGTGTACTGAGGACGAGTGCGTCGAGATGGAGGCGTTCCTCGTCGAGCGCATCTACGAATTCAATGCCCGCGCGACCGGCTATTTCGACGGAAGACTCGTCGGCGGCAAGTTGCGCAGCGAGTCGGGCGAGGTGATCGCCGCATTCAACGGCCACACCTGGGGCGGCTGCTGCGTCATCGCTCACCTGTGGGTGCACGAGTCGCAACGGGGGCGGGGCCTTGGCCGAATGATGTTGCAGGCCGCGGAGGCGGAGGCTCGGCAAAGAGGGTGCGAGCAGATGATCCTGTCCACGCACAGCTTCCAGGCCCCGGCGTTCTATGAAAGGCTGGGCTACGAGCGGCAGGCCGTCGTTCCCGACCACCCCAGGGGGCATGCGAACGTCACCTATGTCAAGCGCCTCCCGGGCGGCCTGGCACCGCCCGAGGAAGACCTTCCAGGCGATTGACCCGCGGCGTCGGATCTTCGTCAGTTCGCGCCAGGCCCTTGAACCGCCGCGGGCTCCATCACCTGATCGAACCTGAGGCCGCTGGTGCCTTCCCCCTGGCCGACCTGGTGACGCAGGGCCGTCCATAGCCACGTCGATCCGTCCGACCAGCGGGCCAGGCGCCGCTGGCGAGTGATGCGCACACCCTCTCGCGGCACCTCCTCGTCATAGAGGCGCAGCGGCGATGCACCTTCCAGTACTTCGCCCATCGCTGCATGGATCTTGCGGGAACCGTCGGCCTGCAGCACGGCGCCCTTCTGCAGCCGCGAAATGACCTGGCCCGCTGCGGAGGGCGACGGTTCTTCCACAGGCATGAGGGGGATCCAGTTGGCGGGAACCGTCGTCGCCAGCTGGTACCTCGGCAGCGCGCCCGGCGCATCGCTGATGGCCGCGGCAGGAGGTGCGGCCTCTGCCTCGTCGCGCAGCAAGGGCTGCTCGATCGGGCTTTCGATGCTTCGCTCGATCGCCCAGGCCAGGTTGGCCATCTCGTCGCGCATGAAAATCACCTCCTCGAGTGCCGCACCGCTGCTCGTGCGGGCGAGCGTCGGCGCCAACAGGAACCGGTTGCGCACCGCTTGGCCGGCCGCGCCTGCGTTGGCGGTGGCCAGCGTGGACTGCCACATCGAGAAGTGTGGCGCTGCGAGCGCCGGGTCGCCGATCGGCCGCAGCAGGGTACGGACGCCGAAGGTGTCGGTGACCACGAGCGAATCGACGCGGGTCACCGAGCCGACCTGCAGCGCCAAGGGCACCATGAACCAGTCGTTGCCGTAGCTGCTGACGTACTCGATGGTCATCATGTGGATCAGGTCCGTCGGCCCCACAGGCACCAGGCCGTAGGCGATCTTCGCGTCTTCCATCTCCCAGAAGCGGGGTGCCGGCGCGCCCGGAAAGCTCACTGGCGCCGGAATCGCAGTCGACACGAGGGTCGAGACCGCCGGCGCAGCATGGGTCCCGAGCGTGACGCGGGGGTCGATGTCGAAGCTGCTCCAGTCGAGCGGCCCTCCGTCGAGCTCGCTGGCGGAATAGGTCATGTCGTCCTGCACGTCGGCGGACAGCTGCGCCCCGACCGACAGGGCGTATTCCAGGCGGGCCGGATTCCAGCCGTCGCCGAGCGCGCCGGCCGGCTCGCTGGCCACGCTGTCGTACCAGGCCAGCCAGGCCGTGGCCGCCTGCTGCACCTTGGGCTGGTCGGCGGCGGCGATGCCGAGCGGAGCCTCCTGCACCAGCTGCGACGCGCCCGCGGTACGCAGCAGCTCGGCCAGCAAGCGGCCGTCGGGGGCGCGGCCGCGCATGCTGTCGAGGTAGCGGCCGGTGGCGCCGTCCAGCTCGCCCTCCGGCTTCTTCAGCGCCAGCCTCGCGAGGAAGGCGGCCCGGTAGCTCTTGGTCAATGCCTGCCCTTCGAGCAGGCGCAGGAAGTGCAGGCCCGCCTCGACGGCGAGGTTCAGCATGCGCAGGTCGCCGGCATGGCGAGGGCGCATGCCGCGCCGCTCGACCAGCACCTCCAGCGGCGTGCGCGACGGGTCGTAGGCCGATGCGGCCGGCGCGACCTTGTCGCTGCCGGACGGGCGGGGCAGCTCGCCGACGAAGCAGCGCGACAGCGCGGCGCTCGCGGCCCGCACACGGGCCTGCGCCGGCATGCCACCATCCTCGGCCTGGAACTCGCCGAGCTGCCACTGGCGCGTCAGCATCCACAGCGGGTCGAACACGCGGGCGCTCGCGCTGAGGCCCATGTCGGCGTCGGTGCACGACGGCTCCAGGCGCGTCCAGCTCGTCACCGAAGAGGTCGTGGGACCGCCTGCGAGCGTCTTGCGCCCTCCCGGCGGGACGACGATCGGCGTCCTCGGCTGCACGGTGAAGTGCAGCTCGGCGCCGGCCGCCGTGCCGAAGCGGTCGTAGGCCTTGACGCTGAGCGTGTGGTCGCCCGGCGGCGCCGGCAGGGTGACGCTCCAGCGTGCGTAGTTGTCGGCCACGTTGACCACGCTGAGCGGCGCGTCGGCCCATCCCTCGACGCTGTACTGCACTACGGCGATGGGCGCGTCCTGCCCGACCGCGGTGCCGGTGAGGGTCAGCGCGACCGGCAGATCGTCGGTGACGACCGGCGATGCCTGCGGCGCGATGGTGAGCGTGGGCGGTATCGCCGCCGGCATCCGGAACGTTGCGCTGGTGGAGCCCTCGATGTCCTCGATGTCCCACGCCCTGTCGGCCGGGATGTAGTACTTCAGCGTCGCCGAGGCGTCCGCGAAGATGGTGATGTCGGTGTCGGGGTGGATGCCGGCCAGCGGGGTGCCTGTGCACACCCAGTGCGAGCCGTCGGTGAAGGTCGCCGCGACGACGGGGCCGTTGATGCCGAAGCGGACCGAGACCGCGATCTTGCCGGTCCGTATGCGGCCGCCCGTCGTCTCGAGCGCGACGCTGCCGTTCACGGTGAAGGTTCGCGCGCCCAGGCGGGAGCCCGGTTGCGGGGAGTCGATCGTGACGCTCAGGGTGGACATGGGAGGCTTCCTGGGATCGTTAGGCGGTGAGCGGATGGAAATCGGTCGACACCGCGTGGTCGGCCGCGTTGAACGCGAGGTACAGGCCCGGCAGGTGCTGGGCAGCGGCACCGAGCGATGCGGTGTCGACGCCGCGCAGCTTCGCGAGGTCCAGCGTCTCCATCAGCACCTTGCGCAGCGTCTCGGCCGTCCAGTCCTTCCCGGGCACGGGGGGCACGGCGATCAGCACGCTCTGCGGCGCGCAGGAGTTCGGCAAGTCGAACTGGAACGCCAGGGCCGTGGTCTCCTGCCGGCTAGGGATCACCTCGACCCATTCGTCCACCAGCAGGCCGGTGAGTGCCTGGGCGGGCGAGATCGGGCCCAGCGTCTGCAGCACCAGCGAGAGCTTGCCGTGCGGGGCTTCCTGCTGGTCGGCGGCCGGCAGGCCGACCCAGCGCTCGCCCGCCACGAAGGGCAGTTGCGCGACGTTGAGATTCAGCCGGGCCCCCGCGCCCTGGACTTCGGCGCGCTGCAGGCAGGCGCCCAGGCGCGCGAGCGGATCGCGTACCCGCGCCTGGCGCAGGAACCAGGTGTTGGCGGCCAGCGGGTCGCCGCCCTGGGCCGGCACGCTCGCGGCCAGCGCATTGCCGAGTTCGGCCGCGCCGGCGGCATCGAGGGTGATGCGCGGCAGCACGACGAATGACGGGCCGAACACGGCGCGCATGCGCTCCACGAACTGGTCGCAGCGGGCGCGCGGCTCGGTGGCCGCCGGCCGCCGCCGCAGCTCGGCGAACTGGTCGATGCGGGCCTTGCTGAGCTGGGTCAGCGCCCGCGCCTGGTTGGCCAGTGCGCCGATCGCCGCGGGCTCCTCGCCGGCAGCGCTCACCGGTATGGAGGGGCCCACGCCGAAGACCCCCAGTGCGAGCAGGCCGGCGCGCAGCGCTTCGCCGGTCGGGGCCGGCTGCGCCAGCAGCGCGAGCAGGTTCTTGTGCGCGGCGTTCAGCGCATCCTCCGCATGGATGGTCCGGGTTTGCAGCTCCAGCAGGTCGACGGTGGCCGGCAGGCCGCGTTCCGGCGGCCCCATGTCTTCGGGTCGGGCACCGCGCGCCGCGCTCAGCAGGCGGCGCACCGCGCGGGCCTGCTCGAGCAGGTCGAACAGGGTCAGCTCGCCGGCGGCCAGGTCGGCGGGCCGTGCGTGCTGCAGGCGCAGCCTGGCGCCAGGCGCGAAGCCGCCGGGGCGGCGCCGGGCCCAGTACAGCACCCGCTGTTCGACTTCGCTGGCGCCATCCCCAGCGCCGGAAGAGTTGGCGGCCTCCACGCCGTACACCATGTCCAGCGCGCTGATCGAGAGCTCGCTCAGCGCGAACCGGCCCGTCTCGGCCACGGCGCCGGTGTCGTCCAGCCGCTCCACGGTGCAGCGGACCTGGGCGGCGTTGCCGAGCAGCTTCGCGGCCCAGTAGTTCAGCAGCCTTTCCGAATTGGAGCGGCTGCTCTTGTCCGCCTGCAGCCACCCGGGCGTGTCCAGGTTCGTGACGCCGCTCATCAGCACCATCATCCGATGGGTGAGGGCCGTGCCGGAGCGCGGCGTGCGCGCCACCTCCAGCTCGGGCGGAGGCGCCGCGCCCTCAGAGATGGCCGACAGCGTGCTCGCCAGGCGGGAGGTGTTGCCGCGCACGACCTGGTAGGCCGCTTCGGCCGTGAGTGCGTCGCTCAGCCCGTCGACCGCGTCGGCGAGTTGGTCGAAGGCGGCGGAGAGGGCGGCCAGCTCGGCATCGCCCGGGGCGGGCGATTGGGTGCGAAGCACCTGCATGACGACCGCGTTCTCCTCCTTCCAGCGGCGAAGCAGCACCAGGCCGTCGACCACGTTGTTCGCGGCGATGTGCTCCACCGGGCCGGCGGCGGCGGGGTCGGCGCGGACGACCAGCGGTGCCAGCCGCCGCAGCGGCGCGATGAAGCGGTCGAGGCCCACGTTGCCGGCGACGACGGTGTCATGCAGGATGCGCTCGAAGCGATAGCCCAGCAGCGCCGCCAGCGGCTGCCCCTGGCGCAGCCCGTCGAGCAGGCGATCGGCTTCCCGTACGCGGCGCGACGACAGGTCGATGGCGAACGGGCTGGCGGCCGACAGCGGCTGCGCGCGGGGCGGGCCGAGGTGGGCATTGCGCAGCAGTGCGGCAGCTGCGGCGTGCGTCGGCGAAGGGGCGTGGATGAACCCGCTGTCGTTCGTGAAGGCCAGCAGCGGGCCGGGCTCGCCCGTCGGAGGGCTGGCGACCGGGCTGGTCCGGCCTGTGGGCAGGGGCTTCAGGTTCTCGACCCAGCCATAGGCGCCGATGCAGGCGCCGGACGGGCTCGCGCCGCGCATGGCTGCCAGGCGCTTGCTGGCGACCGACGTCACCCAGGCGTCGAGGCGATGCGCAGAGAGGTCGAGCGTGCCCTGTGCCAGCAGCTGCAGGGCTTCGCTGTCCAGGCCTTGCAGGTGCGCCAGCCCGGCGCGGAAATCGCCCAGGGCAGCCAATGCCGGCGCGCTGAAGTCGGTAGCGTGCTCGAGCTGGTCGCGGATCGTGCCGCCGCCGGGCGCCGGCTCGCCCAGTTGGGCCAGCCAGTGCATCGTCTTCGGCGCGCCGGCGACGAGGTCGACCAGCTCGTCGTCGCGCAGCAGGCGCGCCTCGCTGGAGAGCAGGCGGGCGGCCGCCTGCGCGATCTCGCGCAGCAGCGCGTGGCGCAGCAGCATCTTCAGCATCGGCGTGGCCCGGTCCACGGCGTCGGCTGCCGGCCGCATCTCGATCAGCTTGGCGATCTGTCGCTCGGCCAGCAGGTCGGCGATGTAGTTCGGGGCCAGCGGCGCCCAAGGCGACACCTCGCCGGCCTGCACCAGCGGCGCGCTCACCGGCCAGCGCCAGCCGGCGTTCCACAGGTGCGCCAACCGCGGGCGCCAGCCGATGCCCAGCTGCTGCAGCAGGCGCACCTGGGCCGGGTCCTCGTCGGCCAGACTGGAGGCAACCAGCCGGTGGAGGTGCTGCAGGAAGTGCCGGCCGAACACGGGCCGGGCCGCATAGCTGCCCGAGACGGCGTCGCTGCACATCACGTCGGCCAGGTCGGCGTCGGGATCGGGTGGGTTCTGGCGCCGCCCGATGCGGGCGGTGGCTTGCGCCGCCGGGCGCCAGACCCCTTCGCGCAGCGACTTCAGCAGGCCGGTGAGCCAGCTGCCCTCGGCCTTGTCGGTCTCGTCGGGCCCGGGCTGCCAGAGGTCGAGCGAGGTCACGGGCAGCAGGCCATAGGGCTGGGGCCCGCAGCGCAGCGTCGGCAGCGGCCCGAAGCTGCGCACGTGGTCGAGGAAATGCCGGCGCGACCATTCGATCGCCTCCGGCGTCAGGCCAGCCTCGCTGCCGATCATGTTGCCGAGGAAATAGCCCCAGCCCACCTGCCACAGCGCGGTGTTCATGCTGCGCATGTCCAGGTCGTCCCGCGCCGTGCCGCGGTCGATGCGGCCCAGCGTCGCGTCGATGCGGTTCACGGGCAGGCCCAGCGCCCTCCCGACGGTCGCGGCGTTCGTCGCACCGGTGGCCGGGGCGGTGGCGGCTTCGATCGCGAAGCTGCGCTGCTGCCCGGGATCGTTGCTGCGATAGTCGGTGCGCCGGTCGTCGGAGTTGTTGGTGGGCGTGCCGGCCCGCAGGAACGCCAGGCCATCGGTGTAGTGATGGGCGTCGAGCAGGTCGGCCAGCTGGGTCGACACGTCGGCGCCGCTCGCAGAGCCCGCGACGCCGAAGACGACGAGGCTGTCGAGGCCCGTGGCCAGCTGCGCGGGGGTGACCGGCATGCGCAGCGCCATGCCGGCCGCCTCGGCGGCCTCGAAATCGACCATCCACTTCATGCCGTCGTCGATCGCGAGGCGCTCCCCCGCGCGCACCTCGGCCTGCTCGGTGTCAGACAGCGGTGGGGCCTTCGGATCCGGCCCCACGTGCAGTGGGCGCTGCACGTCTTTGCTGTTCGCGGTCTGGACCACCTTGCCGCCCGAATGCAGCACGGCGAGCCAGCGATCGGGCAGCAGCCGCGCCTGTGGCGCCCGCCGCCAGGCCTCGCTGCCCTCCGCGAGCGCAAGGGCGGGGAACACCGGTGCCGCGGGCAGCGGCTGGTCGGCCGGGACTGCCGCCGCGGGACGCTGGGCATCGTTGGAGGGCCGAGTCATGCGCGCGATCCACGCAGCCCGCGCGGCGCCGAAGCGGTCCGCCAGCTGCCGCCATGCGTCGGCGCGCAGCGCTTGCACGTTGCCGGCATGCCAGTCCTGCACCCAGTAGTGCTGCCCCCAAGCCTGCTCCTCGGTGGTCAGCTCGGGTTCGTGGCTGTCGAGATGGATCTTGTCGGGATACACCCGGATGCGCAGGTCGGCGCCCCCATCCGGCAGTGGAAAGAACCGCGTCTCGAGCCGCACCGGCAGCAGCACGAGCGGCAGCGTGCCCGGGCACAGGGCCGACGCGGGCATCTGCACGTCGTCGGCGATGCCGTCGGGGATGGCGATGGGGGACTTGAAGAGGTCGGACGGTGAGGAGGTGGTGGTCATGGGCGTGCTCGCGCAGGTGGGGCCTGTCACAGGAGTTCGGAGGCATGGATCAGCAGGCGCACCGGCTGGCGCCGCGTGAGGCCGGCGATGTGCGCCGCGCTGGCGCCCCAGGTGTAGTCAGGGTTGTGCGGCACGCCCTTGGGCAGTGCCGTGCCCACCGCAAGGTGGTTCGTGCCGGCCGGCTGCGAGCCGTCGTCGATGCCGAATCGCGGCTCCGTCGGATGCTCCTGAATCACCACGCAGTAGCCGGCGTTCTTGTCGCTGGCCACCGCCGGCGCCATGTCGAAGCCGAAGAACGACACGTCCGGCTCCAGCCGGCCCTCGAAGATCGGGAACAGGTCCGGTGACGGCGGGTCGCCGGCGATCGCCGGCGTCAGGTAGACCACCGCGTTGGGGTAGCGCCGCAGCAGGCTGCTGCGCAGCAGGAACACGAACTTCTCCTCCGGCACGCCATCCGGCGCCGCGCCGCCGAGCGCGCGGTCGTTGTGGGCCCGCAGGTCGCCGATGTCGGGGCGGCGCGTGCCGCTGCCCCAGAAGCTCCTGAAGTAGGTGCCCTGCTGGTCCGTCGGGAAGCCGCGCCACAGCAGCTCGCGGCCCATCTCCATGCTGAGGCCGGCCATGTAGGCCTCGACGAAGGCGCGGTTGGTGCGCAGGCCCAGCACCGTCTCGGGCGCGATCGCCGCCAGCCCCGGCAGCAGCAGCTCCTGCGACAGCTCCTTCAGCGGTTCGTACATCGGCTGCGGGAACGACGGCGAGGTCATGACCGTCTCGACGCCCAGCGGCGCCACGCCGGGCGCCGTGGGCGACAGGGCCGTGCTGCCGCGCGACACCGTGGCGGCGGCGAGCCGGGCGAGCGCCTTGCGCGGATGCAGCTGGTCCAGCATGGCGGCGATGTCGGCCTGCATGGTGACGTGGGCCTCCACCGTCGTGGGGCGGGGCGGACGGAGGCGGCCGAGGTGCTCGGCCGCCGCGGAGCGGAAGAGGCCGGGCCAATCCCAGGCCGCGGGCAGCAGGTCGACCGCCGGCAGGGGCGGCAGCGGCTGGTTCTCGGGGCTGACCTGGAAGCCACGGTTCCACGGCGTGCCGACCACAGCGTCCACGCTCGGCAAGCCGGCCAGGCGCGCGAAATCGGCGGCGGGCGGCGGGACCTGTGGCGCGGTGCTGTCGCCTTCGTTCAGGCGGGCCACCCAGGTGTTGTCGCCCGACCGGGCATAGCCTTGCGCGGCCACCCGGCGCGTCAGCGGGCCGCGCTGCCGGCCGATGCGGCGCATCGGCACCCGCACGGCAGATGCCGGCAACGACGAGTTCTCCAACTGGGCCATCAGCGTCGGGGCGCTGCCATCGGCCGACGCCAGCCCTGCCATGACGCCGGGCTGCCGCATGCGGCTCAGCACCGGCGCTGCCACCCGCAGCATGCGTTCCACCTGCCCGGGATCGGGGGCTTCGGGCCTGGGTGCCAGGGCCGACAGGTGGCGCGCATGCAGGCGCTCGTTCACCGCCATGCTCATCTGCAGCCGCTTGAGCCGCTGGTTCGCCTGCGGGACCTGCGCTGCCTGCTCCCAGGCCGAGGCCATCAGCGCCTCCTGGTGCTGCTGCACGACGCGCGTGCCCAGGCCGGCCGCGAAGCGCCAGCGCGGGTCCAGGTTCAGCTCGTCGAACCAGTTCGCCTGGCCGGCGATGGCTGTGCTCCGGCCGGCATGCCAGCGCCCGTACAGCGGTGGCGCGAGCAGCGGCTGGGCGGCCGGCTGCTGCGCGGCCTGGTTGAGGATGTCGGCCAGCGCCTTCTCGAAATTCGGGGCTGCGGCATCCGCCCACAGCACCGGCGCTGCGTCCGCCGCCAGCGGCAGCAGCGCGCCCTCCATCTGCACGGCCAGCGGCGCGGAGGCATCGGCCGGCGCAACGGGCCGCGTGAAGGCAAAGCCGGGATGCGCGATGTCGACGGCGCGCCGGCCCAGCCCGGCCGGCACCTGCCGCGTGAGCCGGCCGGCGAGCGACGCGAAGTCGCCACCGGCGCCGGTGCGGAACTGCCACGAGTGGTAGACCGGCAGCTGCAGCGGCGTCGACAGCGCCGTGGGGGGCCATGCCGGCACCAGCGACTCGAACTCCGCCGCGGCGATCGGCAGGCCCAGCCCGGCCTTGCGGCCCAACTCGAACGTGGGCACCACGCAGGCGATGTAGTCGGTCTCGGGCGCGAGGATGCGCGGGCACATCAGCCGCGACAGGGCCTGCTCGGGCGGGCCGTCCAGCGCGCCCTGTGCATCGGCCGGCTGCCCGACCGTCTGCGCATGCGCCCAGGCCCACGAGTCGCGCAGGTCCGGCAATTCGTCGAGATGGCGCGCAGGGGCCGCAATCGTCAGCGTGGGCAGCGGCGAGCCCACCGGGCTGCCGAGCTGCACGCCCGGCTGCTTGCGCACGACCACCAGGCACAGCCAGGGCCTCAGCTTCGAATCCTTGCTGGCCAGCGGCGTGAACAGCCACGGGAAGTCGGGCCGGTCGAACTCGATGGACGGGAAGTCGTTGGATTCGAAATCCGCGGTGCCGGCCGGCGGCTCGGTGCGGATGACCTGATGGATGTCGATGCCCACCACATCGCCCGGGCCGCGCAGCTGCACAGAGGGCGCGGCCACGGCCTTGCCGTTGACCTGCAGCTGCACGGCGAGCGTGGCGACGCCGGGCTGCGCCGGCACCAGCGAGTCGAGCCGATCGATCGCGGCGGCGGCGCCCTGGCGCACCCAGGGCAGGAAGCTGAGTTGGGCTTGCGGTTCTGCGTCTGCGGTCGTGGTCATGACGGTTTCCTGAGGTTCACGCGACGAGTTCATGGGCCGGCAGCAACTGCCAGGCGGCCTTGCCGCGGTTGAGGGTGGCGAGCACGGCCTGGTGCTCGCTCCAGGTGCGCACGGCGGGTGCGGTGGATGCCGTCGCGCCGCCATCCAGCGGGGCGATGGCCCAGCGCGGCGGCTGCAGCTGCGCGGGCACCGGGGTACCGGCGTTGCGGAAGCGCGCGGAGCCGACGCGGCGCAAGGGGGCGCGCGCGGCCGCGCCGCTGTGCGCCAGAGCCGCCAGCTGCGTGCGAGTGGGCAAGGCCGTGGCCGCTGGGGCGGCTGCGGTGCCGCCGCCCAGGCGTACCGTGCGATAGCTCAGCGGCGCACCGCGCACGGAAGCCGGGTCGATTGAGGTGCCGGGGGGGCCGAAGGTCTGCCCGGCATCCATCGATTCGAAGGAGGGCGCATGCAGCCGCTCGTCGTCGCTCATCGAGAAGTACTGCGCGGGTGCGAACGGTGCCTGCAAGGCCTCGCTGGACAGAGGCTTGCCG
>Ga0207706_10001185_pt1 | contig 26338 bp, 20 predicted proteins | sample KBSC53metaG_FD_184318 | JGI IMG/M metagenome (GOLD analysis project Ga0207706, IMG submission 184318) | Corn rhizosphere microbial communities from Kellogg Biological Station, Michigan, USA - KBS C5-3 metaG (SPAdes) (version 2) | ecosystem: Host-associated > Plants > Roots > Rhizosphere > Soil ... | reverse complement strand
GAAATTAAACACAAAAAAAGCAGCCCGCTTTTGAGCGGGCTACCGTGATATGACTAATACAAAAGAAAAATGCAGCCGCTTATGGCGCAGGCACAAAACCCTGGTCCTGCAGGATAGTGGCATTCGCCACATTCTGGTTATAAGTATGAGCATTCGGGTTATAACCGGATGGGAAATCCGCCTTGCAGATATCATCTGCTGCTTCACAGGTACCGCTGCTTTGCTGAACCCAGGTGTTGTTATCCGGGTTGGCAGTAGTTCCGGTCCTTACCCATTCCACCAGGAATGGTTTGTGGACAACGGCGGCAGGTTTAAAAGCAAACGCAAAAGTGCTGGCAGCAACCATGGCAGCCAAAGCAAGTGTTAACTGGATCTTTTTCATGATGTTAAAATTTAAAATGATAGGATTAAAAAAACGATTAAATAAGATTCGCCTACTCGGTTGGAGGTTTTTCGGCACGGACCTTCCCGCCACAGCTGCACTTTGCCGCCCTGCGGGACAATTCTTCAGTAACTCATGCTGCACCCGTCCTCCTTTCTTTTCGTTCCAGATATATACTCGCCAGGGTGACCAAAAGAAAAAAGACATTCAGCAGCAGGTGGGGGCCCCACTTCAATTTGCCCAGGATGCCGCCGCAGGAACAGGGTACCCGGTGCCAGAAATGGAGCATCACCAGCGCCACGTAAGCTGTGAAACCGGCCAGCAAAACCAGGGAAAGACGCCGCCCTGCGCAGCTGCAGTGCGGCAGAACCAGCATCAGCCCCGCGGCCAGTTCCAGTGGCGGCAGGCCATAGAACAAAGCGAGGTTTATGCCCGCCGGGAAAACCTGGTTTTCCATCTGCACGCGAAAATTCGCATAATCGAGCAGCTTGCTGAGCGCCGCATAAGTAAACAGCAGCACCAGCAGGGCGTCGAGGGGGGCCCGCCAGGCCGCATAACGCGTTCTATTGTGAATTACCGGATTGCGCATACGTTTTTTTTATGCCCAAAGTAAGCGCACCAGGCGGCGCCCAAACAGTAGTAACAACCCGTCAAAAGGGTACAAGTAGCCGCCCGGGGCAACCACTTATTAACTAAAAGTTACAATAATTTTATTAGCATTGTCCCACCTACTACTTATGACAGCTTCCTTATCCTTTATGCCCGGCCTTTTGCTCAGAACGCCTTTATGGTCCTTTGCCGATCGCAGACCAGCCGCTGAAGCATTAGCCGATAATACATTCCGCCTGGCCGTCTTCCTGGCCAGCACCGATTTTTACCGCGCACTGGAAACCAAAGGATTTCGCTATGAAGCGCTCTCCGGCCGCGAGCGGATGACCCTGGAAAAGTATGTTAACCGAATCCGTTTCCGTCCCACGCCCTTCGGCCTGTTTTCCGCCGTTTCCGCCACACAATGGTCTGACGAAGGAACTATCCGAACGGATGAACCCGGGGAATCCCGGCTTCACCTGCTGCCCGATCACAGCCTCAGCCTGATGGCAGCAGAAAGCAGCACCGCAGGGCTATCGGAGGCCGGTTATGAGCTGAACCCTACTCTTTATTTTGCCGCGCGCGAATTTCGTTTTATCAAATCCGAACCAACGGAAACCACGCGCCTGCGGTTCCTGCTGGAATCCTTTGAGGCCAACCCGCTAACGCGGAAACTTTGCAAATGGATCGCCAGACAAAACCGGACCGGGAAAGACATGCTAGACTTTCTGCAGCGCCAGACCGGATGCAGCAATGAAGAAGCCGCCGGCTACCTGGAATTTCTGGCAGGCGCACAGATCATGCGGCCTGCCGGCGGCCCTAACATCATCGGCCCCGATTATTTCCTCGCAAATCGTCCGCAATATCCCGCGCCGGCCTGGGATAAGGTCCTCCCGCAAAATAAAAAAACGGACGCCTTCAGCGCAAGGATCACCGGTCTGCAGCAACTGGGGCAGGAACTGGACCGGCAATACCCCGGCAAACCCACCAAAAACTGGTTTTATGCCAATACCGTCCGCGAGGCAAACGGCGGCCTTCCCCTGCATTATCAGCAGCAGCTCGGCGGCGCACTCGGCGCCCTTAGTAAACTGTCGCCCATAGCCGACGCCCCGATGCTGAAACAATTCATCAAAGACTTTACCGAACGGTTCGAAGCTAGGAAAATACCGCTGATGGAAGCGCTCGACCCGGAAACCGGCGTCGGTTACGGACCCTTCGCCGGCAGAGATTCTGAAGAAGGCATACTCAAAACGGTTACGTTTCCTTCACCGGACGAATACCAATCCGCCTTCAGCTGGTCCGGCACGCACCGTCTCCTGCTCAGTAAATGGCGTGCACTGACACCCGAGGATCCGGTTATCCGTATCAGCGCCGGGGATATCGCCACCCTGCCCCCGGCCAGTGCTCCGCCAGCGCCGGGCCTTTCCGTCCTGTTCCGCGTAACCGGACAGGGCCTTCTGATCGAAAGCGCTGGCGGCGTCAGCGCCGCGGCGCTAATGGGCCGCTTCACGCCTTTTTCCAAACCGATTCATGACATGGCGCAGGCAAGCGCCAGGCAAGAATGCGCCGCCAACCCGGGTGTCATTTTTGCAGATATCGGCCAGCTATCCGATCGTCATACCGACAATATCAACCGCCGGCTGGCTATTTACGACTATGAGCTGCCCGTTAACAGCTGCTCCCTTCTGCCAAGAGATAGACAAGTACTGCCCTCCGATCTGTTGGTCTCGGTCGACGCCGGAATGGTGCTGCTGGAAAGCGCCAGGCTGAAGAAAAGAATCATCCCGCGCCTTGCCACCGCCTATAATTTCCGGCACAATCACCTCGCCCTGTTCCGCTTCCTATGCGACCTTCAATACCAGGGCGTTCAGTCGGACCTGTATTTCGACCCGGAAACCTGGTTCCCCGGAATGGACCATTACCCCAGGATCCAATACCAGGACACCATTCTCTCTCCCGCCAAATGGCAGGTCAAAAACGAGGCCGAACTGGAAAACGCTGTTTCACTTCGCGACCGGTTGAAGTTACCGCGCCATATCCTGCTTACCCGCGCAGACCAGCAGCTCTGTTTCGACCTGGATCTTCCGGCAGACCGCGAAACATTTGACCGCTGCATTTCTGGCATGAGCACTTTTACCATACAGGAAGCCTTATTGCCGGACGAGGCCGCCCCTGTCGTGACCACCAAGCGCGGGGCGCCGCTAACGGGCCAGTTTATCGCCCTTGCCGTCAATACGCAGACCGCCTATCACGCTCAATCCTTTGTGCCACCGGTAAAAGCCCGGAAAAGAGAATTCATACCGGGCTCGCAGTGGCTTTATTATAAGATCTATTGCACGCCGGCGGGTGCCGACCGGTTGCTTACCGCGCGCATCGCACCTGTTCTGGAAAAACTATCCCGGCTTGCGAAGTTCCAATGGTTCTTCGTCCGTTACGCAGACCCCGGGCATCACCTGCGGCTGCGGGTCAGGATACCCGAGGCGCAAACAGGCCATGCCATGGCCCTCTTTAAAAAGCAATTCTCCGGACTCGTCCGCGACCGGCTGATCCGGGAGATCCAAACCACCACCTACCGCCGGGAACTGGAACGTTACGGCGCAGACCTGATGGAGCCTGTAGAAGCGTTTTTTTGTGCCAGCAGCCAGCTTGTACTGGAATTTTTGGGCAGCCGCGCTGCTGTCTACCCTGACCGGAACCGATTCTGCCTGGGCGCCTGCCAGGCCATTCTCGATCACCTTGTACCCGCTGCCGACCAACTCAGCTTCCTGGCCGATCGCAGCGAACGGTTCTTGCTCGAATTTGGCGGTGACAAAGCCTTGCGTATCAGTCTCGATGGCTTATACCGTAAAGAAAGGAAAGCGTTGTTTTCCGAAGCTCCCGACAGCGGCATCAACACCTGCCTGCCGCGAAACGGCCCGGACCATTTGGCGGCCAGCCTCCGGCAAATCGCCGAAAAAGCCCGCCACCTCCAATTCGCGCGCCGTCTGGATCTGGCCGCAGACCTGATCCACATGCACGTCAACCGGGCGTACCCGGAGCAGCAGCGCAGGCACGAACTAGTGCTTTATTACTGCCTGTACAAACACCACCTGACCCTAAAAGGCATGGCCAAACAAAAAAGCAATAAAACTGATCATGCGGGGGCGGATCAGCCGCCAACGGCTGCGTGACAGAAATCGCAGTGAGCAAAAATAACTGACTGACTATTTATCTTCCGGAGCCTGCCGGAAGTCCGCAACCCACCGGACCGGAATCCCTGGTTGCAGCTCAGCTGCGTTTGCTTTTGAACAAAGCTCCGTTCATTTCCTCCAGTAAGCCCGGCCGGAAGGCACGGCCCACGGGCACTATGTCCTGGTTACTGAGCGTAAGCTGGCCATGCTCAAAAGTTTGTATCCTCCTGTTATTGACGATAAAGCAGCGATGCACCTGTATAAAGTATTTTTCCGGCAGCCGCGACCGGACTTCTTCCATGGTCAGGTAGGCCATTTTCATCCCAGAAGAAAAATGGATCTTGATGTAATGATCTGCGGACTCTACAAAATAAATATCAGCAATAGCCACACGGGAAATTTTTCCTTTGACATCCGTTTTGATGTAAAAAAAATCGTCTTCCAAATTTACCGCAGTAAGATTTTCCTCACGCTCCCGCCGGATCCGCATCACTGCTTTCAAAAAACGCTCATAACTTACCGGCTTCAGCAGGTAATCCACCGCTTCCTTTTCAAAAGCCTCCACCGCAAACTCCGGGTGGGAGGTCGTAAATACCACCCGCGTATAGGGCGATAAAAGACCCGCTAATTCCATCCCGGACAATTCGGGCATGTCCACATCAATGAAGGTAACATCCGCGCTGCCCGGTACTCCCACTTCCTTTAGTGCCACCCTGGGGTCGGTCGAAAATCCCCGGAGTTCCAGGCCCGGCGTCTGGCCAACATAACTTTTGATGATCTCCACTGAATGGAATTCATCATCTACTACATAACAACTCAGGTTCATAATTGAATCGTCAGTTTCAGTTCAAAGCTTTCATTATCTCCGCCCATTTTTAGTGCATATCGCTCGCCATAGGTATGATCCAGCCGCCGCCGGGCATTTTCTATACCCACGCTTTTCACCCGCCGCTGGGCAGGCTGCCGTTTTTTACGGTTCCAGGTCCGCATTTCAAGCAATCCCCCTTCTTTCACCACAATTTCAATTTTGCCGGGATGCAGCGGTTCCCTCAGGTTCCCGTGTTTAAAAACGTTTTCGGTAAAAGTAAGTAGTACCAGCGGAATGATCGAAAGCCCGGCGGACTTCCCGTTCTCGTTATATTCCAGGTAAACTTCCTGACCGTATCGCAGGCGGTTCATTTCGATCAGGTTCCTCACCTGTTCCAATTCGTCCGTCAGCAAAGCCGGCTCATCCCCCTCGTGGAGCGAATAACGCATCAGGTCTGCCAGGTGCAACAGCATTTTTGAGGCTGCCGGCGAAACATGGTAGACACTGTTATAGACAAAATTAAGCGTGTTGAATAAAAAATGCGGGCTGGCCTGCTGCTGCAAAAAAGCGTAGCGCGCCTCCGCCAAATCCCTTTCTACTTCCGCCTTCTCTTTAAGTGCAACTAACTGTAATTTTTCTGTCTCTGCTATCCGGTCCCGGTAACGGAATAAGCTTCTGACCATCCAGTACGCCGTGCCAAAAGCCATAAAATAAAGGTCGCGCCAGGTAGCAAGGAACAAATAGCGTGTCAGCTGTATACGGCTGTGATAATCCAGCCGGTAGCCTTTAGCCAAATCCAGCACGTATTTGATCAGTAAAGCCATGACAATTTCCGCCACGACCGAAAGGATGCCGCGGACATAAGGGCGGGGTCCGGAGAAAACATAAGGCAGCACTACCTCAGCATGCACATAGAACAATGAAATGTACAAGATATAGTAGGGCAAAGTTGCCGCCAGTCCTTTTACCGTACCATCCAGGAAAAAAATCGTTGCCAGCTCGTAGGTCATAAAAAGAATCCATGCCGTACAATGGATCAAAAAACGCATTTTTTTTTGCAACCGGATAACTGGAAATGGCAATAAAAAACTCATAAACTGTTGTTGGCGTATAGCAAGATGTCGTTCACGAAATAAACTGTGCCAGCTTGCTCCTAAGGGATAATTTACTGTAAATTTTTAAAAATATGAAAACTTTATCAGTAAAGCATCTTAAAAAAAGCACCAGAACAATTTGCCGTTTTAACGCTGCGCCAGGCTCATTTACGGAAACCACGACGACGGCAGGCACGGACACCACAACCAGTATGACCACTGTAACGACCACAACCCAGCGCAAATAAGGGATTTGGTTTCGACCACAGGACTTGACACCAGGACCGGCCGGCCGGCGGTCCGTTTATTTGAACATTTACGAACTTGTTGCAACATCAACTTCAGCGGCTAAGTACTTTTTCCGATTCGCTCAACGCTGGCAGCGAAACGGCTGAAGACAACTATGCTTTTGATGAGCAAGCCGTAGCGGAGGAGTGCCTGCGCATATTGCATGCGCTGGATGAAGCTGTCTTTTCTTCTGTCCCAGAAGACACCGTCAAGCGCTATATCCGGTATCACCAGTCCGGTATCGCGCAGCTTGCCGGAAAAGTCGCGCTTCGCTGCCCCGCTGATCTTCTTGAAAATAATCCAGGGGCAAACAGCGCCCGTTTTTTGCGTCTACAGCTGTTCAGTATGCTGGATCATATCCAGCGGTTCCATACTGCTTATACAGATCCGGACATCATTATTCCTAAAGGGTACCTGGCCGCGATGCACCCCGAGCTTGGTCCCGGCACCGAAAAATTGGCCCACCTGGTCAGGTCATTTAGCGGCAACCCGCTTTTTAAAGAATGCCTGCTCGACTACCTGGATATCTTTTCTTCAGCCAGCCAGCCTCCATACCTCCGTTTCGGCCAGCTCAGCTATTACCGCTATTTTCTGCAGGAACTTACCGCATTTTTTGAAGGACAACCCCGGCCGGATGACCAGTTGCTGCAATCCGCGCTGATCCGTCTCAATTTTAATCACCTTGGTTTTTTAGCATGTTTTCAGCAAAGTCTGAAAAATAAAGCCAGCCAGGCCGCCTCACCCGGCGCCTGCCTCGACATCTTTTCCAGCGCCCAGCGCCAACTCGTTTATCTACACCCGCTCGTTCCCTTTTGTTTCGACCCTTCCTGGCCATCGATCCATACGATGATCGGCAACTGGCTGGAAGAAGAAATGGCGCTTGCTCCTACCCGGTACCAGGGCGTGATCGCCCCTTCCTCCACGCCGTCATCTGAAAAAATACCACTTAATTTCTCTGTCGCTAGCCTAGCCTGCCTGACCCGCCTCCTTTTTGAAGAAGGCTTCTATGCCATGGATAATATAACCGATATCCTGAAATTTACAGCGAAGCATTTCCATTCAAAAAAACAATTACATATTTCTCCGGGCAGCCTGAGTAAAGAATATTATGCCATCACGCAGGTAACCGCCGCAAATGTGCTCGACCTGCTCAAACGCATGAGCGCCCGGGTTACCAGGAAGTACTTCCCGGCATGGGCTGCATTAGGTGCAGCAATTTATTTTTTTGCATAAAGCCGGTCAGCTCACCCAGCCAGGTATAACTAAATCCCTCCATGGAGATCAATTCCACAGGCGGCATGCGGACAATCGCCTCCAGGGTATCAAAACCCAACTCCCTGCTCCTTGCCTTAAAATCGCTGCTGAAATCCAGATGGACTATCGGGCGGCACAACAATTCCTGATTTTCCTGCACTATAATGATATGTTTATTTATAACTGATTCGTAATCTTTATAAAGTTACAAAAACAATCTAAAAGCCTGTTATAAATGGTTCTTTTAAATAGGTTCTTTTTAAGCGGTACCATAAATGTGGCTGATTGATTTATTTTACGGCATGAGGAAAACAAGGAAGAGCGATATTCCTGAAGATCTGGCCGGTGAAATGATGAAGAAACTGGGCGCCAGGATCAAATTCCTGCGTGAACAAAAGGGGTATACCAGCTATGAGCTGTTCGCTTACCAGCACGATTTTTCGCGTTCACAGTATGGGGGGTATGAACGCGGTGAAAACCTGACCTTCCTCAGCCTGCTTAAGATCGTCCGGGCCTTCGATATGACGCTGCCTGAGTTTTTCAACGAGGGCTTCGATTAAAGTTGCTCAACATGAAGCCGGTCATTGCCAGTTATAAAACACAGCAAGCATTTGATATTTCACCTAAATAGCAAAGTCGTTTCTTTCTTGCGATTTTACTTATCCTAATGCGACAAGAAATGGAAAGGATCGAAATCTATATGGTACATTGCCTGCAAAGCCGATCAGCACTTTAAACAGCAACTTAAATTGTTCGGTAGTAATCAGGCAACACAGCCGGATCTCTCCCCGATATTTCACTGGCATGGGCCGTTATGGCAATCATGCTGGGATGATCCGTGGCTTCTCTATTTACGTCATCCGACTTCAAAAACACATAATTCGATGTTGCCGGTTGCATAACACCATGTCCGCTCTGATCTTCACCCAATGTAACAACTTGCATAAAATGAGTATCTTTTTTTGCTCCACTGCTCCGTGGATTTAGGGTGTCACCATTTGACAAGTGGCCTGCCATTGAAGGGACGGAGTCTTTGAAATAAGGTCTTTGAAAGTTTGTATCCCCTATATAGCTTGTAACCACAACGGGATTTTTTTGTGTCGCGGCACTCTTAGCGTACGCTTCAAAAGCCTGATGGGTAGTCGATTCTTTCGCTTCCGTCCCTACAAATTGATTGGGAATATGGACAACAAGCGATCTGTACATTTTACCGTCTTTAGTTTTGTAATCTATAGCCACACTGCGTATGGCTTCATCTCCATGTTTGACGCTTACTTCGGAAAAACTATAAGCCGACTTCAAATCGTCCCTAACATAGAAGCTCATACTTTGTTTATCATCGATTGAACCCTTCGCATTTAACCCTTGGCTGAAAGTCATTCGGGTATAACTAAGGCCAACAGGTTTGTCTTCGACACGGGTTTTGAGGGAAAAAGAGGCCTGCTCTTTTTTCCCTTCGATCACCGCGATCACGTGCGGAACAGTTCTGTTTTCAAATAACGCCTGAACTTGATCTTCAAAACCCGTAGTGACGGTGCTGGAGGATAGGCGGCCAAGCCTGTCAGAAAGTTCGGTTGGCTTGGCACTCCGTTTAGAAGCTTTCGTAGGTCGCCCCAGGGCATCCGAACTCATTACCGCCTTCCAGGCTTTGCCAAAATTCTCAAAGGCTTCACGTGAAAAAACCCCTATGACGCTAAAATCTTTCATGGCGCCCGTGGTGAGTTTAACATCTTCTTCCCTTGCCCTTTTCCTTTTAGCATGATCCAGCGGCGCATCGAACCTATCCACGCTGCTGGAACGTGTTAATCTTTCCTGACTTGCAGAACGTTTTATTGGACGGGGCTTAAGCCCGCCCTTTTGATCATATTCCGGTAACATTTGCTTATGTCTTTAGGTCGTTCTTGCCCAAGGCAAATAATCGTTTATGCTTCCAATGACAATGCTGAGATGATGTATGCTGAGGCAACAGCAGGATTAGACGGCGATATTTGAATTGTAATCTCGTTCCATCCCAGGACCAGGTAATCGTGAAAATTAGGAGATTTGAGGTCATAATTCCTTAGCTCCAGTTGACTAAGATTATTGGCAGATCCCTGGCCTTCCTGGTCGGCTACGTTGATCACCGTCTGATTGCCGTTGATGCTGCAAACTAAAACAACATTTCCACTGCCGGATCCTATCCAATGTTTCAGGATTAAAGCATACCGCGAACTCACGTCAACAACCTTAAACCCTATATTTAAAGTTGCGCCGGTTCCGGAATACCCCTTCTGGAATTCTGCGGACATTACCGAGCCAAATCCTTGACCCGTAACCAATAAATCATTTCCCCTGGACCGTATTTTAAATTCAGTCGCAGCACTTGTAGGTGGTATGTCAAAAAGGTTGCTTTGAAAACCGATACCCATGCCACTGCGCTGACCTTCCAGCAATGGTACCAGTGCAAATTCACCGATATCCATTGCCGCTTTTTGTGTCATCGTATTGAGATACCCACTTGTCAATGAGGTTATAAGTGCAGCTTGACCTCCACCAGTAGGTACGGTCATTGAATGCGATCCATTTATTACGGTTACATCATGCTGAAATTGCACCGTTTCAATGGACGTTAAAAGATCAGGAAAAGTGATATGCCATTCTGCTGCCATGGTGAAATCCAGCCCGAAAAGAGAAAGATCACTCGGCGGTAGCAGGATATTCTGTTCTGTTGCTGCAGTATCCGAAGCACCATAATACAGGAGCCGGGCCACAACATCATCAGGCATTAATATATTAGAGCCTGAAACCGTTTCATTGTAGTCAAATATGTTCCAGGGGTAGGTTTGCCCCCAATTCCATTGAATATATTCACCTAAGAAATTTTGACTCGATTGATCTAAATTTTGTATGGATGCATAGGCAGACCAATCTTTAACACTCATTTGATTTCCGGATGTGGCCTGCATGTCAGTCGAACTGGCCTGACCTACAGTGGCTGATTGTGAACGGGAGTTCTCCCAGCCATGTGAATATTGAAACCCTATTGAGCCAACAGGTAACTCACCGAAAAAACCAAACGAAACGTCGACGCCAAAGGTATTGATGTTTGACGAACTGGAACCGGTTGTGTTTTGGTTCATTTGTGAATTTGAAGACCCTGTAGATTGATTAGTGCTTTGCTCAACGCTCGCATTAATTGTTTTTGGAAAGATCTTTTTGAGACTGATCTTAGCACTGGTGTCGCTTATCCCTTTTATACCGGAGTTAACACTTACCATCATTGGATAATTATTAAATCCGGATGTTTGGTAACCACCGCCCAGCTGCCAGTCCGATCCACGTACCTGGATACGGTGCTTTACAACCACGGAATAGGTGTTGGATACCGTTAGGTTCTTCGTTTCAACCAATTTAAGTATCCTATACGTTACGACATCTGTCCCTATGTTGTTTTGGGATTCATCAAGGATATCGTACACTTCTTGTTTGGTAAAATAGTCGTTCATGATAAGATCATTTTTAATTGTTGTTTTATTGTTTCAGGTTGCTCATATATATTAACGTTCGGCGCGCATCTCGTTTTACCGTCGCAGCCACTCGATCCATCCATACCATCCTCTCCGCCGATTGATATCGATTGGATGTTTTCGGCCACACACAATTGACCATTTGTACCTGCCAGACCACCTTTTCCTCCTTTGCCACCACTCCCGCCTTTGCCTCCAATGGAGGCAAAAGTCTCCACCTGAAATACAAAGGATTTTTGATCTGGAACCGATACAAAAACGTCACAAGCCAGTCCCCCATGTCCTCCTCTTCCGCCATTACCACCATCGCCACCACGACCGCCAGCCCCCCCGCAAAAACCCTGGATAATTCCAAATGGCGTTACTTCCCCGGATGCCCCGTTTCCACCATCCCCGCCGTCTCCACCATCACTCCCGTCACCTCCGGGGAAACCATGAGCAGCACCCGCCTTCAGTTTAATGCTTTGCTCCAGAAAACCCTCTAATTCATTAAACCGAAGATCTGATAGAAAAAGCATAGCGCCATTCGCCCCTATAGTGCCATCAATACCGCTACTTCCTTCGCCTCCTTTTTTTCCTTTGCAAGAATCAGAGCCTTCGATGATACGTACACCCAATGGTGTAGACTCTCGCATCATTGGTTCGCCATCTATGCCATTACTGCCCCTATTTTCAACCCTTTTTATTGGGATGAGACGCGATGCAACGCTATGTTGTACCGAATTGGAACTGCCTAGCTCAATAATAGCCTGATCTTCACCCATATTATTTCCGATTGCTTTTAAGCAATTCAGGATAAAAACATTGCCTTTTACCAGGAGCTTACTTTGGGCACTTAGCACCAATCGGTTTATTGTCAGATGCAAATAAATCTCCTCCTCACCAATTGGCCAGGGAAACTCATCGGCATAAGCAGTCAGATCAACAACCTCACCAGGAGCAATGAAAAGAGCATCTACTTTCATCACTTTTACCGATACAGGAAAATGATTCAGATGAGCCTGTTCATCCCGGATAGGATAATTGCCATTCCCGAAAATATAAGCCTCCGCCCGATCATGTTCCCCTATGCCTAAGCGTGAACGCGCGGATTTAAGTAAGGCATTGAAATAAACATCGCCACGCCAGGCACGTTCTTTGACAGAAATAGGGCCGAAAAAGTTTTTAGCCTCTTCGACCGACGAAATACGCCTGTATTCTACACTAATGCGGAAATCCAGGGCTGTCTGATTTTTCATGTTATCTTTCTGGTGGGATAGCTGAGCAAATTATTGGCATCGTGCGGAAATGATTAAGCAGGGTTAGCGGAGATCGGCGGTACACTCCCATTAGATCCCGCCGTACCATTGCCACCTTGACTTCCATTTTGACCGCTAGACCCGTTACTGCCATAATATCCGTGTTTTGTGCCTGAACCACCACTTCCTCCTGAACCACCACTACCCTGAGCTCCACCAGGCCCCAATGCCCCCCCGCTGCCAGCGATTGCGCTGGTCGATAGATTATCCATATCCGCCTTAGTGGCTACCGTAATTTTCATTGTAGCGTTTGATGTACTGCCATTTCCACCATTTCCGCCTTGCCCGCCATTTCCTCCCGTTCCGCCATCTCCGCCGTCACCTCCATTATTATACTGACTACAATCAGTACTGCTGGCGTTCCCACCATTTCCGCCCGTTCCGCCAGTGCCTCCGGTTCCACCCGCGCCGCCAGCTCCCCCGGCCCCTCCTTGGGCAAAAACGGTAAAAAGGTCGGTGCCATCTAGTTGGATTGATCCGAGACTCAGGGTAGCAACAGGGGTAGATGCGCCATTTTGTCCCAAACCACCCGGTGTACCATTCGAACCTATCCCGCCAGGTTGTCCCGGGTCGCCAGATGAACCGGAATGTGATTGCCCGTTTTTACCGGTGGCTCCGGTTGCGCCGCTTTGACCATTTTTGCCTACCGGGCCAGACGCCCCTGCTACCAGTATTTGATACATATTTTTGCTACTCGGGCTTTTTAACTCGGTGGTACTGGCGTTAATCGTTAACTGTACGTAAGAAGTAATGCTTCCGCCGTCAAATACAATGGTATCACACTTAATGACTTGCGGTAACCCCGAGTAGACCACGTCTGTATTAATTGTTACGACGTCTGTATCTAAATACTCTATAAAAAATGGCAAAAAGTCCTGCACTTTTTGCTTGCCTGGCATGTTACTATTTATTTTTTCTAATCCATCTTGACCTAAATACTTTATGCAGTCCTGCTCAGTACTAAGTTGTACAATTTGGCCTCCACGATTCCGCGGAGTAAGTTCGTGTTGATCTTTCATGATTTTTTGCTTTATGGTTAGATTTAAGGTAAAAAGTGTTTAGGATAACCGATTTTGGCCAGATGGAAATCAAAACCAAGCTAAACAGCCACGTCAATGAATTCAAGCGTAAAAACCCTGTAAATATGACAGTTAAATCACCTTCGTTTTTACCGTTAAAATACTGTCTGAGCCCATATCGTTGAATTACTAAATTTCACGCGCCTGTTACCTATTAAGCAACATAAGATCCAGCTTCGATCACAGACAGAGCTGCAAAATGAAGTTGCGGCCTCATTCAGAATGAAACAGGTTGCTCATTATTTTGGCTTCCGCTATGTGGAACTGAACGCTTTCCCACAATGCTATTTTGCTTTTTCAGCGCCCCGTTTAGCGCGCGGCACCTGTTTGGCCATTTGCCGCTTTTCCTTCTTGTAGTTTTTACTCTTGCTCGGCGTAATGATTTCCCGTTCTGTATCATTCACCAACCGCAGGTCGCGCAGTACAGGCTTTATTCACCATTGTGGAGAAAAACCGTGAAAACACCCTGTGGATTGCGTTAAAACACGCTTGAATATCCTGGAACCCTGGACTAATTTTAATTAACTGTTAGTCAATACATTAAATCATTTAACTACAGTATCTACCGCCGGTATCGGCCCGGTAAAGAACGCCGGTATCACCTTTACTAATATGCAGCACACATGTCCAATTAAAAACAATCATCATGCAAACCAAACCAGTTAAACAACATGGGATACTCAGAGGTCTGGATGCTACCAGGGCCTCGGATTCATTTGAAGGAAAATTCGGCCGGATGTTCCGGACACTGCCTAAGGCACATTTCCCGGATGAGGCGCTGGAAGCATTGGCTACAGCCATGGTCTCGACCGATACCGGCGCCCAGACCCCGGAAACAGACAACCCGAGGGATGACGAGGAAAATACCGGCATCAGCGCCGGCTACACCTACCTCGGCCAGTTCATCGATCACGACCTTACCTTCGACCCAGCCAGCAGCCTCCAGCAGCACAACGACCCGGATGCCCTGGTGGACTACCGTACGCCAAGATTTGACCTGGACAACCTCTACGGCCGGGGCCCGGACGATCAGCCTTACCTTTATGATGAGACCGGCCGGAAATTCCTGCTGGGGCGGCCGCTAAACGGAAGCCCCTTTGACGGACACGTACAGGACCTCCAGCGTAATAATCCACCTGCGGGTGACAAAAGGGCGATTATCGGCGACCCCCGCAATGATGAAAACGTTATTGTCTCCCAGTTGCAGGCCATTTTCCTCCGCTTCCACAACCGGCTTGCAGACGAATACCCCGACCACAGTTTTTCCTTTGTGCAGCAACAGGTCCGCTGGCATTACCAATGGATGGTGCTGCATGACTTTCTGCCCACCATCATCGGAAAAGAGACCCTTCAACAGATCCTTCCGCAGCTGGATAAACAAAACCATGCGGGGACCGATCACCCGCAGCTCAGGTTTTATAAATGGCGGAACGAACCATTCATGCCCGTTGAGTTTTCCGTGGCGGCCTACCGTTTCGGCCATTCGATGGTCCGGCCCGTCTATCGCCTGAACACCAACAAAATGTCCCCGGACGACGGCCGGGTACCTATCTTCCGGATCGATCCGGCCACAGGCCGCCCCGACCTGGCCAACAGCCTGCTCGGCTTCCGCGAGTTCCCGTCCGATTTTGCCATCGACTGGCGTTTGTTCTTTGATTTCGGGAACAAGCCTAACCCCTTCAGTCCGGAACGGATCCAGCCAGCCTACAAGATTGACACTTCGCTGGTCAACCCCCTGCTCAACCTGCCGCCAACCGTTGCCGGCAATCCGCATAACCTGGCCCTGCGCAACCTGATGCGCGGCAAAAGAATGGGCCTTCCTTCCGGGCAAAACGTTGCCCGGAAAATGGGGATCCCGGTGATCCCTGACGAAAAATTGCTGGTAGGCAAGGCTACAAAAGACGGCAACAAAATCGGCTCCGACGGAAAAAAAGCGAACCCCGAACTGGTCAGTATCCACCCCGCCTTTAAAGGGAACGCCCCTTTATGGTATTATATACTGGCCGAGGCGCAGCAAGCTTTTGTTGACAACGACACCCCCATTCGGCTGGGCCCGGTTGGGGGACGTATCGTCGGCGAGGTCTTTGTCGGCCTGATGCTGGGCGACGGACATTCCTACCTGGCGCAGCAGCCAGAGTGGCAACCACTTGAAAAGCTGAGCCGCCAGGGCGTCTTTGGCATCACCGAGTTGATAAGCGCGGCTATTGCCTGATACACAAAGTTCAACGCCTATAAACTCCAAAGCCATGACCACACCCGTCCTTACCCGTTCTTACGATAACGCCAGATCCTGCACCAACCCCAAAGAAAGCCAGCTTAATGTCGCCAACGTCACCCGGCAGGGTATACGCCGGCTAATGAGCCTACCCTTGCCCGGTGATCTCCGGGCCTGCGAGGCACAACCCCTGATCGTTTCGGGAGTGCAAACAAGCAATGGCAACAGCCATGACCTGCTCCTGCAAGCAACCATGGCCAACATTATCTATGCCTATGATATCCAAAGCGGGGCACTCATATGGCAAAGCAGCATTGGTACGCCTATTCAGGGCAGCCGCAAGATCGACCTCTACCTGATTAACGATCACTGGGGCGTCCTCTCTACCCCGGTGATCGACCCGGACACCCAAACCCTTTATTGCGTCAGTTGGTCGAGCCCCGACGGTACGGTCGCCAGGGCAACTCATTCCCTGCACGCCCTGGACATTCGCGACGGGCACCAAACCCTTCCACCATTGAGCCTGGAAGGTGCCACTTACGAACCGGGACAGGGTCTGCCCCCGCAGCGCTTCCAGTCCATCGCCCGCAAACAGCGCAGTGCGCTCCTGCTGACCAAGATCCGGGGCCTGAAAACCATTTTCATTGGTTGCGGATCTGTCTCAGAAAACGATGGAAAGGCCCGGGGCTGGGTCATTGCCGTCGACGTCAGCGGGTTCGCGATCAGTGCCGCTTTTGCTACGGCTGCCCGCTTCTCAGGCGGCGGCATTTGGCAGGCGGGCCAGGGCCTCTCCGCGGATTCCAAGGGCTTCCTGTACTGTATGACCGGCAACGGCGCCTTTGATGGAAAGACCGAATGGGGCGAATGTATCCTCAAGCTCCGTTACACCCCGCCAAAAAACGGCAAGCCCGGGTCCATCCAGGTCACCGACTGGTGGTCGCCGTTCTCCGACGCCGGCCGTATAGGCAATGACCCTACCTTGTCCCATATTAAAGAGGGCGGCGACCTGGCCCCCAGCAACAAGAACGGTGCCGACGATATGGACCTCGGCTCCGGCGCGCCGGTTTGCATCGAAGAATTCGGGGTCATCGCGGGCGCAGGGAAAGACGGCATCCTATACGTAACCGATATGAACCGTATGGGTAAGACCAGCAACCAGGATTTCCGCCACCCCGCCGCCAATTATGCCAAGCTAAAAACCGCCCCCCTCTGGTTCACCTTTTTCCCCGGCTTCCAAGTCAGCCCGGCACCGGACGACGTTACTAAACTTAACTTCCTTTTCAACGGCCTGACGCATCATCAGCATTCCACCCCTGTAGTTTACGACAGCCCTGTCCATGGGAAAATGCTCTTCAACTGGGGAGAGAATGGTAACCTCCGCGCCTGGACAATCGCCCCTTCCGGCAAGATCACCTACTTAGCTTGTAGCGCGGAGACTGCTTCCCCTCAGGCTCCGGCGGCAACCAACGGCGGTATGCCCGGTGGTATGATCTCCCTGTCCTGCAACGGCAAACAACCAGGCACCGGCTTGGTCTGGGCCCTGGTCCCAGTAGGCGACGCCAATAAACAGCATACCCCAGGGCTCCTCTACTGTTATGACGCGGATAATTTCGCAACATTCCCCGACGGGAGCAAACAGCTCCGGCTACTCTGGAACTCATCGGACTGGGGCCTTACATTCATGCATCCCAAGTTCAATGTGCCGGTCGTCAGTGGCGGGAAGATCTTCGTACCGACCTATGACGCCCGCATCGACATTTATGGACTCGCCTGAACTATGCAAGCCGGAAGACCATACTCGCTGCTGCTGATCGTCACGGGGACCGCCTTCCTTCTGACGACTTTCGAGAGCAGCGCCGTTGTAACGGTTCTTCCTGCGATCAGCCGTAGCCTTCATATCGGCCCATCCGCTGCGCAATGGCCCGTCAGCGTCTACCTGATTGGTATTACCGCCCTGCTACCCCATGCAGGAGAGCTTGGGGACTTTTACGGTTACCGGAAGCTGTTCCTGGCCGGCCTTTTCCTTGCGCTCACCGGGACTGCCTTTTGCGCGGCGAGTACCAGCCCTATCCAACTTTGCACCAGCCGTATCATTGAAGCAGCTGGCATTGTACTAACCAGCGCCAATGGCACCGCCCTCGTGGTCAAACACAGCCCTGTATTGAGCCGAAGTTACCACCTCGGCCTCCTGAGTACGGCTGCCTATACCGGACTGGTGGGCGGTACTGTACTCTCCGGCTGGCTAACCAGCTATTTTGGATGGCACAGTATCTTTGTCGTCGTTTCGACCGGCTTTGGGCTGCTCCTGCTCCTGGCTGCCGCCTGCCTGCCCGCAGACGAACATTTTAAAACCACCAATTCACCCAACGTCGGTGGCAGCATTGTGCTCTTGCTCAGCCTCGCTGGAATGGAGACTGCATTGGACCATGCCCATGGTGACTGGCATTTAATTGGTAATTGGGGCCCCTTACTGGCATCATTCTTATTGTTTGCCGCCGCTATTTCCCGCAGGCCATTTGCACCGCTGCGCAGCCTGTTTAACATCCAGGTCACCATTGCCTCCCTTGCCGCCCTGCTTATTTATACTTGCCTGTACAGTATTATCCTCCTGTTACCGTTTTACCTTCTGGAGAACCGCCTGACGCCGCTCGCTTCCATGGGACTTCTCCTCGCATTTAGGCCGGTTTTAACTGCAGTGACTGCCCCATTTGGCGGGCGGTTAGCTGACCGGTTTGGCCAAGACCGGCTGATGTTGCTGGGGTTGACCTGTTTATTTGCAGCATTCTTAGCCGGGACCATGATACGGACGGGCTGGCACGGCCTGCTTGCGCCACTCGCCCTGTCGGGCTTGGGAATGGGATTGTTTCTTCCTGCCAATCATAGCCTGATCCTGGGGCAGGCTATGATTGGTATTCGCAGCCGCGCAGCTGCAGTGGTCGCCCTGACGAGGAACTTCGGCATGTTCTTTGGCGTCAGCCTAGGGGCTTACTTTTTAACACATAGCGGCCTGTCAGCCGCTGCAGGTTCAAAAACGCCGGTTATTCATGGCCTTTTTTATCTTGGTACGGTCATCATTGGCGTATCGTTGTTGATGGTAGCATTCAGTGACCTGATAGTAGCAAAAACGGCGGGCCATTTGCGCCGAAGGCGGGGAAAAATCAGGGCGGACAGATTCCTTTAGCTGATAAAAGATAAAAATACAGGTAAACGCTGATGCTTCCCACGAAGCACATCTAAGATCATAATGATTAGATCTCATCTTTGTCATGCGTCACCATCGGTTTCCCGATGACTGCGTATACATCTGCCTCAATAGAACCGAAGCCCTTTTCAAGCCCGGTAGAAAAGAATATTATTTTTATAATCATTTTGAGAATGGGCATCTGCTAGGGTATAAGTTTTAACCTATGCAAAGGCCAACTTCCATGCAGTTCTCAGTAATATTGCGATAGCAATGATCCTGGTAATTTTTTCATTTCAATATATCGTAAAAAAACCGGGCGAGCCCGGTTTTTTGTTTGTATTCGGCTACCAGCCCGCATTTTGTTTTAGCTTTCCCTGACTTATCTGAATATCCTGAGGTGGAATTGGCCAAACGTTATCTCTTGCCGGGTCGAAATTTCTGGCCTGCCATGCGACCGATCCTTCGGCAGCATGTAATGGTTGAGCGTATACCGACCGGTAAAGTACATCAGAATCAGAAATATTTGATTGAAAAGGTTTGGCCAGATAGCCGGTAGTTCGAGCTTAAAAAAAGATATCTTAGCCAACTAATTATTATAAGACAAATGAACACCAAATTAATTATGATGCTAAGCGCTATTTTCCTGGCGGCAATCGGTATAATTTTTACGTTTCTTCCAAAAGAAGCTTCGGCTTTCATTGGTATCAGTGCTGAAAAAAGCGGTCAGCTATTATTACAAATATTGGGTGCCTTGTATTTTTCATTTGCGATGCTTAATTGGATGGCTAAAGGTGCGATTATTGGCGGCATTTATAATAAACCTATAGCACTAGCCAATTTAACTCATTTTGTTATAGGCGCGTTGGCTTTGTTAAAAGCCATTTCAAACCCACATCTTTATTTTATTCTGCCCTTGGCGGGTGTTTACTCGGTTTTTGCAATATTATTTGGGGTTATATTTTTTAAACATCCTGACCCGGAAATCAAATAAAGATATGATAGGTTTCCCAGGGAGTATTTTATTGAAAATCTTCCCATGGAATCCGAGTTAAAATACCGCCGCCCGTCCCGGCACAACATTTACAAGCGTTTCGGAACCGGAATCAGGTGCCGTTAAAGTAGCTTCAGCATACCATTACGGAAATGCTATTTCGGCTGGCACAAAGGTAAACATCCATTTCACGGGGTTATTCCAGTCTTTGCCGGTAAAGTGACCTGCCGGTAACTTTATCAAAACGGTATTATACCCCTTGCTGAGCGGAATAAAAATTGGCTTACAATATTCGTATCCTTCGTCGACCAACGGTATTTCGAGATTACCTTTTTCACCTGCGTGCTTCCATAAGGGCACAGCAACCCGAATACCGTTAACCCGAACATTGCTTTGCCTGTTATCCCAATGGCCGGCAAGAGGCGAGTCAGTCGCATATGACCGTGAAAAATTATTAAACCCAATCCAAAAACCCCGGGTTGTATCCTGATCACTCCAAATTTGCGTCGTTGCATACCAAGTTGTATTTTCTTTTGGGTCGTGAAGAATTCCCGATACTAACGGGTACCACCAATGCCTTAATACGATAGTGCCTCCGACAACTTTCAATGCAGGTGTCAACTTTTCATGGCCGTCTGCTTCGGGCATAAACAGTTCCGAAAGATTACCGTTGTTTTCATAAGGGCCATATAGGCCCCAAACTATATCCGCCTGTCGCTGGTATGGAAAAGGCAATCCTTCAAAATTTTCCTTTTGCTGTTCCAAAAGCCTGGTCTCGAATTCAGTAAACGCTTTGGTTTTCTTTGAACCAGGTGTCCCTATCACCGCTGTCCAGCCTTGTTCACCACCGCCGCACCAACTTCGCTCGGAAAAGGCCAGCATTGCCGGGTAAACCGGATTCATGCGCAGCAGGTCCTGCTCATTATTGACAGCACGATCATTCCATAAACATATTTCGGCGCCGATATGCGCCGCATCACCCTGCGACTGATTATCCAACTGACGGTTAAATATCGTTACTACACTTTCCAGTGGATCCATATGATTCAGATACAAGTGGCGCGAATCGATGTATCGGGTATCTTTATCCAATGTTTCTTTCGCGGACCATAGCTGGCGCATTGTTCCTTTAGGCAGAATCCCGCCGGGGCTCCAACCTATGGTTTGCACGTGGTATTTCTGAACAAACTTGATCATTTCGGACAGGAAATTTAAATTGGTAATCTTTACCTCATCACCACCAATATGCAAATAGTTAAGATGGTAGGTATCCAGCACCTCTTTTAGAATATTTTTCAGAATGGATATGCCGCCAGCACTTTGCATATCAACATTAAAACAACGCTTAAAAGCCGCACTATGCCCAGGCATATCTATTTCGGGCACAAATTCGATATGTCTTTCTTTGCAATATGCCATTAATTCCTTAATATCATTTTCACAATAGTAAGCGCCTTGATCGCGCAGCATATTTTGCGAAGCGGTTAACTGCGGATATTGTTTAATGTACAAACGCCAGGCAATATCTTCAGTCAGGTGTAGATGGAAAACATTCAGCTTATATAAAGCCATTTTATCGATCTGTTGTTTCAGCAGTCCAACCGATTGAAAATTTCGGCCGACATCAACCATATAGCCCCGCCAGGCAAATGCCGGCCAGTCGGTAATGTCGCAGGCATCGATCATCGTATTATCGCGTAGTAACTGTAGTAGGGTTTGGATGCCGTTGAATATACCATGCGACGTATTGGCCGTTATGGTCACTTTTTGCTGGTCCGCCAAAAGATGGTAAGCCTCCTCAGACAAGTGGGACGAACCGAGCTTGCTTAATGCCAGTTGAATAGTAAGGCCGCTATCATCGGAAGTATTAATTTGCGTATTAATCCCTTTCGCGCTTAAAGCCTCCTGCAAATACTTTGCTTCAGACCGCAGCTTTTCGGATTTTATCTGGATACTATGGCATAGATAGGCCGGGAATAAACCCTTCTCCCATTTAGCATCCCGGGGCATAGGTATCAACGACGGTTTGGACGGCAATCCACATACCGAGGGGTAAATCAGATGCTTCCAAAGGAGATACCCCTGGCCCTTAAGATGGAGCCCATCGTTGGTTAAGCGTGCGTTCATTTTACCTTCAGCATCACAAAACGCATCGTGGATATTGATATATAAGTAGTGGTGCCCTTCAGCTTTTTGCAGCAGCGCAGCGTTTACCTGGTTTATCTCCGCCGATTTGTTCGTATGTGTTGCGAACTTATTGTAGACTGCATTGACCGGCAATACGCTTTGAACAAACAGTTGCGTAGCCGGGCTCTGCTGGCGTATATAGTCAGCGATCAACATAATGTTTTTGACCAGACTGTCCGGGCTTATACCGCGGGCCAAATCATTGGTTCCGATAAGCAAAAATACTTTCGCGGGCCTGCGGTCTGTCACCTCATCCATCCGGTGAATAACGCCTGCCGTAATATCACCGCTTATACCACGGTTTTTAATACGGCTATTACTAAAAAGCTCATTCCATTCTCCCCCATCGGTGATGCTGTTTCCCAGGAAGATAATATCATCCTTGGTTTTGGGAAGCGTCCGGAAATGAGTAACGCGCTGCCGATAATACGTTGAAAATATTGAATCAGGATAAACCGGCAGCCGCACCTGCGCAGACAGCGGCACCCCCAGGATTGACAGCAACAACCCAAGGCATATATTTTTCTGCATTATTACCGGCTGACCGTAGTGAAAATTATTTCCTGATAATTGTTCCGTTCATATAATACGCCGATCCGTTTACCGGGAATGGCTACTATATCTGAATATGCCGAAAAGTCACCCTTAAAACCTTCGGGGGCCTTCGCAATGTTTTTACTTATGCTCCAGGTTTTCCCCGCATCAAAACTTACCCGCACCGTCAGATTGTTCCTGTGGATTGTATCGGCGTCGTTGCAAACCGCGATAGTGTTCTTACCCAAACTCAATATGCTTCCCTGGCAGACCGGGTCGGGCAAATTATGATCAAAATAAGTAGTGTCCCACTTCTGGCCGCCATTGCTGCTGACGGCGATTATCCTGCATTTTATATTCCCCAACTGGTTCCGGGCGTTCAGCATCAGCTTGTTTCCGGTTAATTCAACTGCCATTACCTCGTTGCTGCCCGGCACGTTCACGTCATCGCTTATTTTGAAAGTTTTGCCGTGGTCATCGGTATAGTAGCCAAATGCCTGCCCATCGGCATAGTGTGGTTTTGGTTCGCCCGCCGAGTGATTTGCTGCTACATAAATCCTGCCCTTGTATCTACCGTGCGTGAATTGTATTGCATGTCCGGGGGTATTGGCATAGCTGCGCCAGTCTTCGCTGAAATTATAAGCTTTGTTGTATTGCGGCTGCATAGGCTTATGCACCTGCAATGTAATGTTTACCGGCGCTGACCAGGTACGGCCATTATCAACCGAGGTTTTGTACCATACTTTACGAACGCCTAATCCCTTGCGAAGCTTTGATTCCGACACATTTCCTGTATTATAGAACAGAAAAACTCTTCCTTTAGGGTACGCCGGGTCGGTCATATCTACTACAGGGGCGGCATTGTCGGCCTGCAATGTATCATTTGCTGCAACCACCTGCAAAGTGCTCCAGGTTTTGCCGTTATCGCTGCTGCGTTTTTCTACAATTTGAATATTGCCGAAATCATTTGAACCATGGACCCGCCCTTCGGCAAAAGCGAGCAGATCGCCATTTGGCGCCCTAATAATTGCCGGTATGCGAAAGCTTTTATAATTGTCGGTACCGGAAGTAAAAACTGCGGTCTTAGTTTCTTGTGCTAAAGTCCATAACGGTAGGACCAGAAGAATGGTGAATATTTTTTTCATATTTGTTATTTATTTAGATGTTCTGAAGTATTTGCATGCAGAACCATTCCTGACGGGGGAGGTGAAAAGGTCCTTTAAAGAGATTGCCTTTGGCAGATTGCGCCAGGCTGCCGTCCCGGTGCAGGTAACCGAACCACTCGCCGTGCTGCTTATCATGAAACCGGCTGTACGCATAATCGTGTACCATTTTATGCCATTTCGCATATTTCGGGTCGCCGGTAATAGTGTAAGCTAACAGTGTAGCGATGATCGCCTCGTTGTGCGGCCACCAGAATTTCATATCCTGCCAATATTCCTGCACAGGCTTTCCATAGACGTCCTGAAAGTACAATATCCCTCCGTGTTCTTTATCCCAGCCTCGTTCCCACATATAATCCAGCATTCTGCAGCCCAAACGGATCAGTTCGGGGTCGTTATTACGATACCTGGCTTCGTTTAAGATAAACCATGCGCCTTCAATTGCGTGGCCGGGATTCAGGGTACGTCCGTCAACATGATCAATGATGCTGCCATCAGGCGCAACCTGTTCCATCACGCAAGCAATATTATCTTTCACAAAATCCGTTTCGATCTCCTTTATCCATTTACCGATCCATTCGTCGCAGCGCAGGTCGCCTATCGTTTCACGCAGCTGCTGCGCGGTATTGATCATGATCATTGGTACGCCTATTCCTTTGGCCGGGCGCGTGTCCGTAAATTTTGAAGGAAATTGTGATGGGTCGGATGTATATTCGATACATTTTCCAAAAAGGTCCCTGGCACTATTAGCAATTTTCTCATCACCGGTGGCTTTGGCATAAGCAGCCATCGCTATTACAGCAAATGTTTCAGAAAAGAAGTACCTTCTTTTGCGTAGGGGCCTGCCATCGCGGGCCATATGGAAAAACATGCGGCCGTCTGTATCGAAGCAATATTGATTGATAAAGTCGATGCCCGCTTTCGCGCCCTCCAGCCACCCGGGGCGTTGCTCAACCGTATTGTAAAGTGTTGCAAGCAGCCAGGCAGCACGGCCTTGTATCCATACGGCCTTGTCATCATCGATCAGGCTACCATCGCGATCACGCATAAATAAGTATCCGCCATAATCCCGGTCTATGGAACGCGGGAACCAAAAAGGCACGGTGTCGTTCAGTAGTTGCTCCCGGTAAAATTTTTCAAGTTGTACCAGGTCGTTATTTGTATAACTCATTATTAATTTCTAAAAGATTTATCGGGCAAATCGATAGTAAAAGAGGAAGCCGGTAAGCCTGCCTGGTTCACTAAATTCGCCCTAGTAAAAGGTTGCATCGCATACCATACCGATTTAATATTCTCACCAGCCGGCATGGTTAATATGACGCGATTGTTTTTAATTATCCCATCGGCGCTAATGCGCTCGCCTTTATCATTCAGCAATTCAAAACCTCTGAGCGCTTTTTTATCTGAGGTCGTCAATACCTGCCCTATTGAAAAAGCCAGTGCTATCTTGTTGCCCGTCTTCACGGCATTTAAAGCATCCGGGCTATCCGAAACGATTGTTTTATGGTAAGTATAATGCAATGCCTGCAGGGCCAAACGTTCTCCGACCGGTTTCTTATTTGTATAATGCACATTAAGCGAGTCGCCTGCATCCATGCTAACTACGAAATGGCAATCAGGCACCTGCTTTTGAAGCAGACGTTCCATATTCCGGAAAGCAGGCCAGGACGGCCGATCAATGCCGGATAATTGAACAAAATAAAATGGCAATTGATATCCCCAATGCTGACGCCAGCTGTTGACCAGTAATGGAAAGGTGTATTGATATAGCTCCGGGTTATGGGCATTGCTTTCACCCTGGTACCATATCACACCTTTAACCGGAAACCCTGTAAACTGGCTTATACCCGCTTCATAATTATAACAGGGCTGATACGGATGGCGCTGTTTAGCCGAAGTTGCCAGCATTAAATTGGTATCTGCGCGGTCGCGGCAAAACTGCATCAAAAAATCTGACTTCCGCCAGTTGCTGAGTTCGTCTGCAAGCAGGTTGTCGTGCTCTAGTGTATACCGGTCGATCCATGATTCGATCGGCGATCCGCCTACGGCTACCTGTATCAGGCCGACAGGCACGTGTTCTTCATTATATAGTTTTTTGCCAAAGTACCAGGCTACCGCCGAAAAACCTGCCGCGGTGGCCGAATCGGTTTTTTGCCAGCTCCCCTCAAAATAATGCAGCCGGTTGATCTTGTTCAAAACAGAGGTATCCCATTTTACGCGATCGGTTTCGGCGACCACTTTCAATTGGCATAGCCTCAACAGCTTATTATTTGCAGCATTATGCAACTCCCTTTTTGCATCAACGGACCTGATCAGTGGAAATGCCATATTGGATTGCCCGGAGCATAACCAGACATCTCCTACCAACACATTGTTGAGCATAATGGACGTATCACCGCTTCGCACCTCAATTTGATAAGGACCGCCAGCGGGCATCGGCGGAAATGCAACTTTCCAATTACCATGATTATCGGCCGCGGTTATTAGTTTATGATGTCCAAAATAAACCTCGACCTTACTTCGGCCATTTGCTGTACCATAAACAGGCATAAGTTGCCCGCGCTGCATGACCATATCATCGGCAAATACGCTCGCCA
>Ga0207706_10001183_pt1 | contig 26340 bp, 22 predicted proteins | sample KBSC53metaG_FD_184318 | JGI IMG/M metagenome (GOLD analysis project Ga0207706, IMG submission 184318) | Corn rhizosphere microbial communities from Kellogg Biological Station, Michigan, USA - KBS C5-3 metaG (SPAdes) (version 2) | ecosystem: Host-associated > Plants > Roots > Rhizosphere > Soil ... | reverse complement strand
GGCCTTTGTAGCCAGTATTCACCTCGTACCGATGGCGGTGGCGCTCGGAAATTTCCGTTGCGTCGTGATAGATCTGCGACACCCGGCTACCGCGCTGAAGCAGCGCCGGATAGGCACCCAGCCGCATCGTGCCGCCGAGGTCGCCGCCTAACCCGCGGGTGTGAAGCTCGTTACCCTTCATCCATTCCGTCATCAGGCCGACCACCGGTTCGGGGGTGGTGCCGAACTCGGTCGAGTTCGCGTCTTCGATGCCGCAGAGGTTGCGCGCTGCTTCGATGACCGCCATCTGCATTCCGAAGCAAATCCCGAAATAGGGTACGTGGCGTTCGCGCGCAAACTGCGCGGCCCTGATCTTTCCTTCCGTGCCGCGTTGACCGAAGCCGCCGGGCACCAGGATGCCATTCACGTGCTCCAGGAACGGCGCGGGATCCTCGCGCTCGAACACCTCGGATTCGATCCAATCGAGATTGACGCGCACCTTGTTGGCGATCCCGCCGTGAGACAGCGCTTCGATCAGCGACTTATACGCGTCCTTGAGGCCGGTATATTTGCCGACGATTGCGATCGTCACGTCGCCTTCCGGATTGCGGATACGCTCGTTGATGAGTCGCCAGCGATCAAGATCGGGCTCGCTCTTGGGCTCGATCCCGAAGGCTGCCAGCACTTCATTATCGAGGCCCGCTCGGTGATAGGCCTCGGGCACTGCGTAGATGTTGTCGACGTCCCGAGCCTCGATCACGGCACTTGGACGCACATTGCAGAACAGCGCGAGCTTGGCGCGTTCGCCGTCCGGGAGCGGCCGATCGGAGCGGCACAGCAGGATATCGGGCTGGATGCCGATCGAGCGAAGTTCCTTGACCGAATGCTGAGTCGGTTTGGTCTTGAGCTCGCCGGCGCCGGTGATGAACGGCAGCAGCGTGAGGTGGATGTAGATGGCGTGATGGCGCGGCAGATCATTGCCGAGCTGCCGGATCGCCTCGAAGAACGGCAGGCCCTCGATGTCGCCGACCGTGCCGCCGATCTCGCATAGGACGAAATCGTAGCCGTCGTTGCCTTCGCGGATGAAGTCCTTGATGGCGTTGGTGACGTGGGGCACCACCTGGATGGTGGCGCCGAGGTAGTCGCCCCGGCGCTCCTTGGCGAGGATTTCCTGATAGATGCGGCCGGTGGTGATGTTGTCCTGGCGGCTGGCAGGGCGCCCGGTGAAGCGCTCGTAGTGGCCAAGGTCGAGATCCGTTTCGGCGCCGTCATCGGTGACGAAGACCTCGCCATGCTGGTAGGGCGACATGGTTCCAGGGTCGACGTTGAGATAGGGGTCGAGCTTGCGCAGCCGCACCTTGTAGCCGCGCGCCTGTAGGAGCGCTCCCAGCGCCGCCGATGCCAAGCCCTTGCCGAGGGAGGAGACCACGCCGCCGGTGATGAAGATGTACCGCGCCATGGGGCCTAACCTTTAGCGAGGGCGCGCCGATTCGACGAGAGCCTAAATCGGCTTTCGACACGAAACCCATGCACGGCAAGCATATCGGCAGATCCTCGTTAAGCCAGAATGGTCTGGTCAGATACCTTAATGTTAGCTCTCAATTCGCCATTCGGCCGCATAGCTCTCCAAAGCGAAGGGGCCGGTTACCCGGCCCCCGACATCCCATTTATTGCGACCGCGGCACTTGCGGACCCGATGGCGGAGCCGCCGGCGGTTGTTCCTGCTGACGCAGGGTGTCGAGCACGCCCCCGCCGCCCTGCCCGAGCGGAGCGCCCGGCGTCTGTTGCGCGGGCGTGCCGGTGTTCTGGATGATCGATCGGGGCTTGCGGTCCAGACCCGCCAGGATCGAGAGCACCAAGCTGGTGGCGAAAAACGTAGCAGCTAGGATGGCGGTGGTGCGGGTCAGCACATTCGACGTCCCACGGCTCGACAAAAATCCGCCGGTCGAGCCGATCCCGAGGCCGCCTCCTTCCGACTTCTGCAGCAGAACCACCCCAATCATGGCGGTGACCACCATGAGATGAATCACGATAATGACAGTCTGCATAGGTCCATCACGTTTGAATGCTGCGCCCTGGAACCGTCAGGTCCCGCCGCCCCGGGCGTCATATAGGAAGTCGCGGGCGTGTCTACACGATCCCCGACGGCATTTCCACCGGACCGGCACCCCTATTCCGGCTCGATGCCCGCCTCCTTGACCCATCTGGTCCATTTGGCGAGATCCTCGCGCACGAAGGCCGCGAGTTCCCCGGGCGTGCTGGAAAAGGCGTCGAACCCGATGCCCGCCAGACGCTCCTTGACCGTCGGATCGGTAATGATCCGTCGCAACTCTCCATTGAGACGTTCGACCACCGGCTTGGGCGTGTTGGCCGGTGCGAAAATGGCATTCCAGGGAATCAGGTCGAACGAGGGAAGTCCCGCCTCCGTCATGGATGGAATGTCGGGCAGGAGCGGGCTTCGCTCCTTGGTGGTGACCGCAAGGGCCCGGACATTTCCCGCCTTCGCCTGCGGCGAACCGAGCGCGAAGTCGACGAACATCATCGCCAGACGGCCGGTCATCACGTCGTTGATGGCTTGCGGAGAACTTCGATACGGGACGTGGACGAGATCGAGGCCGGCCATCCGTTTGAGGGTGGCGCCCGCGACCAGGCCGATTGCATTCGTACTGGCGTAGCTCAGCCTGCCGGGATTGGCTTTCACGTAGGCTATGAATTCCGGCACCGAAGTGGCCGGGATTTTGGGGTCGATGACCAGCATGAAGGGAAGATTTCCGACCCGCGACAGCGCCGAGAAATCCCGCACCGGATCGTATGGAATGCTTTTCAGCAAATTGGGATTTGCCGAATGCGTGCTCACGGTGGTCATGAAAATGGTGTAGCCATCGGGCGCCGCTCGCGCGACCGCGGTCGCCGCAATCGCGCCGTTGGCGCCGGGCTTGTAGTCGAGCACGACTGGCTGCTTGAGCGCCTTGCTCAGTTCGTCCGCAATGATGCGCGCGGTCGGGTCGATGCCGCTTCCGACAGCGAACGGCACCACCAGCGTAATCGCCCGGCTCGGATAGTCTTGCGCCGACGCCCCGCCAACGGCCAGCACGGCGGCAGCAATTGCCGCGACGAACCGTGAGAGCTTGCGGCCTCCGGTCAACGCGGGCGGGCCTATTGCAGGGTTTTCAGATAGGCGACGATGTCGTCGACATCCTTGCCGTCGGTCAGTCCGCCATAAGGCATGCGGTTGCCCTTCACCTTGGCCTGCGGATCCTGGATATACGCGCGCAGATTGGCTTCGTCCCAGACCAGATTCGCGCGCTTCATCGGATTCGAGTAGCGGAAATCATCGAGGGCGGCCGATTTGCGTCCAACTACGCCTTTGAGGCTCGGCCCGAGCGCGTCGGGCCGTTCGGTGTGGCAGGCGGCGCAAGTCTGGTACAGCGCCTTGCCATGATCGGGGTCAGCCGCCGTCGCGGGACTTGCGATTGCGAGGAGCAGAAAGACACCCACCGTGATGCCGGGGGGTAAGTGGCGCATGGTTCGGCCCTTGATGTCGATCATGCGTGCACCAGCGGACCGGGGCTCTTGATATACTTCGTGGCGATCGCCTCTGCCGACCAATAGGCGAGCGCGCCGACGAGACCGGTCGGATTGTAGGACGCATTCTGCGGAAACAGCGACGCCCCCATGACGAACAGGTTGTCGGCGTCCCAGGCCTGGCAATACCGGTTGACCGCGCTGGTCTTCGGATCGGCCCCCATCATGGTGCCGCCGGTATTGTGCGTCGATTGATAGGGCACGACGTTGTAGTTGCCACGCCGCACGTTGACGTTGCCTTTGATTGTCGGCTTCATCGCGGTCGCGATCCGGTCGAGCACACCGGCGAGGTACTCCGCCATCTTGTGGTCATTGTTGCGAAAATTGTAGCTCATGCGGATGAGCGGGCGTCCAAGCGCGTCCTTGTAGGTCGGGTCGAGGTCGAGAAAATTCTCGCGGTGCGCGTAGTTGCAGCCCGAGGCGCCGACGCCGAACGCGTGATTGTACCATTTGGCCGTCGCCCGTTTCCAATCGCGACCCCAACGCGGGGTGCCGGGCGGTACCGGCCGTGTCAGGATCGGCCGCCCGTTTGTCGTGCCGGCCGAAATCCAGGCGCCGCCGAAGAATCCAAGCCCCGAGTGATCGAAGTTGTCGCCGTTGAAGTCGTCGATATTGGTGCCATGCGCGCCTGACGCCATGAATGGATTGATCTCCTTGCTCTCGAAGAACACCGTCACGCCGTTGCCGCTGATCTGATAGCAGTAGTTCCTGCCGACGGCGCCCTTCCCGGTCGTGTGGTCGTACGGTTCGCCGATACCGGCCGTGAGCATCAGCAGCACGTTGTTGAACACGTAAGCGCCCATGATGACGAGGCCGGCGGGCTGCTCGAATTCCTCGCCGCTTCGGGTGTCGACATAGCGCACCGCCTTCACCTTCTTCGCCTGCTTGTCGTAGACCAGTTCCTTCACATAGGCGTAGGTGCGCAGCTCGAATTTCGGGTCCGGCAGCAACACCGGTAGGATACAGGCCTGTGGCGAAGCCTTGGCATTTGCCTCGCAGCCGAAGCGCTCGCAGTGGCCGCAATACTCGCAGGCGCCCAGCGTGACGCCCTCCGGATTGGTGTAGACGCCGCTCATGTTCGCAGAGGGCGCCGGAAACGGGTGATAGCCCAAATCCTTTGCTGCCTTCTCCATCAACGACCCAGCCATGGTCTGGACCAGCGGCCGGTTCGGATACTCGTTCTGGCGCGCCCCTTCGAACACGTTGCCGCCGGCGACGATCTGGCCACGCAGATTTCCGGCCTTGCCGGAAATGCCGCACAGTTTCTCGAACCTATCGTAGTAGGGCTCGAGTTCGTCATACGAGACCGGATAGTCCTCGATGGTCATCTCGGCCGGAATCGCATCGCGGCCGTAGCGATTCTGGAGATGGCTCCGCAGATTGTGATCGGACGGAAGCAGGCGCCAGGTTACGCCGTTCCAGTGCGCGCCCGCCCCGCCGACCCCCGTGCCAGGCAGGAACGAGCCGAGCCGCCGCAGAGGCAGCGCGGTTTCCGAAGGCGAGTGCCGCAGCGTTACCGTCTCGGTCTGCGTATCCTGGAACAGTTCCTGGCGCACCGCGTATTTGAGATCGTCGCGCACGGAGGGAAGCGTGAAATCCTCGCGTGTCGAACGGTCGGGGCCGCGCTCGAGCCCGACGACCTTGAGCCCGGCCTTGGTCAGTTCGCGGGCGAGAATGCTGCCGGTAAACCCGACGCCGATGCAGACCGCATCGACTTCCTTGAGCATCGTGGCCATTGTTGTTTCTCCTCCCACGCTTGGCGTGATCAACCGAGCCAATTCGGTGTTTCATGCACAATTCGTCCGCCCACCATGGTCATCAGCGAATGGGTGTCGGGGATGCTGCTTTCCTCGGTGACAAGCGGATCGGCGCTCACAACTGCAAGATCGGCAAGCTTGCCGACTTCGAGCGAACCCTTCTTGTTTTCGTCAAATGTCAGATAGGCGCCGCCCACCGTGGCACAGCGCAGCGCGTCAGCCCGGCTGAGCGCCTCACCGGCACCGATGCGTTCCTTGGTCTGGTAGCTCGTGCGCGCGACCGTTTGCCAGATCGGCAGGAACGGGGAGACCGGCACATTGTCGGTCGCCAGCGAGACCTTCACGCCGGCATTGAGGAGCGAGCGCAGAGGTACGATTTCGCCATGGCGCTCCGGCGGCAGACGCTGCGCCTGCGCATGCAATCCTTTGTAGAGGTAATTGTTGGTGTGCGTAGTGAGGACGAGGCCCATGCGCACGATGCGCTCGATATCGCGCGGCGGGATCGTGCTGATATGGCTGATCACCCATCGCCGCCCCTGGAGCGGAATTTCCCGGTCAACCTCGTCGTAGAGATCGAGGTTGCTCGACCCGATCATCACCGCACGGATATCGTTCGCCGCGCAATGAAGCAGAAGTTGCTTGGCCTGGTCGCGCGGCAACCCATGATTGGAATTGAATCCAGCCCAGCCCGTGTATGGCGCAGCGCGCGCGCGCACATCGTCGGCGGCCTCGCGCCCGGCGTGAACGTAAAGCCCGCTCATCTTGAGCCAGTCGTTCCCGAAGCCGGGCTCGCCCAGCCAACCAGCCCACGCCTCCACGAAGGGGCCGAGGGGCGCAGCACCCGCTGCCTGCCAGTTCGGACTGAAGGCGAGCGCGGCGCGCATCGTCAGCGCGCCCTCGCGATGGGCTTGCTTGTACGTGCGCAGCAACTCGGTCGACGCGCCGTGCCCTTCGAACACACTGGTGGTTCCAAAGGCATGGTAGGCGCGCGCCGATTGCGGCAACGTGCGCAGCCGATCCTCGGGCGTGAACGCCGCCGCTTGGCGAAACCAGATCAGCTCGGCGACCGGGGCCATCTCGCGCTCGACGAACACGCCGGTGGGATCGCCATTGGCATCCTTCTCGATCTTGACAGTGTCGACCGGCGATACCGTGTCGCGGGTGATGCCCGCGCGCCTGAGCGCCTCGGTGTTGGCGCACGACACGAGCGGAAAGGTGCCGCGCCAGTAACCCCAGATGGAGCGGATGAAGACCGGATTCTCCGGCGCCGCCGCGTCGAGCTCCTGCCGCGTCGGCCAGCGCTTCTCGGCCAGGCTCTCGGGCACCTCGAAATAATAGGGCGGATCGCCGATCGGCATGGTCACGATCCATTCGCCCGGCTGCTTGGCCCTCGCCAGTTCGGCAATGCGGTCCTGGATGTCGCGGATCGAGCGAACGGGTCCGAGCGCGGGAAACACGTTGCGCAAGGCTTCGCGGTCCATATGGGCATGGCCGTCGGTGATGCCGGGGATGACCGCTTTACCCTTGAGATCGACGATGCGCGTCGCCGGGCCGGCCATGGCTGCCATCGCTGCGTCCGGCCCGACCGCAAGGATCCGGTCGCCGGCAATAGCGATCGCCTGCGCTATCGTGAACGCGGGATCGACGGTGATGATCTTGCCATTGGTGAGAATGAGATCGGCGGCGCTGGTTCCGGCCCGCGCCGGTATCTGCAACGGCCCCTGCGCGGCCCCGGTATCCGGGCGAGCGGCGGACAGCACGCCGGCGGCGCCAGCGGCACCCGCCGCTTTCAACAGCAGACGGCGCGTCTTCTCCACCGCGTGCCTCGCCTCAGGAGAAATCGGCGATCGAGTGCGGCGGCTTGTCGTACTTCTTGCCGAAATACGTCCTGATCTCTTCGCGGTAAGTGGCTGGCAGGCCGGGATAGCCGATCATCTTCCACGACGCCAGATGGCGGTTGCCGCCGTAGATCGGATCGGCGAAGAATCCCTCCATGCTGATCTGCAGGAGCGCGTTGAAGAACATCGTGCTGGTAAAGCCCGGGAACTGCGCCTTCCCCTCTTCCATTGTCTTCAACGCAGTCTCGCGCTCCGGCGCGGACAGCCGGTCGAAATCCTTGCCGTAGGTCTTGCGCGTCCAGGCGTTGGCGGCTGCGACACCGGCGCGGAAGAATTCTCGCGGCGTCAGCGCAAGCTGATAGCCGAGTTCAGGTTTGCCCTTTGGAAAGGGCCCGTCGCGATAGAGCCGCGCGCCGGTGCCGTAGGCGCCTGCGAGTTGGCGATCGATGAACGTCGCGACCCCGCATTCGCTCCCCGAGGGCGAAAGTTCGTCGGCGGGAATGATCGTATCCGCGGCGGCGACGAAGAAAGCGTGCTCGGTCGCGGTGAGCGTGAGCAGCGGTTCGGGCTCGGTCGCGGACGGAGCACTCGGCAATGCCTGTGGGGTCTGCGCCGCCACCGGCGCCGCAGGCGCAAGCCCGGCGGCGACGGCGGTTCCTGCTCCGAGGAGGAAATGACGACGCGCGATCGGCCCCTCATCCGCCGACGTTTTGGCAGCGCCCCCGTTTTCAGCTGACGTATTGTCGGATGTCTTCTTATCCGTCATGGCAACCTCCCCGTGCTCGCCGCGCCAAGACGCAAGGCCCCATACGGGGACGCGGCGTGTGCCGCGCGGAGGTTTTTCTGCCGCCACGCGGCGTTTTCATTCTGTCGTTTGGAACAAGACTAATCCGATTTTAGCCCGCGCGGGAGGGGGCGCGAGGTACTATTCACCGCCGCCACGCGGGGCCTCGTGGCGCGAGTCGGACGTACCGGCTGGCTGCGTCACGCGCGACGCAGCCAGATAGGGCGTTCAACCCGGCTCCAGGCCCTTGGCCTTGAGCACCGGGATGGCGGACGGCGCGGTCAGGAACTTGATGAAAGCCTTGGCGGCATCCGGTTCCTTGGCGCCGGTACCGACGGCGGCCGGGTAGACCGAGGAGAGTTGGATCTCCGCCGGCAACGGTCCGACCAACTCAGCTCCGCGATAGGGCAGGATTTCGCTGATCTGAGTCATGCCGATTTCGGCCTCACCGTTCGCCACGGCGTGCGCGGCAGGGTTGGACGGCGGAAGCAGTTTGGTCTTGCCCTTCAACTGGTCGGCGATACCGAGGCGCTCGAACAGTCCCTTGAGATAGATTCCCGTCGCGCCTTGCTCGACATAACAAATCGATTTGGCATCGAGCAGCGCGCGCTTGAAAGCTTCTGTCGTGCTGATGTCGGGTTTTGGCGCACCCCGCTTGACGGCAAGGCCCGCGCCCGAGCGCGCAACGTCGGCGCGCGTCGCACCCACCAGTTTGCCCTGCTTGACGAGGTCGTCGGTGATGGGCGTGCTGAGGATCGCGACATCGAACACTGCGCCCTTCTCGATCTCGGCCTTGAGCGGCACAGCCGCGTTGAAGGTGAACGAGAGCTTGTGCTCGGTCGCCTTCTCGAACTGCGGGCCCAGTTCTTCCAGCGCCGTCTTCAGGGCATTCGAAGCCAAGACCTTGATCTCGGCCGCGTGGCCGGCGCCGGCCGTGAATAGCGCAAGCGCAAATAGCTTCCCGGCGATGAGCGCTGGGGTCATCCTCATGGCATCCTCCAAGGATCGTCGTTTTGAGCTTGTTGTTGTGAAAAATCTGCAATCGCAAACCTAGCGGTAAACCCCCGCGATCGCCAGGAACTCGTCGGCCTTGAGGCTCGCACCGCCGACCAGCGCGCCGTCAACATCCGAGACGCTCATCAACTCCCTGGCATTCGATGGCTTCACCGATCCGCCGTAGAGGATTCGGGCGCCCTGCCCTGGTGCTCCCAATCGCGATACCAGTCGCCGCCGGATATGCCCGTGCATCTCGGCGACATCGCCCGGGGTCGGGGTCAGCCCGGTCCCGATGGCCCAGACCGGCTCGTAGGCAACGACAAGGTTTTGGGCTGTTGCGCCTTCGGGCACCGAACCATCCACCTGGGTTCCGACCACCGCGAGCGCCCGTCCATTCTCGCGTTCGGTCCGGCTCTCGCCGACGCAGACGATGGCGCAGAGTCCGGCGCGCCATGCGGCCAGCGCTTTTGCGCGCACGTCCGCATCGGTTTCCTTGTGATAGATGCGCCGCTCCGAGTGCCCGACGATGACCGCGCTGGCCCCGGCATCCCTGAGCATTTCGGCCGACAGATCTCCGGTGAAGGCCCCTGCCGGCTCGGCGTGACAGTCCTGCGCGCCGATCCGTAGCGCAGTGCCCTGAGCGGCCGCTGCAAAGCGCGCCAGCAGCGTCGCGGGCGGGCACACCATAAGCTCCACCAACGCAGCCAGCTCGCGAGCACCTTGAATGATCCGGGCCAGTTCCGTCTCCGAGCCCGATAGGCCGTTCATCTTCCAGTTGCCCGCGACGAGCGGGCGGCGCGGCGCGCCAGCCATATCCAACCCCGTCTTTTCCCGAATCCAGCCAAGCGGTTAGCAGAGCCGCCCCGTGCGCGCCAGAGCGGTCCACCAGCTTCGCCACCAGCATTCGGCGGCCGTGCCCAATCCGGGCCGGCCTTGTGCCCGGCCCCTGCCTGCGAACGGTGTCCGCTCACCGGAAGAGCCCTGGGGATGCGCTTGTGACCGCCTGTCGCCCCTGGCACATGTTGCGATGCAGGGAGCCCGTCCTTATGATACGCGACCCTCGGTTCGCCGAAGGTTCTCTCAATCACGGATAGCGCATGCTTCGAGGTTTACGAAACGCCTCTTCCAATTGGCTCGGCAAAGCGGTGATGGCCGCCGTCGTGGGCTTCCTGGTCATCAGCTTCGCGATTTGGGGAATCGGCGATATTTTCCGCGGCTTCGGCCGCTCGACCGTGGCCAAGATCGGGCGCACCGAGATCACGGTCGAGCAGTTCCGCACGCTCTACAATGATCGGCTGCAGCAATACTCCCGCCAGGCCGGCAGGGCGATCGGTCCGGAGCAGGCGCGGCAACTCGGCCTGGACCGGCTGGTGATCGGGCAGGTCGTCTCGGAAATCTTGCTGGATGAGCGCGCGCGCGTCCTGGGTCTCGCACTCTCCGACGCTGAGGTTGCCAAGCAAATCACCGCCGATCCCGCCTTTCAGGGGTTGAATGGACAGTTCGACCGGGCCCGGTTCGAGCAGGTTATCCGCAACGCCGGCTTCACGGAGGCGCGTTTCGTCGCCGAGCAGCGCCGCCGCCTGCTGCGCCGCGAGCTTGCGGGCACCATCGCGTCGGGACTATCCGCCCCCAAGGCTCTGGTCGAAGCCGCCAGCCGTTACGAGAATGAGCAGCGCTCGGTCGAATTCGTTCTACTCGACCGCGCCCAGGCCGGCGAAATTCCGCCCCCTGCCCCAGAGGTGCTGGCGAAATACTTCGAGGAACGCAAAAATTTCTTCCGCGCACCGGAGTATCGCAAGCTCGTGGTCGTGTCGCTGATCCCGACCGAGCAGGCGCGCTGGATGGAAATCTCCGATGCGGACATCAAGCGCGCTTATGAAGAACGGCATGCACGCTACGTAACGCCGGAGCGACGCCACGTCCTGCAGATTGATTTCCCCAATGCCGAGGCGGCCAGCGCCGCCGCCGAGCGTATCGCCAAGGGCGCCAGCTTTGCCGACATCGCGAAGGAACTGGGCAAGAACGAAAAGGACATCGATCTCGGCACAGTGACCAAAGCCGCCATGATCGACCGGACCGCGGCAGATGCCGCCTTCGCGCTCAAAGAAGGGGAAGTCAGCGCTCCCGTGCAAGGCCGGTTCGGCACCGTGCTGGTGCAAGTGCTCAAGATCGAGCCCGAACAGATCCGCTCCCTGGAGCAGGTCGCCGGCGAGCTCAAGCAGGAGCTGGCGATCGCGCGCGCGAAAACCGAGGTTTTCGACGTCTACAACAAGATCGAGGATGCACGCGCGGAGGGCAAACTGCTGGCCGAAACCGCCGCCACGCTCAAGCTGGAGGCGCGTACGATCGAAGCGGTCGACCGCTCCGGTCGCGATCCCGCCGGCATGCCGGTCAACCTTCCCGATGCGCAGCGCTTGTTGCCGTTGGCGTTTACCACCGACGTTGGCGTCGAGCGCGATCCGCTCCAGTTCCAGGACGGCTACATCTGGTTTGACGTCGTGGGAATAACACCCTCGCGGGAACGTCCACTCGACGAAGTGAAAGAGCAGGTCGAGACGCGCTGGCGCGACCAGGAGATCGCGACGCGGCTCAACGCCAGGGCGACGGAAATCGTCGACAAGCTCAAGGCGGGCGGAACCCTCGCCGATGTCGCCACTGCAGACCATCTCAAGCTCGAAGCCTTGTCTGGCCTCAAACGCGGCGATGCGTCCGGGGCGCTTTCGACGGCCGCCGTCGATGCGGTGTTCCGCACCGCCAAGGACGCAGTCGGCACGGCCGAAGCGCGGGAGCCCGGCGAGCAAGTCGTGTTCCGCGTCACCGAGATCGTGGTGCCACCCCTCGACATGGCCTCCGAGGAGGTCAAGCGCACGGTCGATACGCTCAATCGCGGCCTCTCAGAGGACCTGCTCAGCGAATATATTGCCCGGCTTGAAAGCGAGGTCGGCGTGACCATCAATCAAAGCGCGCTGAACCAGGTGGTCAGCGGCGGAGCCGGCGACAGCGCAAATTGACGTTCGCCATGCAGATCGAGCCGCAAGCAACGGCGTTTGCCAAGCGATACGCCCGCGGCGAGGCGCAGGTCGTCTGGACCTCGCTGGTCTCGGATCTCGAAACCCCGGTGTCGGCGTTTCTCAAGGTCGCCGGCGCGCGCCCCATGAGCTTCCTGCTGGAATCGGTGGAGGGCGGCGCGGTGCGCGGACGCTATTCCATCATCGGTCTCGACCCCGATCTCGTCTGGCGCACCGTGGCGGGACGTGCCGAGATCAACCGCGGAATGCGCCACCAGCCCGACAGCTTTGCGCCTTGCAACGAAGCGCCCCTTGCAGCATTGCGCGCGCTCATCGCTGAAAGCCGGATCGAACTGCCCGACGTGTTGCCGCCCATGGCTGCCGGAATCTTCGGATATCTCGGCTACGACATGGTGCGGTTGATGGAGGAGCTGCCGCAGCCCAATCCCGACCCGATCGGAATCCCCGATGCGGTGCTGGTGCGTCCCACCATCGTGGTGGTGTTCGATGCCGTAAAAGACGCAATCACCGTGGTCACGCCGGTCCGGCCACAAAACAGCATCACGGCTGATACTGCCTTCGCACGCGCCAGAGAACGTCTCTCGGCGATCATCGATGCGCTTGACGCACCGCTCGCACATTCCCCGCCCACCCTTCAGGCGGGACCGCTGACCGTGTGGCCATCGTCCAACACCACGCCCGCCGAATACGAGCGGATGGTGAGCGCGGCCAAGGAATACATCGCCGCCGGCGATATCTTCCAGGTGGTGCTGTCGCAACGGTTCGAGGCGCCGTTCGAGCTGCCTCCCTTTGCGCTCTACCGCGCACTGCGGCGGGTCAACCCGGCCCCGTTTCTCTACTTCCTGGATTTCGGCGGCTTCTCGATCGTCGGATCCAGTCCGGAAATCCTGGTGCGGGTGCGCGAGGGCACGGTGACCATCCGGCCGCTCGCGGGCACCCGGCCGCGCGGCGCGACACCGAACCAGGACAAGGCGCTCGAAACCGAGCTGCTGGCCGATGAGAAGGAGCGCGCCGAGCATCTGATGCTGCTCGATCTCGGCCGTAACGACGTCGGGCGCGTCGCTCGTACCGCGTCGGTCAAGGTGACCGATCAGTTCTTCATCGAGCGGTTCAGTCAGGTGATGCACATCGTCTCCAATGTCGAGGGGCAGCTTGACGGAAAATACGACGCGCTCGACGCGCTGGCGGCGGGCTTTCCGGCCGGCACCGTCTCGGGTGCGCCCAAGGTGCGGGCGATGGAGATCATCGACGAGCTCGAGCAGGAGAAACGCGGACTCTATGCCGGGTCGGTGGGTTACTTTTCCGCGGCCGGCGAGCTCGACAGCTGTATCGTGTTGCGCACGGCGCTGATCAAGGATGGCGTGATGTATGTTCAGGCCGGCGCCGGAATCGTCGCCGATTCCAATCCCAAGTCCGAGCAACAGGAATGCGTCGACAAGGCCAAGGCGCTGTTCCGCGCTGCGGAGGAGGCCAAGCGATTTGCCAGCGCCGCCCGGCGCGGGCAATAGATCGAGCAGCACATGACCGCCGAAACCGACCACGAGCATGGGGCGAAATGGCAGCATGACGGCGTGCGGGTCATCCCGGGCAATTCGCTCGATTCCAACACCGCCCAGACTCCCGGTATGGATCGCAAGGCCGCGATCAACTATGCGCGCGTCGGCGCGCAGAAGATCTGGGCGGGCACGGTGAACATCAAGCCCAATGCCAAGACGGGGGCCCACCACCACGGCGAACTGGAGAGCGTCATCTACGTCGTGCGCGGCAAGGCGCGCATGCGCTGGGGCGAGCGGCTGGAATTCACCGCAGAGGCTGGCCCCGGCGATTTCATCTATGTGCCCCCGTTCGTGCCGCATCAGGAAATCAACGCCAGCCCGAGCGAGCCGCTCGAATGCGTGCTGGTGCGCAGCGACAACGAGGCAGTGGTGGTCAACCTCGACATCGAGCCTGTGGAGAAGCCTGACGAGGTGCTATGGGTGGATCCGATTCACAAGGGCTGACGGCTTCACTGGTACCGCAAGGGGCGCCACGCCCTTCCCCACGGGGGGCACCCCGTCAGCTGCAAGGCTGAACCTTCACGCCAGAAGAATTCGGCTCGTTGAATTCTGCGATCTCGACAGCGCCGACATTGGTAAAGAGATTGGCGGCGAGATCGCGCGGGACCTCATGGGTGACCGGGGTGAGTGGCTGATTGTTGTCCCCGCATTTGACGGAAAAGCCCAAGTTCCAGGAATGAAGCGAGGCGCCACCCTTGGTGCGAACGATGACGTTCAGTTTTGGCTCCTCGGACGTGGAATAGCCAAGCGACGAGATGTTGCCGGAGAACGTCATCTGCACTTGGCCTCCGGCTTCGCTTCGCAGGAAACCCACCGAAATATTGGTGACCTGAAACCGCCGGTCGCTCGGAGTGTCTTTCCGGACCCATATCAGCTCCTGCCCGCGTTGCACCGTTTCCTTCAGCGTGCCGGTGTTCGCAGAGATTTCAAACGCGGCTGGCCGCTCTAGGGACGCGAACTCAGCCGCGTCCGGCTTGGCGCTGCCGGGCTGGTTCGGCTGCGCGTGGGCCGGGAACCCAACTAGAGTTGAAAGCCCCACAAGCGCCGCAACACGCGCCAGATTGTTTGCCATCCCTGTTCCTCTCCGACCGCGCGATAGATGCCCCATCGATCAACGGGCGCCAACGTCAGCTAAGCATTGCGGACTGTCTGCAGACCTTATGGATCATAGCCGGTCAAGTGTGGGGCCAGCAGTTCCGGCGGTCAACCATCTCCCGGCGAAACGATGATTCCCCTACGATTCGTGTTTGCATATCTATTGGCCCCTGAGGAGACTGCGACGGATGCGCCATCGCGTCTTCGGCTCGATTGCCGCGTTCGCCCGAAAGGCACATATACGCGGTACGCGCCCCGCGCGTGGACGCTGCCGTCCGGCACGGCGTGGAAGGAACATTTGCGATTGCCGGCGCGGACCCTATTTACGGTCATCAACATTTGCGGCCGACTTGCCGCCCTGCCATCTAAAAGTCCGCTTCCTCCTCTCATCCAATCCCCGCCCAGGCTCTTCCGCACAAACGTCCTCATTCCCATGCAACCCATCATCTCGATCTCAAAGCTGTTCAAGACGTACGCCTCCGGGCTGGTGGCCCTCAAGGACATCAACCTGGAGATCCGTCGTGGCGAGATTTTTGCGCTGCTGGGGCCCAACGGCGCGGGCAAGACAACGCTGATCAGCATCGTTTGCGGAATTGTGAATGCCTCGCAGGGTGCGGTCTCGGTCGACGGTCACGACATTGTCAAGGACTACCGCCACACCCGCGCGATGATTGGTCTCGTTCCGCAGGAACTGACGACCGATGCGTTCGAAACCGTCTGGGCGACCGTGACCTTCAGCCGCGGATTGTTCGGTCAGCGCAAGAACCCCGACTACATCACCAAGGTACTAAAGCAACTATCCTTGTGGGACCGGAAAGACAGCAAGATCATGACGCTGTCCGGCGGCATGAAGCGCCGGGTATTGATCGCCAAGGCGCTGTCCCACGAACCTCAGATCCTGTTCCTCGACGAACCCACAGCCGGCGTCGATGTCGAACTGCGCAAGGACATGTGGCAGGTCGTACGCTCCTTGCGCGCCTCGGGCGTGACCATCATCCTGACCACCCATTACATCGAAGAGGCGGAAGACATGGCCGATCGGATCGGCGTGATCAGCAAAGGAGAGATCATTCTGGTCGAGGAGAAAGCCGAACTCATGCGCAAGCTCGGCAAGAAACAACTGACGCTCCAGTTGCACAAGAAACTCGACGCCATACCGGGCGAACTCGCCGCCCATCACCTGAGCCTGGGCGCAGACGGCAACGAACTGATCTACACCTATGACACCCAGGGCGAGCGCACGGGCATCACCGCACTGCTCAAGGACATCAACCTTGCGGGGATCAGGTTCAGGGATCTGAGCACCTCCCAAAGCTCGCTCGAAGACATCTTTGTCGACCTGGTGAGACAAAACAGATGAACCTGCGAGCCGCGTTCGCAATTTACACCTTCGAGATGGCGCGCACGGGCCGTACCCTGTTGCAGAGCATCGTCTCACCCGTGATTTCGACTTGCCTTTACTTCGTCGTCTTCGGCGCGGCGATCGGCTCGCGCATCACCGAGATCGAAGGGGTCGCCTACGGCGCGTTTATCGTGCCAGGTCTTATCATGTTGATGCTGCTGACGCAGAGCGTCGCCAACGCGTCGTTTGGCATCTATTTTCCCCGCTTCACGGGGACCATTTACGAAATTCTGTCGGCGCCGGCTTCGTCCTTCGAGATCGTGCTCGGCTATGTCGGCGCGGCCGCGACGAAGTCGATCATCCTGGGTCTGATTATTCTGGCCACAGCGGGCCTGTTTGTGCCGCTGAACGTTGCGCATCCGATCTGGATGCTCGTCTTCCTCACACTCACCGCGGTGTCGTTCAGCCTGTTCGGGTTCATTCTCGGCATCTGGGCAGACGGCTTCGAGAAGCTGCAGGTCGTACCTCTGCTCATCATTACGCCGCTGACATTTCTTGGCGGCACGTTTTACTCCATCAGCGTGTTGCCGCCCGTCTGGCAGACGATCGCCCTTTTCAATCCCGTGGTCTATCTGATCAGCGGATTTCGCTGGAGTTTCTTCGAAACCGCCGACGTGGGCGTAGGCGTGAGCCTCGCGATGACACTCTTGTTCCTGGTCGCGTGCCTCTTTGCCGTGTGGTGGATTTTCAAGACCGGGTACCGGCTCAAGAGATAGTTCTGCCTGCCGCGGCGGCTTTTCCGGGCGCTCGGGCGCGGGCCGGATGGCGCCTGGCCGCCTTGATTCCCGCACCACCCCCGTCTAATACCAGGGGCCACTGGCACTGACCTATTCGCCGTCATTGCCGGGCTTACCCGGCAGCCATCCTCTTCAATGAAGCACCTTTTCGATGGACCCGGGTCGCGCCCGGGCATGACGAATCGAGGACAACGGCCCGCTGGTATAGACTGGGAGCGGACCACGAAAACATGATCGTCCTGATCGACAACTACGACAGCTTCACCTTCAACCTCTTCCACTATCTCGGTGGGTTGGGGGCGGACGTGGCCGTCTACCGCAATGACAAGATCACCGCCGATCGGGTAATGACGATGGACCCCGACGCCATCGTGCTGTCGCCGGGGCCGTGCACGCCGAACGACGCTGGCATCTGCCTCGAACTTATCGCAAAAGCGGCACAGACCGTGCCGGTGCTCGGGGTGTGCCTGGGCCACCAGGCGATCGGACAGGCGTTCGGCGGCGATGTCGTGCGCGCGCCGGTGCAGGTCCACGGCAAGCTCTCCGAGATTCAGCACACGGGAAACGGGGTGTTCCGCGGCATCAATGGACGGTTCAGGGCCACGCGCTACCATTCGTTGGTGGTCGAACGGGCGACCCTGCCCGAGGAACTTGCGGTGACCGCCGAAACCGATGACCGCTTGATCATGGGGCTTGCCCACCGCACGCTTGCGGTGCATGGCGTTCAGTTCCATCCTGAAAGCATCGCTTCCGAACATGGCAATCTCATCTTGCGGAACTTCCTCGACATCGCCACGGCGTGGAACGCTTCGACCGGCCGCCGAGCGGCCGATCTGCGCGCGACCCGCCGTCTGCCGTGAGCCGCTGACGTGACCGACGAATTCAAGGGTTTGATCGCCAAGGCCGCAACCGGCGCGACACTGAGCCGCGAGGAGGCGGCGCGCGGGTTCGACACCATGATGTCGGGCGAAGCGACGCCCTCGCAGATGGGCGGTCTGTTGATGGCGCTGCGGGTGCGCGGCGAGACCGTCGACGAGATCACCGGTGCGGTGACGGCGATGCGGGACAAGATGCTGCGCGTACGGGCGCCGGCTGACGCCATCGACGTGGTCGGCACTGGCGGCGACGCGTCGGGCTCGTTCAACATCTCCACCTGTGCCGCGCTCATCGTGGCCGGCGCCGGCGTTCCGGTGGCCAAGCACGGCAACCGCGCACTGTCATCGCGCTCCGGCGCCGCCGATGTGCTGGGCGCTCTCGGCGTGAACATCGAATTGACGCCTGAGGGCGTGAGCCGCTGCATCAAGCAAGCCGGAATCGGATTCATGTTCGCGCCCGCGCATCATCCGGCCATGAAGAATGTCGGGCCGACCCGAGTCGAGCTCGGCACGCGCACCATCTTCAATCTGCTGGGACCACTGTCCAATCCCGCCGGCGTCAAGCGTCAGATGGTCGGCGTGTTCTCCCGCCAATGGCTTGAGCCGCTGGCCCTGGTGCTCAAGAATCTCGGCTCCGAATCGGCCTGGGTCGTGCACGGCTCGGATGGACTGGACGAGATCACGACCGCGGGAACGACCCATGTTGCGGCGTTGGAGAATGGCGCCGTGCGCACCTTCGAGATCACGCCCGAAGAGGTGGGACTGGAACGGGTCAAGCCCGAGGCCCTGCGTGGCGGCGAGGCCAAGCACAATGCGCAGGCGCTCGTCGATGTACTCAAAGGCAAGGCCGGTCCATTCCGCGACGTCGCCGTCCTCAACGCAGCGGCAGGGTTGATGGTCGCCGGTCGGGCAAAGGATCTCAAACAGGCGGTCGCGCTCGCGCAGAAGGCGGTAGACTCCGGCGAAGCGGACGGCCGGCTGCAGCGCCTGATCGCAACCTCCAATGCGTGAGGCCTATGGCTGACATCCTCACAAAGATCGAAGCGTATAAGCGCGAAGAGATCGCGGCCGCAAAGCGCCTTCGCTCCTTCGCCGCCGTCGAGGCGGAAGCGCGATCGGCGCCGGCCCCGCGCGGATTTGTGCGCGCAATCGAAAGCAGACTCAGCGCCGGCGACTACGCCTTGATCGCGGAGATCAAGAAGGCGAGCCCCTCGAAAGGTCTCATCCGGGCCGATTTCGATCCGCCTGCACTGGCGCGCGCCTACGAGTTGGGCGGCGCGGCGTGCCTGTCGGTGCTGACGGATGCACCGTCATTTCAAGGCAAGCCGGAATATCTAACGGCCGCGCGAGCCGCGACTGCGCTTCCCGTGCTGCGCAAGGATTTCATGTATGACCCCTATCAGGTGGCGGAGGCGCGCGTCTGGGGGGCCGACTGCATCCTGATCATCATGGCGGCAGTCGATGACCGCCTGGCGCAAGATTTGGAAGCGGCCGCCCAGACATTCGGTATGGACGTCCTGCTCGAGGTGCACGACGAGCACGAACTCGAGCGCGCCCTACGCCGGCGCTCTCGGCTGATCGGCGTTAACAACCGCAACCTGAAGACCTTCGAGACCACGCTTGCCACCAGCCAACGCCTGGCGCCGAGAATTCCCGCGGACCGTATCGCTGTTGGCGAGAGCGGGATTTTCTCGAGCACTGATCTCGCATATCTGGCGAAGGTAGGTATCTCCACCTTCCTGGTGGGCGAAAGCTTGATGCGAGAGCACGACGTCGAAGCTGCCACGCGCACGCTCATCGGCGGCAATGGACGCCGCGATGCGCACCACAGTGCCGCGGAGTAGGCGGTGGCGGCCAAGCTGAGCCATCTGAGCAAGGGCGGCGAGGCACGCATGGTGGACGTGTCGGCGAAAGCCGCGACCGCGCGCGTGGCTGTCGCCGAGGGCCGTGTGGTGATGGCGGCGAAGACGCTCGACCTCGTGCTCGCGGGCAATGCCAAGAAAGGTGACGTGCTGGGCGCCGCCCGCATCGCCGGCATCATGGCGGCCAAGCGCACGCATGAGCTGATCCCGCTCTGCCATCCCCTCGCCGTTTCGAAAATTGCGGTCGACATCGAGCCGGACCGCGCGCGTTCCGGCCTGAGCGTGCGCGCGACCGTCAAGGTAACCGGGCCTACCGGGGTCGAGATGGAAGCGCTGACGGCGGTCTCCGTGGCCTGCCTCACCATCTACGACATGGTGAAGGCGGTCGAGCGCGGCATGCGCATCGAGGGCATCCGGCTCGTCGAGAAGCGTGGCGGTAAATCCGGACATTATCGGGCGAAGGAGTGAGCCATGGCGCTCATGCCCGTCGCGGAAGCGCTAGCGCGCGTGCTCGCCGAGGCCGAGCCGCTTCCCGCTGAACCCGCCCCGCTCACGGAAGCCTGCGGGCGCGTGCTGGCTGCCGATGTCACGGCATTGCGGACCCAGCCGCCCGCGGACGTATCGGCTATGGACGGCTACGCCGTGCGCGCAGCGGACGTTGCGAAGGTACCGGTCGATCTCAAGCTCGTCGGCGAAGTGGCAGCCGGGCATCCGTTCGAGGGAACGGTTGGTGTCGGCGAGGCCGCGCGGATCTTCACGGGGGGCGTCCTGCCTCCCGGCTCCGATACGATCGTGATCCAGGAGAACGCCGAACGCGTCGGCGATACTGTCGTGATCGCCGCCAGTTCGGGCAAGGGGAAGCACGTCCGCGCCAAGGGGCTCGACTTTCAGCGCGGAGCGGCCCTCCTGGCCAAGGGGCGTCGTCTCTCCGATCGCGATCTTGCCCTCGCCGCCGCCATGAACCACCCCACGGTGCCTGTCCATCGCCGCCCGAAAGTAGCGGTACTGGCAACGGGCGACGAGTTGGTGATGCCGGGCGCTACGCCAGGCTTCGGCGAGATCGTCTATTCCAACGGCTACGCCACCATGGCACTCGCCCGCCGCGAGGGCTGCGAGGTCGCCGACCTCGGCATCGTCCCCGATCGCCTGCCCGAGACCGTCGCGGCGGTGCGGCGCGCGCGCGACGTCGGCGCCGACGTCCTAGTCACTTCGGGCGGCGCCTCGGTCGGCGACTACGATCTCGTGCAGGAGGCGCTCGCGGCCGAGGGGCTCGCGCTCTCGTTCTGGAAAGTGGCGCTGCGCCCCGGCCGGCCGATGATGCATGGCCGGCTCGGCGCCATGCACGTGCTCGGCCTGCCCGGAAATCCGGTGTCGTCCTATGTCTGCGCGGTGCTGTTCCTTGTTCCGCTCCTGCGCCGGCTGGCGGGTCGCCCCGACGTCGCGACGGCGATTGATCTGGCGCGCCTCGGCTGCGATCTCCCGTCGAACGACGAGCGCGCCGATTACCTCCGGGCCACCCTCGCGCCTGGCCCTGACGGCATCCCGGTGGCAACTCCTGCGCCGGTGCAGGATAGCTCTATGCTCACCAAGCTCGCGCGCGCCGACTGCCTTCTCATCCGCGAGCCTCACGCGCCCGCGGCCAAGGCCGGCGAGCCATGTTCCATCATAACGCTTGCATCCTGAAGGCGTGCGCCTCCACCCTTGATGTAGGCCGGGACCGATGTCGCTGTGCCGGCAGCGCGGGGGCCAAGACAAGAGAGAGCGTGGCTGTTGATGCTTGAAGATCCGTCCGCCCAAGGCGTGGTCGAACTCTATGACGGAATTCTCAAATCCCGCGGTCGTGCACTGTCACCCGCGAGTGTCATTCTCGACTACGGCTGCGGGTCGGGCCGCCACGCTTACGAATTCCTCGACGCTGGATTTCCTCATGTGTCCGGTTATGACGTGCAAGACTACGTCAAGCTGCGATTGCCCGCCGACCGCGAGCGCTTCCGTTTCGACCCGACATCCGGCGACGGGACCGAATATCCGGCCATGACCAAGGTCCCGTGGCCGGACAACACGTTCGATTTTGTATTCGCGACCCAGGTCTTCGAGCATGTGTCCGATCAGGAACTGGCCTATTCGGAGGTTCACCGCGTTTTGAAGCCGGGAGGTTCGTTCCTCAATATTTTTCCCTCGAAATGGCGACCGATCGAAGCGCATATCAATATCCCCTTCGGCGGTGTCTTGACCTCGCGCCGCTATCATCAACTCTGCGCGGCACTCGGCATCAGAGGGCTGAACCAGGAGCACTGCACCGCGGATCAGGTCGTCAAGCTCAACCGCCGTTTCATCACGCAGGGCGTCAATTACATGTCCGGCCGGCAGATCGCCGCGATCCTGGATCGCATCTTCGGCGAGTTCGAATACGTGGAAGATGCATTCATCCGCCACGGCCCGGGGAGATCGCGCCATCTCGCGATGCCGCTCAAATTCGTACCACTGCTACGCCAGCTCTTCCGTTTTGCGCATACCCGCGTGATTCTGGCGCGCAAGTGGCCTTGAAGGATCCGTCTTAAGGATCCGTTCAGACCCCTCTCATCCCGCCGGGGTAGTGCAGAGGGAGCTTCTTGACCCATTCACGCCAAATTAAGTGGTTGCGGAACACATATCGAACAGATAGTGTCTGTTCATGATTTGTTTCAGTGAGTCTTCCAGGACCACTGCAACGGGGAACCGAACATGCTGACCCGAAAACAGGCCGAACTTCTGCGCTTCATTCACGAGCGCCTCAAGGAAGCCGGTGTGCCGCCGTCCTTCGACGAGATGAAGGACGCCCTCGATCTGCGGTCGAAATCGGGAATTCACCGGCTCATCACCGCCCTCGAGGAGCGCGGCTTTATTCGCCGCCTGCCGAATCGCGCCCGCGCCATCGAGGTGATCAAGCTGCCCGAATCGGTTGCCCACGGCATCGGCGCGAGCCGCTCGCGCGGGTTCACGCCGAGCGTGATCGAGGGCAACCTGGGTCGGGTAAGGACCGCGTCAGAAGAGGACAGCGGCCGCCCGGTGGCGGTGCCGGTCATGGGCCGCATCGCGGCTGGCACGCCGATCGAGGCGATTCAGACCAAGAGCCACGTCATCAACATGCCGGCCGACGTGCTCTCGACCGGCGAACACTTCGCCCTCGAGGTGCGCGGCGACAGCATGATCGAGGCCGGGATCCTTGACGGCGATATCGCCCTCATCAAGAAAACCGACGGAGCCGATACCGGCGACATCGTGGTGGCGCTGATCGACGAAGAGGAGGCCACGCTCAAGCGGTTTCGCAGGCGTGGCGCCTCGATCGCCCTTGAGCCCGCCAACACCACGTACGAGGTGCGAATCCTTCCGCCCAATCGGGTGCGCATCCAGGGCAAGCTGGTCGGTCTGTTCCGCCGCTACTGAGCGTTACGGTACCGAGGCCGACGGGTCGTCGGACCATCATTCGTGCGGCCGAAGGATGGGCCCCCCCCTGCGCGCCCGCTCAATCGCCCGTCTCCAGATCTTCATCGCGTGGCGTGGCGTCGCGCGCCGGCGCAGAGGCTGAGGGCGTACGGCGCGGCTCGGGCGCGTCGCTGGCCTGCGTCGCAGCGCGGGCCCAGGGCCGATCATAGCCAGGCGGCCGCGCGGGCGTGATCTCGAAGCCGTCCCCCCGGCGCTGCAGCGCCATGGCTCCCGAGCGGCGCCAGACTTGCCGGTCAATCACCAGCGTAGCGCAGCCGGGCGGCGCATCGCGGCCACTGACCACCAATACGGCGCGGCGGCAGTCCTCTTCGAAGGCTTCGATCGTTTTCGGGATGGCGACGAAGGCGCCGTCGCGCAGCCGTCCGATGCAACCATGCGCGTCGCAGCGCATGCCCTCGCCCAGCGTCGGGTCTTTCGGGTTGCGAGCATCGGCGTCGGCTGCAAGCCACTCACGCCACGCAAACACGTCGCTGCCGGATTTCACCATGGCCAGCCGGCCATTTTCCCCGCGTACGGCGACAGCGCTGCCGTCAGCCGCAATCATCACATCGGGTTGCGGCGCCCGCACCATCAGGAACGCGGCGACACCGATGAAAAGGGCGCCGATGAACCGCAATGGTGTCTTGAGCAGGCAGAGTACCACGAGACCAGCCGACGCCAGCAGCATGGGACCGGTGCCGAAGGCCGCGACGCGGCCGAGCGCTCCGGGAAAGCTGGCGACCCACTGCGCGACGGAGATCATCCAGTCGATGCCCTGTCCCATCACTCGCCACCAGAAGCCATCGACGCCGAGCGGCATGCTCATCAACCCGAAGATGCCGGCCGGCATCACCCACACCGACACGGCTGGCATCGCCACCAGATTGGCGATCACGCCATAGGGCGAGATGCGGTGAAAATGATAGGCGATGTAAGGAATGGTCGCCGCACCGGCGAGAAGCGAAACCAGCAAGAGGCCGGCGATCTCCCGTCCGCCCCAGAGCGCAATCTTCGCGGCGAGCCGCGTCTTGCCGCCCCCGCTCATCCAGGGTAGCCCGTGCTGGTAGCCGGCGACGAGCGCCAGCGTCGCCGCAAACGACATCTGGAAGCTCGGATGAACGATCGCCTCCGGTGCCAGTAGCAGGACCACCAACGCCGCCACGGTGAGCGTGCGGAAGGTGAGCGTCGGGCGATCAACCATGATGCCGATGAGCACGATGGCGACCATGATGAAGGAGCGTTGGGTCGCAACCTCCGCACCCGAAAGCAGAAGATAGAACGCGGCGCCACCCAGGGCGGCGAGCGCAGCCCATTTCTTAATCGGATGGCGGTTCGAGAACGCCGGCAGCAGCGCAAACAGTGCCCGCACGGCGAAAAATATCATGCCTGCCACCACCGCCATGTGATAGCCGGAGATCGAAAGCACGTGGGCGAGGCCCGATACGTACATGGCCTCGTTCACCGTCGGCGTGATCGCGTCCCGCTTGCCGGTGATCACGGCCGAAGCGATGGCGCCCTTGTCGCCAGGCAGGACCGCGCGGATGCGCTGGTCGATCGCCTCACGCATTCCGTCGACCACCGTGGCGTACCGCAGCCGAAGGCTCGGTGCATGCGGCATCTCGGCGTCGCGGATACGGCCGAGCACGAAACCGGACGCGCCGATACGATTGAAGTACATGTCGCGCGCGAAGTCGTAGCCGCCGGGGCGTAAAGGTTCGAGCGGAGGAGACAATCGCGCCTTGAACTCGACAAACGCTCCCACCGCCGGCGCGGTGCCCTTGCGCACCGAAACCCGCACGCGTTCCAGCGGCTCCTCAAGCCGCGGAGCGGCGATGCGCTCCACTCGCACCACGATGCGGTCCGAGCGCTCACGCTCCTCTCGGACCTCGACGAAGCCCGCGATGTCGACGTTCCACAACGCCGCCGAGAGCACCGGATGGGCGATAATGACTCGCTTCGCGGTGGCGGTCGCCAACCCTGCTGCCAGGGCAGCGGCGCCCATCGCCAAGGGAAACGCAAACGGTCGGTGCCGCGATAGGACGGCCGCCGCCACCGCCGCTGCGAGCAGGAGGCCCGCCGCCCATGGCGCCGGCTCTCGGTCGATGGCGAAATAGATCGCGACGCCGCAGCCGAATGCGATTGCGAGCCAGGGTACGAGCCGCCCCGGGCCGACCTCGACGGCGATCCACGCGCGGATGCGCTCGACGACCCGGCGCGCGAAATCTGAGAGACCGTCCGACCACGCCAATGCCGGTCGACGCCCCGCCGCGACCCACGGTGCGACCCAAGGCCGCCAGGCTTCGGTCCGGCCACGCGCTCTGTCCTGCTCGACCATCGCGCGGCCCCCAATGCCCGCGATACAACCTCCGTCATGCTACAGGAGCGGCGTGCACGGCGCATCCGCTTCGGGCCGTGCATTCACAGCCAGCAGCCCGAATAGAGCCTGACCGCGCTCCGGCCAGTGTTCGCGGGGCCACCGTGGGAGCCGCACCAAGCCCGGAGGCAGGGTCATTTTCCTGCGGGCTGCGCGGCGCCGGATCGGTTCCTAACCACCCTTCCCGGCCTGCACCTTTGCCCACGTGTCGCGCAGGCCCACCGTGCGATTGTAGACCAGCCGCCCCGGCGCCGAATCCGGGTCACGGAAGAAATAGCCCTGCCGCTCGAATTGCACCGCCCCCTCGGCATTTGCGCCGGCCAGAGCGGGCTCGAGCCTGCAATCCGTCAGCACTTCGAGCGAACCGGGGTTGAGGTCGGCGGCAAAGTCGGCGGCGTTCGGCTCGGGGGTGGCGAAGAGCTGGTTGTAGAGCCGGACTTCCGCCGGGACCGCGTCGGCGGCCGAGACCCAGTGCAACGTCGCCTGCACCTTGCGTCCATCCGGCGCGTTGCCGCCCCGTGTCGCCGGGTCATAGCTGCAGCGCAGCTCCACCGCCTCGCCCGCATCGTTTTTCACCACCTCGCGGCAGGTGACGAAATAAGCATAGCGCAGCCGCACTTCGCGTCCGGGCGACAGCCGATAGAATTTCTTCGGCGGATTTTCCATGAAGTCCTCGCGCTCCACATAGAGCTCCCGGCCGAAACGGATGCATCGCGTTCCTGCGCTGGGGTCGTCGGGATGGTTGACCGCTTCGAGTTCCTCGGTTTGACCTTCGGGATAGTTCTCGATGACGATCTTGAGGGGGCGCAGCACAGCCATGCGGCGCCACGCGCTCTTGTTCAGCACCTCGCGCACCGAGAAGTCGAACATCGCGACGTCGACCAGGCTGTTGGCCTTGGCGACCCCAATGCGCCTGACGAAGTCGCGCACCGCTTCCGGTGGAACGCCACGGCGGCGCAATCCCGCCAAGGTCGGCATGCGGGGATCATCCCAGCCTTTGACGTGA
>Ga0207706_10001172_pt1 | contig 26572 bp, 21 predicted proteins | sample KBSC53metaG_FD_184318 | JGI IMG/M metagenome (GOLD analysis project Ga0207706, IMG submission 184318) | Corn rhizosphere microbial communities from Kellogg Biological Station, Michigan, USA - KBS C5-3 metaG (SPAdes) (version 2) | ecosystem: Host-associated > Plants > Roots > Rhizosphere > Soil ... | reverse complement strand
CGAGTTCTACTGGCAGACTGCCGGCGGCGGCGGTGGCGGAGGCGGCGGGGGCGGCGCAACGCAATTCGGGCTCGAAGCTGGAATGCTCTCGAGGCCGGCGTACGTGCACATAACCTCCGGACGCGCACCACCAAGCAGGAAGCTCAAGCCGCCACGCAGGTGGATGTTCATGTTCGCGCTCGCCGTGTGATTCGGCATGTAGTCGATCACGCCGTCGAAGCGAAGGGCGGTGCGGTTCGCGACAGCGAGACGCACACCAGCCAGACCGCTGACGCCAAAGTTGTAGGTATAGTCGTCAGTAACCGGGCCACCATCGAATTTGTAACTGGTGCGAGTTCCGCCTGCACCAAGAATGAACTGGCTCTGACGGCCCATGAGTCCGAACGGGAAGTTGTAGTTCAGGCGCATGGCGAACGCGTGCGCGTTCACGTCGCTCGGCCGGCCAGGCAATGCCGCTAGCTCATTGCTCTCCGGGGCATAGTACCCGTCGCCTTCGAGCTCCCACCGTGGATCCGAGAGGAACACACCAACGCGGCCACCGTAGCCAAGTCCGTCCTCGGCAATACCAAAGTTGTCGCGGCCGGCGTTGTCATCGAAGAAGGTCCACTGAACGAAGCCACCGAGCTCCACCATTCCCGGAAGCGGCGCGTCAGCCTGGTCCCACCACACGTACGGCGCCCACATTACCGGATTGGATGTGGCCCCTCCCCCGAAAAGATTGCGCAGATCCGGAGAGAGTTGCAGACCGGCCTGGGCTCCAAAATCAAATTTGCCGTCGTTTGAAGGCAGGTAGTCGACGAATCCGTCGACACGCAGCGCAAAGCCGCCGAAGCCCAGGTTCAGCCCCGCGAGTCCGTTGGCACCGAACTGATAAGTGCCCGGGGAAGTGTCATCCGGTCCGCGGAAATTCTTCAGCACACCGCCCGCACCAACGTGGAATGAAGGCAGATTGCCAAGCGGGAAGTTGTACATCAGGCGCGCGGTGAATTGGCTCGCCTTTACATCGCCGCCGAGCGCGCCCGCACCGAGAAAGCGCGTGGCAGATGCTGCGTTGGCGGGAGTGTAAGCGCCTTCGGCCTCAAGATTCCAGTTCGGCGCAATGAACGCCCCAAGGCGTCCGCCGTAGCCGAAGGAATTGCCAAAGCCGGTGTCCAAGTTCCACTTGCTATCGAAGTGCGTCCACTGGACGAAGCCTCCTACCAGCAACGTACCGGGCGACTGTGCAGCCGCCGATCCGCCGAGGAGTAAGGCCGTCATCGCGCAGACGGTCCAACTTCTTCTCAACATGATTGGTTCCTCTGAAAAGGTGGAGAACTTTGCAGCGGTTACCGCGGTTGCACGTTGCGTCGTGAGGCAGGATGTATGCCCAGTGAGCGCGCTTCGCACTCTTCAGACCCACCTACCTCACAAACGGACAAACTAGCAAATCTTTCCGGAGACGCCAGTGATGCAGCGCCTTAAAAAACAGCGTAACAAACATTCGTCACGCCCCGCCGATTTGCAGCAGCGGTAGCCGTACTCGTCGTGGCCGAAACGGCTTGCAAGTGCCACGCCAGTCATCATCGTCTGGTAGGAAAGGCTACGCTTTCGCAAGAAATACCGTGTTAAGCCGTAATTCGGGGGTTTGCGACCGCGTAATGTGCCAATTTCCGCTTTGCAAGCGGTACTGCACTTTGGTGGTGTCGATGTAATCCCGAACTTCGCTAAGAAACCACCCGCCTCCACCAGGAACCGCGCTGCCGACCCAGTATTCGGTCGGTTGCTGCCCTCCAGGCATCGCGCATGGAGTAGGCGTCTTCGAAACGGTCCTCCGGTTTTGGCGCGAATGCGGTGCGAAACCAGCCGGCGAGCACGCTCGGGAATATTCCGAGGTCAGCTCGTTCGGATAACTGTCGCGCAAGAATTGTTTTGGCGTCGTCCTCTCCGAATGGAGTGTCACCTGTGAGCGTGAAATAGACGATGCCGGCAAGCGCGAACAGATCCGCCGCGGGACCCTGCGGCTCTCCGAGGAGCTGCTCCGGCGCTGCAAAGGCCGGCGTGCCGGTCGTGCCCGGTGCGTCTTCACCGGTCACGTTTGCAATTCCGAAATCGGTGATGCGCCAGCGATGATATCTGTCGATGAGAATGTTCTCGGGCTTAAGGTCGCGGTGAAGAATGCCATTCGAATGCGCGGCGATGAGTCCGTTCAGAATTTCGTCGACCTGAGATGCAATCTCGCTCATTTGTCGGGGACCCGATCGCGCAATGAGACTCGCCACGCTGCCTTCTTCAGCCAGCTCCATCGTGTACCACGACAGGTCGCCGCTCGAGTCCCAGTCGTAGATCGGGACGATCGACGGATGGGCAAGCTGCGCGGCGAGTTTTGCTTCGCGCCAGAATGCGCGCACAGCCTTGTCGTCGCGAGCGATGGCTGGATGCAGAGCCTTGAGCGCGACCTCGCGCTCGAGCGAGAGATCACGCGCCCGCCAGACGGTGCCAAACGCACCTGTACCCAGCTTCGACAGAATCTCGTAGTCATCACCAACGGCCCATCGGACCCGTGCCTCGGCGGAATCACCATCTCCGTCATGAAGGACAGGCTCCCCCCGAACCATTAGAGTCCGACTGGGATCGCCGCGCTCGACGGCACGCAACAGCACCGCGACTGATTCGAATCGATCCGCGGGATCAGGCGACAGCGCACGATCGAGCGCGGCCGACAGAGCAAGGGGAGTTTCGGGGCGCACGAGCTTGATTGGCGGAACGCCGTGACTTGGTGGCGGCTCCCCGGTCAACGCGGTGAAGCACATCGCCGCAAGCTGCCACTGATCGCTGGCGGGCGTCGGAAGCCACTCCTTCGCTTCCCATTCCGGCGGTGTTGGAAGCAGCTCGGACCTGAGCGCTCGGCCGGCTTCCAGAGAATGGCCATCCAGAGGTCCGCTACCAGGCCGCACCCCCGGCGGAATTGCCGACCGCGGCACGGCCCATTGCCACTCGAGCATCCAGAGGCGCCCGGTCGGTGTGGTCCATAGCGCGTCGCCATTCAAACCGCCGTGCGCTATGCCTGTCTCGTGCAGATATGCCAGCGTCGAGCAGGCGCCCCGCAGCATCTGATAGACGTATGGAATATCCGCGAGGCCGAGCCGCGCGAGCCGGGCGCGCACCGTCTCGCCGGTGATCCATCGCCGCAGATACCCCGGACCACGACGTACATCGCGATAAGCCGTCCAGTAGTGGTAAGTCGTGGGAATCGACGGGTGACTGCGATGCGCGAGCTGCTTTGCTTCCTCGAAAAGCCAGGCTGCGTGCGCGGGATCAGGTGCCGTGACGAGCGAGAGCGACCGGCCCAGCGCATCGAGCACTTCCTGGTAGTGGCGGTAGTCGCCGACCATTCCACCAGGACCCCACGTCCAGTCAGGAGGCAGCTGCCATTCTGCGATGTGCGGCGGGAGAATCTTGGTCGCGCGCGGTGTGACTACACCGCGGTTCGCCGAGCTCAAACCGGACTTCTCGCGAGGAGTATCAGCACGCGCGTTCCCCTTCCTTCCTCACTGGTGATTGCGATCTCCCCTCCCCAGGCCTCGATAAGTCGACGGGTTACGGCCAGACCAAGTCCGCTGCCGGTGGTGCGGGTCGAGAAATGTGGCTCGAAGATACGGGGCATGACTGACGCTGGAATGCCCGAGCCATCATCAACCGTCTCGATTGACACCCGTTTGTCATCCTCTCTCAACGTAATATCGACGTGACGCGCGTCGGCCAGCCGCGCATTCTCAAAAATATTCAGAAGGACATCTCTGAACTCGTCCTTCTGCGCCAGAGCCCATGCCGGCCGGTCGGCGCCGCGAAGGTGCCATTTTACCTTTCGGTCGCCCATCTGCTCGAGGCCGACCACGTCCTTGACGACGGTGGCGATATCCACGTCAACGGGCGCCGGCAGATCGGCCGGAGCACTTCCGTAGCGGCTGAACGAGCGCGCGATTTCGTCCAGTCGATCGATTTCGGCAAGAATACGACGGACGTTGTCGTTCAACACCGTGTCGAAGTCGAGACGCGGATCGCTCCGCGCTCGCCGCAGGTGCTGCACTCCGAGACGAATCGGCGTCAGCGGATTCTTGATCTCGTGAGCAACCTGTCGCGCCATCTCACCCCAGGCGAGCACACGCTCTGCGCGGGCGACTTCGATTCTGCTCAGCTCGAGATCCCGCGCGAGACGTTTCGCGGCGATGCCACTTAGCCAGAACGCGGCAACGGCACCGGCTGCGGTCGCGAAGAGAACCAGCATTCCCAGATCGCGGCGGCGCCGGTCGAGCACAAGGTCGTCGCTGCGCGCCGGGGCAGCGAGAACGTAACGCTCCTGCGACGGTCCAAGCGCGGAGCTATACCCGAAAAGCAGCTTCGCGTCGCCCAGACGTTCTTCCCATGCCGCCGAAATCTCGCCGGCGGTCACAAAGCGTTGCTCCACCGCCGGTGGAAGCGTGCGACCAATCGGAGCGAGGACGTCGAGCAAACTGTCGCTCGATCTTTCAAGCAGCCCGTTCGCGAACAGGAAGAGCGGTGTCTCGAATCTGCGGGCGGCACCGGGGAGCTGGGGGTACTCATTACCGGCAGCGACCGCACGCAAAGTTTCGTTGACCAGCACCTCGCGCGTCTGCAGGTCGTCACTGCGCAGCCGCTGGTACGACCATAGCGCGAATGCGACGGCGGGAATGACAAAGAATGCAAAGAGGGCCAGCGTCAGACGCGCGTGATAGGTATAGATCCACTTTGCGCCTCGCACGCGAAGCCATCTCAGAAACCCCTTCTCGGCGGCGGCTCCGATAAGCCAGAGCAGACCGGCGAGCAAGAGGTCCAGCAGCAGCACGAGAGCGCCGCGCTCCGTCCGAGCCCAGATCGAGCGGAAATCGATCTCTACATGTGCGCGCACAGTTCCCGCGCTGGTGGAAATCAGTCTGTCGCCATGCACTTCGTTTCCAAACCGGTGCCACTCCACGCGTGCCGTATCGGCGGGCACCGGAGTCGCGACATCCGTGAGAGCGACGGCATACGGCGGATCAGTGCCGAGCGGCGCTGACATTCCGATGAGCGAAGAGTAAGGATTGCCAGCCAGCAATCGCGTTCTTGGCAACACCAGCACCGATGTAATCCCACCCGCAGGATGTCCCACTGCGGCGAGTATCTGCACGCCAGTGGGCCCAAGGATGCTGCGTGTAACGGCCTGACGAGTAGAGGCCGCTTCGAGCACCGCGTTGATCACCGCCCCTGTGTCCGTTTCTGTGGGCGCCACGGCGAATTCGGCGATCGGTTTGCCCACTGGATCCCAGGACGAAATCGTCACGGGATACTCGGCGGCAGCAAGGTCCGACTGGGCAAAGACCTTCAACAGCTCTGCGCGACTTCGCGGTTGCGGAGATTGTGACAGATCCGATACGAAGCGTCGCGTCAGCTGGAGCGCGTAGTCGTCGACGTGCCCGAGCGCGGCGACGTCCTCCTCAGCGAGCTGCATGCGCTGCCGCGATGTTGTGGACGAAACCCCGGCGAGTGTAAGGACCGCGGCGATCGATCCTATGATTACAGCCGGTCTGAACGTAACGCGACCGGGCTTTCCGAATGCCATCAGCAGCAACCACCAGGCTGCCAGGAGCGCTGCAAACAGGAACAGGAAGACGGGAATCTCCCACGACAGCCACAGTCCCGGAGTTGATCCCCACGGCGGCTGACCGATTCCGCGGACGATGTTTGACGCGAGGGGGATGCCGAGGCCCAGGGCGACGATCGCGCCGATTGCGGCCACCGGACGCGGCCAATGCGTTTCGGGTCGAGCGCGAATCAGCGCATATACGGCCATCAGAATGAGAGCACTGCTGATGAACACCGCGCCGGCGTTCGCGGTCAGCGGCCCGGCAAGCCTCGAGAAGTAGTACGCCGGATCGAAGAGCCTTGACGCGTTGGAGAAGGAATTCCACGGAACGAGCGCCGTGATCGCCAGCGCAACGCCAACGGCGAATAGCCTTTGGCCAAGCCGATGGCGCTCGCGCCACGACAAGAACAGAAACGCCAGCACCAGCGCGACGAGGACGATGGTGCCGCGCGCCCGAAGCATCGCGGCGCGTCTGAACCTGATTTCTTCGGGCGTCGCGAGCGAGGGCGCCGCGCGGAGCACCGGAGCTCCATTGCTGGAGAGCACGACGGGTCCGCCGCGCAGATTCCCCGGCGGAGAGAACTCGTACGACGCTACTCCCTGCTGCGGCGCCAGCTCGGAGCTGAGGGAACTGGTCAATCGATCCGCAGGCTGTGCTGCGGCGAGCACAGCCGATGCAATTGCCTTCCGGTCTCCGCGGCTCGCGAGAACGTTGAGAGTCGTATAAAACGGGCTGAACGTGACACTGACGGGAGCGGTCAGAGAGTCGACGCTCGTTCTCGTCTCTCCCGACCACGCCAGCGCGTGGCCCTGATCGATGAGGACTACCGACTCGATCTCCTTCTGCGGCCAGCGGTGGGCGAGGTAGTCGAAGGCGCCTTTGGCGTCAGTGGGCGCATCGAGGGCTCCATTTGCGCGCTCCGCCAGTCGGTCACGCGTTTCGATGAGCGTGCGTTGCAAGGCGCGGACAGCGCCTTCCGCCGCGTTGAGCCGATCGCCGCCGCCGGCAGCTGGATTGCCGGCGGTGCGCGGCAATGCGGGCGTTCGCACCCACATCGCAATCAAAAAGAGAGGAATCGCCGCCGCGGCGAGGATTGCGCCTCGACGCATGCGCCCGCTTCTTACATTAGGACTAGCAGCCGATCCGATGACGCTTCCCTCCCCCATTCCAGTTTCCGGTCCGCTTCGGGTCAAGGAGCTTAACCCGGCGCAGGTCAGTGCCATCCTCGGCAATGACCCGCGGCTCATCATACCCATCGGCACCTGCGAGCAGCACGGCCCTCACCTGCCCCTCGGGTGCGACACGATCATCGTCGAGCGCATGGCCGACGATCTGTCAGCAGAATATGGCGTGTTGCGGGCTCCTACGGTGGAGTATGGAGTGAACGTCGATACCGAGCGCGGTTTTACCGGAAATGCTTCGCTCCGCAAGAAGACCCTCCACCGCATGCTCAACGACCTGATCGATTCGTGGGAAGCAACGGGAGTCCGCGAGTTCATTCTTTTGACGGCGCACGGCCACGATCCGCATCAGGAAGCGCTGGCGACCGTCATCACCACCACCGCGCGTGTCAGGGTTGTGGACATCTTCGGAATGAACCTGAGCGACCTGCTCGATGGACAGCGCGAAGCCATGCACGGCGACGAAGTCGACACTTCGATCATGCTTTTCCTCGCGCCGGGGATGGTCAATCTCGATCAGGCGCAGGACTACATGATGTCACGCGAGCAGCTGCGACGTTATCGCCGTGGCTGGCTGACCGTGCCGAGCGGGAGCGCGGGCTCGATCGGGCGGCCGTCGCTGGCATCGGCGGAGAAAGGAAAGCTGATTTACGACCGCATTTACGCCAAAATCAGCGACCGGATTTTCCTGGCTCCCGCTCCATCGGAGTAGCTCTCAGCCGCGATCCGGCGCTTAACGGAATCTTAAGAAAAACCCTGTGGGTGAGTCGCTGAAACTCTGTTATATAGTTGGCCGTACGGCACCCAAAGTCCACCATTCCCAACAACGATGCGAACACTGATTTTGATCGGCCTTGCTGCGTTCAGCATAGAGGCCTCCGCTCAGGTTGCCAGCCCCGATTCGACCGTTAGCGCGACGCTGACAATCGAACAGGCAATCGAGCTTGCCCGCAGGAATAACCCTGAGCTCCAACAGATCCAGAACAACCGAGTCGGCGCCCAGGCCGCTGTGCGGAGTGCGTATGGAGCGCTTTTGCCCAGCGCTGACGCTTCGCTCAACGTTCAGAAGCAGCAAGGCGGCCAGCAGATCCTCGGCGGTACGGCGCTGGGCGCAAACGGCGATATCCGCCAGTCGAATTACGACATTGGCCTCACCTACCGCCTCAACAGCGCAACGGTGATTACCCCCAGCCTGCAACGCGCCAATCGCGATGCAGTCGAAGCCGACATCACCGGTGCGGCTGAGGTTCTGCGCAGCAACGTTTCGCAGCAGTATCTGAATGTGCTCCGCGCCGAGGCGACCTCCGACCTTCAGGATTCGCTGGTCATCGCCGCCCAGCAGCAGCTCGTTCTGGCGCAGGCACGCGAGATTGTCGGCTCAGGCACGCACCTCGATGTGAATCGCGCTGAAGTCGCGCTTGGCCTGCAAAAGGTTCAGGCTCTTCAGGCGAAGAATCAGATCGACATCGAGAAGCTGCGGCTCTTTCAGCTGATGGGAACTCCGCAGCCGGCGACTGTGAAACTGGTCAGCCAGTTCGAGGTCAAGCCGATCGAGTTCAACCTTCAGGACCTGATAGCGTCCGCGCACAACCAGAATCCAAGCGTGCTTGCGCTCCGGTCCAGAGAGCATGTCGCCGATCTCAACGTAAAACGCGAGAAGGGCGAGTATTCTCCGACTCTGACGCTCTCCACCGGAATCGGGGGCTACACCTACGGATACTCGAACTCGAACTTTCCGGTGAAAATGGCCGCGGCGGCTCTTGCCGATTCCCGCGCCAGCTGCATTCGCACCGAGGAAGTGCGCGCCGCACTCAACCTTGCCAACACGCTGGCGGAGTGCAATTCGATGAGCTTCACCGACGCGCAGGCAGCGGCGATCCGGCGTGACAACTCCAAGTTCCCATTCAGCTTCACGTCGTCCCCGCGGGCGATTTCGGCAACGCTTTCACTGCCCATCTTCGATGGCTTCGCGCGCGAGCAACGCGTGCAGGAGGCGATGGCCAACCGGTCGGACGCGCGTTACAGTGTGAAGGCCAAGGAGCTCGCACTGACGGCTGATGTCACCGCGGCGTATTTGACGCTGGTTACTGCGGAGAAGACCGTCACGCTGCAGGAGCAGAACGCCGCCAAGGCAAGAGAGGAGCTCAAGCTGGTGGCGGATCGTTACAGAATTGGAGCGACCACCTTTGTGGATCTGACGGAGTCGCGCGTGACCTATGAGCGCGCGGAGAGTGACCGCATTACCGCAATTTACGACTATCACAAAGCCTTCGCCGCTCTCGAGAGCGCCGTCGGTCATCCCCTTCGATAATCGGATCGAGACATGAAGAAACGCACCAAGTGGACAGTAGCCGGCGCAATTGCACTCGCAGTTGTCATCATCGGCGTCACAAGCGCGATGAAAGGCCGGAACAAGGCGACAGAGGTCCGCATCGAGAAGGTTCAGCGGCGTGACCTCGTCGCATCCGTGACCGCAAGTGGCCAGGTTCAGCCGCATACGAAGGTCGACATCAGCGCCGACATCAGCGGCCGCATCGTTCGCCTTGCGGTCAAGGAAGGCCAGATGGTGACGGCGGGCCAGTTTCTGCTCGAGATCGATCCGTCGCAGTATAGAGCGAGCGTCGAAAGAGCAACCGCAGCCGTTGCCTCCGCCAGATCACAGGCAGCTCAGGCAAAGCCGTCACTGCTCCAGGCACAGCGCAACTACGACAGACTGGCGGCGTTGAAGAAGGCCAATCCTACTCTCGTTTCGGACGAGCAGATGGAGCAGCTGCGCACGCAGGTCGACGTCGCCCAGGCACAGCTCGAGGCGGCTAACCATTCAATCGATCAGGCGACTGCTTCGATGCGCGACGCACAGTCGCTGCTCGGCAAGACGACGATCGTCGCGCCGATGAGCGGCCGCGTAACGCGCCTCAGCGTAGAGCAGGGTGAAACCGCGATCCAGGGTACGTTCAACAAGGACGCGGCGACGATGCTCACCATCAGCGATATGAGCCTGCTCGAGACGAAGGTGAAGGTCGATGAGACCGATGTCTCGCGTATCAAGATCGGCGATTCGACGGTTGTGCAGCTCGATGCCTTCCCGGACACCACTTTCGTCGGTCGCGTGACGGAGATCTCCAACAGCTCCGTCAAAGCCGCGAGCACGGGCGGGACCGGTGGCGCAACCGACCAGGCGATCGACTATGAGGTTACGATCCAGCTCCTCAACGCGCCGCCCGAAACACGCCCCGACTTCTCCGCCACTGCCAAGATCATCACGTCGATTCGCAACAACGTGCCGTCGATTCCGATCATCGCGCTGACGGTTCGCGAGGACAGCGTGAAGCCGGACACTTCGCTGACGCTGGCGAAGCGGGCACCGACGAAACAGGTCGGCAAGCGCGATGTCGAGGGGGTGTTCGTGGTGGGAGCGAACAACAAAGTCTCGTTCCGTCCCGTAAAGGTTGGTATCGCGGGTGAGCGGTACTTCGAAGTTCTCTCTGGAGTCAAAGAGGGCGAGAACATCGTCGGCGGCACCTACCAGGCCATCCGCGAGCTCAAGGACGGCGCAAACGTGCGCGCGCAAAAGGAACAGCCGAAGAAACCCGGCGAACCGGCAAAATCATAATGCACACGGAAGAAATCCCGCTCAGCACTACGGCTGAGCGGCAGGCGGTCGCCGCCGAAACGGGCATCGCTCCGGAAAAGGATTGGGTCATCGTCACGCGTGGCCTCAAGCGCGACTACGACATGGGCGGCGAGGTCGTGCACGCTCTGCGCGGAGTCGATATCGCTATTCGCCGCAACGAGTACGTGGCGATAATGGGGCCGTCCGGCTCCGGCAAGTCGACGCTCATGAATCTGATCGGCTGTCTCGACACTCCGAACGGTGGCGAGTACTGGCTGGCCGGGGAGCTGGTGTCCGACAAGGACGAAGACGAGCTCGCACGCGTCAGGAATCGCGAGATCGGATTCGTCTTCCAGACGTTCAACCTGCTGCCACGCGCGACCGCGCTGCACAACGTGGAGCTGCCGTTGGTCTACGCCGGCGTCTCCGCCGACGAGAGAAGGAAGCGCGCAACGGAAGCGCTCGAGCGCGTCCAGCTGGGCGATAGAGTACACCACAAACCGAACGAGCTTTCCGGCGGTCAGCGGCAGCGCGTTGCAATCGCGCGAGCGCTCGTCAATCAGCCCGCAATACTGCTTGCCGACGAGCCGACGGGGAACCTCGACTCGACGACCTCGGAAGAAATCATGCGGGTGTTTGAGGGACTTGCCGAGCAGGGACAAACCGTCATCATGGTCACGCACGAGCCAGACATTGCCGCTCACGCGCGGCGTGTCATCGTACTGCGCGACGGTTTGATCTCCAGCGATGACAAGCGCGCCACGTTCATCAAGTCCGCCGGTATCGCGCCTCCCGATCTTTCCAGGAAGGCGTAAAAGTGCCGTTCGTCGAGGCGGTGTGGCTCGCTCTGGCGCAGATCCGTGTTCAGAAGCTCAAGAGCTTTTTCACGCTACTGGGCGTCTGCATCGGCGTGATGTTTCTCATCGCCGTGATCTCCATCGTGCAGGGCATGAGCAGCTACATGGAGAACGAGTTCGCCGCCAAGCTCCTCGGAGTGAACACGTTCACGCTGCGCAGATTCCCGTGGTTTGGAGATGGCGCGGGGTCAGAGGAAGAATGGCGCAGCTGGTTGCGCCGTCCGCGTGTCTACCATAGCGATCTCGCTCTCGTTCAGAGCGTTCTGCCACCGGGCTCCCGCGTTGCCGTTGAGAGCCAGGATTTCCTTCAGGCCCAGACGCAGTTCGCCCGGCCGAAGCAGGTCGAGGGCCACGCCGTGGATGGCGATTACTTCACGATCAAGAAGTACGACATCAACCGTGGCCGCGCATTTACCAATCAGGAATCGACGCTCGGCGTGCCGGTGGTCGTGATTGGAGACGAAGTCGCCAAGTATTTCTTCCCCGATCTCGATCCGATTGGACGGCCGCTCCGCATCAAGGGGACGCCGTACACGGTCATTGGCGTGCTCGAGAAGCAGGGCTCGGTGTTTGGCCTCTCTCTCGACCGGGTGGCGATCGCACCGTACAACTCTCCGATGCACCACTTCACCAATCCGCGCGGAGATGTCGACGGAATCATGGTCCAGACTCCGACATCTCTTTTGTTGACTGAGGCGATGGAGTCCGTGCGCGAAGTGATGCGCGGCCGCCGACATCTGAGACCCGGCCAGCCGGACAACTTCTTCATGGAGACATCGGAGAGCGCGCTCGCGTTCATGGACAAGATGAAGAAGGTGATGACGATGGCGGGAACGGCCTTTCCGGCCATTGGTCTGATCGTTGGCGGACTGGTAATCATGAACATCATGCTCGTCGCAGTTGCCGAGCGCACGCGGGAGATCGGCATTCGCAAATCGCTGGGCGCGCGCCGGCGCGACATCATGCGCCAATTCCTTGTCGAAGCCGCAACGCTGAGCACGCTTGGCGCGGTCATCGGCATTCTGCTGGGCATCACGATCGCCAAGGTGATCGAGTGGAAGACGCCACTTCCGGCCGCGATCGCGCCGTGGTCGATCGTGATGGCGACGCTGCTCGGCACAGTTGTCGGAATCATCTCGGGAGTCTATCCGGCGAAGCGCGCCGCGGCTCTCGATCCGATTGAAGCGCTGAGGAAGGAATAGCGATGCGTCTCGCGCAAAGAATCTTCAACGCATTCGAGGGCGTGGGCATGGCCGTCGATTCGATCAAATCGAACCGCGTCCGGGCCGCGCTTACCATCATGGGGGTCGCCATCGGCGTATTTGTCGTCGTCGCGATGTCCTCCGTGGTGCGTGGAATCAACGAGAGCTTCGCGCGCGATCTCGAAGCGGCCGGACCGACTTCGTTCTACATGTATCGGCGGCCCATCAGCGGTTTTCAGGCGTGCGATGGATCCGACGAGACCTGCCCCGAGCGTCGCAATCCTCCGCTCACCGTCGACGACGCGATTGCTATCGAGCGGCTCCAGACGATCAAGGCGGTGACCGCCCATCTCGGCAGCGGTGCCAAGTTCACCTATAAGGACAAGCAGGTGAGTACGGGCATGGAGATCTATACGCCGAACTGGGTGGATGTGGACGGCGGGGACATCTACCCCGGCCGCAGCTTCACGTACGCCGAGAACACCACGGCGTCGCGGGTTATCATCGTGAACGAGAAGCTGGCCGAGCGGTTGTTCGGGGTGTCGGATCCGATAGACAAAACGATCAACGTGGACGGAGTCGCCTTCAAGGTGATCGGGGTCTATCACTACACTGCAAGCCCGATGGGAACGCCAACGTCGGCGGGTGGTGGTGACCAGGCAAAGGCAATCGTTCCATTCGAGAGTGCGCGCCGTAGCCTGAATCCATGGATGCGCGGCGTTGACCTGATCGTGAAACCGGAGCCCGGCGTCACCACCGCTGAAGCAACCGACGACGTCACCGCGCTGATGCGCTCGCGTCGAGGCCTGCGCGGATCCCAGAAGAACAATTTCGAGATCGTGACGCAGGACCGGCTGATGGGCATCTACAACCAGCTGTTCGGGACCTTCTTCGTGGTGGGGCTGGCGCTCTCCTCGGTCGGCCTGCTCGTTGGCGGAGTGGGCGTGGTCGCCATCATGATGATCAGCGTCACCGAGCGCACGCGCGAGATCGGGGTGCGCAAGGCACTCGGCGCAACCAAGAGCGCGATTCTCTGGCAGTTCCTTGTTGAAGCGGCAACGCTCACCAGCATTGGCGCTTCGATCGGGCTCGTGCTCGGCATTCTGGTGGCGCTGGGGATAAAGAGCGCATTCCCGGCGATCCCGGCTTCGACTCCCGTTTCGGCCGTCGTGGCAGCGCTGGCGACGAGCGCGTTCACGGGAATCCTGTTCGGCTTGCTCCCCGCCGCCAGAGCGGCGAGGCTGGACCCGGTCGAGGCGCTGCGCTACGAATAGCGTTGTAAGCTTTTCCCAACTGTAACTGCAACTGAACGGCTCAAAGCTATAAGTCCAAAGTCTGAAGCCATAAGAAACTGCGCTCAGACTTCCCTCCTTGGCATTCGGGCAACTGCTCTGCCGCCTGTGACAATGGTGCTCAGAGAGACGTCCCGACGTTGTGAAGCTTTGGGCTTGCCGCTTTGGGCTTGCCGCTTTGGTCTTGGGACTTCCTGCCGTTCTGTTGCCAGTCCAAACCCCAGATTCAGATAGCGCACCGGCAATCCGAAGCCGACATTTAGGGCATGCGCTTCGCGGACGTCATAACGACCGCACTTCAGCAAATCCGCGTCAATAAGCTGCGGTCGTTCTTCACACTGCTCGGCATCATCGTCTCCGTCGCTTTCCTGGTGGCGGTGGTGGCAATCATTTCGGGCATGAATGCCTACGTGAAGGAGAACCTGGCCAGCGCCCTCATAGGAGCCAACACCTTCCAGGTCAGGCGGACTCCGATCCGGATCGGCCTTTTCGACGACGAGGAATGGCGCCGGCTGCAGCGCCGCCCGCGACTCACCGAGTCAGACGCGGAAGCGGTGATGGCTGCGGTTCCGGAGGCAGTAGCCGTCAGCATGCAGACTGGCTGGCCGGTGCCGATCGCGGACCTCGTCTGGAAAAACAAGACCCAGGCCGACGTCGCGATCTTCGGCATCACAGCGCCTTATCAGGTGGTTCAGGATTACGTATTCGCGAGCGGGCGGCCGATCACGGATGTCGACGTCCGCGATCATCACTCCGTGGCGGTCATCGGCGCTGACATCTCGGAAAAGCTGTTCGAAAATGTGGATCCTGTCGGCCAGGATATTCGCATTATGGGCCAGCGCTTCACCGTCATCGGAACGATAGCCAAGAAGGGACGCGTGCTCGGCCAGTCCTTCGACGGGTTTGTTCTGCTCCCACTGCCGAACTTCGAGATGCTCTTCGGGCGTCGCAAGACGAACAACGTGTCTGTGAAAATGCCTAGTGCCGATCTTGTCCCCAGCGGCATGCTGAGGGCGGACGAAGCGATGCGAGTCGCACATCATCTGCGCCCCGCAGACGAGCCCGACTATTCGGTCGAGACCGCTGATGCGCTCGTCGAATTCTGGAAAAATCTCACGCGCATTCTCTTCTCGGTAATACCGGCAATCGTCGCCATCGGGGTTGTGGTCGGCGGAATAGTGATCATGAACATCATGCTGATGTCCGTCACCGAGAGAACACACGAAATTGGTGTCAGAAAGGCCATGGGCGCGCGGCGGGGCGACATTCAGCGCCAGTTCCTCGTCGAGGCGATTGTGCTGGCCAGCATCGGCGGCCTGTTCGGAGTCGTAGCTGGATGGGGTCTGGCCGGGCTTGTCAGTCTCGCCTCTCCGCTTCCGGCGCGGGTAAGCATGTGGTCGGTGATGCTGGCGCTTTCGCTCGGCGCCGGCGTCGGAGTTCTGTTTGGCGTCTATCCCGCATCGCGGGCAGCACAGCTCGACCCGATCGAGGCGCTGCGCGCCGAATGATTCTCGCCGAGCGCATTCGCAGCAACATCCAGATCGCCGTCGACACACTGCGGGCCAACAAGCTCCGCTCGTCCCTCACTATCCTCGGCGTCGTGATTGGAGTGTCGACCGTGATGACAATGGCGGCGATCGTCCAGGGAATTCAGGATCAGATCGTGCGCACGATCGAGATCGCCGGACCAACGACGTTTTACGTCGTGAAGGTCTTCTCGCAGACTCCGGTCAATCCGGACCGGCTTCCCAAGTGGATTCGTGTTCGGCCGGATCTCGTTGAGGCGGAGGCCGCGCGCATCAGGCAGTTACCGGAAATCGGGTACGCTGCCATGTGGGCGCAGAACAACGGCCGGCTCTCTTACGAAGCGCAGAGAACGCAAAACGTTCTCATCATGGGCGCGGACGATCGCTACCAGGAGATCCAGGGCGGAGAGCTTCTGGATGGGCGGTGGTTTACGCCCGCCGAGCTCTCGGCCGGCGCGAGCGTCGCAGTGCTCGACGAGAATGCCGCGCGCAAGCTTTTCGGCCGCGAGAGTGTCCTCGACAAGCAGATAAGAATCAGCGGACGCCCGGCGAAAGTGATCGGTCTTTATGCGCAGCCGGCGAACATCTTCTCGCCGCCCGGCCAGGACATCGGCGCCATCGTCCCCTACCAGATGATGGATCACCAGTTCACGATCGACAAAACGAATGCCCTCTACATACCGGTCAAGCCGAAGAAGGGGGTGACGACGGCGCAGGCGCAGGAGGCAGTGACGATCGCGCTTCGCGAGCTGCGCAGGCTTCGCCCCGCCGACAAGAACAATTTCGATCTGATCACGCAGGATCAGATTCTGGACACGTTCAACAAGATCACCGGTGTGTTCTTCCTTGTCATGATCGTGCTCTCCAGCGTCGGCTTGCTGGTCGGGGGAATTGGGGTAATGGCCATCATGATGGTGTCCGTGACCAGCCGCACTCGCGAGATAGGAATCCGCAAAGCGCTCGGCGCCACCCGGCGTGAGATCCTGTTTCAGTTTCTGGTGGAGGCCGCAACACTCACCGGATTCGGCGGGGCGCTGGGCATACTCATCGGCCTGACTTTCGGCCGGCTCGCGACCCTGGCGATGAAGATCGATGCTGGTGTGCCCATCGGTCTGACCGTGGTGGCAGTAGTCGTTTCGGTGAGCATCGGAATCGTTTTCGGTATGCTGCCCGCGCAGCGCGCGGCCAAGCTCGACCCAATCGCCGCCTTGCGGTACGAGTAGATTCTCGGCATGACGACAGTCGATGTTCTCGCTATCGCCGCCCACCCCGACGACATGGAGCTCATTTGCGGCGGCACGTTGATTCGCGCGCAGATGCTCGGTCGCTCGACCGGAATCCTCGATCTGGCGGCGGGTGAAATGGCGAGTCGTGGCTCGCCCGAGCTGCGAGCGAAGGAAGCCGCGAAAGCAGCAGCGGTGATGGGCGTTTCGGTACGGGAGAATCTTGGTTTTCCGGATGGCGGAATCATCAACACGCCGGAAACCCGCGCGAAAGTAGGCGTGGTGATTCGGCGGCTCAAACCCAGAATCGTTATCACTCACTCATTACACGGAAGGCACCCCGATCACCCGATCGTCGCGCAGCTGGTGCGCGATGCCTGCTTCGTGGCCGGGCTGAAAAAGATCGAGCCTTCGGTGCCTGTCCACCGCCCGCTCAAGGTCCTTCACGCCCTGTCGTTTCGGGAAGACTACCAGAAGCCAACGTTCGTGGTTGATATCACCGACGCATTCGAGAAGAAACTCGAAGCGATCGGCTGCTACGAATCTCAGTTCGGTGATGCGGTCCAGGCCGGCGAGGTGTACCCGAACGGTGAGCCGCTTCGCGATCTGATCCGCCACCACGCCGCTCACTACGGATCATTGATCCGTTGCCGTTACGGGGAGCCTTTCTACACGACGGAAACGATGCGCGTAGACGATGTCGGCGCGCTCGAGGTCGCCACGTTTTGAAAGAGCACGGACGCAAGGCCAGCTCGACGCCGGCAAAGAAGAGCACGCGCGAAGAGGTTACCTACCCCTCATACCTGGCGCTCGACGAGCTGCTGGCGCTACAAAGACCGCGGTCACAACCCGAGCACCCCGACGAGCTGCTCTTCATCATCGTGCACCAGGCCAGCGAGCTCTGGTTCAAGCTCATTATCCACGAGCTCGAGGGCTTGATCGGCTTGCTGGAGTCGCACGATACACTCGGCGCGCTGACGTCGGTCAAACGCGTCAACGCTCTCGTGCACATCGTCACCGGACAGCTTTCCGCGCTGGAGACGCTGCCGCCGCAGCGTTTCGCCCAGTTCCGCGGCTACCTCGGCACGTCGAGCGGATCGCAAAGCGTGCAGTTCCGCGCCATCGAGGCGATGTCCGGCATGCGCGATCCACATTTTCTGCAGGTGCTCAAGCAGCACGGTGAGATCCCGGCGCTCGTCATGAAAGCGCTCTCAAAACCGACGCTGCAGCAACTGTTCGACGACTTGCTCACAGCACACAAGGTTTCGCTGGAACAGATCTACGCCGAGTCCAATCAGCGACCCCTGCAGATGCTTGCAGAGGGCCTCCTGGAATACGAGCAGGGGTTTGCCATGTGGCGATTCCTCCACGTCCAGCTCGTTGAGCGGATAATCGGTCCCGCAACGTCGGGAACAGGCGGTACCCTCGGCTCCAAGTACCTCCAGAAGACGATCTCCCAGCGTTTTTTCCCGAAGTTGTGGGAAGTGCGGAGCAAATTCTTCAAGGGTTGAGCTAAATTTCAGCCATGGCAATTGACCCGGTTTATCTCGACCACGCCGCCACGACACCGGTGCGGGAGGAGGTTTTTGAGGCGATGAAGCCGTTCTACGGCCCGCGCTTCGGCAACCCGTCCAGCACGCACCGCTGGGGGCGCGAGGCGCGCGCGGCGCTGGACGAGGCCCGGGAGCGAGTTGGCCGATGTCTAGGAGCACGCGCGGACGAGATCTGCTTTACTTCCGGTGGCACTGAGGCAGACAACCTCGCGATTCTCGGAGCCTGGCGCCTCCTCAAGGCGAAGGGCCGGAAGGCCATCCTCGCCACTCCCATCGAGCACAAAGCCATACTCGGCGCGGTGCACCAGGCCGCGCACGAGGGAGCCGAGGAGCGTTTCGTCAACATGACGGCGGACGGGGTCGTGGATCGCGCCTCGTTCGACAAGCTGTTCGATGACGATGTCGCAGTCTGCTCGATCATGTGGGTCAACAACGAGATCGGCACGATTCAGCCCATCCCTGAGCTCGCGAGCAAGGCAAAGGAGTCGGGCGCCCTCTTTCACACCGACGCTGTGCAGGCCTTCGGCAAGGTAACGATCGACGCCCAGAAGCAGCCGTTCGATTTCCTGACTATCTCCGGTCACAAGTTCGGGGCGCCAAAAGGAATCGGCGCGCTCTTCATCCGTAGAGGCGTTCACCTCGAGCCATTGATGCACGGTGGCAGCCAGGATCGCGGCCGTCGGCCGGGAACTGAGAACGTCGCGGCCGCTGTTGGCCTCGCGCGGGCCGCCGAGCTCACCATCGCCGAATGCGAAGCGCACTGCGCGGCGATGGAGAAGCTGCGGGACAAGCTGGAAGCCGGCATTCTGGCGAAGGTTCCAGACGCGGTCATTCATGGCCGCGGGGTGCCGCGGGCTCCCCACGTCACCAATGTCTCGGTGCCAGGTACGGACAGCGAATCACTGTTGATGGCCCTCGATCTCCGCGGGATCGCCTGCTCGGGTGGGTCAGCCTGCCAGAGCGGAAGCATCGAACCTTCTCACGTCCTCAGCGCGATCGGGGTGCGGCCCGACCTGGCCAGTGCGGCCGTCCGAATGAGCCTCGGCGCGCTGACGACCGAGAAAAGCATCGATCGGGTGATCGAGGTTTTCCCTTCTCTCGTCGCGAAGGCGCGGCAGATGGCGACCGCCGAGTAGCATGACGCGGGAGAGAGTGCTTGTCGCCATGTCGGGTGGCGTGGATTCATCGGTAGCCGCGGCGATGCTCGTCGAGCAGGGTTACGACGTAGTCGGTGCGACGATGAAGCTGTTTTGTCATGGGGACGATGTCCCCGACCGGCCTTGCTGTTCGCTCGACTCGGTCAACGATGCGCGACGCGTTTGCGAGCAGCTCGGCATCCCGCACTATGTTCTCAACCTCGAGAGCCGCTTCGGTCACGACGTCGTCGACAACTTCGTGGAAGAATATGCGCGCGGCCGCACGCCGATTCCCTGCGTCCGCTGCAACACTTTCACAAAGTTCCGCGATTTTCTGAAGAAGGCGGACGCAATCGATGCGCGGTGGATAGCGACCGGTCACTATGCGCGCGTCCTCAACGGTGAGCTCCTGCGCGGAGTAGACGAAAACAAGGATCAGACCTATTTCCTGTGGGGCATCGACCGCACGGTGCTGTCGCGCCTGATTCTCCCTGTAGGCGGACTCGACAAGGCTCAGACCAGGGCGCGCGCCCACGCAATGGGACTCGAGGTGATCGCAGACAAACCGGAAAGCCAAGAGATCTGCTTCGTGCCCGACGGTGACTACGCGAGGATTCTCGAGCAGCGACTACCGGCCGATGCCCCGGCCCTGTCGAGGGGACCAATCGTTACCTCACGCGGCGTGATTGTCGGCGAGCACAACGGGTTTGCGCGTTACACGATCGGCCAGCGGCGCGGTGTGCCCGGTGGATTCGCTGTTCCGATGTACGTCGTCGCGATCCGGCCCGAGCAGCGCGCTGTCGTCATCGGCACCCGCGACGAGCTGCTTGGCAACGGTTTGATCGCCCGCGAGGTCAACTGGCTGGCAGATCGACCGAAGCTCGGTGAATCAGTGAGCGTTCGCGTGCGGCACCGTGCTCCCCTGGCGCGCGGCGAAATCGTTCGCCTCGCCGGAGACGAGCTGGAAATCGCGCTCGACGAGCCCGTGTCTGCTATCACTCCGGGCCAGTCCGTGGTACTCTATGCTGGCGAGCGAGTACTCGGTGGTGGATTCATCGAATCGGCCCGTCAAAAACGCACTTCTCTTCCCGTCCTGGCTGCTTAACAACTCGGCACCCGCCGAGCAACCTGATTGAAAGGAGGCCCGGCTTCATGCAAGGGATAGCATCGCTCCAGGCACGAACGCGTGTCGTTGTACTGCTTGCGGCAGCGGCCGCCGTCGCATGCCAGCCAACAGCGGTCCCGACTCCGGCACCACGTTCCGTCACAGCGCCTCCGCAGCTCGTGCCCGCGCCGGCGGCGATGACGCTCACCGGCGGCGCTCCGTTCAGCGTCGCGCGGACAACTGCGATCGTAGCAGACCCGGGCAATCCGGAGGTCTCCGCGATCGCGGACATGCTGGCGGCGCAGCTTCGCCGACCAACGTCGTTCGCATTTGCTATCGGCCCCACAGCAGGTCCCGGCGCAATCGTTCTGCGACTGGGCGGCGACGCATCGCTTGGGGAAGAAGGCTATAGCCTGTCCGTGACCTCCGATTCCGTTCGGCTGATTGCCAATCGCCCCGCCGGGCTTTTTCACGGCATTCAGACGATACGGCAGCTGCTCCCGGCAGATGTTGAATCAGACATGGGGAGTGAGCGGTCCCAGTGGGAGATTCCGGCGCTGACGATCACCGACACGCCGCGCTTCGCCTGGCGTGGCGCGATGCTGGACGTTGCGCGGCACTTCTTCACAGTCGATGAGGTCGGGCAGTTCATCGATTTGCTCGCGCTGTACAAGATGAACGTTCTGCATCTGCATTTGGCGGACGACCAGGGTTGGCGCATTCAGCTCAACTCGCGTCCGAAGCTCACGTCGATGGGCTCGCTGACTCAGGTGGGTGGCGGGCGCGGGGGTTTCTTCACCCAGCAGGATTACCAGGACATCATCAAGTACGCCGCGGCCCGTTACATCCTGATCGTGCCCGAGATCGACATGCCGAGCCATATCAATGCCGCTCTCATTGGCTACCCGGAAATCGCGTGCAGCCAGCGCTCCCCAGCGTTGTACAGCGGCACCGACGTCGGCTGGAGCGCGCTCTGTGTAGACAAGGAGGAGACCTACGCTTTCGTGGACGACGTCGTCCGCGAAATCAGCGGCATGACGCCCGGTCCGTACTTTCACATCGGTGGCGACGAGGTGCATTCGCTCTCCAAGGAGCAGTACATCAAGTTCGTTGAGCGAGCTCAGTCTATCGTCAACAAGTACGGCAAGAGAATGATCGGCTGGGAGGAGATTGCGCAGGCGCGTTTGACTCCGACCACGATCGCCCAGCAGTGGAAGAGCGATTCCACGGCGGCAGCAATGGCGCAGGGAATAAAACTGATCCTGTCGCCATCGCAAAAGATCTATCTCGACATGAAGTACACGCCGGCCACCACGCTCGGTCTGCACTGGGCTGCTTACGTCGAAGTGCGTGATGCCTACGATTGGGATCCCGCGACTTTCATGAAGGGCGTCGCCGAGCAAAACATCGTGGGTGTCGAAGCGCCGTTCTGGAGTGAGACCCTGCGCAACATCGGTGCAGTCACGTATCTGGCGCTGCCGCGTTTGCCGGCAGTGGCTGAAATCGGCTGGACGCCGCAGGCAAACCGCAGCTGGGAATCTTTCCGGTCGAGAATCGTCACTCACGAACCACGCTGGACATTCCTCGGCTTCAACTACTACAGGTCGCCGCAGCTGCCGTGGTGATGAAGTCAGCTCTTTCGACTTTGGTCCTGGCGGGCGCTGTTCACCACGCAGCGCTCGCCCAGGATGCGGCACCGTTTTCCGCGCCGACGCGCGCGCCCGCAATTGTTACACCCGGTAGAACCAACGCTGACCCGCCATCCGACGCGATAGTTCTATTCGATGGAAAGAATTTATCCCAGTGGCACGCCGCCGATGGTAGCGCGGCGAAATGGAACGTCAGGGATGGCTACGTCGAGGTTGCTCCCGGAACCGGCGAGATCGTCACCAATCAGCAGTTCGGCGACGTGCAGCTGCACATCGAGTGGGCGACGCCTTCGGCCGTGAAAGGCGAAGGGCAGGAGCGCGGCAACAGCGGTGTTTTTCTGATGGGCAAATACGAGGTGCAGGTGCTCGACTCCTATGAGAACGTCACCTACTACCATGGGCAGGCGGGCGCCGTGTACAAGCAATACGCCCCTCTCGTGAACGCATCACGCAAGCCCGGAGAGTGGCAGGCCTACGACATCATCTTCCACGCTCCGCACTTCGACGATCAGGGCAAGGTGACAGATCGCGCGCGCGTTACGGTTCTTCATAACGGTGTGCTGATCCAGAACAACGTCGAGATCTACGGCATCACTTATAACGACCGGCCCGCGCTATACATCGCGCATCCCCCGCAGGAGTCACTGCGGCTGCAGGATCACGGAAACCCGATCCGCTATCGTAACATCTGGGTCAGGCGTCTCTAGTACTTCATGCCGCCGGATTCAGCGAACTCCTTCATCATCCGCTCCTGTTCCTCGGACAGCTTCTCCGGAACCTGGATCGAGACCTCTACGATCAGATCGCCTTTCTTGTCTCCCTTTTCGATTCCCTGATTGCGCACCCGGAATCTTTTTCCGGAGGGAGTTCCAGGCGGGATCTTCAGCTTCACCTTTTTTCCGTCGAGCGTTCGCACGCTGATCGTCGTTCCGAGGGTGGCTTGTGCGATGTTCAAAGGAACGGTCGCAATCACGTCCAGTCCATCGCGCTTGTAAAACTTGTCGGGGAGGACGGTAAAGGTGATGATGAGATCACCCGCCGGCGCTCCACGCGCTCCCTTTCCGCCCTGTCCCTTCAGCCTGATTTTCGAGCCGGTATCCGCGCCGGGTGGAACGTTGATCAGAACCTTGCGGCGCGCGCGAATTTCTCCGGAGCCATGACAGGTTGGGCAAGGCTCGGTCGGCACCTGTCCACGACCGAGGCAGACGGGACACGGACGATTTACGGCGAAGCCGCCCTGTCCGAACGAAATGACTCCACGTCCGCTGCACTCGGGACAGATGCGCAAAGACGTTCCAGGTGCCGCGCCCGTGCCGTGACACGTGCCGCATTCTTCCCTGACTTCGAGGTCGATCGGCACTTTGCCGCCGCGAGCCGCTGTCCGAAATGGAATGTCGAGTGCCGCTTCGACCGTCTGGCCTTTTTCAGGTCCAGGTTTGGCGGTCTGGCGTGACTCTCCCCCGCCGAACATCGAGCTGAAGAGATCCCCAAGCCCGCCGAGGCCACCGATATCGAAATCCTGAAAATTGATGGTCTGGCCGGCCCCGCCTCGTGGAGCTCCGCGTGAGGATCTCGCGCCTCCAAACCCGCCGAAGCCTCCATCGAACGCGCCAAGACGACGCATCTCGTCGTACTGCTTCCGCTTTTCAGGATCACCGAGGACGTTGTTGGCTTCGGAGATCTCCTTGAAGCGCTCCGCAGCTTTGGCATCGCTGGCGTTGGCGTCGGGATGGTACTTCTTCGCCAGTTTGCGATACGCCTTCTTGATCTCGTCCTGGGAAGCGCTGGAGGACACTCCGAGGACGGAGTAGAAATCCTTCGTCTGTGGCATCGACGATTAGTGCTCGATGGCTGTCAGCCGTTCCACTGCTTTACAACGACGCGCGCTGGCCTCAACAGCTGTGATTTGAAGACGTAGCCCGGCTGATAGACTTTGGACACGACGTGGTCGTCTTCCTGTGCCGAAGTCGGCTCGGTGGCAACGGCTTCATGAAGAGCCGGATCGAACGTCTCGCCGACGGGGTTGATTACTTCCAGGCCCGCGCCCCCGAGGGCTTTCAGCAGCTTCTTCTCCACCATGTCCACGCCCTGCACGATCGTCGCGGCGTCGGTCGAAGCCGGATCCACATGGGCAAAGCGCGCAACATCATCCAGCGCCTCGATCAGTTGGCGCACGAGATCGGCCTGCGCCCTGGCGCCCGCATCCTGCCGCTCCTTTACGGCCCGCTTCCGGTAGTTGTCGTACTCGGCGGCCAGGCGCAGATACTTTTCGCGCTCACCCGCCAGGTCGCTTTCACCTCGACCGGCGTCGCTGACACCGCCGCCCGACAATGACGCATCGTTCCCGGCAGATTGCGCGGGATCCGTAGCCGCGGCACCAGAAGCGGCAAATGCCGGATCGCTGCTCTGCCCATCACCCTGACTCGCGCCGGGCGCGTAATCGTCCGCCGAACCCATCGTTCCCTGTTCCGGAACCTGACTGGGCTCGGCTTTCTTTTTCGAGTGTCTCATGTATCTAACTTAACCTTTTGAAAGAGTGCGCCGTAGCATCTCCAGGGCCGCCTGCGCCGCGCGCTGGCGAATTTCGGTCCGATCGCCAATCAGCTGGAAACGTTTTGCCCTCGTCTCTGGAACGCTGACCGCAATCCAGACCAGCCCCACCGGCTTGTCGGGTGTACCTCCGCCCGGACCCGCGATTCCGGTTATGGCGATGCTGACGTCCGCTCCCAATCTCCCTCGCACTCCCGCCGCCATCTGCGTCACTACTTCCTCACTTACCGCTCCATGCCGATCCAAATCGGGCTGACTTACACCCAGCTCGGCCCGTTTTACATCGTTGTGGTACGCGATCACTCCCCCCAGAAAGACATCGCTGGATCCGGGAACGTTCGTGATCCGCTCCCCCAGAAGTCCGCCCGTGCAGCTTTCAGCTACTGCGAGCTTGAGGCCGCGTTTGCGTAAATTGTCGAGCACCACGGCCGCCAAATCCGTTTCACCTTCGCCGTAGACGTACGGTCCGACACGGTCTCGGAGTTTCGTCAGAGCGGTCGCCACGAGCTTCTCGCCCTGTTCGCGCGACATTCCTCTGGCTGTGACCCTCAGATCGACGCCGGCCGCGCCGGGAAGGTATGCGAGAGGGAGCGATCCGAGCGCGCTTCCCGGATCGCCTAAGAAATTAGTGCCTACCATCTCCGCAATCGCTGACTCGGCGATGCCCGTCGTGCGCAGCGTCCCGGAAATGACGGCGGTGCCTGCCTCGCCGCCGAGTTTCATGACGAGTGGCAGAACCTCCTCTGCCAGCATTCCGCGCATTTCGCGCGGGACGCCCGGAATCATTGCTACCCAGCGTCCGCGTTCGTCCTCGAGCCAGATTCCCGGCGCCGAGCCATGACGGTTGGTAAGGATGCGCGCACCTTCAGGAATCTCGGCCTGGCTGCGGTTTGTCGCGGGGAACTTTCCATCCGGAAACCGCGACCTCCACCGACGCTCGAGAGCAGCGGCAATCTCCTCGTCCATCTTCATCCTGCGGCCGAAGATGCTGGCGATCGCCGGCTTGGTGAGATCGTCGCTGGTGGGCCCAAGACCACCCGTCGTTATCACGGCACCCGTTCGATCGAGGGCCTCGCGCACGGCCGCGGCAATTCCGTCGGCTTCGTCACCGACGGTGGTGCGGCGAACTATCTCGGCGCCGGCAGCCGCGAGCGTGCGCGATATGTGCGCCGCGTTCGTGTCTATGGTAAAGCCGAGGAGGAGCTCGTCACCGATGGTGATCAGCTCGACCTTCAGACCACTCACCGCGCGAAGGCGCCGGAGTACCGCCGCAGGTAAAGGCCGAGCGAGTAGATGGTAAGGAAGACCGATGCAATCATGGTTATCGTACCGACGATTCCATTGAAGTAAGCGAAGCCACGCCAGGCCGCGCTACTCCATTGATGCGCCGCGGCCGTCGTGGCCGCGAAGAACCAGAAATATGCCGAGCCAACCCATATGGACTGAAACACAGTCTTCCATTTCGCGGGGCCGATCGCCGAAATGACGACGCCACGGCGCGCGGCGGCCTGTCGAAAGATGGTCATGAAGATCTCGCGCCCGATCACAATCGCTACGATCCACCACGGCAGGCCCACGTCGCCGAACGGCGTCTGAAAAGGCAGGCGGGCAGCATCGATACTCTCCGCTGCCGTCGGAACCAGTGGGTCGCTCCTCGGCGCCATCAAGACGAACATTGGAATCAGCGTCGCGAAGAGCAGAAGCTTGTCCGCCAGCGGATCCAGAAGGCGGCCGAGGTCGGTGATGAGATTCCTCGTGCGCGCCAGCATACCGTCGTAATAATCCGTCACCGCCGCGATGATATAGAGCGCGAACGCGATACCGCGCGCAGTTGGTGAGCCGATGAACGGCAGCGCCGCGATGAACGGCGCCGCGAGAATCCGGCCGGCGGTGATCGTGTTGGGGAGATTCACCCGGCCTCTCCGGCGCGCTAGGCGAGTGCCTTCAGTACCAGCTTGCTGACGGCTTTCAGGGTGTCGAACACGCCGTCACCCTGCACCGCGATCGCCTCGAAGTAGGGTGCACGCTCGATCCACTCTCCGCCCGACAGCTGCTCGACGAGAT
>Ga0207706_10001169_pt1 | contig 26630 bp, 39 predicted proteins | sample KBSC53metaG_FD_184318 | JGI IMG/M metagenome (GOLD analysis project Ga0207706, IMG submission 184318) | Corn rhizosphere microbial communities from Kellogg Biological Station, Michigan, USA - KBS C5-3 metaG (SPAdes) (version 2) | ecosystem: Host-associated > Plants > Roots > Rhizosphere > Soil ... | reverse complement strand
GGCGTCCTGCGACCTGGCCGACGAGCGCGGCGCCTACGAGACGTTCCAGGGTTCGCTGTGGTCCAAGGGCATCCTGCCGCTGGATTCGCAACAGATCCTCATCGAAGCCCGTGGCCAGAAGTACATCGACGTCGACCTGAACGAATCCCTGGACTGGGCGCCGGTACGTGCCCGTGTGCAGAAAGGCATTCGTAACTCCAACATCATGGCTATCGCACCGACCGCCACCATCGCCAACATCACCGGCGTATCGCAGTCGATCGAACCGACCTACCAGAACCTGTATGTGAAATCGAACCTCTCGGGCGAATTCACCGTGATCAACCCGTACCTGGTTCGCGACCTCAAGGCTCGCGGCCTGTGGGACTCGGTCATGATCAACGACCTGAAGTACTACGACGGTTCCGTGCAACAGATCGAGCGCATCCCGCAAGAACTCAAAGAGCTCTACGCGACCGCCTTCGAAGTAGACACCAAGTGGATCGTTGACGCCGCCAGCCGTCGCCAGAAGTGGATCGACCAGGCGCAGTCCCTGAACCTGTATATCGCCGGCGCTTCGGGCAAGAAGCTGGACGTGACCTACCGCATGGCCTGGTACCGTGGCCTGAAAACCACTTACTACCTCCGTGCCCTGGCCGCGACCAGCACCGAGAAGTCGACCATCAACACCGGTAAGCTGAACGCTGTTTCCAGCGGCGGCAACCACGGTGATGATTCGGTGCTTGCTGCGCCAGCCGGCCCGGCGCCAGTGCCAAAAGCCTGCGCGATTGACGAGCCGGATTGCGAAGCTTGCCAATAAGCTGAGCCTGCCTTGGGTTTAACCACCCAAGACTGAAAAGCCCCCGATATATCCATGGTGTATCGGGGGCTTTTTTTGTCGGGCTACAGGCAAGTACGCTGACTAGAACAAGATGGTCGCAACACCCGATTTAGGCACACCGCCTCGCCCTCCCCACAACTCAACCCGGCCATTGATGACCGCCATCGAGTGTCCGTCGTACTCCACGGTGCCCACCTTGCTGTTTCTCAAATCGGCGTCGCTCGCAGGCCGGTAGCGCCCCTTCAACCCCAGTCGATCCAAGCCCTCACGCGAATCCTCGCCATCATTGAGGCTATCCATCGCTGCCCGGAAACTTCTCCCAGCCGTGCCGTCGTTATTTTCCATCTGCGCCCGCTTGGCGCTGGCGGCATACATGAAGTTGGCGTCCGTCATCATTGCCGGGTCATCCCCCTTGAATTGAGCATGCCTGGCCGCTTGCTTCACTTCGTCTTTGGTCAATGACAGCTTGAAGCCATCGCGCATTGTCACGTCGTAACCGTTTGCAGTCTCCTTCACGTCCTTGAAGACATCGGTAGGCTTCTGGCCATACTGCATCATGGCGGCTTTGATGGCGGAAACCGTGATGCAATTACCATCGGGGCCCTGACTGAATCCGCTCCAGATATTGTCAGGCTTTTTTCCGGGGTTGCTGTTATCCGGCCTGTAGTTGAAGTGCCTTGCCCCTTCAGTAACCGGCTTGTTGCTCATGGACTCAGAGGGCCCGAAATCACTTCGGGGAACGCTGGGACCGCGACGACCGCCTGGCGACACAGGGGGCGCAGGTGGCTGTGAATCCTCGTCTTCGGGAAACCACTGTTTCAACAGCTGCCTGAGAAACTCACGAAACTGTGCATCAGCGGCCTCAATCATTGTGTTGAGGATTTCCTTGAACTTCTCACTCCCCAATTTCTCACGTAACGCATTCAACTTGTCGCGCGTATCCTGAACCACCTGATTCTTGCCGGTCTGTTGCGCATCGAACAGCTCGCCGAGCAACTGCTTCACCGCAGACACTTCAGCCACCGGCGCAACCGCAGGTGTATCGCCGCCTGCCTGGCCAGGCATATACCCGACACGCCGAGCGCCTTGCCCGGACACTCCTGAATGCCACATTCCCCGCCCCCCTTTGATTGGTGAGCCACCCAGGCTCTGGTTCAATCAGTGGCAGAACAGGTCAAGCGCGTTCCTTCCCAAGCTTCAAAGCACGTAACCTGATATGTCATCGGCACTTTTTCTTACGCCCACAAAAAAGCCCTTCTTACGAAGGGCTTTTTGTGCAGCGCTACCGCATATCAGGTCATCTGGATGATGGTCTGCATGATGGTGCTCTGGGTGGAGATGGTCTTGGCGTTCGCCTGGTAGTTGCTCTGGGCCTTGATCAGGTCTACCAGCTCGTTGGTCAGGTTGACGTTGGAGTTCTCCAGGGAGTTGGCCACAATCGAACCCAGGGTACCGGCTTGCGGGGTGTCATAACCCGGCTGGCCCGAGGCGAAGGTTTCTTTCCAGGTAGTGCTACCGGCAGGCTGCAGACCCTGTTCGTTGTTGAAGCTGGCCAGCGAGATCTGGCCGATGGCCTTGCTCTGCTGGTTGCTGAACGTGGCGAACAGCACGCCGCTGCCGTCGATTTTCAGGCCGGTGATCTGGCCGGTGGCGTAGCCATCGGTGACCGGTGGGTTGCGGTAGGTGGCCGAGTTGTACTGGGTGATGTTGGCCATGTTGACGGCGATACCTGCTGGGTTCGCATCTGCACCGTTGGCCTTCCACACACCGTTGGTCACGGTGCCAGGAACCCAACCGCTAATGGTCAGGGTCTTATCAGAGACACCACCGGTGACCACACTGGTGAGCTTGCCGGCGCCGTCAAAGGTCAAGGTCGATGGCACAGGTGGAGTCGATGGGGTGCCGGTTGGCGCCGAACCGTTGGGGTTGCGACCATCGATCAGGGTATAGGCATTCCACTTGTTACCGTCGGTTTTCACCAGGTACTGCACCATCGGGTGCGCGTTGCCCTGGGAATCGTACAAGGTGGTGCTGTACTGGGTGGTAAAGGTGCTGGTGTCGTTCGGGTTGAACGGCTTGGCCACCTGGTCGATCACCGGCTCCGAGGAGTTCAGGTTACTGGTGGAGTCCACTTTGGTGGAGGCCTTGGGCGGCAGGTTCGACAGGTTCAGTTGCAGGTCGGTCAGGCCGCCCTTGATGATCTTGCCATCGGCATCTGCCGCGTAGCCTTGCAGGCGCGAAGTGCCGGTATTGTTGGTGATGTAGCCGTCTTTGTCGGCACGGAAGGCACCGCTGCGGGTGTACTCCAGCGAACCGTCGCTGCCCTTCTGCACGAAGAAGCCGCCACCCTGGATCGCCATGTCCAGGATACCGCCGCTGCCGTTGACGTCACCCTGGGTGAATTGCTGCGACACGGCCGCCAGGTTCACACCGTTGCCGATGCTGTTCTGGCCGGTGCCCAGCTTGGACGCGGCGTAGATGTCGGCGAATTCCGCACGGGACGACTTGAAGCCAGTGGTCGCGACGTTGGCGATGTTGTTGCCGGTCACGTCCAGTTGTTTGTTGGCCGCATAGAGGCCGCTAAGGCCGATGTTAAAAGACATGTTTCTCTCCCTCTGCCGTGTTTAGCCGGCTCTATGTACCGATAGTCTGAATTTGCGACAGCTTGACGCTGCCCATGCCGCCAGCCAGGTTCAGCAGCATTTCGCCGCCGGTCTTGCTCAGGGTCACGCTCGTTACCGTCGCGGGCAGCGAAGTGGCCAGGGCCACGGAGTCGCCCTTGTCGTTCTTGGTGGTGGCGTTGAAGGTGTAGGTGCCCGCCGGGGCAACCTCGCCCTTGTCGTTCTTGCCATCCCAGATGAAGTTCTGGGTGCCGGCGCTCTGGGCACCCATGTCGATGGTGCGCACCACGTTGCCGTCTTTGTCGGTGATCTTGACGGAGACGTTGCCCACCGCCGAGGTCACCGCCACCGAACCGGTCATGCTCTTGCTCGTATCAACCATGGCCTTGTCGGTCTGGATGATGATCGAGCGCCCGACCAGCGACGAGGCCTGCAACGCCTGCGACGAGCTGAAGTTGGTGGAGATCGCATTCACCGAGTCGTTCAGGGTGTTGATGCCTTCCAGGCTGCTGAACTGCGCCAGTTGCGCCACGAACGCGCCGTTGTCTTGCGGCGACAGCGGGTTCTGGTTTTTCAGCTGGGTTACCAGCAGTTGCAGGAACGCATCCTTGCCCAACGCCTGCTTGCCCGTCGCCTTATTGGCGGCGTCGCTGACGCTGCTGTTGTCCTGGGCGTTCTTGACCTTGGAGTTGAACAGGTCCTGGACCGGCGTGTTGTTTGATGTATCAACGATGGCCATTATTTGGCGCCCCTTATCACTGACCCAGGGTCAGGACCTTCTGCATCATGGTTTTGGCGGTGTTCATCATTTCCGCATTGGTCTGGAACGAGCGGCTGGCGGAAATCATGTCAGCCATTTCCTCGACCACGTTGACGTTGGGGTAGTAGACATAACCCTTTTCGTTCGCGGCGGGATGGTTGGGTTCGTAGCGCGCTTCAAGGTTGCTCTGATCTTCAACCACACCGAGTACCTGCACGCCGGAGCCGGCGGCACCCTGGTCCTGGAACAGCGAATCACTGCCGCCGTTCTGGCCAGCCTGGAACATGGTGGCGAACACCGGGTGACGGGCGCGGTAGGTCTGGTCAATGCTCGAAGACACGGTCTCGGCGTTGGCGATGTTACTGGCGACGGTGTTCAAACGCGTGGTCTGCGCGCTCATGCCACTGCCGGCAATATTGAAAACACTGGACAGGGACATGGCTTACTCTCCACGCAGGGCTGACATCAGCCCTTTGAATTTGCTGTTGAGCAGGGTAAAGCTGGCTTGGAAGTTCACCGAGTTCTCGGCGTAGGCCGATTGCTCCAACTGGGCGTCGACGGTGTTCTGGTCGATCGACGGCTGCATCGGCGTGCGATACAGCAACGACTCGTCGCCATTGCTCAAGCCTTGCGCTTCGATATGACGGCTGTTGGTCATGTTCAAGGCGAAGGTGCCGTTCTTGGTCTTGTCTTGCTGTGCGGCGAGCACGGCGGAGAAGTCCAGGTCCCGAGCCTTGTAGTTCGGGGTGTCGGCGTTGGCAATGTTGTTGGCCAGGACTTCGGCACGCTGGGCGCGGAAGCCCAGGGCTTGTTCGTGGATACCGAGCGCTTTATCGAAGCTGATGCTCATGGCGGAAACCTTCAAGGGCTGACCTGCTTTTCGTTACCAGGGTTATAGCAAGGTGCATGCCAATCTGACGAAGGCCCGTAGATCAAGGGTTCTGGAGGAGGTTGCCAGCGGCAATGCCAGAAAAGCGGCAAGCGGTTTCCGCGTGGCGCCAGTAAAGCGGCAATGAGGGTTGCCGCTTTACTTCGGTTTGCCGCAAAACAAATGTGGGAGGGGTCTTGCCCCGATGGCAGCGGTTCAGTTGATACATCAATCACTGACACACCGGCATCGGGGGCAAGCCCCCTCCCACATTTTTGACCGCGTCAGCCTTACTTGGCCTGGTAGATGATCCCCGGGCTGCACTGCACCATCTGGAAATGGTCCGGCAGACCGTTCAGCGCCTCAGAAGCGCCAAGGAACAGATAACCACCGCGCTTGAGCGTGCCGTGGATGCGCAACAGGATGTCTTTCTTCACTTCGGCCGAGAAGTAGATCAGCACGTTGCGGCAGAACACCATGTCGAACTTGCCCAGGCTGGCATAGCTGTCTAGCAGGTTGAAGGAGCGGAACTCCACACGGTTCTTGATCGGCGCCTTGACCGCCCAGCGTCCCGCCCCTTTCGGGTCGAAGTAACGCTGCAGGCGTTCCTGGGACAAACCACGCCCCAGGGCCAGGCTGTCGTACTCGCCGGTCTTGCAGTTGGTGAGCATGGTGCCGGACAGGTCGGTGGCCACGATTTGCGCCCCGGCCTTCAACTGGCCCATGTTGGTCCGCTCGAACTCATCGATGGACATCGAAATAGAGTACGGCTCCTGCCCCGAGGAACAGGCGGCCGACCAGATGCGCAGGCGCTGGCCCGGGCTGGCCTTGATGGCCTCCGGCAGCACTTTGCTCTTGAGCACTTCAAACGGGTAGGTATCGCGAAACCACAGGGTTTCGTTGGTGGTCATGGCATCGACCACCATCTCCTTGAGCCCGCTGCGCGGCTGGCCCTGGATGCGCTGGACCAGCTCACCCAACGACTTGATACCCTGCTGCTCCATCAGTTTGTTGAGACGGCTGGATACCAGGTACTGCTTGTTTTCACCGAGCAATATGCCACAGGCTTTTTCCAGGAAGACCCGGAACTGTTCAAAATCCAAATTACCTGTAGACACTGATACCGCCTCTAAAATCGTATGACCGCCAAGGGAAACACCTTAGCTGTGATCTGCTGCCTTGATCCGGTCGACAACCCGGGATGCCAGGTCATCAGGACGGAATTTGGCCAAAAAGTCATCGGCACCGACCTTCTTGACCATCGCCTGGTTGAATACACCCGACAACGAAGTATGCAGGATGATATGCAATTTTTGCATGCGTGGATCGTTGCGGATCTCGGCCGTGAGGGTATAGCCGTCCATTTCCGGCATCTCGATGTCGGAGATCATCATCAAGAATTCTTCCTCCGGCTTCTTGCCGTCGTCCACCAGCTTGCGCAGGTAGTCCAACGCCTGGCGACCATCATTGAGGGCGACCACTTCAACCCCGACGGTTTGCAGGCAACGGGTCACCTGCTTGCGCGCCACGGACGAGTCGTCCACCGTGAGCACGCGCAGTGAGACTGCCTTGTGCGCGGTTTCGGCGTCCACCACACCCACGGAGATCGATTCGGAGGTAGGCGCCACTTCGGCGAGGATTTTCTCGACGTCGATGATTTCCACCAGCTGGTTGTCGACCCGCGTCACCGCCGTAAGGTAGTGATCGCGACCGGTGCCCTTGGGTGGCGGATGGATCTCTTCCCAGTTCATGTTGACGATGCGCTCCACCGAGCGCACCAGGAAACCCTGGGTCTTGGTGTTGTACTCAGTAATGATCACGAACGGGTTTTCGCGGTCCTGCAACCCGGCGGAACCGGTGGCCAGAGCCAGATCAAGAATCGGGATCGTCGCGCCACGTATGTTGGCAACGCCACACACCACCGGGCTGGACTTGGGCATGATCGTCAGCTTGGGGCATTGAAGCACTTCCCGCACCTTGAACACGTTGATGCCATACAACTGCTTGCCGTCCAGGCGAAAAAGCAACAACTCCAGGCGATTCTGCCCCACCAGCTGTGTGCGCTGGTTTACTGAATCCATTACTCCTGCCATGCCTTGACTCCCACGCTAAAACCTTCGGCCATACCTATAAGGGCAGTGACGCGCACCCAACACTAAACGGCACGAGCTTTGCTATTTATTGGTCATGGATATTAAAACGACAGTTTCCCGACGCCTCCACCTGACACGGTATTGCAGACTGCTCTGCGCGCCGCTGGCACTGCTTGCCTTGGGCCTGGGCGCCACGGCCCGCGCAGATAACGTCACCTTGCCTGATCTACTTATCGGCGTCACCCAGGGCTTTCTTGAGTTCACTGTAGAAGATTATCTGGCGACCACACAGACGCCGGGGCGTTACGAAATCCAGGTCAACCAGTTGGACCCGCGCCTGCGCATGCCAATGTGCGACAAGGAATTGACAGCCACCCTGGAAAGCCCCGCCCAGCCCATCGGGCGTGTAACGGTCAAGGTGCGTTGCGACGGCGCCTCGCCCTGGACGGTGTTCGTGCCCGCTCAGGTCAAATTATTCCGCGATGTGGTGGTGGTTGCCCGTCCACTTAAACGCACGGGGATTATCGGTTTCGAGGACGTGGTGTTGCGCGAGCGCGACATCAGCATGATCAGCCAGGGCTACCTGACCTCCCTCGACCAGGCCGTCGGGCAGAAACTGACCCGACCAGTGGTCACCGATCAGGTCATCACCCTGGTGCATCTGGAGCAGGCCGAGGTGATTCGCAAAGGTGACCAGGTGGTGATTTCCGCCAGCAGTGGCGCGCTGCAGGTCAAAATGCCGGGGGAAGCCTTGTCCAACGGCGGCATGAGCGAACAGATACGCGTGAAGAATCTCAACTCCAACCGGGTGATCAAGGCGCGGGTCACGGCCCCCGGCCAAGTGGAGGTGGCTTTATAGACCACTGGTATCAGACGCCAGCTTTTCCTACACTGTCGGTTGGATGCCGGCCTGTGCAGTTTATTGTCATTCGAGCCTAAAGTTTGTCCAGATATGGCCGAAAACATGGCAAGCGTCCAAATACCCAGAGGTTTTTTGATCATGGTCATCGATTTCAGCCGTTTGAATAACACCCCGACGACGTCGGCCCCTACGCGCACTGCCGGCACCAAGGACAGCGTAGAAGCCAAGGCTCAGCCAGTGCCCGTCAAGGCAGAACAGGCCAGCGCCAGCCAGAGCGGGGAATCCGTACACCTGAGCAATGAGGCTCAACAGTTGCAGAAGGTCACTGACTCGCTGCGCGATCAACCGGTGGTCAATAAAGCCCGTGTGGCCGAATTGAAACAGGCAATCGCCGATGGCAGCTATAAAGTCGACAGCAACCGTGTAGCCAGCAAGCTGCTTAATTTCGAAGCCGAGCGCTAGGCAAAGGCCTGCGCCGGGCTTTTGGACGCTTAAACCCCAAGGCCAGCCATGCATCACGACGAAACCCTGCTTCAACTGATCATTGATGATCTAGCACCGACGCAATTGCTGCTCGAGCTGCTCAGGGAAGAATCCCTGGCCCTTTACGGCCGGGACATGCCCTTGCTGGAAGAAATTCTGGCGCGCAAGCAATCGCTGATTGTCCTGCTGGAACAGCACGGCAAAAAACGCAGCGAGATCCTCGTCAGCCTGGGCCTGCCGGCCGACCATGATGGGCTCGCGCAGCTGGCCAGCCACTCCTCGGTCGGCGATCAACTACTGGCCCAGAGCAAAGCACTCAACCAATTGCTCACCCAGTGCCAGGAAGCCAACCAGCTCAACGGTCAGTCGATCCAGCTTCAGCAAGCCACGACCGCCAACCAGTTGCGTATACTTCACGGCGGAGAGCCTCCAGCGCTTTACAACGCTCAGGGTTCCACCTCGCGCCTGGTCAAGCCAAGCACCCGCAGCCAAGCCTGACGCCGGTTTACAGCGCGGCCTATCCAAGGCGCGCCACATACTGGCAGAATGCCTGCTCTTGCGTGTAGTCGTATTTTGTCTGGAGATGGAAGAACCGTGTTCAACGCCCTTAATGCGGAAGATGCCCCGCAGCCACCCAAGGTCCTCACCACGCCTCTGGAAATCGCCAGTACCTTGCGCATGCTGCAAGAAAGCCATGACCCGCTGATCATCACCTTCCATGAACGCAGCCAGCGCTTTCAGAGCTACTTGGTAGACGTCAATCGGGACAGCGGCACGTTGGCCCTGGATGAAATGATTCCTCGCGATGGCGAACGCCACCTCGAAAACGGCGAACCCTTCCGTATCGAAGGGTTCCACGACGGCGTGCGTGTCGCATGGGAAAGCAATGGCAACCTGAGCATCAGCGAAAAGGACGGCCACCGCATCTACACCGGTAGCCTGCCCAGCGAAGTGGTCTACCACCAGCGTCGCAATGCCTTTCGCGCGGCCTTGAAACTGGCGCAACTGGTGAACATCGAGCTGGGTGGCGAGAAGCTCAAGGCTCCGGTCAGCGGCAAGCTGCTGGATATTTCCGCCACAGGTTGCAAATTGCGCTTCGAAGGAGACATCTCCGAGCGCCTGCAACTGGGCCAGGTCTACGATCGTTTTATCGCCGCCCTGCCCTTCGGCAGCATGACCACATCGGTCGAACTGCGTTACCTGCATTTCGAAGAAAAGATCAACACCACGTTTGCCGGCGTGCGCTTCCACAATATGAGTGGTTTGGTGCAGCGCCAGGTCGAGCGCTTTGTGTACCAACTGCAACGCGAAGCACGGCGTTTCGACAAAGACGACGATTTTTAAACTCAAAGATCGCAGCAAAAAAAACGGGCAGCCCCTGATGGGATCTGCCCGTTTTTGCATTCAGGGGCGCGCCCTGCTCAAGTCGTGAGGATGCTCGTCCGGGCCCGGCGGCTCAGGCGGCCCCTCAAAGAGCGGCTCGTCGACCGGCGTGACCGTTTCCGGCTCGGGTTCCGGCGTGGCGGTTTGCATCTGCTCCTGCACCACCGCCTCGTCCACCCGCGGATCGAGGCAGGCGACCAACGGCGAGCTGGACATGCTGTCGGGCATCGCCACGTGGTGCAACGGCGCGTCATCCACCTGATGCAGGTTAGTCACGGCTTTCGGCCGAATTCGCCACACCAGGATCAGCGCACACAGACTGAAAAACGCATACAGCATGTGACTGCCAAACATCTTCATCACCACACCGGCCAGCAACGGCCCGATACTCGCGCCGACACCGTAGGTCACCAGCAGCATGGCGGTGAGCGAGACACGACGGTCGCCTTCCACATGATCGTTGGAGAACGCCACCGCCAGCGGGTACAAACAGAATTGCACCAGGGAACACAAGAAGCCCGCCACGAACAGCACTTCAAGTGGCACTTTGGTCAGTATCGCCAGCGGTAGCGCCGCCACCGCCAGGCACAGGGCAAAGCAACGAATCAGCAGCGCGCGATCATAGCGGTCCGACAACCAGCCCAACGGCCACTGCACCAACAGGCCGGCAAAAATGCAGCTCCCCATGAACAGACCCACCTGCTCGGTAGTCAGGCCCTGCTGGGAGGCATAAAGCGGCGCCAGGCCGTAGAACGAGCCCACGATTACCCCCGCGCCCAGCACGGTACTCAACGACTGCGGCACGCGCTTTATGAAGAAGCGTGGCTCCATCGGCGCCGGATGCAGGGGCGCCGGGTGAATACGGCGAGTCATGGCCACCGGCACCAGGCACAGCGCGAAGCACAGCGCGACCAGCATCAGCAATTCGAGGCCGAGCTGAGGGTGCATGACCAGGATCAACTGGCCGAGCACCAGCCCCAGGTAGGACGCGATCATATAGCCGCTGAACACCACGCCGCGCTGCTTGGCGTCGGCCTGTTCATTGAGCCAGCTCTCGATGACCATGTACTGGCACATCATCCCCAGGCCCACGATGATCCGCAGCACGATCCAGGCTGGCAGCCAGTCGACCAGGCCATGGCCCAGCACCGCCGCGCCGACAATGCCGGCGCAGGTTGCATAAGCACGTATATGCCCGACCCGGGCGATCAGACGGTGGCCGATCTTGCCGCCCAGCACCAGGCCGAAATAGTTGGCCGCCATCAGCGCACCGACCCACAGGCTGTCCACCTGGTCGGCCGCCAGGCGCAAGGCCAGGTAGGTACTGAGCAGGCCGGAGCCGATCAGCATCATCAAGGAGGCGAAATAAAGGGCTCGAAAAGATTTCCAGATCTGGCGCATCGGCGTTCCGAGCGGCTCCTTGCAGTGAGAGACAGGGCTATCGGCATGATAGTCCGGGGTGGCCGGGTCCGGACAGGCGGTATGCGCTGTTTCCGGGGGATTATTTGCTACAAGACTCAGACGCAGTCCGGCTGCTCGTGGGATACACGAATCGCTATAAATACACGATGCCAGTGGTGTGAACCTAGAACCCTGGCAAGGTTCGACCCATCTTCGGAAAACGCCCACAAAAAAGCCCCGCCAGACGAATCTGTACGAGGCCTCGAATCTGGTGTCCCAGGGCCGGTTCGAACGGCCAACCTTCCCCTTAGGAGGGTCAAAATACAGCCAACAAACAAAGGGCCGCACCTGTAAATAAAGGGCTTTGCGTTCCATTGAGTACAGCGGAACACAACGGTATAGTGTTTTTTGCTGTCACCCTGCTGTCACGGTCGAGCCCTTGAAAACCAAAATCACTCAAAAGCTGATCGGCAGCCTGGCCGCCGAGCCGAAAGCATACCGCGTGCATGACACCGTGCAACCAGGTTTCTTCATCCGCGTGCTGCCCAGCGGGCACAAGTCCTACATGATCACCTGGGGGCGCAACAAGAACGCCACCCTGGGGCGCGTTGGCGTCCTCACGCTCGATCAGGCCAGAACCGAGGCCGCCCAGTACCTGGCCGACGCGCACGCCCACGGCGAGCCCCTGGCAGTCGCCCAAGGCCGAAAGGGCATAGCCCTCCCCTCTCTGCGTGAATTCATCGACAAAACCTATATGCCGTGGTTCAAGGCCCACCATAAAGGCCATGAAAAGACCCTGCACACGCTCAACAACAACTTCGACGCGATCATGCACCGGCGCCTCGGCGACATCACCGGTCGCGACCTGGAGCAGATCCGCACCGGATGGATGCAGGCCGGCAACAAGGCTTCAACGGTGAACCGCAAAATGGGCTCCATCAGCGGTGTATTCAGCCGGGCGGCAGAGTGGGACTACATCGCGGATCACCCCTTGGCCAAGCTGAAACAGCTCAAGGTCGACTCCAACGGGGTTATCCGATACCTAAGCACAGAGGAGGCTAAACGCCTGCGGGAAGCGCTGGACGCCCGGCAGGATGAGGCGCGCGCAGAACGCGAGACGGCGAACAAGTGGCGCACAGATCGGGGGAAAAAGCAGTTAGCTAGCCTGCTGCAGATTCCGTACACGGATCATTTGAAGCCAATGGTGCTGGTGTCCCTGAATACGGGCATGAGGCGCGGAGAGCTGTTTGACCTGAAATGGCCGGCCGTGAACTTCGACACCAGGACAATTACGGTCGCCGGCGACACCACCAAAACAAGCGACACGCGGCACATTCCGATGAACAAGGAGGTGTTCGCGGTGCTGGACGAGTGGAGAAAGCAGAGTGGGGATTCCCGGTATGTGTTCCCAGGACAGGACGGCGGTCGCTTTGAAGATGTGAAAAGCGCTTGGCTCAATCTGCTCACGCGCGCGCGCATCGTGGCGTTCCGCTGGCACGATATGCGGCACGACTTCGCATCGCGCCTGGTGATGGCCGGCGTGCCTCTCAACACGGTGCGGGACCTGCTGGGGCACGCCGATATCAAAATGACTTTGCGGTACGCTCACTTGGCCCCTGGCACCAAGGCGGCGGCGGTAGAGCTGATCTAAGCCTCAGGCCTGATCATGCGAAGCCAAACTTCGTAATCAACTACGATCGGCTTGTTCGCCTCAATAAACTTCGCATAAGCGAAAAGGTCAACCCACTCTTCACGAACCCTCTCAAGATTGAGCAAGGCTTTGTGGTAAACGTCCCGATGAGATACACGCTTTCGGACGTCTTCGAAAATATCCACATCACCTTTAAACCTGTCGCTCGTAGTCTCCACGTACACGAGATAGGTTTCTTTATCGACGAAATCCGGGCTCACATTCGCGAGCCTTAACTTGAAGACGATTGGGTCGGGGTCCCACAGCCAACTAATGATCGTTGACACGGGGACCTTACTTCTACTGCCAGACAGACTGCGGATCGGAGACTCGATATTCACTTCCTCGAGCGCGCGCTCAATCAGCTCCTCGACCGCTTCGACAATTTTTATATTTTTAACCCGTGCGTACAGCTCCAGGCCATCCCTGAGGTGAGGCGCAATTCTGGCCGAGAGCACAACTTTTTTTGACCGATTTGACATTGATGAGCCTCGACTCGTCTACAAACTTTTTGCTTGCAGATCGTGTTACTTACAAATAGGATGCTTACGTTCCATTCAGTATCATACAGACCAACGGAACGATCAAGGGGAAACAAAATGAATGCAGCGCTACAGGTTGACCCGTCTCAAATCTCCATCGGGGTTGATGAGGCGGCACGGATTACGGATTGCACTCGGACCGGGATCTACAAGGCCATCGCCGCCGGTGAACTGAAGGCTTTCAAGATCGGTCGCCGCCGTCTGATCCTGGTGTCGGAGCTGAAGGCTTTTGTTGAGCGCGCCGCTAAGGCTGGTGCTCGGTGAAGGCTCGGCCTGGGATGGCCTTAGAAAGGGTTGTCGAACCGGTGCTACCAACACCGGCCCGACGTATCACATCGGAATGCTTTGGGAAGCCACAGATGAGACTGATCAATTCTACTTCCAGCGCGGCCATTAGCGCCAGCGAGGCACACAATCTGATCAGCGGCCGCCGCGCGCTGATCATTGCCCCGGAACGCGCCAACCTGATTGGGCGATCCGGTCTCCTGTTACACGCTGATGGCGACTACTGGCTGTTGGTCGTCGAGGGCGAGCGTTACCGCGTCCTCACGCGCAGCCTGATGCAACTTCCGGACGACTTCACGCCGCCGCCCAAGGTCGCTGCAATGTGGAGGATCGCCAAATGCGCGTAGAGCCAATCGATCCCGCCCAGCCAGATCCAGACAGCCACTCAACAGAGGCGCAAGCCCTCAGGATGATTCAGGCCCTCAAGGCCGGGCCAGTGTCCTCCATCGACGCCGCACGCTCCCTGGATATCGTTCACCCGCCCTCTACGATCCGACACCTGAGGCGCAAAGGCTGGGCAATCATGACGGAGTGGTGCTACCAGACCGCCGCACCAGGCAGGCGCCCTCATCGGGTCGGTCTGTATGTCCTTACCAAGGAAAGTCAGTAAACGAGCCGCGTAGACGCCCTCATTCCCGAGGGCGTCGGTGTGTGCCTGCCTGCGAGTTGCCGAATGGCCAGAAAGACTAAATACAAGGTCGACTTCGGCGGTGGTCGAGTGCTGGCCTTGCCCTATCGACTGCTGATCAGTGACGCCTTCGACAATCTGTCGACAAAAGCCGTGACCGTGCTGATCAAGCTGGCCAGGAACTACAACGGCCGCAACAACGGCGACCTGTCGTGCACAGCCTCAATGATGGCCAAGGGTAAGCCCATGGACGCAAAGACGCTTTCCTCTGCCCTGGCCGAGCTGATGGACGCCGGGCTGATCATTCGCACCAGGGAGAACCGCAAAGGAGGCAGGGAACAGGGAATGGCTCGTTGCGCGCTGTACGCGATCACCTGGGCAGCGATAGACGACTGCCCTGGAAAGGATCTGGAAATAGGGCCTGGCCCGCCACGCTTCAAGTTCGTGTAATTCGAGTTTTTCGGTGGGAATTTTTCCGTCGAGTAGTGGGAATTTTTCCCAGTCATCGACCTTTAGCTGTCCCGTTGCGTCCCGTTAGTTTTCTTGAGTGCCGGGGTACTGGGATTTTTTCCCACTACCTTTAAATAAAACCGGGCGCTCCAGCGGTGTAGCTGGAAGGAAAATATCCCACCCTTATTAAATTACCACCACCAGGGGTTAATAAGATGGGACCACAGACGTACCAACAGGCTCGATGCACCCATGGGTATGCAGGGAAATGCAAGCGCATCGGAGGCTTTACCTTCCTTGTGATCGACTGGTTGCCTTGGACCAAGATCGGAATGTGCAGGCCATGTGCCGAGGAAGTGAGGAAGGACCTTATCTATCTCGCTGAGAAGGCACCCACCGCCAACAAATGAAAAAAGGGCACCACCCTGTGCCGGGGTAGTGCCCTCAATACCGCGAAAGTTTCGCTGTTTCAGCCTCGGTCCAGTGGGACCGCCCTGTAGGGCTGATCGCCGCCCAGGTCGTCGGAGCCGAACAGGGCTTGATTGACGGCCTTCCTACTCTCCAGCATCAGGTCGTGCTCATCATGTGTGCCGATGGCCGCACCGACCCACTCTGGCAGCTCCTTGCGGCGCCGCATCTCGTTCAAGTGCGTCCACCACCGGGTAGCGTGTGTACGTTCGGCAGAAATCGCCTCGACCACTTCGTTACTGCGCTGATCCAGCAGGTAGTGGTGCAACGGCGGCGCCTTTTGCGCCTCCGCGTTCGCATCATCCAGTTCGTTTTCCATGCACTCGCACCACTGATAAACCTTGGAGTACCAGTCCTTTAGGGCAAGGGCGCCCAGTTGCGCGAGCGCGTGAGGCGTACTGTCTTCGGGGAAGGTCTCAAGCATCAGCGTGAATATTGCGCTCACGTTATCGAAGGCGCTGGTCACTTCGTACAGATCCTGGACGGCAGTCTCGGCGATTGCCTTGTGGGAGCGGCTCATTGATCACCCCCGGCGCCCAGCGCAGCACACCCGGACAGCGCGGCGGCGATTTGCTCGCGGTTACAGTCGGCGGTATTGGCGCCGTCAGCAGCCAAGTTCCATGCGACGTCTACCAAGTTGCGGACGTGCTGACTGGTGCCCTTGTCTGCCAGCGCAGCGTAGAGAACCGCCTCAACTTTGCGTAGTGCTATCTGGGCGCTTTCAAGGTCCTCAAGCGCGTCATGGGCGACCTCTTGAATGCTGCGCTGGGCCCCGGCGGCGTGATTGTCTTGGCGTTTCAGTGGGTTACTGGTATTTTGGTATGGTTGCATGACGTCTACCTTCAAGTTTCGTCGTGTGATCGCCAGGCCGCTGTTAGCGCAGCGGCTTGGCACCTCTTTGAGATGGCCCAGATCCGGACCATCGATTCAATCGGCTAAATTTTCAGCCGATTACTGCTTACCCTTCTCGCTGATCCAGCCCGCCGCCCAGCTCAAGGGGTCTCTCGACTCCATCGGCTTGAGTGGCTTCCCGTCGCGTGCTGCCTGCCTGCCCTCATCCTCCGTTTCGGTGTGAATCCATACCGTGGTGTGCCTGAATCCTGCCTCGCGCTGACGCTGCTTGAAGAGCCTCTGACGCTCTGCCGCTGACAGGGGCTGCTTCTGTTTATCCTGGTCTGCCATACTTGCTCCGTTACCACTTACGATGCAGAAATAATGAGCTATTGTGAGTGGTAACGCAATAAGGAGGGTGCAAAATAATTGCTACCCCAAATCTGGGAGACGTGTACGGCAGAGTGTTTAGGGGGAGCGGCTTGATTACGAATGCCAAGGCCTGAGCATCGGGCTAGAATCGGCACCGGGGATAGGCCCCTACCTGGACAAGGAATTCGAAATGACGAAGCTGTTCGAAAAGCGGTTCTCTGAGCTCGCGGAGCAATTGGAAGCAGTCGCGGCGGCCAAGACAAGTTCAGCCAATCCACTTACAGGAAATGCCTCCGTATACGTTGACTAAAATGCTCTGCTTAACTGGAAGGTCAAGGCAAAGACGCTTCTTATCAATACGTGCGGGGAGTCGTCGCAGCAACTGACGAGTTTTACTGCCGCCGAGAAGGCCATCGGCTACTCAACCAATTACGACGTTCTAAAACAACTCAGGGCAGTGTTTCTTGCCGTAAAGGAAGATTTTGAGGGTGGCTACCTCAACACTGTCCGTAGTCTGGTTCAGGCAGAGCTGTTCACCAGCGAGCTAGAGCAGGCGGAAGAGCTCCTCAAGTCGGGATATGCAACAGCAGCGGCAGTCATCGCTGGAGTTGTGCTCGAAACGACTCTGCGTGATCTGTGCTCAGCCCATGAGCTAGAGCACGGCGGCCTCAATAAAATGAACGATGACCTAGCCAAGGCCGGCGCATACAACGCCAGTCAGAAAAAGCGGATCACCGCTTTGGCTGCAATCCGCAATAGTGCCGCTCATGGTAAGCCAGAGGAGTTCACGGCCGCGGAAGTGAGGGGCATGATTGATGACGTCGAGCGATTCTTGGCGGCAACCCTTCAATGAGCTATCGGACGTAAAAAGCGTTACAACCGTATCTGCCTGATCACCTGGCGCGGATCGGCGCTGGCGGATATTGCTGAGATAGCGTCCTTGGTCAACTGGTCCAGGGCCTGCTGTTCGAACGCCTCGGCCATGGATGCAGCCTTGCGCACGATCAGCAGCGCCAGTTCTGGTGGGAATGTGGTATTGGATGGGTCGGGCAGGTAATCGGAATCGATGACTGACATAGGGGGCTCCGGATATGTCCTGACTTCTCAGGGTATCTCGACGCAGTGCCAGGTGAAAACTCTAGATACACGCAAAAAGGCAGTGAATTATCTCGCTGTGTGACGATTTGGTCTCACTGAGACGCTTTGGTCTATCTGGCAGATCGGAGCCGTTCCGATTTTCTCGGTACTCAGCCCGAGTGTTGCGAGACAGACCATATGAGCCGAATCGGACCTTTTCGGCTGTTGACGACCGGCGAAAGCAAGCTACGCCATTGAGTTCATGACGAATAGAGCGCCCCATCGCTGCCTCCTTAAACCAAAGTAGCACTCATCACTTTGTAGCTTGATTTGCCACAACGGATGTGGCTATTTGCAATCATACCCACATGGATGAATGAACAATGGCGAACAAACGGAAGATTGCTTATGCACACCACCTGCCAGGTTGGAAATTTGAGGGCGGCAACCGCGAAGTGTTGAAAGCTAGCAGACGTGTGGCACCGGATGAATATGAAGAGGAAATGAGAGGCGCCTTGTATTGCCCCGGATGCTTCACAAACGTCGAGCGCACCCCCAAAGAAAAAGACTTGTTCGCGAATCAACGTGACCCCTTCTACCGCCATCTGAAGCGATGGAGTCATGTCGCTTGCGTGCTGAGAGCCAAGAAGCCTATCGGCAAACGATATGACACATGGGAGGAAGCCAGAAGGGCGGTGGAGCATGAGCACCTAGCTGTAGTGAAAGAGTTTTTGCAAGAAAGACCCGAAATCGACCTCGCGCCAGGCGGAGAATATGATGAAACCCCTGTCGAGGATGCGGATGGACCGCTATCGGAAGTGCCCATAGGTCGCCACCATGGGGAATCGTTCGAACTTCCGAGCAAGATTACAACTGTTGCAGGAATATGCCGTAATTTTGAAAACAACAAAGACAAGTACTTTGTTCTCCCTGGCGCAATTCACGCTGTGAAGCTCGCAGAACTTCTCACCGACGTGGCAGACCTAGATTGGAGCGTCCTTGATAAAGTTCAGACGCCAAAGCTTTTCTACGGAAAAATCTTACGCAGCTGGAATGCCGGTAATTACGCCACCTCCATAAGGATGACTCGCCTACGGTGCGGCAAGGGAGTGGGCGACTTCACCGTTAAAATGCCGGACGGCTTTTGTCAGGCGAAGAACATTAACGACGTATCAGTAGGCAGAATCGTAATGTTTTACGGAGTCATTACAAGAAATGGCGGAGGGCTCGGGGTCGAGCACCTTGCATGGGGCGAGATTACGCTGGTGCCGAAGAAGTACAACGAATTACTCATTCCCGAGTAAGCCCAGCTAACGCAGCCTGACAGCAGGCCGGAGCAGGCACGCGCGGTGATGATCCACCATTGGAGGAAGATGCGTCCGAAGCTGGAAACATCAAATCCGCGCCACGTTTTCATATTTCGCAAAACGTGGCGCGGGAACCTGACATACCGAAACGGTAGGTCAGCCCTCCCCTCTCCATCCTCAATCTGAGATCGGACTGAGCCGAAATCCCGGTACTGTATCACTTTGCCTACCTTCGACTTACTGCAACAAATTCCCCCTCTCAAATCCCGCCAAAACCAACTATTTCAGTCCCATTCAATCCCGTTCCGTGTAGCACCTTAGGTGCACCCATAAAGTACTGTTTAAATCCCCAAATGACGCTTAATGTGGGCTTTGTATGCCTTCCAATAGTCACTGAGGATAAGTCATGTCTGCATCCGTAAAGCCCCGCGGGCCTCAGGCCAAACCAACACGTGCAGAGCTGAACTCTGCCTGGGCGCGCCTCCGTTCCGCCGCCGATAACGGCAGCGTCGAAGCGTGCGCGTTGCTCATTGCCCTGAGCGAGAACAAGCCAGTAATTAGCCTGGAGTCGCACCTTGCCCGTGCATAGGAATTTCAGCAGCAAACGCAATCGCGCCCGACGCTGGATTGCAGAGCGCGGGTTGACGCTGACTGAGCTCGACGGCGGCCGCTTCCATATCACGGGACCGGGCGTCGATCTGCACATTGCAGAGCTTGCACTCCTGCATCCCGCCGAGCTGATCGGCGCCAGCAAGAAGGCCGCCCAGTGACGGGCCGCGCCAACGCCGGGCAATGGGCGCCGGGGCAGTCAGGTAACCCCGGCGGGCGTTCAGGGCAGACCCAGGCGATCCGCGCGAAGCTTGCCGAGGGCGCGGAGGCAGTGACCAAGAAGGTGCTCGCCGCCGCCAAGAAGGGCGATATGCAGGCTTGCCGATTGATCCTCGAGCGACTGGTGCCGCCGATCAAGCCTTCTGTGGAGTCGGTGACGTTCGATCTGGACGACACAGACCTGCCGAGTGCCGCTCGGTCGCTGCTCAGGGCCATCGCTGAAGGGAAGTTGCCCCCCGACCAGGGCAAGAACCTCATTCTCGGTCTGGGAGCGGTTGCTCGCGTCATTGAGGTGGCAGAGCTGCAACAGGCTATGGAAGAGCTTCGCCTACAAGTTGAGGAAATGAAGCGATGAGCATCAAGTCACTGAAAACCGAACTGCATCGGTTGGCCCAAATGATTGGCGCTGCCGACGAGTCAGTGTTGCTGATTGTGTTGGCCGTGATCCGCGCAAGCTCTGCCGAACTTAAAGAAGAATCCGACTTTCCGAAAACCGCCGGCCACCAGGTGGACTATCGAATCCAGGGTAAAAACGAGTCTCTGTTTTTCCCCTTCTCCGCAATGGATAGCGACCAGTGCGAAGAAATGGCCAAGGCCCTAATTCTGCGCGCACGCCAAGTCGAGCGGCCAGGCAAATATGGCGCTCAAGTCGGGGTGATGGATATTCGGCACGCCCCACCACCCGGCGCCTGGATCGTCACCTGGCCTCAAGAGGGCGTGACTGTCGATCAGCACGCCGCGCAGCAATATTCCCAAATTATCGAGGCCCGCAATGAGCTCTCGTAAGCAGTTGGCCAAGCTCAGGAGCGACCTGGGCGCCGCGGCCCTCGATGACGATGTGAAAGCCATCAGCCAGCTTATGGACGAGCTCGCCGCCGCCGCAGCCGCAGCCGCAGCCGGTGGTTTGAACCCTGATCGCATGACGCTCGCTGACTATTTCGAGCCTCAACCACAACCACAAACCCAACCTGAGTAAACAACATGAAAATGAATCGATCGGTCGGAGCAATGCAAAAAGTGGGCTCCGCAACTGTTTTCCTGCACGACTTCAAGAAATACCACTCCGAAAATCTGCCTGGCACCACCTGGGCCCTCTGGCCTAATGTCGGGCCGTTGCAGCGCCTTCAAGATGCGATGCTCGACCAATATTCGAAAGCCTCGGCGAAGATGGAAGCCATCCGCGAAAACGCCGACCTGACCCGCGAAGCGAAAACACGGCGCTCGACCGCAGCGTTTGACGATTACGTCATGGCGGTGAAGGACGGTATTCCGACGATCCGCGAGACCGCAGGGAACCTCTACAACTACGCCTCCCAGAAGCTGCTCCCCTTCCTGGCCCTCTCGCCTACTGATGCCGTGGGCGCATCCCTGGATGCCGAGTGCCGCGCCTACACCAGTGACCTGCCAAACAACGATCGCATGAATCTCCTGATGCAGATGCGCCAGGGGCAAGAATCGCGCATCGCGGCGGCAGTTCTTCGCGGTCCGGCCCGGATCAGCGGCTACACGGACGAACAAACGGTGAAGCTCGCCGGCGCAGGTATCGCCATCGCGTATCCGGATGCAGTTGTGACGCTGGGCCTGCTCGCGATCGGTGTGCGCGAGACGCTGATGAACGCTCGCAGCTTGGCACTCGGCCTGATCACAGATGGCGTCGGAATCGACAACAAGGCCGTCGACGTGCAGAAGTGGACTGATCTGGGTGATGGCTACGCTAGCCTCGCGGAGTGGCTTGACCCTATCCCGCTGGAACTGCCCGGCAAGGGGCCAACCCCAGAAATGATCAAGAACGGCCCGCCCGCCGCCGCCGACGAGGCTGCTTAAGGGGGGTTGCGCATGACTACCGCCAAGATCCGCCGAATGCTGCAGGTCATGCGCGACCAGCTCACGCCCAGCGAGCTCATGATTATCACCATCCCGCCAGATAGTCAGGCGCCGGTAACTCACTGGGTTGTCAGCCTTGAGCTTGCCAGGCGGTACCGGAGTATCGCCCTGTGCTGTGAGGCCCAATTTGCAGCAGAAATAATCCAGCACCTTCACCGCTTGAGCGGGAGCAATCAACGAAACGCAATCCTGTTTCCTGAGCACTCCACGCCCCGTGCTGACCTTCTTATCAAGCCCTCCCTGGGCTCCACTGCTGAGCAGGTCGCACGCGACGCACACCAGGGTATGAGGACCAGGCCATGACCTTTCAAGAGCGCTTCACCGAGGCGTGCAAAACGCAGAAATTCAAACCCTACGAGCTGATCCAGGGGCCGGACGCCGGCTACACGGTGTGGGAGGTCCAGCACGTCAGTGGTGGCCAACAGGTAACCTTCGACGGTCCCTTCTTCACTGAGGAAGAGGCCAGGGTTTCGGCTGACCTGCTGAAGGGGACATTCCGCGGCGCCCGGGCCAGCGAGGCGATCTACAACCGGGTGTGGAACTACGACCCGCGCCAGGAGCAACTGACCATCGATCAGGCGCATATGTCGCGCGCAGTGCTCGCCATTCGCCTTGGGCTTCCAGCCCCGTCCAACAATCCATAGGAGGCCCCATGGCCGCTACAGCAATTGAATACGCCCCACTCACCACCATCAAGCTGTGCGGGCAGCTACGGCAGTTCGGTAAGTCCTACCAGTTCTCCGTCCGCACGCCGGCCGAGGCCATCAAAGCACTATCAGTGCAGATCCCAGGGTTTGAACGGTTTCTGTCTAACGCAAAGTCTCGCGGGCTCGTGTTCGCGGTCTTTCGAGGCAAGAAAAATATCGGTGAGGGTGAGCTTGGATTTCAAGGCAAAGGCGACATCATCATTGCCCCTGTGATCGTAGGCAGCAAACGCTCTGGAGTTCTGCAAACCGTCATCGGCGCAGTGCTGATCGCAGCCTCATTCTTCACGTTCTGGGCGCCTCCAGTATCAGCCGGTCTATTTGCATCTGGCGTGGGTATGGTCGCCGGCGGCGTAATCCAAATGCTCAGTCCCCAGGCCGGCGGTCTAAAGACCAGCGCAGCCCCCGAGAACACCCCCGGTTACGCCTTCGGCAGCGCTAAGAACACCACGGCATCCGGTAACCCGGTACCGCTGTGCTACGGCAAGCGACGGGTTGGCGGCGCGATTATCAGTGCTGCGATTTATGCCGAAGACCAGATGTAGCCAGCCGGGTATATAGTCACCATTCAACCTGGCTTCGCGGCTTTTAGCATTTCAAGCAAGTTTTTGAAATGCTCTGGATCAAGAGGGCTGCTGACTGTATGAGCCTCAGTCGTCCTACCGAAATAGCTTTGTGTCAGGCCGGTGCGAATGGCGACTTTGCTATCCTCCGGCAGAAGCTCAATAAATGGGCCTATCGATGCCAGTTCTAACTCAGTTTGCCTCGCTCTATCAGCATTAGTCCGATGCCTAGCTGACTCGCGAGCGGTATAAATTGCCGGCGAAGTTATTACAATAGCGTAGAACAAACGAATCAAAACTGATATCGCCGTATCCTGCGAAAATGGCTCATGCCAAAACTTATAAAATGTAGCTAGCGCAATCGCAATGCCTGTTCCAAAAATAATGACGGTAGCCCATCGCCAAAAATTTGCGCTCTCTCCTTCGATGGTTGCGATCCGCTGATAGTTACCTGTCACTCCTATATTGCCAACTACCTGCACGATACGCGCGGCCTCATCCCGAAACACACCGAGTTCAGTAAGAGTCTTAGAGGCAACATATGCCTCCAGTTCCATTTCCTCTTTATGTAACTTCTGCTGTTCTGCTAATGCCGTTTCGAAGGCAAGTTGGCGTGCGCTTTCCGCTTGGGTGAATGCTTGCTCGAGCTTCGCTACCGCGGCGGCACTCTCGGCTCGCTCGCGCGCTGCCGCCTCGGTCGCATCATCAAGCTTCCGCACAAGAACATCGCTTTGCTCGGTTGCCTCATCCAATTTTTTTGCCAGTAGATCTCGTTGTTCAGATAACCCTCTAATAGCCGATTGTGAAAACTCAGACTGTGATTTCAGGAGAGCTGGAAATGCTGACTTCGCGACGGAGTTTAAAGGAGGCGTTAATGCCCAGAAATAGGGCATCACATTTTGCTCAAGTTGTGATGCCGCGTTAATCAGATGCTGACCATTTCCATTACCGACAAAATGCGTCATTTCTGAATAAGGCGTTTGAAGATTCGCTGTGATCGAAGACATACCTGAAACACTTGCGAGTTCTGCAGGAGTTTTTTCTAAGAGATCCTTCAGGGTTTGAAGGACCGCAAATATTTTGTCCCGAGCGAATGTAACCGATTCATTACCGGAGACAGCCTCGCTTGAAAATTCTTTGTTTTTTTGCATATCCAGCATTTGCTGGAGGGTGGATCGAAGAGGATTTTCTTGATAGGAGGCGGCTGTCATGGGTCACAATCCTTTGCTGTTAGAAGTCGATCATTCATCCCGAAAGCTACTGTTTCGCCATCACTCTGTCCACATAACAAATGGGTATGCCTATCCAGATACAGGCTTATTTTGCCTTTTTCTGGCTTTCCGCTTGATAAGTAACACCCAAAGTGCAACATTATTAGTAGAACGCCCTAACTGATACAGGCACCCGTCATGTTCATCCGCGCATACCTCCGAGCATCCACCGAAGAGCAAGACGCCGGCCGCGCCCGCGCCTCGCTCGAGCAGTTCGCCAGCGACCATAACAAGGTCATTGCGAGCGTGTATCTGGAGAACGCCAGCGGCGCCACCGCCGACCGGCCGGAGCTGCTGCGCCTGCTCAAGGATGCACGCAAGGGAGATGTGCTGCTGGTGGAGTCGATAGACCGCCTATCCCGCCTCCCGGTGGACGACTGGCAAAAGCTCAAGGCCGCGATCGACTCCAAGGGTCTGCGCATCGTCGCGCTCGACCTGCCGACCAGCCACCAAGGGATGCAGGACACCAAAGGCGACGAGTTCACCGGCCGGATGCTGGGAGCCATCAACTCAATGCTGGTGGAAATGATGGCGGCCATAGCCCGCAAGGACTACGAGCAGCGCCGCGACCGGCAGGCCCAGGGCATCGAGAAGGCCAAGGCCGCCGGCAAGTACCAGGGTCGACCGGTGGACGCCGATCTGCACAAGCGCGTTCGGGAATTGCTGGCGGCGGGTCTCGGCATCCGCGCCACCGCAAGGCACGCCAACTGCTCAACCACCACGGTGCTCCGTATTAAAGACAATCTCGCCCACTAACACCCATAAGAGTATGATCGCATTCTGCCACCAACCAACCAGGGATAGATAATGGCTAAGCACGAAATAAACCTCACTTTGCACACCAAGGTAGTGCAGCGAAAGGACGTAGAAATTGAGGTGCGGAAAGACGATGCGAAGCTTGGCGAATTACTGATCAGCCAGGGAACCATTGACTGGAAACCGCGCGGTGCTCAGCACAAGCTGAAACTCAGTTGGACGCAGTTCGCTGAACTGATGACCCAGCACGGGCGACGAGTCAACGACTAACGCCTGCTACAAGTTGTAAGAACAAAAAAAGCCCCGCCTGAGCATCGCCCGGCGGGGCTTTTTATTGGCCTGCTGCTGCCACCATGCTGTCACGGAAAAAGTGAACTGTCAGTGGATAGGCGGGAGAGGCCACAATTATATGGTGTCCCAGGGCCGGTTCGAACGGCCAACCTTCCCCTTAGGAGGGGGATGCTCTATCCAATTGAGCTACTGGGACAAATGACAGGCGCCGCGCCTGGCAAGCGGCGACGGACGGCGTGCATGTTAACGGCCAGGTTAGGTTTTGTCATGTCGTCCGTAGGCTTTTTGAGTGTAGGCCGATACTTGCCGGGTGGACCGTGCCTTGACCCCGTCGATACAGGCGCAAGAACCGTATCGTGCAAAATGCACTCTCGCGAAATGCCATCATTGCAAATTGCAACCTGACAGCCTTTCAAATCAGACTTAAGCCTATGATTTTATTGAAATAATAGATTGGCATGACACCTGCAATACTTCTCCTACAAACCCTAACAAACCACGGCGTTAAGCGGAGAACATAATCATGAACAGTGCCCTTCTGTTAGCCCTCAACACCGTAGCCCTGGCGGCACTGCTCATGTTCCATTTTCAATCGAGCGACAGTCACGACCCCGCGCAGATCACCCAGGCCGTCCCTCATCACTTGCAACAACGTCCGCAACTGGCAGTGATGGCACCGAACGTGCAATCGCCCATACGTCTGACCCAGGACACCCAAGTGGCGCCTGCAGCTGAACACTGGGTATTCTGAGGAAGCCCCTGATGACCAAATATGCCTGGCTATTCCTTTGCCTGACCGTTGTCACAGCGGTTCTAGGCTTGGGTGAAGAATCTCAAGACGGCACCACCACCGCTTTCATCGCCTGTGGTGTATTCGCCACTCTCTTGTTGCTGACGCTCATCGTGGGTCGTCGTATCAAATTCGACCCCGTCCTGCGCTGATCCCCCCGCGCCCGACCTTATGTCGCCTGGTCCTCGCATATCGGCAAATTGCCACTAGTCTTAAAGCTAAGGGCAAAGGGCCACTTTGCTATAGGATGTGCGGCCTGAAACCCTGTGGTGGCCCGGGCTTGTGGGAAGTTCCCTCGCGAATTCACACGGTGAAAAATTTTCCAACCAGTCCGCAAAAATGTAAATGAGTGCTGGCATAAAGCCTTTAGGCAGTTCAATATTTGTCACAGAATTGACGCCAAGGAACTGTCAAATCTGAGGCATGATGCGGCCTCTTTGCAATTCAGGTTGAACTTTGGTCGTGAGCCTTGTCTTAACACTCATCTTGCGGCCAATTCCAAAAACCGCTCCCCTGAACTAACCGGTTAAATATATGCGCCCATTGAAACAGGCAATTTATTCCAGCCGTACGGCTGACAAGTTCGTCGTACGTCTGCCAGA
>Ga0207706_10001167_pt1 | contig 26640 bp, 23 predicted proteins | sample KBSC53metaG_FD_184318 | JGI IMG/M metagenome (GOLD analysis project Ga0207706, IMG submission 184318) | Corn rhizosphere microbial communities from Kellogg Biological Station, Michigan, USA - KBS C5-3 metaG (SPAdes) (version 2) | ecosystem: Host-associated > Plants > Roots > Rhizosphere > Soil ... | reverse complement strand
TGTCGCCCTGACCAGCGCGCCGCTCGTCCTCGGCATCGCAGCGTGGATCGCGGCCTACCTGCCCGCACGGCGCGCCAGTCACGCGGATCCTCTCGTCGCGCTGCGCAGTGACTGAGCTGTGTGCGAATCGTTGATTTACCCTAGGCCGTGATCGACAGACATCGACAACGAGGCGCGTTTATGGGTCTGGCCATCGGCGATGCGCTGGGGGCGTCGATCGAGTTCGAGCCGCCAGGGACCTTCGTCGAGGTGACAGACTTCCGAGCCGGTGGCCCCCATGGCCTGGGTGCCGGGGAGTGGACCGACGACACCAGTATGGCGCTCGCGCTCGCCGACAGCATCGCGGAAGTCGGCTGGGACCTGAACGATCAGGCCGCGCGCTACGTCTCGTGGTGGCGCACCGGCGCCTATTCCGTCAACGGCCGTGTCTTTGACATCGGCGTGACGACGAGCGCCGCCCTGTGCCGCTTTCTGGAGACCCGTGACGCCTGGACGTGTGGCGACTCCGCGGCTCGGGCGAGCGGCAACGGTTCGATCATGCGACTGGCTCCGGTGCCGATCACCTACGCCTCGTTGTTGTTCGACCGCCTGGACATCGTCGTCGAAAGGGCTGTGCAATCGAGTCGGCCAACGCATGCCAGCCCGCAGTGTCTTTCTGCGTGCGCGTATTTCGGCGTCGTTCTCGCAGGCCTGTTGCAGGGTCTCCCCCGAGAAGACGTACTGGCTCCGAACTGGCCGACACTGCAGAGGCTGCGTGAGATCTTCCCGCTCCACACCGAGATCGATGAAGTCGCGCTGGGTAGCTTTCGGCGCAAGTCTCCACCGGACATTCGAGGATCAGGATACGTGGTGAAGTCGCTCGAGGCGGCGTTGTGGGCATTCCACGACGCGGCGGACTTTCGCGAGGCAGTGTTGCGCGCCGTAAATCTTGGAGACGATGCAGACACGACCGGAGCGGTGTGCGGTCAGTTGGCCGGCGCCTATTGGGCCGAGCCCGGCATTCCCACCGCGTGGCGAGACAGTCTGGCCGGACGCGAATTGATTGAAAGAGTCCTTTTGGCGCTGCTGGGTTGACAAGTCGTCACCAATACATTCACCTCCACGGTCCGCGATAAACTTCGATCCATGAAGTCCGCGCCATCCCTCGCCCCCGAGCACATCGTTGAGACAGCCTGTCCGCTCGACTGTCCGGACGGGTGCAGCCTCAACGTCACGATCCAGGACGGCCGCATTACGGCCATCGACGGCTCCAAGGCGAACCCGATCACCGATGGGTACATCTGCGCGAAGGTGCGCCGCTTCGGCGAGCGTGTCTACGGCGCCGATCGTCTGCGGTATCCAGCCGTCAGGAAGGGACCCAAGGGCGCGGGCGCTCGCTTCGAGCGCGTGTCGTGGGAGGATGCTCTCACCCTGGTCGCCGATCGGATGCGTGAGGCGCGCGACACGTGGGGAGGCGAATCGATCCTGCCATATTCCTACGGCGGATCGAACGGACTGCTGACGCAGGACACAGGCGACGCCACGCTGTTTCGGCGCCTCGGGACATCCCGACTTGCGCGCACGGTGTGCGCGGCGCCAACCGGTGCCGCCAACGCCGCGCTCTACGGGAAGATGCCATCGGTGACCTACGAGGACTACCCCGAAGCGCGATTGATCATCGTATGGGGCGTGAACCCGTCCGCGTCCGGCATTCACATGATTCCGTACTTGCGTGAAGCTCAGCGCCGTGGAGCCAAGCTGGTCGTCATCGATCCGCGCACGACGCCTCTCGCGAAGCACGCCGACCTGCATCTCGCTCTTCGCCCCGGAACCGATCTGCCAGTCGCTCTCGCGATCCATCGCCATCTGTTCGAAGCCGGATTCGCCGATCGCGGGTTTCTTGCCCAGCACACGCACAATGCCGAGCAGCTCAGGCAGAAAGCATTGCCATGGACGTTCGAACGCGCGGCAGAGGAAGCAGACGTCGCGGTTGAGCTCGTCGCTCGGCTTGCGGATTGGTACGCGACCACGTCGCCCGCGCTGATTCGTTGCGGGTGGGGGCAGGAACGGAACCGCAACGGCGGCAGCTCCAGCCTGGCGATCCTGTCACTTCCCGCCGTCGGCGGAAAGTTCTGTGTGCGCGGCGGCGGCTACGCAATGAGCAACACGGAGGCGTGGGGCATTCAACGCACATGGATTGGCGCACCCGAACCGTCGACCAGACGCGTCAACATGAATCAACTCGGGCGGGTGCTCACCGAGGGCGACCCGCCAGTGAAAGTGTTGTTCGTCTACAACTCGAACGCTGCGGCCACCTCACCCGATCAGCGCCGGATTCTGCGCGGCCTCGAACGCGAAGATCTCTTCACCGTGGTCTTCGAGCAGGTCATGACGGATACAACGCACTATGCGGACGTGCTGCTGCCAGCGACGACGTTCCTCGAGGGCTACGACATCGCGAGAGCGTACGGACCGATTGGCCTTCGCCTGGCGCGACCGGTGATCGAGGCCGTCGGCGAGGCACGATCCAATGCCGAGGTCTTTGGCGAACTGGCTCGTCTGCTCGACGTGCACCAGGACGGCGATCCCACAGGCGAGCTCGAGGAGATGCTCGATGTGTTTTCGAAGATGCCGGCCACGATCGGCGAGGCGCTGCGCGATCACGGCGCGGCAATCCCACCGTACGGCGGCCGGCCGGTGCAGTTCGTGGACGTGATGCCGCGGACGCTCGACGGCAAGGTCGATCTCTTTCCTGCGGCGCTCGATCGTGAAGCGCCAGCCGGGCTCTACGCCTATCGTCCGGATCCCGCCACGAGCGAGTTCCCACTCGCCCTCATCTCACCGGCGAGCGAACGCACGATCAGCTCGACGCTGGCTGAATTGCCGCGACCGGAAGTACGGCTGTTGATGCATCCCACCGATGCCGCGGCACGGCACCTCGACGACGGCGCTACTGTGCGCATCTTCAACGCGCTTGGCGAAGTGCGTTGCAACCTTCAGATCGGGTCGTGGATTCGCCCCGGTACGGTGTCGCTTCCAAAGGGTCTCTGGCGACGACACACGGCGAACGGGTACACCACCAACGCCCTCGTCCCCGACAGCTTGACCGACCTTGGCGGCGGCGCGTGCTTCAACGATGCGCGCGTGCAGGTCGAAGCCGTCGCCGATTAAGACACCGGGTGTGATTTTCTAGAGGCGTCGAACGGAAAATCACACCCGGTGTCGTGTCAGCGTACAAACGAAGGGCGGGTCTATTCACGACCCGCCCTTTGTCTTTCTCGAGAAGGCGGGTCCGAGGACCCGCCCTGCGTTTTACTGCAGGATCACGAGCAGGTGAGCGCGGCGGTTCATCGCGCGTCCTGCGGCCGTGTCGTTGGTGGCAATCGGACGTTCCTCGCCGTAGCTGACCGTGCGCAACCTGTTGGCGGCGATCCCGCGCTTGAGCAGGTAGTCACGGACAGAGTTGGAGCGACGTTCGCCGAGTGCCAGGTTGTACTCCGACGTGCCGATGCTGTCGGTATGTCCTTCGATCGTCACGTTGATAGTCGGGTCGGCCTGAAGCTTCGCGACGGCGCCGTCGAGAATCTTCAAGGCTTCCGGCGACAAGTTGAACCGATCGAACGCGAAGTGCACGTCTTCGAATGTGATCACTTCGCGCGCCGCAACCGTTACAGTGACGTTCGACGTCGCCGTGCCTCCACGCCCGTCTGACGCAGTCACCGTCAGGACGACCGGCCCTGCCTGATTCGGGGCTGTCCACGTCGAGTTGGCGGCGTCAGCAGGATTGAACGTCCCCTGCGGTGCCGTCCACCGATACGTCACTGCATCACCGTCAGGGTCTGTTGCCTGGGCAGCAGCTTTACAGGTCTGTCCGGGCTGGACCGTGTTCGGCGTACACGTCGCCGTGACATTGAACGTCGGGTTGCGATTCGCCGGTGGCGGCGGCTTCGGCGCCGGTGGCGGTGGCGGCGGTGGCGGCGGTGGTGGTGGCGGCGGCGGTGGCGGCACACGCACCCACTTCCTCGGCGGCGTCACGCCAGGATGCCATCCGAGGCGCGCATCGAAGCCCCACGCGCTCTGAGTGAACTCCACGCCACCGATTGTTTGATTTCCCGTGCCGAAGCTGTAGTTGCCTCCGCCATGCAGGAACAACCCGTTCTTCGCTTGCCACACGAGGCCCGCTTTGAACGCGGTGTTGGTGGACGTGTCGCTCAAAATAGGCGCGATCGTTCCGTCAAGCGAAACATACGGCGGGTTGTTGACGGTGACGCTGTCGCCTGTGGGCGATTCGCCTTCGAGTTCGAGCAGCACGCGCAGCGGCGATCGGCTTGGGAAGCCAGCGCCAACGCCCCATCGGAAACCACTCGAGAGGTCGAATTCGTCAGGGCTCCCGCGCCCGACGTAACCGACCATTCCCGACAGTTCCATCTTGCCCGAGAACTCACCGCTGGCGACCAGGTCGATCGTGCCGGAGTATGCCTTCGTGCTCGCCGCTGTGGCTCCGCCACTCGGGAACTTGAGCATCACTCGTGGAGCGAGGCTCATGGCGTTGCCACGTGATTGCGAGAGCAGACCGAACTTCGCGCCGACAACAATTGGTTCCCCAAGCGTCTTGGACCAGTGATCGCGCTGGTACGGGAACTCGTTGTTGACTCCGCCGAATTCTGAATTCGAGGGAATGAAGTTAGGTTGGATGTTTCGGCGGAAGCGTCCAACCCGCCACGACCCAAAGACCTCGGCACGTCCGAGACCGAAGGCGCCGGTGATGCCGAACTCACCGACGTCGGTCAGTCCCTGTTCTCGATCGAAGTTGGCTCGGTAAACACTGAACGAGCTCTTTCCTTTCGGAAGCGTCTCGCCAGTCGGTACAAACCACAACCCGGTGTCGCCGAAGTAACTCGGTAACGCCGGGCGCGGCGTGGTATCACCCTGCAGAACAAGATCACCTTGCGGCGCTTGTGCGGCGGGCTTCTGCGTGGCAGGCGCCGACGCAGCAGGCTTCTGCGTGGCGGGTTTCTGTGTGGCGGGCGCTTGGGCAGACGCCGCCCCCACAGAGAACGTTACCAGTAGGCACACCCACAATAACGTACGCAATCAGATCCCTCTTTTAGTCCGGCGACGACGTGCGGCTCACGCGGTCCGATGATTAGTCCGCGCGGCCAGGCTCCCGGCCGGTGCCGGGCCCTTGTAAATTATGCACCTCTGAAGGCGAAATTGGCACAAGTCTCCCGCGCCCCCCTCGACTGCTCTGGCCTCCCTTGCGGCCGGCGGCGCGAGCTTCGTCGGGAGTCCATTCGTGCGCGGTTCCCTTCTCGTGGGCGGCGCGCCCTCCCTTGCTGGCAATCTCACGCTGCTTTTCCCGGCTCATCGAAGCAAACCCTCGACGTTCCTTGCGTGTTCCGTCCACGGCACCCTCCTACACGTTCAAACGAGTCATGTCCTTGTCGTGAGGTCCCCTCCTCATTGGGACGACCTCGCGTGTTGGGTAGCCGGAACTTCAAGGTATGTGCCAGCAGTAGAGAGGTTCCGTCTCTCCCGTTGAGTCAGTGCTGAAATGCTGTTGCCCCACGCTTTCGCCGTGACACGAGGTGATGCGGATTCCAACACTGCGCCCAATCGGCCGTGTAAATCGTATAGGCATCGGGAAAACCCCCCATGCCCATTGCCTCCATACACGCACGACGCCCTAAGGGAGGTAACATGCAGGCATGGACGATTGCGCAGCCCCAGCACCAAACCAGCAACCGGCAGGCAACAAGACCGGTCGAACCGTCTATTGCGTGAAGTTTCAAAAGACACTGCCCGGCCTCGATACGCCACCCTGGCCAGGGGAACTGGGCGAGCGAATTTTTGAAAACGTTTCCGCGCAGGCATGGAAGCTTTGGGAAGATCGACAAAAAATGATTCTGAACGAATACCGCCTGATGCCCTGGCAGAAAGAGGCGCAAGAACTGATCGGACGTCACATGGAGGACTTCTTCTTCGGAGCCGGCGCCGCACTGCCCCCTGGATATGTCCCACAGCAAACTAAGTAACGCCGACTCCCGTTAATCGGTACAGCGCGGACCGGGGTCGTCAGGGGGCAAGCCTTACTTCGCGATCGATCACAAACTCCAACGCGGCGTGCGCTTCGCGCAACGCATTCTCGACGACGTCGGCGCTCGCGCCGGTTGCAAAGACAAAGCCCAGATAACTTCGGCCCTCGGGTAAAGGCACGAGCCTCGTATCAGGCTTCGCTGTAATCACCACATCGTCGACACCCGCAACCCGCCGGGCATTCTCTACTCCATCGACGCCGCGATAGACGCCAGGGCGTGGGATGGGAATCATCATCACCCCGCTCGCTTCCGTGATCCGCTGGTACGCGAAAACCGGCTCTCCGAGCGCATGCCGCAGGAGTACGTCCTCGAGAGTGGCCAAACTTTCGTCCGGTGCGAGGAATCGCATGGCTCTCGAACAGAGACCCCCAATGGGACGAGCGGCGACCTCGAGTACGTAAATCCCCCGATCGTTGACGCGACATTCTGCGTGCACGGGACCATGACGCAGTCCAAGCGCCCGGGCGGCGCTGGCCACGGCCTCCACGATTGCATGCTGTGTCGCCCTCGGCGCGCGAGAGGGCGTCACGTAGATGGTCTCTTCGAAGAACGGGCCGTCCAGTGGGTCGGGTTTGTCGAAGATCGCGAAGACCTGGAGCGCCCCTTCGGTCAGTACGCCTTCGATCGCATACTCGCGGCCGGGTATGAAGGCCTCGATCAGCACGGAGTCGTGAGCCGCTTCACGTTCCATGGCGATCTCGGTGCTCTTGAGCAAACGGCTGACACGCGCGATCGCGTCCTTGAGCTCTCGCTGATCGTCGGCACGAATTACACCCTGACTACCTGAAAGCGCCAATGGTTTGACGACCACGGGATACGCGACAGGATTCGACTCTGAAAGGTGCTCCGAAAGCAGACCAACATGAAACGCCGGTATCAGGAGTCCGGCGGCGTCAAATTCTCGACGCGCGATCAATTTGTTCCGACTCGCTTCCGCGGAAGCCGGTGAATTTCCCGGAAGCCCCAGCGCCGCCGCGACGTGTGCCGCCAACACAGTCGGGCGATCACCAACCGCAAGCACGCCTGACACCTTCTCCCCACGACAGGCTGCGACCACGGCCTCGACCGAAGCCGGGGTGTCGTGAAATCGCACCGGGATGGCCGCATCCCACCAGGGATCATCCAGCCGATCGCAGCGATCGCTTGCGAACACGAGACGAACACCAAGCTTGTCGGCGGCTTCGCCAAAAGACCGGATTTGATAGCCGGTCGTCGTGGCCAGGAGAAGGACGCGCTTCACACCAAATCGAGTTGCTCGGGGCCTGGCTCTGCGCAGCAGTACCATCCCTCTGTCATGTAGGGTGGCGTCAGACCCCGCACACGTGAGGTCCGCGCCGCTGCTCCTGTCGCGAGTGCCCAGATCCGATCGAACACATCGCTGCGAGAGGAACGTGATGCGCCGGCGACGATCTGCGTGACGCCGCGTTGCAGTTCGTCGACGCGCGGATCGCGATGGCGCCACGGGAATGTCAGCGACTGCGCGTCGAATGGTTCTACGTGGTCACGAATATCCGGCAGTTCCAACAGCTTCGATTCAGCGGTCACGAGCAGTCGTATCGCGAGTTGAATCGGCGCCACCGCCTCGGTCAGATGAAGGCTGTCGATCTGCGCGAGTAAGTCGACATAACCGTCAACGGTCGTCCATGGTGTGAAAGGCACGAACGTCGGCGTCAGCGCGACGCCAGCATGCCTGCACGCATTGACCGCGCTGATGAAGTCGGCGCGTGTGTGTCCCTTTCGCAATTTGAGCAAGACGTCGTCGTCGACCGATTCCACGGCGCTCGTGATCATCAGGCATCCCGTGTCGCGCAGGAGACCGAGCATCTCGACATGTCGAAGAATGTGTTCGATCTTGATCGTGACGTCGTAAGTCAGACCGGGGAACTCGCTCGCGATCGCTTCCACCAATCGACGCGCGTGGGTCGGTCCATTCAGGAAATCGGGATCGCCAAATGAGATGTGCTGCGCGCCCGCGGCCACCTGGGTGCGCACATCGTCTCTGACCACGTCGAGCGGAATCGCACGGAAGGTGCCGCCATAGACCGGCACGATCGGACAGTGCCGGCACAAGTGCTTGCAGCCGCGCGTCGCCTCGGTGGCTCCTACGACGCGACGAGTGCCATCGGGCATCTGCAACGAGGCATAGCGCGCGAGGGGCGGGAGCGTCGTGCGATCAGGTTGAATGAAGCGAAGTCGCGTTTGGGAGTTGCCCGCCTCCGCTTGTCGCGCTGCTATTCGAGCGACAAGCTTTGGCGAGGTCTCGCCGAAGCGCATCTGCGAGTCATCGCGCGAAGGCGGAGGAGTTGGCAATTGAGACTTGGAAAGCCGCACCAGGTCAGCCTCGGCTTCCGGCCCAAGTACCGCCTCGACACCCTGTTCCCCCAGCCAGTTTGCGTTGAGAGGCGCGTACAGGCCGTATGCGGCGAGCCGGGCTGATGGATTCACGCCGCGGACGCGCGCGATGAGTGGCGCCGCCAGCCGTGTCGCGGTGTGCATCGGAAGGTAAAACGCGATGAGGCCAGCCTCCGCGATGCGCGCATCGGTCAATGGCTCACGTGAAGTGTCCACACAGTCCACGTTGATCCCTTCACGCCGGAGCCATGCGGCCGGGGACGCCAAACCGAAGGGCTGACGCCCGAGGTCGTACGTGGAAATGAGCAGGACCCGCACGGTTTCCCATTGTTCCACGTTATCCTTCGGGTGATGAATCCGCCCAGGCTTACGGACGCGCTGACCGACGTTGGTCGGGATACTGCGGCGCCGCCGGATACGCGCTTCTTCGGGCATCCGCGAGGTCTCGCCACGCTCTTTTTCACTGAGATGTGGGAGCGCTTCAGCTACTACGGCATGCGTGCGTTCCTGCTCTACTACATGACTGCGTCGGTCACCGCTGGCGGGCTCGGCTTCACCGACGCGCAAGGCGCCTCGGCGTATGGCACCTACACCGGCTCCGCGTGGGGTGCTTCGATCATCGGCGGGCTGATTGCCGATCGGCTTCTCGGTCAGTACCGCAGCGTGCTGTGGGGCGGCGTTCTTATCATGCTCGGGCACCTCTCGCTCGTCTTCCGTCCCGTGCCGTTCTTCTATTCCGGGCTCGCGTTGGTTGTCGCCGGCACTGGTCTGCTGAAGCCGAGCGTCAGCACGCTCGTCGGATCGCTCTACGAGCAGGACGATCGTCGTCGCGACGCCGGCTTCTCGCTTTTTTACATGGGCATCAACTCGGGCGCGATCCTCGGCCCGATCATCGCCGGCTACATCGCCCAGCGCATCGACTGGCATCTCGGGTTCGGCTGCGCCGCTGTCGGAATGGCCCTGGGCTTAACGCAGTACGTGCTCGACCGCCGTCACCTGCAGCCGGCGATTGATCGGATGGCCGCCGAGCGCGCAGCGAGGGGCGCGCAGGTTCCTGCGACGGCCGCTGGTCCCTCAGTCGCGATGAGCGCTGCTGAGTGGAGCCGCATACTCGCGATCCTCGTGCTGTTCGTATTCTCGACGCTGTTCTGGGCTGGCTACGAGCAAGCCGGGTCAACGCTGGCGCTCATTGGCGACCGCAACACGCGCCTCGAGTTGTTAGGCATCGGCTTTCCTTCGTCGTGGCTACAGAGCCTCCAGCCGATCTTCGTCGTGCTGTTGGCCCCGGTCTTTGCGTGGCTGTGGCTCCGGCTCGGACCGCGCGAGCCATCTGTGCCCACCAAATTTGGGCTCGGCCTGGTGTTCATGGGACTCGCCTTCGTCGTGATGATGCCCGCGGGCGCCGCGCTCGATGCCGACACGGCGTTCAAGATCAGCCCGTGGCCGCTGATCTTCTGGAACCTGTTCTCCGAATTCGCGGAGCTCTCGATCAGCCCAGTGGGCCTGAGCGCCATTACGAAGCTCTCGCCAGCGCGTCTGGTCGGCTTGATGATGGGCGTCTGGTTTGTGTCGCTCGCGTTCGGCAACAAGCTCGCCGGCTCGCTGGCCGCTTACGTCGAGACCATGCCGTTGTACACGATGTTCAGTTCAATCGCCGGCGTCCTGCTGGGCGCGGCGGTGATCATGCTCTTGTTGGTAAGGCCGGTACGCCGTCTCATGGGCGACGTGAAGTAGGCATCGTGGCTCTCGAGAAATACAAACAGAAGCGCGACTTCGGCAGCACTCCCGAACCCAAGGGAGACAAGCCGCGCAAGTCGCCGGCCGGACGCACGCCGCGCTTCTTCTGCGTGCAGAAACATCTGGCCAGTCATCTTCACTACGACTTCCGTCTCGAACATGAGGGCGTGCTGCTGTCGTGGGCCGTTCCGAAAGGACCATCGCTCGATCCAGCGACCAAGCGTCTCGCCATGCACGTCGAAGATCATCCCTTCGACTACGGCGAGTTCGAAGGCGTCATTCCGTCAGGCTATGGCGCGGGGATCGTCATGCTGTGGGACCGTGGCACGTGGACGCCGGAGGTCGACGATGTGGATGCGGCACTGGCGAAGGGGGACCTCAAGTTCACGCTGGACGGATACAAGTTGAAGGGGTCGTGGGTGCTCGTCCGCACCAAAGGCGGTTACGCCGGCAGCCGCGGACAGGAAGGGCGATCGTGGCTGCTCATCAAGCACCGCGACGACTGGTCGTCTGGCGAGCTCGACATCGCCGAGTTCGCGCCGCTGAGCGTGAAGAGCGAAGGCGACTTCGCCGACATCCTGTCGCAGGATAACCCCGCCATCTGGCGCTCGAATCGCCCCGCACAAGGTGGCGAGACTGGAGCGATGTTCGACAAGATCATCGCGCAGGCACTGGAGATGCGCGCGTCCGGGGCTCGAGAGTCGGGATCCGGGACTCGGGACTCCTTGGGCGCCGAAGCGCCTCGCGCGAAGGCGGCGGGATCCGGGACTCGCAGGCGATCTTCAAAAGCAAAGGCGGTCAAAACAAAGGCGGCAGCAAAAACGAAAGCCGCCAAGAGCACCAAACGGCGATAATCTGCTCCCATGCGAATCGCTTTCGTCGTGCTCGCGTTCACGCTCCTCGTGTCGCTGCCCTCCGCACAGACGCCCGACTCCGGTCGAACGACGTTCGTGAACCGGTGCGCCGGCTGTCACGGCACGGACGGAAACGGCGGCGAGCTCGGACCCGCCATCGCAACCCGGGTCCCGACGCTGTCCGATCAGGATCTGGCGAACCTGTTGCGCGAAGGAAAACCCACGCTCGGGATGCCTGCGTTTGCGGCGCTGACCGTGGAGGAATCGAGCAGCCTGATTCGATACCTGCGGACGATCAAGCCTCGCGCCGGCTTCACGCCGACGCGCACCACGCTCAAGGTCGATGGTGGCCGAACGATCGAAGGCCTCGTGTTCAATCAAAGCCTGAGCGACGTACAGCTCCTCGACTCCGACGGAAAGCTTCGCTTGTTCCGCAGCGGCGCGTCAGGCCATCGGCAAGTCACATCTCAATCGGATTGGCCAAGCTACAACGGCGGCGCGAACGGCAGCCGCTACAGTCAGCTCGCGCAGATCAATCGAAGCAACGTCGGCAAGCTCGCCCCGAGGTGGATCTACAGCCTGAACAGCGCGCGGCTCCAGGTGACGCCGGTCGTGGTCGGCGGCGTGATGTACGTGACCAGCGCGAACGAGTGTTACGCGCTCGACGCAGGCAGCGGCCGTGAAATCTGGCACTATCAGCGTCCGCGAACCAAGGGTCTCATCGGCAACGCCGCCGGCGGCGTCAATCGCGGCGTCGGTGTCGCCGGCGAGCGCGTGTTCATGGTTACCGACCATGCGCACATCATCGCGCTCAACCGGCACACTGGATCGCTCTTGTGGGAAAGCGAGATGGCGGACTGGCATCAGAACTACAACGCCACCGGCGCCCCGCTTCCCGTGGGCAATCTGGTCGTCACCGGCACATCAGGCGGCGATGAAGGCGTGCGCGGATTCGTGGCTGCCTTCGATCAGGCCAGCGGAAAGGAAGTCTGGCGGTTCTGGACCGTACCGGCTCCAGGAGAGCCGGGATCCGACACCTGGCAGGGCAAGGGAATCGCGCATCCCGGCGGCACGACGTGGATGACCGGCGCCTACGATCCACAACTGGACATGGTCTACTGGCCGGTCGGAAATCCCGGGCCCGATCTCATTGGCGACGATCGCCTCGGCGACAACCTCTACACCGACTCGGTCGTGGCACTCGATGCGAAAACCGGCACCCTGAAGTGGCACTTCCAGTTCACGCCCCACGACGTCTGGGATTACGATGCGGAGGAACCGCTCGCGCTGGTGGACGCCACCTGGCAGGGCCAGCCTCGTAAATTACTCGTCCAGGCAAACCGAAACGGATTCTTCTACGTGCTGGATCGCGCCAACGGGACGTTCCTGTTCGGGACGCAGTATGTGAAGAACCTGACGTGGGCCACGGGACTCGACAGCCGCGGACGCCCTGTGAAAGTGCCCAACATGGATCCATCGCTCGAAGGGAAACGCGTCTGTCCCTCTCTCGATGGCGCCTCGAACTGGTACTCCGCCTCGTTCAATCCGATGACGGGCCTCTACTACGTTCAGACCAACGACAAGTGTGGTGTGTTCACCCGCACGCCGATGGAATGGGAGGCGGGCAAAGGGTTCATGGGCGGATCGTTTGGACAGGCGCCGAATGAGCCGGCGCAGCGAGTGCTGCGGGCGATCGACATTCACACCGGCAAGGCGGCGTGGGAGCTTCCGCAGTCAGGCGCGGTCAACTCATGGGGCGGCGTGCTCTCGACTGCCGGCGGAACGGTCTTCTTCGGTGAGGACAGCGGGGCGATGATGGCCGCCGATGCCACGAATGGAAAGCCCTTGTGGAGTTTTCAGACGAGCCAACTCTGGAAAGCCTCGCCGATGACGTATATGTTCGACAACAAACAGTACGTCGCCATCGCTTCGGGATCGAACATCATCGCGTTCGCGCTGCCCGACTAGCACGCATCACAAGGGATCAACTTCCAACTTCCAACTCCCAATTCCCAATTACCCCGGTGTTTTGGGAGTTGGGAGTTGGGGCTTGCGAGTTTGTCGTTCTAGACGCGCCGGACCGGCTGAGCGGCTTCTGCTTTCTCCTGTAGAAGTCTCGCGCTCAATACGGACCACACAGCAAACGAGAGACGGCGGCGATCGTGTCGAGCGATGTCGGTGTTCCAGAACGCCCCGGCGACGGTCTCGATGGACGGATCCAGATCACCGAGCTCCAGGGGCAGCTTGCCTTCAGCGGCGTATCTGGCCAGCGTCTCAACCGAAGGCTTGCTGGTGTTGGCGATGACTACGTCAACGGGGCGATCGATCGTGCGCGACACCCAGGCTGCGGCATCGGCCGCCGTGAAGCGATCCATGCCACCCCCCTCGGAAAGCAGATTGGAGATCAGAATGATCGGGCCGTGCATCTCGGCCAACGCTTCTTTGACCCCACGCACCAGCAGCGGAGGCATGAGGCTGGTGAAGAAGCTGCCAGGCCCGATGATCACGGCGTCGAAGGAGCGAATCGCGTCCGCGACAACCGGATGAATGGACACAGCAGGCTCGAGCCAGATTCGCCTGACTTCATGACCTCGCGCCTGGCCGGCATCGACTTCGACTTCACCACGGGTGATCGTTCCGTCCGCGTATTCGGCGTGGATGGATGCGCGTTCGACTGTGACAGGAAAGACCTTCCCCCGGCACCCGAGCAAGCGACGCAGTCCGTCCACCGCCGCGAGGAAATCACCGCAGTAGGTCTCCATCATGGACAGCAGCAGGTTTCCGCCCGTGTGTCCCGCCAGTCGATCGTGCTGCTCCAGCATCGGCAGGCGTGACAGCAACACGCTGCGCGCTTCCCGTTCGTTTCTCGCCAGGGCGAGGGCGCACTTGAGCACATCACCAGGAGGTAACACGCCCAGCTCGTCACGCAGCTGCCCCGAGCTGCCACCACTGTCGAACATCGTGACGATAGCGCTCAGGTGGAGCCACGGATTGCCCTTGAGTCCACCGATCAGACTCGGCAGGCCGGTGCCGCCCCCCACACAACCGATGTTCAGCTCGCGCAAGTGCATGGACGATATTGTACGGTCGGCTCCGGAACCTGAACCAGCCGAGGCTCCGCCCTTGTAGGTCTACAGTAGACACGCGTCCGAAGACCGTAGAATGGGCTTTATGACTCCGACGTGGAAGACCGCAGCAGATTCGCTTGTGAATGACCTGCGGAATGTCTTCGGCGACCGCCTTCTCGCCGTGGTTGCGTATGGACCGCGCGTCGAGGGGTCGGCCGGTAATCCGCTGACGTGCCTGGCACTCGTCGCGACCTTATCCGCGGACGATCTCCAGGCGTGCGCAAAATTCTCCCGCACCTGGAGACGGGCGCAGGTGGCCACTCCGCTCGTCATGCCCTCGCAGGAGTTCATGCGCTCGCTCGACACCTTCCCGCTCGAGTACGGCGAAATCATCCGCGCGCACGAGCTGGTATACGGTGAGAATCCGTTTGCGGCCGCGGCCATCGCGCCCGACGATCTCCGGCGCGCGTGCGAGCTGCAGGCCAAGAGCCATCTCGTCCATCTGAGGGAGGCGTTCATCGAGTCTGGCGGCCGCCCGCGCGACATTGCCGACCTGGTGACGACTTCGGCGCCGGCCTTCACGCTTCTCCTTCGGAACGTTGCCCGGTTGATTAGCGTCTCTACCGATGACCGAAGCGAGGTGACGCGCGCTGGTGCGCGCGCAGTGGGCATCCCCGAGGAGTTGGTTGCCGACATGCTGAATCTGGAGCGTCAACCAGGCATTGCCGCGACCGATCCATCCCGTCTCTTCCCTGAATACCTGGCCGCAGTCGAACAGCTCGCGCGAGCTGTCGACACATGGCGCGCCGCGACGTCTTGAAGGCAATCCCAAATGGGTCATGCGCTCGATAGGTCTTCAAGACGTTGCGCCCGCACGAAGTGCGGGCAAGAAGATGCTGGCGTTAGCGAGGCGGAGCCCCGTCCTCGTTGTTCGGCGGAGCCTCGCTAACATGTCACCCAATCTTCGTCGGCGGCTCCCACCAGTGGGAGCTGCGACGCTTGCCGTAGTCGTAACGTACGTGCTGGCAGTCTCCGTGCAGGCGCAACCGCTCCCGCCCGAGCTGACGCAGCCGGTCAACGACTTCGCGCACGTCATCGACGACGCGCGCACGCGCGAGATGGAGTCTCTCATCAGGTCGCTTCAACAGGCGACCGGCGACGTCGTCGTCGTGGCAACAGTCGAGACCATCGCGCCCTACGCGAACATCGACGAGTACGCGGTGAAGATGTTCGAGAACCACGGTCGAGGGATCGGGGAGCGCGGTCGCGACAACGGGCTTCTGATTGTGATGGCGATCAAGGACCGGATGGTGCGCGTCGAGGTCGGCTACGAACTCGAGGGCTTCATCACCGACGGCTTCGCCGGAGAGACGCGCCGCGACGTCATGGCGCCCTCGTTCAGGCGAGGTGAATATGGCGAAGGGCTGCTCGCTGGTACGCAGCGCATCGTGAGCCGTATCGCCGAGGGACGCAACGTCACGCTCCAGGGCGTTCGGCCCGTGGAGCGGCGTGCTGCGAGGCGGACAGGTTCCGGCGGCAGTCACATGGTTGCGCTCATCGTGCTGATCCTCATCATCAACCTCATTGCGGGGCGTATGGGAAGGCGACGAGGCTTCCGCGGAGGCTGGGGCGGTGGAGGCGGGTGGTCGAGTGGTGTCGGTCCGTTCGGTGGCGGGTTCGGAGGAGGCTTCGGTCGCGGCGGAGGGTTTGGCGGCGGCTTTGGCGGTTTCGGTGGCTTCGGTGGTGGTCGCAGCGGCGGAGGCGGCGCCGGCGGTTCCTGGTAGCGCATTAACCCCAGAACTCGCTTGTGTCAGTGATCGTGGGAACGTTGGCTCTTCGTGACACCGGCCGCTTTGTCAGCGTGACGTTGGCCGGGACTCCCCAACACAAGCGAGCAGCAGAGTAAAGGAGATCTGCAATGACGTGGATTCGAAAGACAGGCCTCGCCCTCGGGCTGGCGTTCGTCGTCCTGGGCGCGACTGGGTGTTCCTACAACACGTTCGTCAGCCAGGAAGAGGCGATCAAAGCGCAGTGGGCGCAGGTCGAGAACCAGCTGCAGCGCCGCAACGACCTGATCCCGAACCTGGTGGAGAGCGTGAAGGGGATCACACAGCAGGAGCAGGAGGTATTCGGCCGCATCGCCGATTCGCGCGCGAAGCTCGCTGGCGCATCGACACCCGAGCAGCAGATCCAGGCAGCCAACGAGCAAAGCCAGGCGCTGGCTCGATTGCTGGTGGTCGTCGAGAACTACCCGCAGTTGCGCTCGAACGAGCAATTCTCCCGCCTGATGGACGAGCTGTCCGGAACGGAAAATCGCCTCGCGGTCGAGCGGATGCGGTACAACGAGCGCGTGCAGGCGTATAACGTTTCACGCCGGCAGTTCCCGTCGAACATCACGGCGTCGATCTTCGGTTTCAAGGAGTACACCTTGTTCGATGCACCGACGGCGGCCGAGGCCGTACCGCGCGTGAACTTCGGCAAACCTGGCGCTTGATCAAGGTCAGAGGTACGTAGTGTCCGGCTTCAGCCGGACCGTGAGGTGGCCCATGCCGTTGATAGACGCGTTGCTTCCCGAGTTCGATCACGAGATGACTGTGACGCGCAAGCTGCTGGAGCGCGTACCCGAGGATCGCTTTGACTTCAAACCGCACCAGAAGTCGTACTCGCTCGGGCAGCTTGCGCAGCATGTGGCAACCGTGCCGATGTGGGGCGCCGTCACGATCAATCAGTCAGAGCTCGATCTCGGCGGCTCACAACAACTGGCGCCCGTTGCCAATCGTGCCGAGCTACTGGCCCTTTTCGACGGGCATGTGGCCGGCACACGCGCCGCGCTCGTCGGCAAGTCGGATGCCGAACTGATGGCGCAGTGGACGCTGAAGGTGGGTGGCAAGACGCTCTTCTCCATGCCAAAGGCGGCCGTGTGGCGATCGTTCGTGATGAGCCATCTCATTCATCACCGCGGCCAATTGAGCGTCTACCTGAGAATGCAGGACGTGAAGCTGCCATCTATGTACGGTCCCACCGCCGACGAGAATCCCTTCGCATAGATCCAAACGGTTCGACGGGACGACGGTGCGAAAGTGCGACGGTCCGGTGCGAGGGTCGGAAGGTCCGGAACGAAGGTCCGAGGTTGGCGCGGGACCTTCGCACCGTCAAATTGGACCCTCGCAACCGTCGCACTGGGCCGTCGCACCTCGCACCCTCGATCCGTCGCACCGCGAGCGCTTTCAACCTCTCCGCAGGCTACTCGTAACGGAGCGCCGTCATCGCGCTGATGCGGGTCGCGCGCCGCAGCGGCGCGTAGCAGGCAAGCAGCGCGACCGCGACGAACACGATCGTTGCCGCGAGGAAGGTCATCACGGTCGGGGCCGTGATGCCAAAACGCTGTGCGGTGAGCACCCGTGCGACACCTGCGCCAAGTGTCAAGCCAATCGCGAGACCGACCCCGACCAACGTCATTCCCTGCCGGAGAATCATCCCGATGACGGCGGCGCGACCGGCGCCGAGCGAAAGACGGATGCCGATCTCACGCGTCCTGCGCGCGACTGTGTAGGCCGTGACCCCGTAGATACCCATCGCCGCGAGCAGAGTGCCAACGACGCCGACGCCGCCCGCAATCACCGCCGCGACGCGCAGTTGTGTCTCGACTGGACCAGACTGCGCGCTTTCCAGCGTCTGCGCGCTCAGTGCCGGCAGGTTCGGATTCATCGACGCCACGAGGGTTCGAATGTCCTCGGCGACGCTCGGTCCCGCCCTCCTCGCTAGTATCGTGATTCCGGAGACGTATCTCTGTCCCATGGGCACATACAGAGCGAGAGGCGCAGGCAGGTTGGATGCGGACCGCAGGTCACGGACGACGCCCACCACCACGAGCGGTGTCGAAGGCAGGTTGGGCATGCTGAGTAGGCCGGTATGAATGTTCACGACCTGGCCCAGCGCGCTCCTGCCTGGAAAGAACCGGCGGGCCGCCGTCTCGCCAATAATGGCCACCTTCTGCGCGTCGTCACGATCGGCGTCGCTGAAGTCACGTCCCTCGATGAGTGGGATTCTCAACGTCGAGAAGTAGCCTGAATCGACGATGCTCCAGTTTGGATAGAAATACTGCTGCCCGGGCGGCGGCGACACGCCGGGCACGGACAGCCCTCCCATGATCATCATGCCGGGACCAGGCTGGCGGTCCGTCAATGTAGCGACCTCAACGCCCGGTAACGCTCGGACGCGCTCGATCAACTGACGCGCGAAGGCGGAACCGCTCACTGCGTTGTACCCGGCCATCGACAAGTTGACGGCCGCGACATCGACCTGCCGCGGGTCGAAGCCGCGATCGATCGTGGTAACGCGATCGACGTCGCGCACGAGGATCGCCGCGGTGATCACCAGCAGCAGGCTGAACGCCACCTGCGCCACGACAAACGCATTTCGCAGCCGCAGCCGATCCATCGGCGCCTGCGCATCGTCTTTGAGCGCGGACACGACATCGGTCCTCGACGCATGCAACGCCGGCGCGAGGCCGCAGAAGACGGCGGCCACGAATGAGAGAGCCAGCGAGAACATGACGACCTGTCGATCGAGCGGCACCGACAGATTGACCGGCAGAGGGAAAGCGGGCAACAGCAACACGAGCAGCGATGTCATCCCCCGCGCAGCGATCAGCCCCACGGCGCCGCCGAGCGCGAACAGCAGGACCGTCTCGGTGAGCAACTGGCGCATCACACGAGCCCGACCGGCGCCGATAGCGCTGCGCAGCGCGATTTCGCGACGACGAACTACGCCGCGGGCCAGGAGCACACCGGCCAGGTTCGCGCATGCGATGAACAGCACCACCGAGACGATCGACATCAAGAGCGCCAGGAATCCCGCGACCGGGACGCGAAGGCCATACGGAATCGGCGACGCGGCGACGGCGCTCCAGATGAATGCGGGATCGGGTGGGGCGAGCGCGGGAACGATGAAGTCATAGCTGACTGGAAACTCTTTGGCGATCGTTTCACCGATTGCCGAAATTTCTGCAGAGGCCTGAGCCCTGGACACTCCCGGTTTCAGGCGGCCGCCCAGCATCAACCAGCCTGCACCGCGGGCGGTCAACTGCCGCACACCGTTTTCGGCATTGAGCGCAGCCACCATCGACGTCGGTATCCACAAGTCCGGCGCCACCACCGTCATGCCGAGGAAAGCCTCTGGCGCCACACCGGCGACCGTCAGCGGATAGCCATTCAAGTAAACGGTCCGCCCAACGACGGCCGGGTCGGAATCAAAACGACGGGTCCAGAAGCGATGACTGAGAACCGCGATCGGGCTGGCCCCCGCCTCCTCGGGGTCGCTGGCACCGAACGTTCGTCCAACGGCTGCAGGTACACCCAGCACCTGGAAGTAGTTCGTCGTCACCACACCGGCGTACACGCGTTCAGCGCCGGTGTCGCCGACCCTCAGGCTCGCCGGTTGCAGCTCGAGCTGATAGCCATACACGCCGTCAAGCGTGGTCGCGCGCTTTCGAACCTCCAGATAATCGGGATAGGAAATCGGATCAATGCTCGGTCCACCTTGTCGCTTGAGTCGAGCGATGTCGACGAGACGATCCGGACCGGCGACGCCGACCGCCGATCGAAGCAGCAGGCCATTGACGACCGTGAAGATGGTCGTTGTGGCACCAATACCGATCGCCAGAGAAAGTACGGCAGTCAGCGTGAACAGCGGGCTGCGCACCAGCAGGCGCGCGGCGTGGCGAAGATCCTGCAAGAGCGTGTCGAGAAACGCCCCCACCCGCGCGTCACGCACCTGGCCTTTGATGGACTCGAGACCCCCGAGCTGAATCAGGCCCGCGCGTCGAGCCTCGGGAGAGGAGAGCCCTCTGCGGCGATGCTCGTCGATGAGCAGATCCAGCGCCGCACGAAGTTCATCGTCCAGATCCTGCTCGATGCGCTCACGCCGCAACAGATTTCGGACGACCGAACGGATGCGCGCCGGGATTACGTCAGGCATCGAGATAGCGGCCTCTCGTATCGATAATCTATACGAGCGTGAGTGTGGCGCTGTTCCTATCGGAAGTCAATATGAGCGCGCAGGCCTGCGCCCCATGAACCAGAGCAACGGCTCGAACGTCAGCGCCCGGCGGCTTGACCGGGACGCAAGAGCTCGTGGATCGTCCCCGGACGACGGAGCTTGGTGATCCAGACGATCTGGCCGATGTGGAACGCGTTGTGATGCGTCACATGGAGCAGGACCTCCGCCACCGACTTGTTCCGGTCACTCGTGGGCTGAACGAGACGCTCCGGCGTGAGCGCGCGGAGAACGGCATCGACCCTGGCTGTCACGTCCGTCCACACCTTCAACACGTCGGCTTTGGTCGGTCCCCCGCGCGCCGCAAACTCCGCATCACGATCGCGGACTCCCGGCGCTCCCCCGATCACGTGCTCGAGGAAATGACGATTCGATCCGGCGACGTGCAGCACGAGGTTGCCGACCGCATTCGACAGCTCATGGGGGCGCCACCACAAATCGTCCTCGCTGAGTACCTCGAGACAGCGCTCGACCTGAGGCGGGAATTCCGCGACCAGGCGGGTGGTGATGTGGTGGAGCAGGAAGGCATCGACGGTATCGGGCATCCTCGTGATGATAAGCTTAATCCACAGCTCGCTTGTGTCGGTCCCGTCGGCAACGTCGTTCCCGTCGGAATCGGTCGGATTTTTGTCTCGGGCCGACGCTACTACCCTCAACACAAGCGAACCGTAGAGTAAATGTGCGCGTCCCGCAGCCTGGCGCGTAACACCACATCCGAGTGACCTTTACACAGTCCGAGTTCCGGCCGCGGTTCACCGGGGGCCACATCCAGACGCTCTATGCCTGGGCCAAATCGCGAACGTTTCCGCGACTGCCTGAACCGGTTACCCGGTACTTCGACGTCGCGTCCGACGCACGCGTGCTCGCGCACTGCCATTGGCACGCCCGTCCGCACGAACACCCGACCCTCCTGTTACTGCATGGACTCGAAGGCTCCAGCCTCGCCCATTACATGGGAGGGATGGCAGACAAGGCATGGGCGCGCGGCTGGAACGTCGTCCGACTGAACCAGCGCAACTGCGGGGATACCGAGCACCTCTCGCGCGGTCTGTACCACTCGGGGTTGACCAACGATCCGCTTTTCGTCCTGCGCGAACTGATCGTCCGCGACGGGATTCGCGCCCTCGCGGTTGCGGGCTATTCGCTGGGTGGCAATCTGACGCTCAAGCTGGCCGGCGACCTCGGCGATCAGGCGCCACGCGAACTGAAGGCCGTCTGCGCGGTGTCGCCGACGATGGACCTGGCGGTGTGCGTGGATGCGTTGGAGCGCCGCTCGAACCTGGCCTACCAGTGGAACTTCGTGCGACGACTCAAGGCCCGGATGCGTCGCAAGGCGGCGGTCGTCCCTGGCGTGTTCACGCTGGACCCGTTGCGGCGAATCTGGACGGTCCGTCAGTTCGACGAAGCGTACACGGCCCCCCATCACGGGTTTCGCGATGCCGCTGATTACTACCACCGCGCCAGTGCGATGAGGGTCGTCGATCGCATTCGCGTACCTGCACTGATTCTGACGGCTGAGGACGATCCCTTTGTCCCGGTTGGGCCTTTCCAGCACCCGGCCGTTACGGGAAATCCACTCGTCACCACCATCGTCACCCGCCACGGCGGCCACTGCGCCTTCGTCGAACATGCTACGGGAACGTACGACGGCTATTGGGCGGAGGAGGAAGTCGTGCGGTTCGTCACGGCTCACGCAGATGGTCCATCAGCATCCGCGCAAACTCCGGCCCCTTCCCTTCCTCTTCGTGCTTGAAGTAGACGAAGACCTCGCCGCAGCTCGAGGTCTTCTCCTTGATGGTCTGCGCCCAGCGTGCGATGTCGCCGGCGACATACCCTTCATCACGCAGCCGGAAGTAGGCATAGTCGGCAGTGATTTCGACCGGGGTCGACAGCTTCTCGCTGTCAGCCACACACAACGCAAGATTTCTTGCCAATAGCCTCGCGTACACCTCTTCATCGAGCCATGACACGTGGCGGAATTCGAACGCGGCGCAGACGCGCGGCGGAAGCGTTTCGAGGAACGCATCGAACAACGCGAGGTCCTTCTTCAGGTTTGGCGGGAGCTGAAAGAGGAGCGCCCCGAGCTTCGGACCGAGCGTGGCCGCAGTCTCCAGGAATTGACGGACGCGATCACCGCAATCGCGCAGACGGCTGTCATGCGTAATGCGCTTTGGCGCCTTCAGCGTCAACTTGTAGCGCTCGGGCGTCGCGCTGCTCCACCCGGCAAGAATCTTTTCGTTCGGCGCGCGATAGAACGTGTAGTTGATCTCGACGGTCGGGAAGCGCTCCGCGTAATACGGCAGCATCTTCGCCGCCGGCAATGTCTCGGGATAGAAGCTCCCCTTCCACTCGGCGTAGTTGTAACCGGATGTCCCAATCCAGATCGCCAATCTTTAACTCCCAACTCCCAACTCCCGATTCCCAATGATGACTACTCCCTGGTTTTGGGCGTTGGGAGTTGGTCATGCGACAGTCGTTGGGAGTTGACAGCGTCAGGGTCAGTCAGGCCTGCCTCGCCCACCGCATCAGCGTCGCCATGTCTGGCGCCTTGCCGTGCATCAAGAGGCCAACCTTGAAGACTTTGGCCGCGAACCAGGTCACGGCGCACGCCGCGGCGAGGCCGACGATCATCGTCAGGAGCACCTGCCAGGTCGGGGGCGGCGTCGCGGATCCCAGTCGAATCATCATCGCGAACGTGTTGACCGGAGGAATGAAGCTGAGCGCGATCGCGAATGCGGAATTCGGCTCCCGGCCGATGACGGTCGCGAACATCCAGGGCGCCATCAGCAGCAGCATCACCGGCGTCATCAGCGACTGCGCTTCCCGCATTTCGTTCACGGCGGCACCCACGGCGCTGAACACGGCGGCGAACAACAGGTAGGCAATCAGAAAGAACACGACGAGGTACAGAATCAGCAGCGGATCGAGCAGGCCAATCATCGCAAACGACATCAACGTCACGAGCCCGATGCCAATGTAGATCGCGAGCACGAGCATGCTGACGGCCATCTGCCCGAGAATCTTTCCTGCCATCAGTTCGATCGGCGACACCGCCGACAGCAGGACCTCAATCACGCGATTCGACTTCTCCTCCACGGTTTGCGTCAGCAGCGTCTGGCCGCCAATCATCACGCCGAAGACGAGCAGACCGGCGAAGACGAACGGCAGCATTCGATTGAACGCGATGTTGGTCTGTCGCTCCGCCCCGGCAGCCACGGTCACCGATGCCGCACGGCGCACTCGCATCACCGCTTCCACTTCCTCGCGATTGAGATTGTGGTTGCGAATCCGCGCGGCGACGAGCGATTCCCTGATGGCGTCGTAGAGCTCGATCTCCAGGCGATCGTCGATATTCTCGGGAATGAACAAGTCGTACGACCCGTACTCCGTACGGCCGGCGGCAACAACCGCGTCGGGGTGGACGACGACGAGCGCAATGTGGCGGAGGCCACCGGCGGCCACTGGTTGCGTCAGCCACTGCTTCTCACGCTGCAGATCGGCTCCCGCAGGTCGATCGAGAATGGTGAGCTCAGGTGCCGCACCGACCGTCCGCTCAATCGCCGCGGGACTGGTGGCCGCATCGCGAACCACGGTTGGCGCGTTCTGAAGTGCGCGCATGGCGCTTTCGCGGCGCCGTGCCGTGATGGCGTCAGCGGTCAGGGCCGTGCGCAACGCGCCCGCGACCTGGCCGGTCGGGTCAACGACAGCGACTTCGCCGCGAACCGCTGGCACGTTCCGGTTCAAGACGCGCGGAAACACCGCGAACAAGAGCGCGATGATGGCCGGCATGAGCAGCAGGCCGATGACGAACCCTTTGTTCGTGACGGCAGCCATGAACTCCCGGCGGGCAACGAGCCCGATTCGCCGCAGACTCTGCTTCATGCCAGGACTCCCTCGGCTCCCGCCGTCACGCTGGCGCGCAACGCATCCGACGCGGCTTTGCCGTGCGATCCTTCCGCCACGATCCGCACGAAGACATCCTCGAGCGTGAGGCGCGCCAGTTCGATGCGTGCAGGGGCAACTGCTGACGCCAGCCGCGACATCATGGCGGCGGGATCAGTGCCCGGTAGGAGTGTGATCCGGTAACTGCCGTGGAGTGTCTCGACACGTTCGACGCCGCCGACTGCGCTCAGGCTCGACGCAGTGGCATTCTCGTCGAGGGGCTCGAAATGGATGGTTCGCGGGTCGAATTGACGCCTGAGCGCCGCCATCGCTTCATCGAGCACCTTCCGCCCCTGGTGAATCATCACGACGTGCTGACACATCTCCTCGGCGTGCGCCATGACGTGCGTCGAGAGTAGCACTGTCGCGCCGCGACGATGTTCTTTGAGAATGTGCTCGCGAAGTATGCGGACGCTGACCGGATCCTGGCCGCTGAACGGCTCATCGAGAATGAGCAGGTCCGGCTGGTGGATCACCGCGGCCAGAAACTGCACGCGCTGCAACATGCCTTTCGACAAATCCTCGCAGCGTTTGCTTTCGACGCCCGGCAGCCCGACCTCTTGCAGCAACCGCGGCACACGGGCGGCCGCATCCTCAGCGGCCAGCCCCTTCAACTCCCCCATGTAGATCAGGAAAGCGCCGACCTTCATCTTCCGATAGACGCCGCGTTCTTCCGGGAGATAGCCGATGCGATCCTTTGCCTCCAGCGCCGAGCGGTGGCCCAGGACCGAAAGCTCGCCGGAGTCCGGGAACAGGATCGACATGATCATGCGAATGCATGTGGTCTTTCCCGCGCCGTTCGGTCCGATCACGCCATAGAGCGCGCCACGCGGCACGACGAGATCCATGCCCTCGACCGCGACCGTCGCTCCAAATGTCTTGCGGACGTTCCTGAGTTCAAGAGCTGTGAGCATGGCGCCCTATTATCACGCCAGTGTGAAACGCTGGGCTCGCGCTCATTTTCAATTGAAACTTGTTAGAGTGGGACGTGATGCGCTTGTGGCCGGTTCTTTTTGTCGCGTCGATCGCACTCACCGGGTGCGGACGGCCCCCTGACGCCAACACGCGTCAATTCGAACTGCAAGGTCAGATCCTCGCCGTGCGGCCCGAGCGTCATGAAGTCGTGATCAAGCACCAGGACATCAAAGGGTTCATGCAGGGCATGACGATGCCGTTTACCGTCAGAGACGACGCGTTGATGGCTGGAAAGAAGCCCGGCGATTTGGTGACGGCAACGCTCGTGGTTGGAGAGACGCAGGCATACCTCTCGACATTGACCACAACCGGTCACGCCGAGCTATCAGAAGCCGCGCCGCCGCCGGCACCAGATATCCTCGAGCCCGGACAGACCGTGAAGGATGGCACCCTGGTCGATCAGGACAACACGCCGCGCCAGTTCTCGACGTTCAAAGGTCACAGACTCGCGGTGACCTTCATCTACACGCGCTGCCCGCTGCCCGATTTCTGTCCACTCATGGACAAGCACTTCGCCGCGATTCAGACAACGATCAAGGGCACGCCGGCACTTGCCGACGTACGATTGTTGACGGTGACGCTCGATCCTGAATTCGACCGGCCGGCGATCATGAAGGCGTACGCGCGCCGTCGCGAAGCCGATCCAGCCGTGTGGACGTTCCTGACCGGTGAACCCGCGGAGGTGAATCGATTCGCAACCCAGTTCGGCTTGTACGTTGAACACAACCCGCAGGACGCCATCAACATCACGCACAACCTTCGCACCGCCGTCATCGATCCGGAAGGCCGCCTGGTCTCTGTGCACAGTGGCAATTCATGGACGCCGGCCGAACTCGTTGCCGACCTCACCGCCGCGCCCGCTCCCACGCACTGACCCGGTCGAGCCTCCGGTGCTACCGCTCACGCCCAAAGAGCGCCGCCTCGTTGCGCGCCTGCGGACGCCTGACGCGGTCCAGGCCTGGCTGAACGCACTGCCCTACAACACCGAAGCCGGCGGCGAGACACTACGCAGCTTTCGCGGAGTCGTACGCAGCGGAACGGCTCATTGCCTCGAAGCGGCCCTGTCTGCGGCGGTGGCGCTCGAGCAGCATGGCTATCCACCGCTCGTGCTCAGTTTCGAATCGATCGACCTGCTCGATCACGTCATCTTCGTCTATCGAGCCCGGACAGGGTGGGGATCGGTCGCTCGCTCGCGTGACCCTGGTCTTCACGGACGACGGCCGCTGTTTGCGACGCCGCGCGCGCTCGCGCTCAGTTACTTCGAGCCGTATATCGATTTCACCGGTCGCATCAAGGCGTACGCGGTCGTCGATCTCCGCGTGATGGGCTCGTACGACTGGCGGCTCGCAACGAAGAACGTATGGAAGGTCGAGCAGATGCTGCTCGACTGGCCGCATCGGCGGATCGCGTCATCCAATCGGAAAGCTGATGCGATGCGGCGGCGCTATCGCGCGTTTCGCGACGCGCACGGCTACAAGCCGTGGAAGTACTACAAGGGACGCGAGCGATGGGCTCCCTTGCCGCAGGAGTTCGCGCGACGAGGTTAGCTTTCGCCTAATCCAAGTCGAAGTCTCTCAT
>Ga0207706_10001166_pt1 | contig 26648 bp, 19 predicted proteins | sample KBSC53metaG_FD_184318 | JGI IMG/M metagenome (GOLD analysis project Ga0207706, IMG submission 184318) | Corn rhizosphere microbial communities from Kellogg Biological Station, Michigan, USA - KBS C5-3 metaG (SPAdes) (version 2) | ecosystem: Host-associated > Plants > Roots > Rhizosphere > Soil ... | reverse complement strand
AGAGGAAGGTTGACTACGAAGTAACCGTGAAAGAAAAAGCGTGGAGGCATGAACATCTTCTCGCCTGTATCTCTTCGAACCACGAGATAGCACAACGCATCATTCGTAAAACAGCAAGATTGGCTTCTTATTACAACAGTAAGTGGTATGTTCTATATGTGCAAACACCCAGCGAGTCACCCGAGAAAATTCCATTGGCCGATCAACGGCATCTTATCAATAATTTTAAGAACGCGACTGAGCTGGGAGCAGAAGTGATCCAGAAAAAATCGGATAATGTGGCACATACAATCATGGAGATTGTGGAAGAAAAGGGGATTACCACCGTATGCCTGGGCAAACCTCATTTAAATTTATTCCAGATCATGTTACGGACAAATGTATTTAACCAACTGTTAAAAACGCTTTCAAAAAATGATGTTGATCTTGTAATATTATCATAATGGCAACGAGTGTAAAAAATAAGATACGGTTGGGGACACTTTTTCTTTTTCTTTTATTGCTTTTGTCGGGAGGAATGGGCATTTACAATCTTGTGCGCCTGAAGAATGATGCAAAAATGATACTTGAGGACAATTATGAATCGCTGGATTATTGTCATATTATGCAACGGCAACTGGATAGCTTCAATATCGATCGCCCCGATGCCCTACGGAATTTTGAGGACGCATTGCGAAAACAGGAAAATAATGTCACTGAGCCGGGCGAATATAATGCTACTGCAGCATTGCGTTCTGACTTTGATAAACTGAAAAAAGGAGATTCATCGACGCCGGTTATCAGGGATATGCATAAACAACTGCATTTTATCCTTAATGCAAATATGAATGCGATTGAACGAAAAAACTCAAGAACAGAAACCAAAGCAGAGAATGCATTAACGCTTATTTCTGTTATTGCAGCTGTTATTTTTCTTGTAGCATTCACATTCTCATTTAATTTCCCCTCGGTTCTTACCGATCCCATTCGCAAACTCACTGAAGCTATACAGGAGATAAGCCGGAAAAATTACAAATACCGCATTCATATAAAGAACAAGGATGAATTTGGTCAAATGGCCGACGCATTTAATGCCATGGCGGAGCGCCTTGAATATTTTGAAAGCAGTAACCTGAATAAATTGATGTTTGAAAAAAGCAGGGCAGAAGCCGTGATCAACAGCTTGAAAGATGCAAGCATTGGAGTTGATAAAAACAGTATCATTTTGTTTGCCAACAACCAGGCTTTACAACTACTGGGGCTGGAGGCAAAAGATATCGTAGGCCGACCTGCGAGCGAGGTCGCTGAAAGAAACGATCTTTTTCGGTTTTTACTGAATGAGAAGAATAATATTCCTTTTAAAATAGTTGTTGATGGGAAAGAAAATTATTTTACGAAAGAGATCATTGAAGTGCAACAGGAGGGCTCAAGAAATACCGTGATCGTTGTGAGGAATATCACCTCATTTAAGGAGCTTGATGTGGCCAAAACGAATTTTATTGCAACCATCTCACACGAATTAAAAACTCCTCTTGCTTCCTCTGACTTTAGTTTGAAATTACTTGAAGATGGACGTAATGGAAAACTCACGAAAGATCAAAAAGACCTGGTGCACCAGTTGAAACTGGATAATCAACGTATGTTGCGAATTTTAAGTGAGCTGTTGAACATGAGCCAGGTTGAGGCAGGAAAAATTCAATTGGAAATAAGACCTGTCAAGCCGGCTTCAATTGCTAATAACGCCATCAATACAACAAGTGCGGCGGCAAAAGAAAAAGAAATTCATTTTGAAAGAAACTATGATGAAGAGTTGCCTTCAGTGCGGGCGGATGCGGAAAAAACGGGATGGGTACTGAATAATTTTTTATCGAATGCGATAAAATATTCTTCGGCCGGCAGCAAGATCTCAGTAAATATAAAACTCGTTGATGGCTCGATACAGTTCTCTGTGAAAGACCAGGGTACAGGTATCCCCGGCGAATATTTACCAAAAATATTTGAACGTTTTTTTAAAGTGCCGGGTGCCAGTAAAACAGGTACAGGATTAGGCCTCGCCATTTCAAAAGAATTTATCGAAGCAGAAGGCGGAAAGATCTGGGTAAAGAGTACAAAGGGAGAAGGAAGTGAATTTGGATTTGATCTGCCTGTTGTTTCATAGATACGGTTCACTGGTTATCTTCATAATAAGGCACTTCATCATGCGATGTTGATTCCTGTTGATTCCAGTATGCGAGAGTAACTACATGGCCATCTTTTGTGTGGAGCAACCTTCCGAAAACGGCATTGGTGGGGTTAAAGGTTACATCGGTGACGCCAATGGTAAATGTTTCCGGGGGCGGCGGCACTTGCACTTCAACAGTTGGTTGGGGCGTTGCTTCCGCAGCTCCCGGGGGCTTGGGAGTCGCAGCCGGGGCAGGTTTCGGTGGGGGAGAGGCAACGACTACAACTGTATATTTATTGAATTCGAGTAATTGTTTTAGAAATGCAACTCTCTCTGCCGATGCATTTTTTTCTACAACAGCACATTTCACTCCATTCAATTCTTCAAATTCATGATTTTTATTGATCGCCATTTTTTAAATTAAAAATTCAAAATTAAAAATTGAAAAAATGAAATCTGAATTTCGACTTTCATAATCTCGGGTTAGCAGGCTTAACCGGTTTGTCAAAAGAATTGACACCGCGGGTTTTTAATTTCCGGCGAAATACTTTGTCGCCTGCAGAAACATACAATATATTAAAATCGGCACCGCCAAAGCAAACGTTTGAAGCTTGACCATTTGATGGAGGTATTGGAAGTATAGCTTCCACCCTGCCCAATTGATCAAGTATTTGAACCCCCAGCCGTGAAGCCACAAACATTCTTCCAGCGGTATCACATCGTATACCATCGGGCCATGAATTGTCTTCCGTATCGGGAGAATGAAGCCAGCCGTAACGTTGTCTATATGCGAGTGTTCCGTCTTTTTGTATTTTGTAGATCCAGACCCAATGGGTGGCAGACTCGGTGACATACAATTGAGTTTGATCAGGTGAAACGGTAACGCCATTGGGAAATTTCAATCCATCCTCCACGACGAGTTTCTCTCCATTGGGGCGAATGAGATAAACTTTACCTGGCCTTGTTGCTCCATCAGGTGATGTTACATAAATATTCCCATTATTGGCGATAACAAGATCATTCCCGGAAATACTATCTGCGACCACCGTTTCTTTTTCCTTTGAATCGTAACTTAAGATTTGTTTTGTTCCTCCGGCAACTGTATATCTTTTTCCATCGGGCCCGAAATAAGTGCCACTTGCCCTTTTTGCATCCACATTCAAGGTGGTCAATTTTTTATCCTTATCAACCTTATAAGTTTTGGAGGTGGGAATGTCCTGGTAAAATACTTCACCATTTTTATTCGCCGTTGTTCCTTCTGTAAACTGGTAACCCTGCCCAACCAATTCCCAGTCTTCACCAGGAATTAAAAGATTGCTTAGAAAATCATTTTTGGAATTCCCCTTTGCTGCGGGTGTTGGCCAGTCTTTCCAAAGCCAGCGCATCGCCTGGGGAAAAATTGCATTGCCATGATTCCCATTATGAGCACCTTCACCCCAAACATGATTCACTTCATAACCTGCAAAGACCAATGAACGCTCCATTGTTTCATTTGCTTTCCACCAATCACCTGCATAAATATTCAGATCATTGCTGCCATCCTGTAAAAAAATGCGAATAGGTTTTGGCTCATATTTGCGGATTAGTGTGGAATAGCGGTCGCCGCCGCGCAATCCGACATAAGTACCGATAGCACTAAACACTCTTGAAAATTCTTCCGGGTGTTCCCACGCAGCGGTAAAAGCGCAGATTGCTCCACTACTTGACCCCCCGATAGCGCGGTCATTGCCGCTCTTTGATAAATGTATCTCGCGCCCGTCGCTTGTTTTTTCTTTTTCTACCTCCGGCAAAATTTCAGTGAGGATAAAGCGACAATAAGCATCACCTAATCCATCATATTCGAAACTCCTGTTGTACCGATCCAGTGCACCCGATCCACTATCAGCCAAAACTTTTCCCGGCGTGATAAATACTCCAATCGTGACCGGCATTTCTTTTTTGTCGATCAGGTTATCAAACACGTTTGGAGCTTTCCATTGAATGCCATCCTGGTTAACATATACGCAGGCCGGTTTGGCAGGATCATATTGAGCGGGTACATATACCCAACAATCCCTTGATGTTCCCGGAAAAATTTTTGATTGATTGAAACTAAATTTTAGGATCTCTCCCCGTGGAACTCCGGGCTGCAACATGCTGGCTGAATCTTCGGGATAATTTTCCTGTGGCTGCTGTCCAAAAAGAATGGTTGACAAAAGAAGGCCGGCAATGAAAAGATTTTTTTTCATTTTTAGTTTTTTGACTTTTTTGTGTTTACTTAACCAAAGAATGAATATAATTATAGGCGCCACTGGCAATACCTGTAATGATGATTCCTCCCACACAGATGGCCATAGCAATTTTCGGTTGCCAGTGAGCTTTGATTTTTTCAATAGGATGTTCATTTGCATCCATGAACATGATCTTTATCACTTTGAGATAATAGTATAATGAAACGACCATATTCAGGGCAGCGATCACGATCAGTGAATAGTTCCCTTTGCCAGCACCGGCAAAGAGCAAAAAGAATTTCCCAAAAAAACCCGCCAGGGGAGGAATACCTGCTAATGAAAATAAAGATATCGCCAGTACCCAGCTTAATACAGGATTGGTTTTATAAAATCCCCTGTAGTCATCCATATTTTCTTTTCCTGTGATCGCACTTACCAGGGATATCACACCAAAGGCGCCAAGGTTCGAGAAAATATAAATTAAGATGAAAAAGATGACCGAAGAGCTTCCCGCTGTAGATTGTGCGCTCAGGCCCACCAGGATAAAACCAATTTGCGCAATAGATGAAAAAGCAAGAAATCGTTTCATATTCTGTTGTCGCAGTGCGAATAAATTTCCGATGATCATGGTAGCAACAGAAATGACGAAGATCATGTTGTACCAGCTGTTAGCAAGGGGGGCAAAAACATTGTAAAAAACGGGAACCATTACAAATAATACCGCGCCTTTTGAGATCACGGAAAAATAAGAAGTAACAGCAACCGGGGACCCTTCATACACATCAGCTGTCCATAAATGAAAGGGTACAGCGGATATCTTAAACCCGAACCCTGCAAGCAGGAGGATGAAAGAAAATACCTGGAAAGAGTTTCCGCTGAGATGAGCTTTGATCCCGGTAAAGTTCAATGTGCCCGTAGCACCGTACAACATGGAAATACCAAACAACAAAAGACCCGAAGAAAATGCAGAAGACATGATCATTTTGAAAGCAGCTTCAGAAGAACGGCGTTTGTCAAGATCAAAATTGGAAAGTGCGGCAAGAGGGATGGTTGAAAGTTCAAGCCCCAGGTAGAACATCAGTAAATTGTTGCTGGAGATCATAAAGAACATTCCCAAAAGTGTTGACAGCAACAACATGTAAAACTCGGGAACGTGCTTATGATTTTTTAGCCAGTCGTAGGATTGTAGCGAAATAATAAGCGTGCCGAGATTTAAAAGATTCTTTTCGAAGGTCAGTAGTTCATTGGCGCGAAACATGTCGCCAAATAAATTTCCGTTAGGGATATAAAAAAAACCTGCTGCAAGATTGATGAATAAAAGAAAATTGATGAAATTCAGCAGGCCTTCATTTTTCCATTCTTCATTTGATAATTTCAGAAAAAGAAGAATAAAGATGATGAGCGTGATCAGCAGCTCGGCGTTCATCAGGTATAAAAAATCATTCAACATAAAAAAACAGGAAAATTATTTTACAATAGCCGATATTTTATTTACGATCGTTTCGGTTGCTGGTGTTACCAGGTCATTTAGCCAAAACGGGGCAATGCCAATTGCTACAATTCCAATGATCAACAAAGCTGCCGCCCATCTCTCATTCCATTTTGCATCGGTCAGCAATGAGTGGTCATTACTTGCTAAGGGACCCATGATGGCCTTTCCAACCGCTCTTAGAATATATACCGCCGTTACTACAATTGAAGCGCAGGCGATGATCGTCACTATTCGATAAAAATTATCTGCCCCTTCATGCGACCACCCACCCATAAACACTGTTACTTCTGCCACAAAACCACTGAACCCGGGCAACCCTAATGAACAAAGACCTGCAATGACAAAAACAGTGGAGATGAATGGCATTACCTTCAACAATCCGCCCAACTGTGAGAGTTGTCTGGTATGTGTCCGGTCATAGATCATTCCAATGCCGGCGAAGAAAAGAGCTGTCATTAACCCGTGCGACACCATTTGCATCACAGCCCCGGTGATCGCTGTTTTTGTCAGCATTCCGATGCCAAGCAATACAAATCCGCAGTGACTTACCGAGGAATATGCATTGATGTATTTCAGATCGGTCTGCATCATGGTAGCGAAGGCCCCATACAAAATAGCGATAGATGCAAGTACAATGATGATCCATGAATATTGATGCGCTGCTTCGGGCATTAAAAATGTGGCCATACGCAAACAACCATAACCACCAAGTTTCATTGAAATGCCGGCGAGAAACATGGACGCCGCTGTGGGCGCAGACGAGTGGCCATCAGGCACCCAGGTATGAAATGGAAACAGCGCACCAAAAATTCCAAAACCTGCAAAAGCAAACGGGAAGAAAAATTTCTGAGCAGATAAAGGAATGTTCATTTGTGCGATCTGCAAAATATCAAAAGTATGCTGGCCATTGCCGGCATTTGTATTCAGGTACAAGCCGATCAACCCAACAAAAACCAATGCAGAGCCAGCCATTAGCATTAAGGCCAGCTTCATGGCACTGTATTCTTTTTTACCACTGCCCCAAATACCGATCAGCAGGAACTTTGGAATAACGGCCACTTCCAGGAAAAAAAATAAGGTAAAGAGATCAAGGGAAATGAAAAAGCCATAAGCACCGACACTGAGGAACAAAAGAAGAAAGAAAAATTCTTTGCTAAGCTTTTCAACGTTCCATGAAACCAACACTCCAGCCAGTACAACAAATGATGTAAGCAGGATCATGGCAATTGAAATTCCGTCAACACCAACATGATAATTGATGTGGAGAGATGCGTACCAGGCGTAATTGCTTTCAAACAACATTGTAGCCGTATTACCCGCAGATCGTTCGTCCCAATAGAAATATAACAAGGCAAATGCGAGTAGCAGTTGCAAAGAAGAACTGATCAAAGAAATGACCCTTACCGGTTTTGCTCCTTTTAATGGAATAATAGCGACTGCGGTAAGAAGGGGTAATAATATGAGTAAAGAAAGATTCATTTATATTTTTTGTTCTATTTCCATAAATACAAAAACACAATTATCAATACGACGATTCCTCCAAAGAAATACAATGCATAGCTCTGTACTCTTCCTGATTGTACCCCTTTTATTAAAACCGATATTCTTCCTGTTGTCCAGGCAATGCCATTCATTGTGCCATCAACAATATTTCTGTCGATCCATGCAGCTGGTTTTCCGACCAGGTTGAAAATGATCTTCTTTGTAATGAACAAGTAGATCTCATCGATATAAAATTTCCTATAGGCAGCATTATACAATCCACCCAGGGCAGCGGCCAATTTCTCAGGCCGGTCTGATCGCCTGAAATAAAGACGGTAGGCTATAAAAATTCCAATCGTTGCGATAGCTACCGGCACGATCGAGAATGTAAGATGCATTTCACTTACAAATGGCTTTCCATCGGGTGAGATGAACTTTGAGAAAGGAATGAAACCGACCAGCAAAGTTCCAATAGCCAGGATGACCAGGGGCAGTTTCATGCTCAATGTTCCCTCTGAATGGTGCTGCGCCTTCGGCAAGCCTTGCCCCACCGCTAAAGCTGAAGGCGGCACGCGGTCGGCGGCCAAAGGAGTTGTGAGTTGTGAGTCAGGAGTTCTGTTCCAGAAGATTGAAAAATACAAACGAAACATATAAAATGCAGTAATACCCGAGGTGATTAAACCGATGTAATAAATAGCGGGATGATTTTGCCAGGCCGCCATTAGAATTTCTTCTTTGCTGAAAAATCCCGCAAATGGAGGTATTCCGGCGATCGCCAGGCATGCAATGAGGAAGGCAATACTTGTGATAGGCATCAATTTTCTTAATCCACCCATATCTTTCATGTCATTGCTGTGTACAATGTGAATGACAGCACCTGCGCATAAGAATAACAGAGATTTGAAAAATGCATGAGTAAATAAATGGAACATGGACGCAGTATAACCTAAACCCTGCCCGACTGCGTCGGTCAGGCGGGCATTTTCTCCGCCATAACCTGAAACCCCAAGAGCAAACATCATATAACCGATCTGCGACATTGTGGAATACGCCAGTACCCGTTTGATATCGGTTTGAGTACAGGCAATAACAGCGGCAAGAAATGCAGATACTGCCCCAACCCAGGTAACCACATGTAAAGACGCTTCATTGATATGAAATACCGGGAACAATCGTGCTACCAGGTAAACTCCTGCAACAACCATAGTGGCCGCATGGATCAATGCGGATACCGGGGTTGGACCTTCCATTGCATCCGGTAACCAGATGTGCAATGGAAACATCGCACTTTTTCCTGCCCCACCAATGAATACCAATGTGAGCGCCCATGTTAATAACGATATTCCGAGAAATGATGTTGATGCAATTGCAAGCAGTTGTGGTGAATGTATATCAGTCAATCGCTGAATGAGCGTATTGAAATCAAGCGTCTCGGATTGAAAACCCAGGATCAAAATTCCAACGAGGAAACCCAGATCGGCAAAGCGGGTAACAATGAATGCTTTTTTTGAAGCGGCGACCGCCGATGGCCGGTCATAGTAAAAACCGATCAATAAATAAGACGATACACCAACAAGTTCCCAGAAAATATAGATCTGGAAAATGTTTGATGCAACGACTAACCCCAGCATTGAAAAAGTAAACAGGGAGAGAAATGAGTAATAAGTGCCAAATCTCTCTTCTCCTTTCATGTATCCCAAACTAAAAATATGCACCATTAACGAAACAAAGGTTACGACCACCAGCATCATCACAGAAATGGGATCAAGGATAATTCCCATGTCAATGGACAATGAATCGGAGAAGCTAAGCCAGGTATATTTTAGCGGGATCAATGTTTGGTAAGAGCCATTTATTTTGCCATCAACAAAAAAATAATGATAAGCTGCATATAAAGACAATAGGGTAGAAGTCAACAGAACAAGACAGCCAATAATGCCGCTTAGGTTTTTAAAATATTTTTTTCCAAACAAACCAAGCACAGCAAAGCTTGCCAGTGGCAATAAGGGGATCAATGCTATGTAGGACGAATAGTTCATTAAAATGGAAAATGGAAAATGGAAAATTGAAACCAGCTTTTCATTTAAATATTTTTTTCATTTAAATTTTGATCCCCACTCACCACTCACCACTCACCATTTCATTTCACCGGCATTTTCAACATCAATGGAGCGATGACTCCTGTACAGATTGATGATGATAGCAATGGCTACTGCTGCCTCTGCTGCTGCGATCGTGATGATAAAAATGGTAAAAAAGATCCCATCCAGGTTTTCAGGATACAGGTATTTATTGAATACTACAAAATTGATATTTACGCTATTGAGGATAAGCTCAATTGCCATCAGCATGGTGATCATGTTACGACGTGTAAACAATCCGTACATGCCGATAAAGAATAAGGCCGTACTTACAAATAAAATATGTGAGATAGGTACATCACTCATGTTCCTGTTATTTCATTTATCGTTATTTCTATTTCAGACGCTTCTTTTATGGTTTCCAGTTTTTCTTCTTTTGCTTTCCCACTTGTTGCTGATCCCGGGGCCTTCATAGCAATGACAATACAGCCGATCATAGCGGCCAATAATAACATACTTACAACCTCAAAAGGCAGGGCATAACCAGCCGCTTTTGTGCCAAGCATCTGTGAACCAATTTTTGAAACGGACCAATCAAAGTTTTTTGTTGATGGTTGAAAATTATATTTCCAGATCTGTAAAAAGGTCAGTCCAAAGCCAAATAACACAGCCAAAGCAGAGGTGATAGTTCGTTTCAATGGTTGTTTTGGCATTTCATTTCCCGATTGCTGTGTGAGAAAAATCGAGAAAATAATAAGCACCACGATCCCTCCCACGTATACAATTATTTGTACAGCCGCAATGAACTCAACCTGCAACCAGAAATATAAAGCGGCAATGCCGATCAGCGAGAAAAGCAGCCAGATAGCGGAGCGAAAGATTTTTCTTGTCGTCATCGCAAGAAGTCCCGCTCCTAAAATAAAAGCGGAGATAATGTAAAATATGATGGCAGATGCACTCATTTAGATTTTGAAATTTTGGAATTGAGAAAATTCGAAATTTCCCAATCCCACTTTTCCCAATTCATTCAATCCCTTCCCGGATCTTCGACCCGGGTTTATTTAAAACTTTCGTCAGCTTATTTCTGTCAAACACACTGTGTTCAAAAGTTTGCGCCATTTTAATTGCATCGGTCGGACAGGCCACAATACACAAATTGCACATCGTGCATAATTCCAGATGATAAACAAATGTGTCCAATGCTTTTTTCTTTTTTCCTTCCGGTGTAATGTCAAACTTAGTGATGATCTTGATGGTTCCGTTGGGGCAGGCGAGTTCACAGGCCGTGCAACCCGTGCAGGCATGCTCATTGTTTTCATCATGCAGCATCACCACTTCACCACGAAAACGCTCAGGTAATACCAGTTCATCGCGGTTATCCGGGTATTGTTGTGTGATCTTTTCTTTTTTGTGATGCAACGCATAATAACCCGTTAGCCTCATTCCTTTCAAGGAAGAACGAACAGCTCCAAATACATCTTTTATGTAATCCCTTAAAAATGCCATTTTAAAATTGCAATAACTGTTACCAATAATAAATTAAACATACTAATGGGCAGCAAGTATTTCCATTCAAGATTTAAAAGCTGGTCAATTCTCAATCTTGGAAATGTCCACCGGAACCACATGATGATGAAAATCAGGAAAAATGTTTTCCCGAAAAACCATAGGGATGATGGGATATAATCCATCACTTCATTGAACTTATTTGCGGTTCCAAAATGAAGGGGCATCCATCCCCCCAAAAACAAGGTGGCACCGATGGCGCAAACGATGAACACATTTACATATTCAGCTAAAAAGAACAAAGCGAACTTCATCCCTGAATACTCAGTATGAAAACCCGCCGTTAATTCTGATTCTGCCTCGGCAAGGTCGAAGGGCGCCCGGTTTGTTTCCGCAGTTACGGCAATAATAAAAATAACAAATGCAATGATGACAGGGATATGGCCTTTAAATATCCACCATCCATTTTGCTGCGAATTGATGATATCTGAAATTTTTAAACTACCCGTAAGAACAACGATCGAAAGAACAGAAAGCCCTGCCGATAATTCATAGCTTACAATTTGTGCGCCGCTGCGCATGGCACCCAGCAATGAATATTTGTTATTACTGGCCCAGCCCGCCATTAAAATACCAATTACAGAGACAGATGAAACAGCTGTGATAAATAATATACCAATATTTATATCCCAGATCTGGAAGTTTTTTGCAAACATTATCGGTGCAAGAATTACCATTGCAACGATCATCACAATAAACGGAGCCAGGTTAAAAAGAAACCTGTCGACATTATTTGGAGTCATTCCTTCTTTTACGATCAGTTTCAATGTGTCCGCAACAGTCTGAAACATTCCCCCCGGGCCGACGCGATTAGGGCCCAGGCGTACCTGCATCCAGGCAGAGACTTTTCTTTCCATCAGGATCAGAACCAAACCGAGGATGGCAAACAACCCAATTACACAAATGGCAATGATCAGAAACTCTATCAGCATTGCGGTAGTGGGGCTGAACGTATCGTACAACCAGGTGTCAACAGACTGTGATATGTTTTCGAAGCTCCACATTTTTATTTGAGATTTTGAAATTGGGAAATTTCGAAATCTCCCAATTGTACTTTTCCCAATTATCGATCAATATCCGGTATCACAAGGTCCAGCGTTCCCATCATCGCGATCAGGTCGCCGATCTTGCCTCCTCTTGCCATATGATCCAGCGCACTTAGGTTTGAGAATCCGGGTGACCGAAACTTGATCCTGTACGGCGTTGTTCCTCCTTCGCTCACTATATAAACTCCAAATTCACCACGTGCTGTTTCAATTCTTGAATAAAACTCCCCTTTGGGCAATTTCAGTACTGCTTTTGTTTTTGCCTGGAAATCTCCTTCGGGAATATTATCGATCAATTGCTCGAGGATTGATAATGATTGACGCATTTCTTTCATCCGCACCATGTATCTCGCAAAACTGTCACCACCGGTTTCAATGATCTCATCAAACTGAACTTTATCATACACTTCATATGGATATAATTTCCGGATATCACATTGAACACCACTTCCCCTCGCTGAAGGACCTGTCATCCCATAAGAAATTGCGTCTTCTTTCGAAATATAACCAACACCCTTCATACGATTTTGAAATATCACATTTCCCGTTACCAGTTCATCATATTCACCGATCTTGTTTTTGAAATGTGTAATAAATTCTTTCACCTTTCTTTGAAAATTCGGATGAATGTCCACCATCACTCCACCCGGGACCATATAATTCATCGTTAACCTCGCGCCACAGGTTTCTTCCATGATATCGTTGATCATTTCTCTTTCACGAAATGCATGAAAAAAAGGAGTCAATGCACCAACGTCCATTGTCATGGCTCCCCACCAAAGTTGGTGCGAGGCAAGTCTCGTCAATTCGTCCATCAGCACGCGTATTACCTGCGCACGTGAAGGTATCTCGATCTGTAAACCTTTTTCCACGCACATCGCACAACCATGATTATTTATATGCGACGATAAATAATCCATACGGCTTGTTACATAAATAAATTGCCGATAACTCAAACTCTCGCACATTTTTTCAATGGAGCGATGAATGTATCCGAGATGTGGTTCCACCTTTTTGATCGTTTCGCCGTTCAGGGTGATGATCAAATGCAGCACGCCATGTGTTGCAGGGTGCTGTGGCCCCACATTGATCACAAGGTCACCTTCCACATCAGGCGATGTGGTTGATGAGTTGATACTTATTATTTGAGTTTCTCTGTACAAGTGCCTCACCCTCGTTCCCTCTCCTCGAGGAGAGGGAGGCCGGGCTTTAGGTTTATAATTTAACTTTTGTAATTAAGCATTTCAACTATTAATCCATCCAACAACAAAAAACTTTCGAACCAAGTCCCCCTTCAGGGGGACAGGGGCTCTCTATAGCTTGATCATGTTCACAGGATCTTCAAAATCTTTTCTTAAAGGATTTCTCCCTTCCCAGCCATCCGGCAATATCAACAACCGCAAGTCAGGGTGATTTAAAAAATTCACACCAAACAACTCATACACTTCTCTTTCATGAAAATCTGCTGTTCTCCAAATATTTGAAACTGATTCTATCTGGGGCAGAGTTCTGTCCAATTTTGATCTTACAACGATAGTATGCCGGTATTGCGTGGATTCAAGATGATACACCATCGTGAGATGTGTCTTCCAATCAACACAGGTCAGGCAAAACAAATAGTCAAAATTTAATTGGGCATGATTGCGCAGTGAATTTGCAAAATAGAGCCAATCTTTGTGATCTATATTCACGTTCAACCAGCCGACAGCTATCGGCTGACCACTTTCTTCGTATGTGGCAGAAGGCAATAGTTCGGATAGTTTTGCTTTTAGTTCCTCGTTAGTCATGAACGGTTACTGGTTACCAGTTGCCGGTTACCTGTATTTGAGTGGAAACCGGTAACAACAATTATTTTAATTCCACTTTGTTTTCGCTCCTGATCTGTTCTCTCGTTAGTCCCATTTTTATTTTTCGCTGCAAACTGATCAGTGCGTGTAACAGCGCCTCCGGTCTTGGTGGGCAACCCGCAATGTAAACATCAACCGGTATCACATGATCCGCACCTTTCACCACAGAATAAGTATTGTAAAAAAAAGGTCCACCACTCGTGGCGCAGGCTCCCATAGCAATCACATATTTTGGGTCAGCCATTTGGTCGTACAATCTTTTTAGCACCGGGGCCATTTTGTTTACGATCGTTCCTGCAATAATAATTACATCAGCCTGCCTGGGGGTAGCCCTGGCTACTTCAAATCCAAATCGTGACCAGTCATACTTTGCGGAAGCAGTACTCATCATTTCGATAGCACAACAACTTGTTCCAAAAACAAGTGGCCATAAAGAATTCGACCGGGCCCAGTTAATGACATCATCAATTGCCGTGACCAATATGCCGCCGGAAGGAGAGGGATGTACTTCACCAGGAAACGGATCATTGGGTATGTCGGGCTTTACATCCATTTAAGAGCTCCTTTTTTATGGGCGTATAAAAACCCCATAAAGAGTATGAAAAAGAAAATGACAATTTCAACCAATGCCTGCCAGCCCACTTGCTTAACGACAACGGCCCAGGGAAATAAAAAGATGAGCTCTACGTCAAAAATTAAAAAGATCAGAGCAAATAAATAATAGCCTACATTAAACTGTATCCAGCTTGGACCTTGGGTGGGAACTCCGCATTCATAAGGCTCGCCTTTTTGCTTATTGGTCGTAGCTTTTACAACAAATTTTGATATGAGAATGGCAATTCCTGAAAAAGCCACGGCTGCGATCGCTAAAACAATGAGTGAAGAGGCGCCCATAGAGAAATTGATTTTTACGAATTTAAGATAAACCTACAAGATGGTAGCGGCTACGATCATCCATATAGCTCCTGGTGAATGCATTTTCGATCGTATCCCAGTTCTACAATTCTTTTTTTGGCTTCATCGATCATGTTTTTCCAGCCACAAAGCATAAAATTTGCCGGTTGCTTGTCTCTGGTAAATTCTTCATAAATCTGATGTACGTAACCTTTCCTTCCTTCCCATTCTTCCCTTGATAAAGTTGGTATATAATGAAAGTTTTCAATAATAGTTGCTAATTCCCGCATTTCACCATAGTATAACAAATTTGCCCTCGTCCTGGTTCCAAAAATCAGGTAGATCTTTTTGTGTGGAACATTGTGTTCAGTAATATAATGCAGCATGCTTCTGAACGGCGCTATGCCTGTCCCCGTACAAATAAAAAAGAGATCTTTTTCAATAGGGTTAGGCAAGATAAAAACTCCCTGTGGCCCCCGAAGCGTTAATTCACTTCCCACCTTTATCTCATCAAACATGTATTTTGTGCCAAGTCCGCCTTCCATTAAAACAATGACTAATTCAAATTCATTGGTTCCATTTGGCCAGGAAGAAATGGAATAACTACGCCAGCGTTTATTTGGTTTTTCATGAATGGGGAGATCCAGCGTCACAAATTGGCCCGCCTTAAAATCGAAAGTCTCTAATTCAGGAACTGCTACCCAGAATCTCTTTGTATTATATGTTTCATCCTGAATTCGTGTGACTATGCCTTTTCTCCAGGGTTGTACCGCCATTCCGGCAAATTTTTGGTAAAGTAAATCAGGGAAGGATAATCTCCAAATTCAATATGGCATGGTCATTGAATTTTTTTTATGAGTGAATTGTTCATTAAAACTCTTTCTATGAAACGGTTTCTTGTAATTGTTATCATGATCTTGTCTGCAATTCTGATCCTCTATTCCTTCAGGAATAAGTATCAAACCTCTATTGTGGGGCGGGTAAACCCGGTGGGAGGTGCTAATGCAGTTTGGGCCGTTAGCGGTCGTGATTCAACCACATCAAATGTTGTGAATGGAGCATTTAGTTTAGAAGCAAAACAGGGTATCTATAAAGTAGTTATCGATGCGGTTGAACCTTATAAAGATGCGATCCTTGAAAATGTCAGTGTGAAAGAAGGACAAACAGTCGATGTAGGAGAGATTATGTTGCAGAAATGATCATTCACTAAGAACGGGGTCAAGTTTTTTTAATTTGTTTAATACAGCAAAATATTTCTTCTTTTTCCAGGTATAAGAGATCACCACATCGTTTTTATTGGTCAATTTTTGAATAGCCGATGTTTTTTTTACCTGGATTGAGTCAACAATTTTTAGTTCGATCACTTTGTCGGATGTCTTGGGAACTAAAGTAGTTTTTTCGGGGTTGCCGGGTATATTGTTATTGATATGTTCTACCGGTGTTGTAGCTACTATGCTGGCCTTAGCCGGGAAAGCTTTACCATCGATAAATACCTGTTGGGGTGTAATGTTATATTTTTGTTTGACGGCCAAATAGATAAAATAGTTTTTTTGCGTAGCCGCCTTTTTTATAGGATTTCCGTTTTCACTTTTTACGTTGGCGGCCACAGTTCCCGGTGAGCTTTCCTGCTCAAACCCAAAAACTTTTATTGATGGCTGACCATATATACCGGATCCGATGACAATGAGTGCAACAAATAAGAGGTGTTTTTTCATCATTAATTTGCATATTAGAATTAGCCAGTATTTTGTAGTTTACAAATATAATCTTAAAGAAATGCTTATGTTTCCGGAGAGGCAACATGCCGTACCAGTGAAATTTTCTTTTTGCCGTTCCTGCTTTCCTGTTATACTTCTCTTAAATATATTAATGGTGGGTTGTAAAAATTCTTCGAACGAAGAAGATGAGGAGAAACTGGAAATGGACGGTATGCAGAAAGCAATGCGCCAGGAATTTTTTATGACCCGGGATCCCGCATTGAATATTGTTCCAAAAGAGCGATTGCTGGCAGCAATGAAATTTATGAGTACTGCACGCACAACTCAAATTACCGATCTTACCTGGACTGAAAGAGGACCCAATAATATTGGCGGCAGATCACGTGCTATTTTGATCGATAAGAGAGATCCGACAGGCAATACTGTTTTTGCGGCCTCAGTGAGTGGAGGCATTTTTAAAACAACAAATCTTACTTCTTCCTCAGCAAACTGGACAGTAGTAGATGACCATATGGCCAACCTTGCGGTTACCGTATTGGTACAGGATAAAAATAATCTCAATACCATGTACGCCGGAACAGGAGAAGGCTGGTTCAATGTAGATGCAGTAAGAGGTGCGGGTATATTTAAAAGTACTGATGGGGGCATCACATGGAGTCAGCTTGCATCGACGGCACAATTTGAATATGTGCAGGACATAGTTATCGACAACAACGGTAATGTATATGCGTCACTGCGGAATCTTGCTTCTACCAATCGTGGCGTAATGCGTTCAGTAAACGGAGGGACGTCATGGACACAGGTTCTTGGGATCCCCCTAACGGATCTTGCCTATACTACAGGTCGTGCGGCCGATCTAGAAGTAGCATCCAATGGAGACATCTATGCTACCCTGGGAATTTTTACCCGGACAATGGTACTAAAATCAGATTTTGCTACTCACGGTGCCAACACGGGAGCAGCCGGGACCTGGACGGATATTACACCCACTCATTCCGATATTACTTTTCGTGGTGAGATTGCAGTGGCTCCTTCTAATCCACAGAAACTTTACCTGATGATGCAGGATAGTGCCACTGATAAAGTATTAAACTTCTACACATCAAATAATGGAGGTACAAGCTGGACTTCCACACCAATTGCCGGCGGCTCACCGTTAGACGATGCATTGAACAATGGCACCAGCTCACAAACCTGGTACGATCTTATTGCAGCAGTTGATTCTACGAACCCTAATATTGTTGTCGCAGGCGGAATAGAACTGGCAAAATCTACTAGTGGAGGTTCAACATGGACAACGATTTCAAATTCTGGATCAGTTCATGTAGATCAGCATGCCCTGGTATTTTTAAATTCGTCAAATCTATTAGTGGGAAATGACGGCGGAATATACCATACATCAAACTTTACGAATGCAAGTCCAACCTTTTCTCAAAAAAATAATGGATTTAATGCCACGCAATTTTATGGATGTGATTTTCATCCTACTAACGAGAATTATTTTTTAGCTGGCGCCCAGGATAACAATACACAAAAATTCACTGCACCAGGGATCAATTCAACCGCACCCGTGATAGGGGGCGATGGAGCCATACCGCATATCCGGCAAACAGATGGACAACTGCAAATAGCTGCTTCTACCACTAATACTTATTATCGTTCGACGGACGGCGGTAATACATTTATTTCATTAGGCGGTTCCATAAATAACGGCAGGGGGCAATTTATCAATCCAAGCGACCTTGATGACAACCAAAATATTTTATATGCGGGGGATGATATTGGAAAATATTATTGCATTACCGGCTTAAATGGTACTCCCGCTGCGTCGGTCAAAACCATCGCCCAAATGGGAGATAGAGGGTTGACAGCAGTTAAAATTGATCCGACCGCGGCCAATACGATCTGGATAGGGGCTTCCACAGTTGAGGGTTCAGCAAGCGCACTTCAACCCGTGGTTATAAAAGTTACCAGTGCAAATGCAGCAACCCCTGCGGTCTCATTCAGCACTACAATTCCGGCCGGTAATGGCTCATATATATCCTCTATTGATGTTGATCCTTCCAATACGAATAATGTACTTGTTACCATTTCTAATTTTGGAGTGACGAGTGTTTGGGAAAGCACTAACGGTGGTACAACCTTTACAAATATTGAAGGGAACCTGCCAGATATTCCTGTACTCTGGGGATTGTTTGCTCCACCCGGAGCACAATTAAGCGGTGCAACGGGCGGCGGAATTATTTTGGGAACAGACCTTGGTGTTTGGACGACATCTTCAGTCAATGGAACATCCACTCAATGGATACCCAATAATAATGGGTTGGCAAATGTTCCGGTATACATGATAAAGTACCGGCCGGCGAATACTTCACTTGTCGTGGCAACACATGGCCGGGGCTTATTTACAACCACATTGTCAGGTGTTGTTACAGGTGTTTCAAATAATGTGATCACAAAGGATTTTATTAAATACATTTCGCCGGATGCAACTCAACTACTGGTAGTCAAAGGTGGTTTAAATACGTTGAACATGCAGGTTCAGATCTTTGATGCAACTGGGAAATTAATGTACAATAAAGAACATCCTTATCAAAACCTCTCAATCCCCATTTCTACACTGAGTAAAGGAGGTTATATTATCAAAATACAGGGCAACAACAAGGAGAATTTTGTAGAGCAATTTGTAAAGCGATAGTTAAGGGATAAGGCACAAGATACAAGGCACAATGTAAACGAAGACGTCTTGAATCTTGAGCCTTGTACCTTTCTTGGCATTTCTTATCTTTGCGCACCGCATGAGTGTACAGGATTTGTTGCTCCAGTATCAAAACACTCCCCGCCTTTTTCAATTGGCGGACAGGCTCTCTTTTTCCCAACCTCAAAAAATTTATCTCAAAAATTTGCTGGGAAGCTCATCACAGTTTGTCGTTGCTTCTGTTTTTACTCATCCATCGTGTTCGCAGCTAAATCACCTGATCATATTGAATGATGCTGAGCAGGCCGCTTATTTTCACAATACGTTGGAGAGTCTTACCAATGCACTCGATATTTTTTACTTTCCCTCTTCTTTCAAGAATAAAAAAAATTATAGCATTCTCAATAGCAGTCACGTCATGCTCCGCACCGAAGCTTTGACAAAAATTGCAGCAGCTTCTCCCCTCTCCGGAGGAGAGAGGTCTGTGAACAAGAAAGTTTTTGTTACTTATCCTGAGGGCTTGTTTGAAAAAGTGATCGTTCCGGGTAAACTGTCTTCCAACATCATTCATATAAAAGTTGGGGATGCATTAAATACCGAAGAGCTTCTTTTAAAACTTTCTGATTATGGTTTTGAGAGAACAGATTTTGTCTATGAACCCGGCCAGTTTGCTATTCGTGGCGGTATCCTTGATATTTATTCTTTTGGCAATGATAAACCCTACAGAATTGAATTATTTGGAAATGATGTGGATTCCATTCGTATTGTTGATCCCGAAACTCAACTGAGTGAGAGAAAATTGCTGCAGGTAGGTATCATTCCCAATGTGGATACACAGTTTGAAAATGAAGAAAGGGTATCTCTTCTTGATTTTCTACCTCAAAATACTGTTGTCTGGTTACAGGATCATGATTGGTGTAAAGAAAGACTAACAGATTGTGAAGAAGATCTGAACCTGTTTTTACAAAGAGAAGATAATAGTGAGAAAGATAAGACCAGCAGGGATAATAACGATGACAGGTTGATAAAGAAAAATGTGACTGCGGATGATTTTATTTCGGCAAAAGATTTCGAAGAAAAAATTTTGGATCGCCATTTTGTTGAATTTAGTTATCAGCCTTCGTCTATAGGCTATCACTATGAGATCGAATTTAATACGAAGCAGCAGCCTGCATTCAACAGGCAGTTTGACATGTTGATCCGTGACCTGAAGCATTGGGAAAAAAGCAAGTTTCAACTTTTTCTTTTTGCGGAAAACCCAAAACAATTAGAAAGACTTTACAGCATTTTTACCGAGCTGAAGGCCGAAATAAATTTTAATCCCATTGCCACTGCTATTCATGAGGGATTTATTGATGAGGATCTGAAGATCGTTTGCTATACCGACCATGAAATATTCCAGCGCTATCATAAGTATAATGTCCGGCAGGCATATAATAAAAGCAAGGCAATAACACTTCGCACCCTTCGTGAATTACAGCCCGGCGATTATGTAACGCATATCGATCATGGCGTGGGCGTGTACAGCGGGTTGCAAAAAATAGAGAACAACGGAAAATTGCAGGAAGCGGTGCGCATCATTTATAAGGACAATGATATTCTTTATGTCAATATTAATTCCCTGCATAAGATCGCTAAATACACGGGGAAGGAAGGAAGTGTTCCTAAAATAAATAAACTGGGAAGCGATGTTTGGAACCGGTTAAAAGAAAAGACAAAATCAAAGGTCAAAGAAATTGCGTTTGACCTTATTCAGCTATATGCTCAGCGCAAAGCGCAACAGGGTTTTAAACATTTGCCCGACACTTACCTGCAAACAGAACTGGAAGCCAGCTTTATTTATGAAGACACGCCTGATCAAAGCAAAGCAACAGGTGATGTAAAAAAGGATATGGAGTCCTTGTCACCTATGGACCGTTTGATCTGTGGGGACGTCGGTTTTGGAAAAACGGAAATTGCAATCCGGGCTGCTTTTAAGACCTGTGTCGATGGAAAACAAGCTGCCGTATTGGTGCCCACCACCATTCTTGCTTTTCAACATTATCAAACCTTTAGCGAGCGACTCAAAGATTTCCCGGTTACAATCGATTATGTAAATCGATTTAAGTCTTCAAAAGAAAAGAAGGAATGCCTCAAAAAATTAGAGGAAGGAAAAGTAGACATCATCATTGGTACCCATGCTTTGCTGGGTAAAGAAGTAAAATTCAAAGACCTTGGCTTGTTAGTGGTAGATGAAGAACAAAAATTTGGGGTCGGGCATAAAGAAAAGATCAAAACACTTCGAACAACAGTTGACTGTTTAACACTTACAGCAACGCCAATACCCAGGACACTTCAATTCTCTTTAATGGGGGCCAGGGATCTGAGCATCATCAACACGCCACCGCCAAACCGTCAGCCAATTCAAACGGAAGTGCAGGTATACAATGAGGATGTGATCCGGGATGCGATCTATTTTGAAGCAGAAAGGGGAGGCCAGGTCTTTTTTATATTCAACCGTATCAGTAGTCTTCCAGAGATGGCAAATATCATCCAGGGCCTATGCCCGGATCTCAGCATCGGCTATGCGCACGGGCAAATGGAAGGTCATGATCTTGAAAAAAGAATTCTTGATTTTATCAACAGAAAGTATGATGTGCTCGTTTGCACCAATATTGTGGAAAGCGGTGTTGATATCCCGAATGTAAATACGATCATTGTAAACAATGCGCATCAATTTGGATTGAGCGATTTGCATCAATTGCGGGGGAGAGTGGGTCGAAGCAATAAAAAAGCATTCTGTTATTTGCTGGCTCCTTCCATGAGCACCTTACCGGCAGATTCAAGAAAGCGTTTGCAAACTTTAGAGCAGCACAGTGACCTGGGAAGTGGCTTTCAAATTGCCATGCGCGATCTTGATATCCGGGGTGCCGGCAATTTATTAGGGGGAGAGCAAAGCGGTTTTATGGCCGAGATAGGATTTGAAATGTATCAAAAAGTCCTTAATGAGGCCATTAAAGAATTAAAGCGTACTCAATTCAAGGAATTATTTAAGGAAGAGATTGCAAAACAGGATGATTTTGTTCAGGACTGCACGATTGATACGGATCTTGAAATTTTAATTCCTGATGAGTATGTAGAAAGCATCACTGAGCGGTTATCATTATATACAAGACTGGATAATTCCGAAACGGAAGACGAACTTCAACAAATGAGTGAAGAGATGATCGACCGCTTTGGTCCTATTCCTTCCCAGGTGGAGGATCTTTTCACCACTGTGCGATGCAGAAAACTGGGAGTAGTGCTTGGTTTTGAAAAAATGCTGCTAAAGAATGGCAGCTTAAAATGTTACTTTATCAATAGGCCTGATTCTCCTTATTTTGAATCCGAAATATTCAAGCGAATCCTTTCTTTCATCCAGACCCAAACAAATAAAGCGCGGCTGAAACAGGTCGGTAAACTATTTCTCCTGATCGTGGATGAGATGAACACCATGCAGGATATCCACTCGTTTCTTAATCGGATGAATGAGCATGTGGCTCATGATCTTGCCGCAAAAGTCTAGCCTATTTTATTTACCGTTTTTTATATATACATTTATTGCCCAATTCATACTATGAAAATCCGTAAGGTTCTTTCGATTACCGCTTTGGTGATACTCTCTCTTCATGGAATATCCCAACAGGATTCTGCCTATCGTTTATTTCTCAAAAATGGGTCTCTTATCCCCCCAAAAAATATCAATGCAGATTTTGCGCGTGAGTTTAATCGCAGAAGCATACGATTTGAAGGACAAGCCTTCGCGATTTTGCAATTTGAACACATCCCTACAAAGGAAGAACAACTACAGTTATTAGGTGCCGGCATCACGTTGCTGGATTATATCCCAAACAACACGTACACTATAAGTATAAAAGGCTCCATAAATGAAAAGATTCTGAAACAGGTGGGAGCAAGGTCAGTCATTGAATTAAGGCCGGAGCAAAAAATGGCTCAACCTTTAACTTGGGGCCTTGCTCCACCGTGGTCGGTTAAAGTACCGGGCACAGTTGATGTGTGGATGCGGTTTTTAAAAAATCTTTCTTCTGAATCTGTGTTGACAGCCTTGCGCCAAAAAAACTTTGATGTTCTTTCAACAGATTATAAAGGTTATCACATTATCTCACTTCGCGTGCCCTTACAAAGGTTGAAAGAACTTGCCTCATTGCCATTCATTGAATATGTACAGCCAGCGCCGCATGAAGATCAACCATTGAACAATGTGGATCGTGCTGACGGACGGGCAAATTTTTTAAATGCAGCCATTGGTGTGGGAGGAAGAAACCTCAATGGGGAAGGAATTGTAATTGGAGTAGGCGATGACGCAAATCCTTCAGTTCATGTCGATTTTACAAATAGAATCATTAACAGGACCTATGCTCCCCCAAACGCACAGCATGGTCAACATGTTACCGGAATTGCAGCAGGGGGCGGCATCTTGAACGAACTATATAAAGGCTATGCTCCCAAGGCGACGATCATCACTCAATATTATGGCGGAATCTTGCAAAATGCTGCAAGCTATATACAGGATTACGGGATGGTGCTCACCAACAATTCTTATGGAGCCGTCTCCGACGATTGTTCCTACAGTGGACTTTATGACTTTTATTCAGCCATTTTGGATCAAATGGCATTTGATTTTCCCTATCTCCAAAATGTTTTTGCAGCAGGTAATGACGGCACTAATGTCTGTTCTCCTTATCCTACCGGATTTAAAACCGTATTAGGCAGCTACCAATCAGCAAAGAATGTTTTAACTGTAGGTTCAACCGATTCAGCGGGAGTGATGGGAAATTCCTCCAGCAGAGGTCCTGTAATAGATGGAAGAATAAAACCAGAGATTGCTGCTATGGGCGTGCGGGTTTTTTCCACAGGTTTTGGATCGTATTGGTATAACAGCGGAACAAGCATGGCAAGCCCGGGTGTAACAGGGGGACTGACCTTATTGTACCAGTTATATAAGCAACGAAATGGTGGAAGCAATCCAAAGAGCGGATTAATGAAAGCGATAGTTTGCAATAGCGGCCGTGATATGGGAAATGCTGGACCCGATTTTTCCTACGGTTTCGGTTGGCTGGATCTTCAAAGGTCGGCCCTGGCTATAGAGAACAACAGGTATTTCAATTCGGCCATTGCAAACGGAACACAAAACACGCATTCGATTACTGTCCCTTCAAACGCGGCGCAGCTCAAAGTGATGCTCTACTGGCACGATCCTCCCGCATCATTATTATCAAGCCAAACCCTGGTGAATGACCTTGATCTTACCGTGCAAACCCCGGCTTCTATAACTGTGTTTCCAAAAATTCTTGATACTATTCCTTCTAACGTTACCAATCCTTCAACCGAGGGGCCTGATCATATCAATAATATTGAACAGGTCATTATTGATAATCCTCAACCGGGATCATACACGATCAGGATAAATGGAAATTCTGTAACTCAAAATTCTCCGCAGGAATATTTCATTGCGTACGACGTTGTTCCGGACAGCACGAAACTTAGCTTTCCCATTGGCGGCGAAAGCTTTTCAACTAACGATTCCTTGCTGATACAGTGGGATGCATATGGCAACGGTTCAACATTCACATTAAATTATTCAACCGATGACGGCGTGACGTGGATACCAATAGATAACAACATCCTCAGCGGGAAGCGTCAAAAAAAATGGAAGGTGCCAAACATTTCGACTGATAAAGCCAGGATTCAATTGATCAATAATACAACCGGCGCTGTAAGCACTGGAGGTGCATTTACTATTTTGGGATTGCCGGTTGCAACCCTCGATCCCGTTCAATGCGAAGGATATTTTAAAATTAATTGGGCAGCTATCCCCAATGCCACCGACTACGAAGTGTTTATGCTAAAAGGGGATGGTATGCAATCAGTGGCAACGACGACGGCCTTAACTTATACTTTTAGTGGGTTATCAAAAGATTCAACCTATTGGGTAGCCATACGAGCAAGGCTAAATGGTAGTCCAGGTCGAAGATCTGTAGCTATTTCGCGCAAACCGAATACGGGCACCTGTGCCGGAAACATTTCAGACAATGATCTGAAACTCGACTCATTGGTTCAGCCGATCACAGGACGCCAATTCACCCTTTCTGAGCTCGGAAACGCAGTGCAAATCAAGGCGCGGGTAAAAAACCTGGATGATGTTCCAATAAGCAATTTTGATATCAAATATTCAGTGAACGGTGGAGCATGGATCAGTGAAAATATTCCCGGACCTTTAAACGGAGGGGCTACAGTCACCCAAGTCTTTGCTACTACCTATGATTTTTCCGCAGTCGGATCATATACAATAAAGGCAGTTGTTGACTACGCGTCCGATCCGGTGCGTGCAAATGATACATTGACCGTCATCGTCAAACAACTCGATAATCATCTTATTGATCTCACTACGCCATATGTTGAAAATTTTGACGCAGTTCCTCAACAGGAATTTTTAACGGCGCAAACAGGTTTAACATCCCTTGATCGATTTGATTTTACTAATTCGAGTATCAGCGGCCGTGTGCGCAGCTTTCTCAACACCGGTATTGCACACTCCGGTAATAAGGCGATCACACTGGATGTAGATCATTACATAGGCCCTACTGTCAATACCAATTTTCTGAATGGAACGTTTAATCTTGCAACTTATAATGCAAGCACCGATGACATACGGCTGGATTTTTATTACAATAATCATGGTCAATCTACAGGTGGCAATAACCAAGTTTGGATAAGAGGAAGCGAAACGTCTCCCTGGATTTCAATTTATAACCTATATGCCAACCAAAATGATCCTGGTATTTACAAGAGAACATCAAGTATCGAATTATCTGATCTGCTGACGAATGCCGGGCAAAACTTTACTTCGTCTTCTCAAATACGCTGGGGGCAGACGGGCTACGCACCTGCCACGGACAAGATAAATGCGGCTGGCTATACATTTGATGATATTCATTTGTACAGAGCAGTTGACGATATACAAATGCTCAGTATTGATACGCCGATCATAAGCAGTTGCGGTTTGAATGGCACAACACCGATAAAAATCTCCGTTCGCAACAGTGTCAATACAACTGTCACCACTATCCCAGTTAAGTTTCGTGTCGACGGTGGTTCTGTCACGTCAGAAACAATCCCATCGATCAATGGCAACACAACTATACAGTATACGTTTAGTTCGACCGCAAACCTGGCTTCGGTTGGTGCACACACAATTGAGGCATGGGTCGATTATCCAACCGACAATTACCGGCACAATGATACGACAGTCATTCACATCGTTAATTCTGCTGTGGTAGGTTCATTCCCCTACCTTGAAAACTTTGAAACAAGCAACGGTTCCTGGTACACGGGTGGAATAAGGCCGTCATGGGAATATGGCACACCTGCTTCAAATAAGATAAATTCCGCTGCCAGCGGAAGTAAGGCGTGGAAAACAAGACTTGCCGGCAAT
>Ga0207706_10001165_pt1 | contig 26653 bp, 31 predicted proteins | sample KBSC53metaG_FD_184318 | JGI IMG/M metagenome (GOLD analysis project Ga0207706, IMG submission 184318) | Corn rhizosphere microbial communities from Kellogg Biological Station, Michigan, USA - KBS C5-3 metaG (SPAdes) (version 2) | ecosystem: Host-associated > Plants > Roots > Rhizosphere > Soil ... | reverse complement strand
TCTTCGTAGCTTGCATTTTCGGCCATGCGGATGTAATCGATTTCAGATTTCACAAATCGCGGAGGATATTTCGATGGCGCACGCGGCAACTGAACAAAGCTGGGATCTGGAAGCCGATGTCGTGATAATCGGATCAGGCGCAGCCGGGCTGCCCGCCGCGATTAAAGCAGCCGATGGCGGTGCATCGGTGATTGTGATCGAGGCCAACTATGATATCGGCGGCCACGCGATCATCAGCGGTGGCAATGTTCCCCTCGGTGGCGGCACCAGCGCGCAAAATAAGTACGGCATCAAAGACTCGCCCGACACGGTCTTTTCCGACCTTACCGATTGGACCATTGTGCAGCCCAACGGCTGGCCAGATTATCGCTATAATGACCGCGCGGTCATGCGCGCGTTCGCGGATCATTGTGCGCTCACCTTCGAATTTCTGTTGGAAAATGGCGTTAAGTTCAAAGATGTCCCACCGGATAATCAAGGCGGCCACAACATCGGCAATTCAGCGCCGCGCGAGAATCACGCGTTCTGGACCAAAGGGGCCGGCCCTGAAAGCCCGAACAATCGCGCCGGAACGGGAGTCATTCGTCCATTAGAAAATAGCGCGCGGGCGAAGGGTGTGCGTTTTCTGCTGAGTTACAAAATGGCGTCGATCGTCCGGGCAGGGGAGAAAACCGGCAGAGTCATCGGCGTAACGGCGCACTACAATCCGCGCATCATGCCTGGGCAATCCGCGCCGTTAAAAAGCTTTCGCTCCGATGGCAATATCGAGAGCACCAAACCCGAGATGAAGGTCCGTGCCCAAAAAGCCGTCATCGTCGCCACCGGCGGCATGACCAGCAACGTAAATTTTCGTCGCATGTTCGATCCGCGGTTAACGGACGTGCTGACAGTGGCCGGTGAGCCTTACAGCTATCAGGATGCGAGCGGCGAACTCGCCGCTAGCGCCATCGGCGCTTCGCTTTGGGGGTTCGCCAATCAGACGCTGGAAAATGGCGATAACATCCGCACCCAACGAGTGCTCGCAACGAAGTGGAATTACATGACTTGGGAGTTGGAATGTCCGATCTTTCCCTTAGTGCGCTCGACCGGCTTGAACGTCAAGGATTGGCATGACTTGATCCTGGTCAATCAAGTAGGGAAAAGATTTTACGATGAGACCAAAGGCGACTATCCGCACGGCAATGTTTACAACGATATCAATCCGTACACGCCCAACGATTATCGCAATTGTGAGCGGGCCGAATACCATCCCAACAAATACAATTTTTTCAATGCCGCCGTTGCGATGAACGACTATTCCGCGCCGCCTGACTATTCGGCCGGTCCGGTCTGGGCGATCTTCGATAGCGAGGCGGTAAAGCGCGAGGGTTGGAAGGTCACGCCGCCGTATGTCGACCCCGATGGATATTTCTTTAGTGCGAACACTCTGGCGGAGCTCGCTTCCGCAATCAGCAACGAATACCAGGCCAAACCCATGCGGGGTGAAATACTGCAGGCTGCCGTTGAGCGCTACAATTCATTTGTCGAGGCGGGGAAGGACAACGACTTCGGCAAACCATCGCCGAAGTACAAGATTCAGGTGCCGCCGTTCTATGCCGCTTGGGCGACTCCCAATGTCCATGACACGCGTTCAGGCCTGAGAATCAATGGCAAATGCCAAGTCATGGATATGGAAGGGCAGGTCATTCCCGGATTGTATTGCGCCGGCGAATCAGCAGGCGGTTTCAACCAGCACGGACTCGGTCGTTGCACGACGCAAGGTTTTATCGCAGGAACAAACGCGGCAACGGAGCCTGTCCCGAAATAACTGGCGCTACCGATGGACGATCTGTCCCGTTGCGTTATCGGTAGAGCGCCTCGATAAAATCATTGGCCTGGAGCTGGCGAACGAATCGATCGTCGAAAAACTTATGGGGATCGAGATCCTTCGCCTTGGGATTGCGTTCGCTAAGTTCTTCCAGGACCGATCTCACGGCATCGGCCGTGGTCAGCGGCACCTTCATCATGTATTTCGCAATCTGGACGTCGTACGACTCGGCGAGTAACTCTGCATCCTGGGTACGGAGATATTTAGACAGCACCTTGGTCGCGAACGCGCGATCTTTTTTCATCAACGCGATCGCTTCGATTTCCGCCGAAAGAAAGCGCCGCACGAGATCTGGATCATCCCGAATAATTTCGCCACCGGTCGACACACCGGTTGAAGCATAGGGAATCTTGAGACTTGGGATGTGCAATAGCAGACGATTGCCGAGCTTGAGCGCTCTGCTGGTCGCCGGATAACCAAAGACGGCGGCTTGAACTCGATTGCCCTGAAGGGCACCGACTATCCAATCCCCAGCGCCGATCTCCACGATATGCACGTCTTTTCCGGGCTCCAGCCCGAAGTGCTTGGCCGCAATACGTGCGCCGGTATGAAGCGAGGTTCCGAAGCGGCTGATGCCAATGGTTTTGTCGCGGAGTTGCTCGGGCTTTTCGATCTCTGGGCGAACCACGAGATTCAGCACCAACGTGCCAACCATGGTCGCGACGATCTTTAAATCAGCGCCGCCCACTGTGGCTCCCGCGGTCGTGCCGCCGGCAATCTGGACAAATGAAACTTCGCCGGCGATGAGCGCATTGATTCCCTGCACGCCGCTCGGCGTGGCGATCACTTCGGTTTCTAACCCATACTTTTTGAATAGACCGGCCTCATGGGCTGCCCACGGCGGCACCATGGAACCCGATATCGATGTAATCGCCGCGCGGATTCTCCGTAGGGTTTCAGCGCCTAGCGCCGGCCTGCTTGCTAAAACTACAGGGATAAGCCACAGCAGCACCAGCGGATTTCTTTTCATCTGAGCCTCCGGTGACAGCGGTCATGCGAGAAATAGCCGATCCACCGGGATGGCGTCAAACCTGCTGGCTTGTCGGTGCTACGTCCCGACGTTTGGATTCTAGGTGGATGGAAAACTGAACTCCGACATGCCTAAATTCCCGACGGTGCTTCCACTTCAGTTTTCGCCTGCGACGACTCGTCATGACAAACTGGAAGGAACCGGCCGAGCTCAACGACTATCTCGAAGGACACGTACGGCGATTGCTAGACAGTTTTCGTCATTGCACGGGAAAAGATCTGGTTCAGCAAGAGCAGTCTCCGAGGGAGCAGGCGCGTGCGCTGTTCTATGCGCCCCTTTGTGGTTTTATCTCATGATTCGGGGAGCGATCCGCTCCTGAATTACGCGAACGAGGCAGGTTTGTCTCTCTTCGAACTCCCGTGGGAAGAGCTGATCGCCTTGCCGTCTCGGCTGACAGCCGAGCCTTTACACCGCGATCAAAGAGCGCGATTGCTCGGGCGAGTAACGCAGCACGGTTATATTGAAGATTACACTGGCGTGCGAATTTCCCGCAGCGGCCGGCGCTTTTTGATCGAGCAAGCAACAGTTTGGAATGTGCGAGATGAGCAGGGCGCCCCTTACGGGCAGGCCGCGACTTTCAGTCGATGGCGATTCCTTGATTGACTTTGTTCAGAGTTATTTCGCCCTTGTATGGTCGAACCGATCGGAGTGCTCCTTGTGACATGCGCAGGCCATCACCGATTACGCGAAATGTCTTCGCTCTTATCTCCTGCAAATTCCTGAGACCGTTCGTTAGCTCAAGATATCGCGCGCCGCAAATTACATTAAATCGAGCGCAATACTTCAAGCCGTGTGGATAGCTGAACGGGAACGCAGTGTAGTAAACTGCCGATGCCAAACGACGGAACTCACGCGGCCATTCGGCAGGATATCTGACGGCGGGTTGGTTGTGACGTTGTGGGATACGCTCCAGCAGAATACAATGGCCGTGATTTTTCTCGCCGGGGCGCTCCGACCCTGGCGAATAATTATCCGATGCCGCACGCAAAATCGTTGAGAGCCATTGGTCAATCCTTGGAAGGACTGGGAGTCGTCGCATTCGTCATGCAGAAGGATGGGCGAAATTACGTCATCCAGGCGGACTCTTTTCCTCATCTAGCGAGTCTTGCAGACAAGAAAAATCTCTCTGAGAAAATTTGGGATCTACCGAGCTTGGCTAAGAAAACGAGCGAGCTTCTGAAGGAGAACGGCTCGCTCAGCTTTCTACCAACTTATGTTTCGTGGCTCGATGCCCAAGGGCGAAAAAAAAGGCGCAAGCGCCAGTCAGCGCAGGCGAGCGGAACGATGAAGCTATCGCAGCTCTTGCGCACCGTCGGTCGGCACCTCGACCGGTTGGAGCCTCACGCATTTACCATCTCTTGGTCAGCAATGGGGGCGACCATCCATTACGAACTAGCCGACGGGCAACAGATTAGCGAAACCTTGAGCCTGGAGAAAATCCGTGAGCTTACATTGCGTATGCGCTTTCAGCGCAGCCGAAGGAGATAGTGAATACGCTTCCGATCACTTTCTCTTTGAGCTAACTCTCACGTCCCGACACTACGCTTAATTCACGATGTGATGCCCACGAAGGGAATCCACTTGCGTCCAACCCTCGCAGCCGTGGTGCTTCGAGCCGCTGTGATTTGCTATTCGCTTTTTTTGTCTTGCTGCTCGCAACGCGTGACCCTGTATTCGGTTGACGGCGAATCATGGGAAGGAAAGTGGCGCCACGCACGCGATGAGACGGGTCTAATGCAAATTAGCGGCTCGGCGGGCGAAACGCTGGTAGGAACTTTCAAGCCCGTCTCGCGGCAAGCTTTTTTTGAACGATATGAGAACACCTTCGGGACGGGCGCGATTGCAGCAGACGGTCCGGACGTGTCGGCTTTCGGCAACGCCTTCGCCGGAATGCTCGGCGGTTCGAACACTCTGCTCGACGTCGCTTATGGAGAAAACTTCAACCCCACGTCCGGAAAGTCAACCCAGATGGTAGCAGGCCCTCTGTTTTATTGGACCGCCAATCTTCAAAGCGACAGGAAGACGACAATGCAATGTTTTTTGATCGGCTCGGCGTATACCGGTCATGGTCTCGGCAGATGCAAAGGCACAACCGGCAAGGATTACACGGTGGAGTTCTAGCCCGTCCGTCGTCTAGGCATGCAGGCAGCAGTCATGGATGCAGCGCGTTTCGAAATTTCGTGATTCGCAAATAGAGAAAATAAGCGCCGCGAGAAATTGCGCTAATCAGGCAATTTTTCGCCAATCTCGTTCCGTCATTGGTAACCGATTGCGTTGCGCGCGCCGTGTGGATTGGGAAAGCAAGAAGTCCTGAACACGCTTGAGCGTCGCTCGAATATCCGCCGTCGACCAATTCTTATTTTTCTGCAACTGCATGAGTCCGCTGTAACTTTTGCGTAGTGCACTCTCGGCAATCTTGGTGCCGGGCCTCACGACCGCAGATTTGAATTGCGCGAAAGTAAAGGGTTCAGTCGAATCATTCCGGATCGTCGCCGTAGGTTTGGCGGGGGGCTTGAGATTGGTTCTCCCGAATGAACTAGGCAAACTGTTGATGCGGTCGACCACCAAGTTCGCTGTCTTTTCAGCGCTGCGCGCCCTCAAACGGTTATCGATCCAGGATTGGCCTCTTCGTAGAGCGCAAGCAACGGCTTCACTTTCGGTCATCACGCGAAGTGGAAAGCGCACGAACTCCGATTGCCGTTCCGGCCCGCTTGGCCAGCTGATGTCTGCTTGGGGTGCCCACGAGTTTGTCGCCGTATCGAAACTCGGGAACGCCATAATGACATGTCTCCGATAGGAACGACTCCACATGATTAACTCCTCCCCGGTGATGGTAAGAAGAGCTGTATTGCCGTGATCTGCTGACGCTTGACCCCGAAGGAACGACGTCCTTCGCGATAATTTTGCCAGGTCGACAGGAAAAAACAAGGTGTCCGAGAAAGATATCTCGACTATTGAAGGCGGGTAAAAAGGCCCGTCCCACCACCGAGATAGTGAGACGGGCCTAGAGAGCTCTTAACTAGCGGTATTACCAGCGATACCAGGGCCGGTAATCGCGGCGGCCGCGGTCATAGCGCCAATCTCTCCTGTCCGACAGATATCCCGCCGTTCACGAGCGATGGCCGCGCGATCTCGCGCGATCTCGCGCTGCCCGGCGCCGCGACGCAGATCGTGATACAGCTCCTGCCTCGCCCCAGCGAGTTCCCTGCGATCCCGTGAAAAGTCTCTGTCGTGAGACCATGCCGCCGACGCCGGCGCGGCGAGTCCAATTAGACCCGCGATCAACGCGAGTCCAGCGATAACGTTTTTAGCAGATTTCATTAGTTACCTCCCTTTCTAATCCTTTGACGTTTTGGCCGCGGAAAGGTTGCATCCAATGCGGCCCTCCATTTTCAGGCGGAATTCTCGGCAAATTCCGACAAGTCAGTCCGTGAAAATCATGCATCGAACCCCGCACAGCTCATCGATGCAGGAAAATATCGTGGTATGACGCGAATCTGATTTTTGTTGTCGTGGCATGGACGTTGCGCCCAACCGTGCGGGGATACTTCACCGCGCTGAGCGAATCAGCGTCACACTCGAGCCGCTGCTAAATTGCGGAGGAAATCCATGAAGAATCGTTCTCTTTTGGTTCTGTGCATTTTCCTACTAAACGGGCTCGGTTGCAGTCTCGCACCAAACAATTTCGGCACCGACGGCGGTTCGGCGCGATTTTCCAGACGAAGCAGGGGCCCGGATTTTGTGACGCTGGCCAAGCAATTACAGCCCGCGGTAGTGAACGTGTCGGTGACGATGTTGCCTGTGCCGCCGAGTACGCGCGGTGTTCAGCCCCAGGGGAGTTTCAGCGACGGCACCTTTGGCGAATTTTTTGGCGTGCCGGCGACGGCGCCGTCTTTGCCACAGCGCCAGCAAGGATCGGGCTTCATCATTGGCAGCAATGGTATAATTCTCACCAACGCTCACGTGGTTGCCGGAGCGAAAAAAATTATGGTCAAGCTTGGCGACAAGCGGGAATTGGAGGCCCGTGTGATTGGCGAAGACGCGCCCACTGATGTCGCGCTACTCAAGATCGACGTCAGAGACAGTTTGCCGACGATTCGATTAGGCGATTCAGATAATCTTGAAGTCGGCGAATGGGTTATGGCTGTAGGAACTCCCTTTGGGCTAGATAACAGCGTCAGTTCTGGAATCGTCAGTGGTAAAGGTCGCCACATCGGCGAATCCTACGATCGCCTCATTCAAACAGATGCACCTCTCAATCCTGGAAGCTCAGGCGGACCGTTAATCAATCTCAACGGCCAAGTCGTCGGCATCAATAAAGCGATCGTCAGCGAAACCGGCGGCAGCATTGGGATCAGTTTCGCCACCCCAATTAATTTGATCAAGGAGATTTTGCCGCAGCTTCAGAGCAAAGGAAAAGTTACGCGCGGCTGGGCAGGAATTTCAATCCAGGAATTGAACTCGGCTCTCGCGGAGACGTTCGGTCTCGACAAGCCCATAGGCGCTCTCGTTGCTGGTCTTGCCAAAGATGGGCCAGCCGATCGTGGCGGAATCAAACTCGGCGATGTCATTCTAGAATATGACGGAATGCCGGTAATCGACGCATTGGATCTGCCGCTGTGGATCGCGCGCACGCCAATCGCCAAACGGGTCGGAGTGAAAATTCAGCGCGACGGAGAAGCAATGAGTCTGAACCTGACGGTCGCTGAATTGCCTCAGACTCAACTCAGAGTAGGAAATCAAATCGGTTAATCACATCTTTTCATCGCGAGAGCCCGGCCGAGACAACGGGTGAACCTCTCTCGGCGGGCTTACTTCCATCGCGCGCTTTGCCTATTGTTGGGGTTCCAACGTAAACATCGGACTGGCTCAGCGTTACATCCATCGCCGCTGCGCAGGGTTAGCTCGCCCACAGCGGTCTTGTCGCAGCGCCAGACTTCGGTATGATAGGTTTGCCGTTTTTATGAAAGACCTCATCCAGAAGTTAGGTCCAATCCTTGTTGGAAGCGCAACTGTAGTCGCCAACCTTCGCAAGTTGCTCGCCGAATCTCGTCCGAACGGCGCAGATGCGCGTATTGACGCGATTGAAAATGCGCTGCAGGTACAATCCACCCTAAACGAAAGCCTAGATGTTCAGGTGCGCTTGATTCATGAGCTGCTGAAAAAAACCCAGAAGCGGCTGCAAATCGTTGTTGTCGCGCTGATCGCAACGGGAACCGTCGCAGCTCTTGCGCTTGCGGTCGCAGCGATGAAGTAACCGCTCCCCCACGCGAAATTTTCTTTCCTAGACGATCTCGATCCGTTCTGACGTTATCATGCCGATGCTGCGCTTAGAAAACGTTTCTCTGGCTTATGGGCACTTGCCGCTCCTCTCCCACGTCGAGTTGCAAGTCGAGCTTGGCGAACGCGTTTGCGTCGTCGGTCGAAACGGCGCCGGAAAAACCACCCTTTTCCGCGTCATCATGGGAACCGCCAGCGCAGATGAAGGCGAGATCTGGCGCGCTGATACCCTCCGCGTTGCTCACCTGGAACAGGAAGTGCCGCCCGACACGGAACAGACGATTTTCGAGGTAGTGGCAGGGGGCCTCGGAGAGTTGGGCTCGGTCCTCAGCCAATACCACCGTCTCGTTCAAGGTGCTGGTATTGAGAAGCGCGACTCGCTTGATGAATTGGCACGCCTGCAGAGTCGGATCGAAAGTCTTGGCGGGTGGAATGTAAACCAAAAAGTCGAAACCGTTCTCACCCGCTTGAGCCTGCCCGACCATGTTAGACTTTCAGATTGCTCCGGTGGAACTCGGCGTCAGGTGATGCTCGCCCGCGCGTTGGTCAGTGATCCCGACCTCTTATTGCTCGATGAGCCAACCAATCATCTCGACATCAATGCCATCACTTGGCTCGAGAAATATCTCGAGAACTATCGCGGTGCCCTGATGTTCATCACACATGACCGGACATTCGTGCGCCGCCTGGCAACGCGCATCGTCGAGCTGGATCGCGGCAAACTCGTTTCATTTCCCGGGGATTTTGATGCTTACCTACGGAAGAAAGACGAGCTGCTGGATATCGAAGAGCGTGCTAATGCAAAATTCGATAAACAGCTCGCCGAGGAAGAAGCCTGGATTCGGCGCGGTATCAAAGCACGGCGAACTCGCAACGAAGGAAGGGTCAGAGCACTGCAAGTCATGCGGCGTGAAAAGGCGGAGCGGCTCGAAGCTCAGGCAAAAGCGCGCTTCGGGATTGATTCGGGCGCCCTTTCCGGGAGGCTTGTCGTCGATGTCCGGAGCGTGAGTTTTAGGTTTGGGGAAAACGTCATTATTCGCGATCTTTCGACGCGTATTTTGCGCGGAGATCGGGTCGGAATTATCGGCCCCAATGGCTCCGGCAAGAGCACGCTTCTGCGGCTCGTGCTCGGTGAACTGAAGCCCGACCGGGGTGAAGTCGTGCTCGGGACCCAGCTGCAGGTTGCTTACTTCGATCAGCACCGACGAACTCTGGACCCGAATAAAACCGTGCGGGAAAACCTGAGCGACTCAGACTATGTGAGCGTTAGAGGTCGCTCACGCCACGTGATCGGCTACCTGAAGGATTTTCTCTTTCCTCCAGCGCGCATCGATTCGCCCGTCAAGGCGCTTTCTGGCGGTGAGCGCAATCGGTTACTCCTGGCCAAAATTTTTACCCAATCGGCGAATATGATGGTGCTGGATGAGCCGACCAATGATTTGGATGTCGACACTCTGGAGCTCTTGGAAGAGCTGCTGGCCGCCTATGAGGGCACTCTTTTGCTGGTGAGCCATGATCGCACGTTTCTCGATAATGTCGTTACCAGCACGTTGGTCTTTGAAGGCGAGGGCAAGTTTCTCGAATATGCGGGCGGCTATGAAGACTGGGAGCGTTATCAGCGGCAAATCCCGGCAGCGAACTCAAGGGCTCAGCGCACGGCCGCCGCCGCGGTACCAGTCAAATCCAGCAGCTCCGACAAGCGCCGTAGGCTCAGCTATAAGGAACGGCGCGAACTCGACCAGTTACCCGCGAAAATCGAGGCGTTGGAGGCTGAGCAGGTTGAGCTGCATGCGCGCATGGGCAGTGGCGATTTTTATCGGCAATCGAGCGACAAAATTGCCGCCGCCGTAGAACGCCTCGAAGCCGTGAAGTGCGAGCTTGAATTGCATTACGAGCGATGGCAGATCCTGGACTCCATCGCCGGGGAAGCGGCAACCGACTGAACCGACTGTTGGGTCTCTACTGTCTCAGGGCTGGCCACTCGCGCAGGACTTCTCCGTAGCCGCTTATTGCATGTTTCAGCTGAAGTTTTGACAAGAGATGCCAAAGCATCGCGGTGTTGCTCGTGACGACGGGTATCCCGAGTCGATTCTCGATCTGCTGGATGATCGGCAAAGGATCCATGGTGGCGCCCTGGAAATAAATCGCTTCTGCCGGATGGGCCGCGAATGCCTTCTCGACCAGGCCGAACAGCTGCTCAGGGGCTAATCCGAACGATGATCCTGGCACGCCGTTATCGAAGGATGGGCCGAGAGACATCGTGAAACCGAGCTGCTCTACGTGCGCCTTGATCGTTTCATCCGATGCACGATCGAATGGCGTCATTAACAGCACGGATTTGGCCGATAGCGCCGTTAACGCAGAGCGATAGCGGATGAAATCGCGCTCACCACGGGCAGCCCAATCGTGGCGGCGAGCTTCGCTTCAATACCGGGATTAAAGAGCGTTACGAAACCGCCCGTAAGCATCACACCGGCGATGTGATGTCTGTCCACCAACGCGCGGCCATGAGCGAGAATCACGTCCTCCTTGCCCGCGAGATCCTGATACGATTCGCCGAGCAGACCTAAACCGTCGTGGGCGATCGAGATACCGGGAGGCAAAATATTCTCGAACGATTTGAAGTGCGGACGATTGGGAGTAGCCGGCGATAGGACGCCGAGGCGAACGGTAGGTTCTGTCATGGCTGATCTCGTTCGACTTAGCGCCTATAGCACAAGGGGTGATCTTCTGAATAGCCGCACCAGGAATTTGACCCAATCCGGCGAATGCCGCATAGTCACTCGTTGGAAAGGGTTCTAGGGAGGAGCGAGGGTGAAATTTCGCGTTGCAGCGGTCGACCTGATTAGCAATACCTGTTTTCCGGCTCTCGCGGCGGACGAGCTGGGTTATTTCAAAGCGGAAGGGTTGGAGGCGAGCATCGAGCTTTTTCCGATGCTGAACGCAACCAAGGCTTTGCGTGCTGGCGATGCCGACGCCATGATCGCCGGTTCCGTCCACGACGTTTTGACGGAGTTTCCCAATTGGGACGGTGTGAAAATTATCATTGCTTTGTCGCAAGGAACGCCTTGGCTATTGACCGTGAGGTCAGATCTGCCGGCCAAGCGCGGAGACTTGAACGCGGTTCGCGGGCTGCGCTTGACCGCTGCTCAAGGGCCGGACCTTGCGCTCAAGCGGATGCTGCAAATTGCCGGTATCGACCCCGCGCGCGACGTCGAAATTGTCGAGCTGCCCAACGCAAAATCCCGCAACGTCTCCTTTGGTGTATTCGCCGCGCAAGCATTGCAATCCGGACAAATTGACGGATTTTGGGCCAACGCCATGGGAGCGGAGACCGCAGTAAATCATGGAGTGGGAAAGGTTCTGATCGATGTCCGCCGCGGCGACGATCCCGACGGGGTGCGCTTTTTCACCTTCGCCGGAGTGGCCACAACCGATGACTTCATCCAACGCGAGCCAAAAACCATTGCGGCGGCCGTGCGCGCGATCGTCAAAGCGCAAACAGCGTTGCGTGCCGATCCTTCGCTTGCTCGGAAAGTCGGCTTGCGGAAATTCCCGGCCGACGCCGCTCAGTTGATTGCCAACGTCGTGGCGCGAGATGTTGAGTTTTACGATCCGGTGATCACCGAAGGCGCTATTGCGAAAATGAACGCGTTCGCCCAATCCGTCGGCCATCTATCGCAACCCGTGACCTACAAACAAGTTGTCGCCGTTCAATATCAGAGCTTGTGGCAAGATCCGACCCGCGGCCAATCCGAAATATAGATGCCTCTGCCAAATAGGACACTTTATTCACTCATCCGCGGACGACTCGCCTGCCGTGGGCGGTAACGGTTTTTTGACCGATGCATAAAGCAAGCTTGCCACCACCAACAGAGCGGCGGAAGACCAGATCACAAGCTCGTAGCTTCGCGTGTGATCGTAAATTGCACCGGCGCTGACCGGACCGATGACGCTTCCCCAGGTGGAGACGAAACTCATCGAGCCGCGTATCTTGGCAAAATTTTTTCGTCCGAAATATTCGCCCACCGTCGACCAGTTGACCGGGAACGTCGATTCGACAACGCTGAAAAGCGCGATAAAAATCAAAATCGCCCATTCGGAATGTACGCGCGCAAGCACACACATCGACCCAAAGGCCAGAAGCATGCAAGTGGCCATCAATTTGGGTTTGGGAAGAAGATCGCCGATCCAGCCGAAGAGCAGGTGCGAGGGAACTGACATGAGCGCCTGAGCCGCGAGAAAATACGCGGCACGTTGCTCGCTCACACCTTTCCAAACCATCAGCGCGACATAGTGGACGTTGATCGCGCTGAGAACAATAACCCGTATCGCGGTCGCACTCACGATAAACCAAAACGAAGAGGTGCGCAGCGCCTGCGCGAGAGTAAAATTGATTTCTTCACTGGCGCGCCCATCCTGCGTCTGGTCGATATGCCCGGGTAGGACGCGATCACCGTCTGGAAGCAGGCCGATGCTTTCCGGCGAACGGCGAACCAGGAGCGCTAGTGGCATGCCCACGACCATGAAGACAATGCCGCAGGCAAACGCGGCCTGACGCCAACCAAAGGCGTGAACGACCGCGGACAAAATGGGTGTAAAAATAAATCCACCGATGCCAATGGAGCCGCTGATCAAAGCCATGGCCATCGTGCGCTTGCGGATGAACCAGGTGTTGGCGATGAGCATCGGTGCGTCCATGAAGCCGGCGTGAAACGAAAGCGATACCACTCCCATATAAACGATCAGCAGCGTGACGTAACTGTGCACTCCTGATAGCAGCATGTGGCCGATACCGGTCATCATCAGCGCCATAATCATGAGAGGGCGCGGCCCGTGTCGATCCATAAAATAACCGGCGATCGGGCCTTCGAACGCGCCTTGTGCTCGCGCCAGTGAAAAGACCAGTGACGTCGATGCACGACTGAGACTCAAATCCTGACTCAGCGGCAGAAAAAAAACCGAGAAGCCGTAGAAGTAGAGACCGCCACCGAGAATGCGTAGCATTGAGCCGACCGCGATCATGCGCCAGCCATAGTAAAGATCGGCCAATCGCCCTCGCAAGGAGTGAAGCACGTAGCTGCCTATACGCATTTGTCGCAACCAAGTCCGCGGCGGGATCATGCGGATGGAATGCTAAAAGTAACCAAGTGACCGCGCTAAAGCAACGCGAAGCAGAAGTTTAGTCAACCTCCGCCCGATGTGACAGTGCTTCGTGACTGAACTCTTCGAACAGGCTTCCCAGGGTTTCAAAATCAGCAAGGGTGCGAAGCGTCGCAAAAGTCGGAAAAATCAGCGGCAACTCGCCGCGCTCGAACAGTTGAATCGCCCGATCGGGGGTGAGCCAAAGGCTCTGGATGACTTCGTAAGAGCATGGCAAGGGCGTTTGAGCCGGCGGTAATACCGCGAGGAAAAAACGCGTATCGAAACGGAGCGAGTTTTGCGCTGGTGTCTGCCAATGGGAAAAGTAGGCCAGAGCCGACGCATTGCAGTAAAGATTTTCGCTCTCCAGCAGCGCAGCGAAAGTCAGTGATCTCGCAATCAGCGCGGCATGCTTTTCCGCGAGCGGATGGCTCCGCATCCCATCGATAGAAATGGGGCTTCCGGAATCACCCACGCTCAAAAGAATTCCCACCTCTTCAAATAGCTCGCGTATCGCAGCGATCCAGAACCCAAGAGCGGATTGCGGTCGAAACTGCGCGCCAATGATTTTGCGTGCTTGCTGCGGACTCACACCCGAGCACCGCGCCAACGTCCGAGGCGAAGAATCTTCTTTGTTGACGCTCCCGCCGGGAAAACAATACATGCCGCCCAAAAAACGCATGCCCTCGGGGCGCCTCGTCAGGAAGACTTCGAAACCCGTTGGCGCCAACGGTCGCAGAAGAATCACCGTAGCTGCTGCGCGTACGTTCGTTGTTTCACTCACGATATATCTAGTCCCAGTGCATCCCCGAAAGAGTTACGGCATGGCGGGCCTTTGCAATAGTAGCTCTCAAATCGCGATCTCGACTGAGAAAAAAACAAAATGCTCGATGATACCGTGCCCGAGGTCTCGCGGTGAACGCAAATCGCGTCACCTGGATTGGTAGAGCCTTGCGGAAGGGAATGGTCCGCGAGCACGGCTTGCAGCATTTTAATTGAGGCGGACAAATCAAAACCCAACAGCGGCACGCGATTTTTCACCTCGGCAAAAAGCGCCTCGGCTCGCCGTGCTTTGCTCGAATGTAGTTCGAAATCCGCCGCGCTGCTGAAAACGTGCAGCCCGGCGTCGAGTCGTTGATTGAGGATCGCTTGGTCTTCGTTGTGCGCCACGTATGCTGCGTGTGGATCGGCAAACAACACCGTAAAAGGATTGTAACGAATCCGATGACCGCGAAGAAGCTCGGTGGCTTCAGTCGCCGAGTTCTGCATGAGCAAGTCCCGACAGAGCGCGCCCCGAGAACGGGCGCTTGGCAGCAGAGGAGGGTCATCGTTCAAATGGCGATTTAATATCCCGACCGCGAGACCGCGCTCATTGCAACCCAACCATGTGCCGCCGGCGCGAAGATCTCGGCCGCTGACGATTTTTGGCGTCGTCGGCAAGAGGCTCGGCGCCGCCGAGGGCCGATCATAATGCTCGTCGCGATTAGCGGCGATAATCAATGGAAAGTCATCGAAGGCGCGAAAATAAACGGCTAGCGTGCACACTTTTTCAGCTTTACCGAATGAGGCGAACATCTGCAAACTTGCCGGTTGATTGTCGTTATAGATCCTTTGTGTTAGCCTCGAAAAAGTCGGAAAGGGCAACCATGTTTCAGTCCGTCAATGATGTGATCTCGGGTTTCGGCGCGCAAAAATATATCTGTAATAAAAACGTCGCCACCGTGGTTTATCTCGGTACGAGCTTGCAAAAGCCGATTCTCGTCGAAGGACCTGCCGGAGTGGGTAAAACCGAACTCGGCAAAGTGCTCGCCGATGCGCTCGGCATGCAACTGATTCGCTTGCAGTGTTATGAGGGTCTGGATGAAGCCAAGGCTCTTTACGAATGGGAATACGCTAAGCAACTGCTGTACACACAGATTCTCAAAGAAAAAATCAGCGACATTCTGCAGGGCTCCCAAACCCTACAAGAAGCAGTGGATTGCATCGCCAATCAGGACGGGGTCTTTTTTTCCGACCGTTTTTTGCTGCCACGGCCGTTGTTGCGCGCGTTACTTTCGGAAAGACCGTGCGTCCTATTGATTGACGAAATCGACAAGTCCGATGCAGAATTCGAAGCGTTTTTATTGGAAGTCTTGAGCGATTTTCAAATCTCGGTGCCGGAAATCGGCACGCTCAAGGCGAGACATATTCCGCTGGTGATCTTAACCAGCAATAACAGCCGGGAAATGTCCGACGCCCTCAAACGCCGCTGTTTGCACCTGTATATTGATTTCCCCGATTCAGAGCGCGAAATGGAGATCATCAAGCTCAAGGTGCCCAATGTCGGCGCTCGACTTGCCGAGGAAGTCGTGCGGCTGCTGCAAAGGCTACGCAAACTGGACTTAAAAAAAATTCCGAGCATCAGCGAAACGCTCGATTGGGTGCGCGCCCTGACCTTGCTCAACGTCAAACAGCTCGATCAGGAGCTGGTCGAGGAAACGCTTTCCACCTTGGTCAAGTACGAGGCCGATATCCGCAAAGCGCATCACGAACTCAAAGCCTACCTGGCGGAAAAACAAGCTCAGCGCGGTGTGCCAGGAAGCAGTGACAAAGACCACCTGCACTAAGATCTCCAGCCCGCGATTTGGACATGGAAGATCGTCTGATCGAATTTGCCAGCGTGCTGAGACGAAACGGCATCCGTGTGTCCCTGGCGGAAAACATGGATGCTTTTCGCGCCCTCGAGTTGGTCGGCATCGCCGATCCAGCGCTATTTCGGCATACACTGCGAAGCACGCTGGTCAAACGCGCGAGCGATGTCAAACCCTTCGAAGAGCTGTTTGACTATTTCTTTTTAGGCATCGGCCAGGCGCTCGACGCCATCGATCGCCGCATCATGGAAGAGCTTGGATTATCGCCCGAGCAATTCCAGCAGATGCTTGATCAGCTGCAGCGTCTGGTAACGCAAATGGAGGGCGAGCTGTCGCAGCTGACCCGCGCTTTGCTCAACAACAATCGGGGCGAGATCGAACGGTTGCTACGCGACGCCCTGCAGCAGGAGATGGAACAAAGCATGCCGGACGGCTTTCGTTATACGCCGTACACGCGCATGGCCGCGCGCTTGCAGCTCGATCGCGTGCAGAGCGAAATCGAGCGCTTCAAGGGCATGCTCCAGATGCTCGGTGAAAACGGTGAAGATCTGCAAAACGTGCTGCGCTATCTCGATGAGCGCATGCGCGATCTCAATCGGCTTTTGCGCGAAGTCATTCAGCAGGAGCAACGCAAACGCGGGTTGGACCCCAAAGACTCGTCGCAGCGTGCTGCGCTGGCCGACAAGAGTTTTGCGTATTACACCGAAGACGATATCCGCCAGATGAACGAAGCGGTCGCTCGTCTCGCGCAGCGATTGAAAAACCGGCTTTCGGTGAGAAGAAAAAAGGCGGCGCGCGGCCGCTTCGACATAAAAAAAACCTTGCGCGCCAATCTTCAATACGGCGGCGTGCCGTTTCACATCCGGCTTGACCGGCGTAAGAAAACCAAGCCGCAGGTGATGGTGTTGTGTGATATTTCGGACTCGGTTCTGAATGCTTCGCGTTTCATGCTGCAGTTCGTCTATTCGATCCAGGATCTCTATTCCAAGGTGCGCAGTTTTGTCTTCGTCGCCGAGCTCGGTGAGGTAACACAACTGTTCGAGGCCAATGACATTCAAACCGCGGTCGAGGCTGCTCTCAAGGGCGATGTCGTCGACGTCTTCTCGCACTCCAATTTCGGCCGCGCTTTCGAGCAGTTCTACAAAAACTTTTTTTCCGCAGTGAACGGCAAGACCACCGTGTTGATCATCGGCGACGGGCGCAACAATTATAACCGGCCGAACGATTGGGTGTTGCGGGAGATTCAACAGAAAGCCAAGCAGCTCATCTGGCTCAATCCCGAGAGCCGGATGACTTGGGGCATCGGCGACAGCGAAATGCCGCGTTACGTGCCTTATTGTCACATCGCCGAAGAGTGCCGCAGCATTAATCAGCTTTATAAAATCGTCGATTTGATCGTGCCATGAGCAAAAAGATTTACATCCAGACCTACGGCTGCCAGATGAACCAGTACGATACGGAGCGCATCCTCCGTGTCATGGCGCGGCGTGGCTATGAGCGGACCGATGCCATCGAGTGCGGCGACCTACTCGTACTGAACACCTGCAGTGTGCGCGAAAAAGCGGAACAAAAAGTCTACAGCGCGCTCGGTAGCTGGAAGGAGTTCAAGAAGCGCCGCGACGGCGTGGTGATCGGTGTTGGTGGCTGTGTGGCGCAGCAGGAAGGCGAAAATTTGCTCAAACGTGTGCCGCACCTCGACTTAGTATTCGGCACCCATAACATTCACAAACTGCCCGATCTGGTCGAACAAGTCTACGCAGCGCGGACGCGTCCGGTCGAGACCGCGTTTTATCGCGACCCGGCCTACATGGAGGACTCGGACGAAGAGACCCAAGTTGACGGGGTCAAAGCGTTTGTGACCATCATGCAAGGATGCAACAAAGTCTGTAGTTTTTGCATCGTGCCGCATGTTCGCGGGCGCGAGCTGAGCCGGCCGAGCGGGAAGATCGCTGCGGAAGTGGAGTCTCTGGTGGCCCGCGGCGTTATTGAAGTGATGCTGCTGGGGCAGAACGTCAACTCGTATGGCAAGCTCACACCAGGAGAGCTGAGCTTCCCTGAATTGTTGGCGCGCATCAACGCGATCGCCGGTCTGCGCAGAATTCGCTTCACGACATCGCACCCGCAGGATCTTTCGCCGGAATTGATCGAAGCCTTCGCGATCCTCGAAAGTCTTTGTGAACACCTCCATTTGCCAGTCCAGTCCGGTGCCGATAGCGTGCTGTCGCGCATGCGTCGCGGCTACACCCGCGATGAATATCTGCAGCGCATCGAAGGCTTGCGCAAACGCTGCCCGAACGTAGCGCTCAGCAGCGACATCATCGTCGGATTTCCCGGCGAAAGCGACAACGAGTTCGTTCAAACTCTGGAATTGCTGGAACGAGTGCAGTATGATGAAATTTATTCGTTCACGTATTCGCCGCGGCCGCAGACCGTTTCAGCAAAGATCTATACGGACGACATCCCCAGCGATGTAAAAAAGGAGCGGCTCAAAATCGTGCAGGCGCTCCAGCAGCAAATCTCGCTGAAAAAGAACCGGAGCCGCATTGGCGCGATCGAAGAAATACTCATCGAGGGCCCGTCAAAGCTCAGAAACGGACAAGTCATGGGTCGCACTCGCAGCAATCGCATCGTGAACGTGACAGGGGTGGAACAATTTGTCGGCCGGCTCGTGCCGGTTCGGATCGCCGGCGCCACGGCAACCTCGTTGATTGGCGAGGCGTGCTCGAATGACAGGAGTTTGAATTCCCAGCAAGAAGGGGACATGGCATGATGAAAAAAGAAGACACGATCCAGATGTCGGTCGGCGGTTTGACTCTCGACCCGGTCACTAAAACGCCCATCGTGATTCTTAAGGATACCGAGAACAAACTCAACCTGCCGATCTGGATCGGTCTGCTGGAAGCTACGGCGATGGCGACGGAAATTGAAGGAATCAAAATGGCACGCCCGATGACGCACGACTTGCTGAAGACGATTCTTGGAGAAGTCGGCTGCTCCGTCGAATGCGTAGAAATCACCGAGCTCAAGGAAAATACTTACTACGCGGCCGTCAATCTGCGTGTCGCAGGACGCGAAATGATGATCGATTCACGCCCCAGCGACGCAATCGCGTTAGCTTTGCGTACGAAAAGCCCTATTTACGTTGCCAAGGCCGTGCTCGAGGCCTCGAGCATGTTGCAGCAGAGCGAGGAAGGAAGTGAGCGAGGCGTGGAGAACGTCTCGAATGTTTCCAAGGAAAAATGGGCTGAAATTCTCGAGAAGATGGGTCCGGAAGACTTCAAGTACAAGCAGTAGGGCCGAGCGCTTCCAAACCCTACGATCGCTATTCCAAGCTAGAATTCCCGCAGTTCGATAACCGATCACTTCCATGGCCGCTGCGAGCCGACGCATCACGCGCAAGCAATTACGCCAGCCGGACAAGTTCCAGGTTTTCTCGGATCAGGCGCTGGAGTATTTCTCCGAGCATAGGGCGTTAGTGTTTGCAGCCGCCGGCGCGGTGATTGTTTTCGCGCTCGCATTTTGGGGTTGGCAATCCTTCAAGGAACGGCAGAACGTCGCCGCGTCCCACGAGTTTACACGAGCGCTCGCCTTGTATCAGGCAGACAAGTATGCCGAAGCCATTCCGGCCTTCGAGAACGTACAAACTTACCGCTGGTCGCGTTACGCCGTACTGGCGCATCTTTATCTCGCCAACAGCTATCTCGCGACCAACCAGCTCGATAAGGCATTGAATGCCGCTGAACGATCAGTGGTCGCGACCAAACCGGAAAGCCTTTATCGTCAGATTGCACTGGTCACATTGGGCGAGACCGAAGAACAAATGCAGCGATGCAAACCCGCCATTGAGCATTTCAGCGAGGCACAAAAAATCCCCAGCGCATTAGGATCGCGCGCGACCCTCGGAAAGGCGCGTTGCGCCGAAGCGCTCGGCGACAGTCAAACAGCGCTTCAGGCTTATAAGGATTACCTCAAAGACAACCCCGGTTCACCGCTTGCCGTGAAAGTAGCCGCCCTCGAGGCGAAATCCACCTCGCCGACTGCACCCAAGTAATTCCCGCAATTCAATCTCTCAAGCATCGCGTTAATCCGATCGATCCTCCGTGGAGTTGCGCCGACTGGGCGACCAAAACTTAACGTCTGATAAGATATATTATGTCAACTTTTGTGTACAGGCGCTTTTACCGTCGAAATAACTGCGGTATAGCGTTCCCCTTCCTACTTTGCGCATGTGCTTTTTGCGTCTCTACCGGCGGAGCTCGGTTTCGAGAGATTCCCCGAAAATTTGTGAATTTTTTATAAACTTAAGATCAGAAGTAGCGCCAGAGCCACCATTTCTCGAAACCGATCTTCGCCCAGTAGATCATGCGCGACGGGCCCCAGGTCCGCGGTTCGGTAACTCCAAACGGCGGCCATCCGGTTGGATAAGTGGTTCGATTTGCGGCGGCGCGTCCAGCGCCGAATGCCAGCAGTCATATCGTATGAAGCCAGAGATCGACCGGTCTTCCTTTACCAGTGATCTCAACCGACAGATTATGCGCCAGCACATCGGCTTCTTGGTGCGCGACGCCGCCGGCTTTGGATGCCGGCATGTCGGCACAGTCGCCGATGGCGTAGACGTGCTCCCACTTGGTTTCTAGCGTTTCGAAATCGACTCGGATGCCGGTTTCGGTATCGGCCAAACCGCTGTCCAGCAGGACTTGCGCCGGCCGATGCGGCGGGACCATGACCAGCAGGTCATACGGAATGTTGTAGTTGTACAGTCCCTGCACTAGCTTTCGTTCGGGATCGATCGCGCGCACGACGAAGTCATAGTTTTGCTTGATGCCGCGCCGCTTGCTCTCCGAATCCATCCAGACTACCGGATCATGCGCCTCGCCGGTCGGTTCAGGCTCGCGGGTAAAATATTCGATCTGAACCCGATCGCGCATGCCTTTTTCGCGGAAATACCCATCGAGCATCCATTGCGCCTCATAGGGCGCCGGCGGGCAACGATACGGCCCAAGCGGCACGCCGACGACGACCCTGCCGCCGCGAAAATTCGCCAAAGCCTCGCGCAAACTCAGCGCGGATTCCATCTCCCAGGGGTGCAGCGACGACTCCGCGAAACCGGGAACTAGATCGGGGCGTGTTTGTAAACCGAGCGAAACGATCAGGTAGTCGTAATTGACCTTTTCATTCTCCAGCGAAATTTCCTGGCGCGCGGGATTGATGCCGAGAATTTCCGACTGAATTATTTTTACGTTTCGCTTCTCCAAAATTTTCAGGCTGCGGCTGATGTCCCGTGGTTGGCGTTGGCCGAGCATCAGGAAGAGAAACGCCGGCATAAAAAGATGCTCGGCGCGCCGATCGACGAGAATGATATCGTGATCTGCGCCAAGCTTTCTGCCCAGGTGAGTGGCCGCAACTACCCCGCCGCAGCCTCCGCCGAGGATCACGATCCGTTTTCGTTTCGCAGATGATGCCATGTTGCCGAATCGCGAGATGCGTTGAATGATTATTTTTTTAGCTTGAAACGCTCTTGTGAACGGAGAGCTAAACCGCGCAGGTTCCGGAGCCGCTGCTCACGCCACAACTCTTGCTCGCGTTTACCGTCGATGGTGAGCTCTTTGCCGAATCCGGAAGAGACGCGCAAAAACCAGATAATCAGCCGGTCCGAAAGATCTTTAAGCCATTCCATGCATCACCGCATATCAGGCGCGGCAATCGCCACCTTAGCGAATTAATCTGTGTTTGGGATTGTCAGCGCAGGAATGTATCTTCCTGCCGCAGTGTGTCCTGGGCAGCAATGAGCGCCTGTGGCGTTGGTCCCGCTTCACCGATCAATCCGACTTGCCGCAGGAATTGACCGATCTGCGCATGATCGCGCGGACTCACCGGCGCGTACGGACGGCATGGATTTCCTATGTCGACACCAAAGTGCTTCATCGCGGACTTCATCACCGGCGGCAGGCCGTAGGCCGCCCATTTCCCCGGAAACAACGCATAACAGCGCGCCCAGAAACGCGCCGTTTCCAAATCCCCTGCCCTAAACGCCTTGACGATTTGCGCCCCGATTCGCGTACCGGGCGGCGGCATGGTCGCTCCGGAGCCGCCGAGCATGAGAGTGACCAGCAAAGGCTGCATCGTCGTAAAATAATGGCCGCGGCCGGCCAAGTCAATTTGCTCAATTAGTCTAGATATTTTAGTGATATCTCTCGAGCTTTCCTTAAAGTAACGAATGTTGTCGATCTCGCTGATTTTGACGAACGCATCCTGCGGCGGATCCGCGCCGGGCCCTGGATTGTGATAGCAAGTCACCGGCAATGGACTGGCCGACGCGACTTGCGTGTAGAATTCCATCAATTCGGCGATCGTCGGTTGTCCTCCCCAAGGGCGGAGCGGCATAAGCACCTGCACGAGATCGCCGCCGACTTTTGCGGAGTATTCCGCTAACTCGATGACCTCCCTGGGCGATGGGCTCGAACAGCCGAGAATCACCGGCACTCGCTTGCCGACCATCTCGGTGGCGAGTTTTAAAAGCTCCTTGCGTTCGTCACGCGACAACATCGTGTACTCAGCGGCTTCGACGGCCGCGATCGTCACTGCGTCGCAATCCGTGACGAGAAAATCGATTTCGTTTTCAAGCGCCTTGTAGTTCACCCGATCGTTGTCGTCGAACGGGGTCAAGCAGGCGCCGATGATTCCTTTGATCGGCTTGGTGAGCGCCATAATTTAATGCAGGACTTCAGCAATAATCCGCGCGTGACCGGCGTCGCTACCTTTGACGCGCAAGGGCAGCGCGAGAATGCGCGTTTGCTTGCCCACAATGCTGGCCAGATTCGTCACGTTCTCGGCGATCAGCACATTGTTACCGAGAAGCATTCGGTGTACCGGGAAATCAAATCCCTTCGGCCGCAGTGGCGTGGGCAAATCCACCGTGATGCAGTCGATGCCGAACATCTTGATGCCTCTTTTCACCATCCATTCCGCCGCATCTACGGAGAGATAAGGATGAAGGTTGTAGTCCGGACTGTCGAATTTTTCGTCCCAGCCAGTGTGCAGCATGAGAATGTCGCCGCGCCTCACTTCAACGCCAGACGATTCGAGGTCTTTGGCTGTCACCTCTTCACCGCCGTTTTTTGTAACGCTGATCACGGCGCCATTTCCGGCGAAAGATTCAAGCGGTAGCTCATCAATCGATTTGCCGTTCGGAACGATGTGAACCGGCGCATCGACGTGCGTGCCCGCATGACAGGGCAGCGATAGCTCAGTGACATTCAACGGATGCCCTTTTTCGAGGCTCAAAAATCTTTGCACGTGCACGTCCGGTAAGATTGGAATCTTCGGCATCCCGTCATAAATCAGGCGTGAGAGATCGATCATTTTCATCGTCAAGCTCCTAAACCCTATTTGCCGTTGTGCCAGCGCGAGTACAGAGGGTCCTGGTCGACATACGCCCGCTTGATGCCATCGAAAGCAAGCCAGAATTGGTCGAGAGTTTTCTGCACGGACGCACGCACCATTGCCTGTTGGGGCTCACTGACGGCATAGCGTTCAACCGCAAGCGGCCCGACCTTCATGTGCTCTTCGTCCACGCCCATATGGAGTGTCCAATAGCGAATGTCTTCGGATTCGCGATCGAAGCCGTAGTGCCGCGTCAAGCCGTTGACGACCCGCGTCATGCGCTCGTTGGCGGTGCCCTCGAGACAAAAACCTTGGCAGGCATAAAGCTCGAGCCAGCTGCGCTGATACATGAGTAACTCGCGCCAGTCGAGAAATGCCGCGGTCTCCGGTAACGGTTCGACAGCATCGAGTTCTTCCTTGGTGTAGCCGCACGCTTTGGCAAAACGTATGAACAAGCCCTTATGACTATCGGTTCCGGTAATTTCGCCGGTGCCTTCTTCAATGACATTCTCGATCCACATCTTTTCGAGTTCCGGATCGTCCGGGCAGCGACTCAACATCGCCGCGATCGGCTTTGGAAAAGGCTTGGGAAAGAATAAATAGAATTGCCCTACGAACCCTTTGAGCTGATCTCGGTTGAGTTTTCCATCTTCGACCATGCCGATGATCGGATGATCTTTGGAGTGTTTGCTCCGCACCATCCGCTGAATTTCACTGACGAATTCCTTGCTCGATATCGCCATCTCACCGTCCGTCCTTTCGGCCTTCACTGTCGCGGAAAAATACTGCCGGCGCATCCTGGGACAAATTTCTATTATCAGTTCACTCCTGTTGAGTCCAGTTCGCTGAGCGCGAGCTCAGGATTGCTAGTGTCGGATCGAACAGGCGCGAGACTCGCGAGAAAAACTTAGCCCGAGCGGCGGTCCGATCTTTTTAGATACATGCGGATTCCAAAATCGTATACATTTTCCCGTGTGAAGAGCTCCTCTGTCCCATTGTGCTGAACCGTAATCAAATGAGGCGACCACGAGATGGAAAACTCGCGGGCCGATTTCTTATCCAGATAATCGCCGAGTACACGCAGGACAAAGGACAAGTCGCGAACATCCGTCGGACTGCCGGTTCGCCGTTTTGCCTGACGTTCGAGATTTGAGATCAAGATTTCGGAACGGCTGAAGAAAAATCGAGTTGAGGCGCTCCGACCGGCCTTGGCCCGCCGAAAGCGGTTTCCGAGCCATTGGTCCAAAAACGCCTTCGTTGACGGAACGCTTACCGGTGGCTCGGAGGCGTGCGGCGTGACGACATAATCATCGCCGGCGGTGATCAGGTCAAAGGAGTCACAATTGACGGAAACCAGGTTCTGACCGATGACCCTGAGCGCTTGTGAATGAGAGAGAGTGATGGCTGGCATCGTCGCATACGTAGGCCGTACATCGGTGCGAATTCGAATCGAGCAAGCTCATTTTTGGCGCGAAGAATGGGCTTGTCAACATGCCAGGCGCGCGGTGGTAAAGCGTTGCTGGAACTAATTTCCGCGCCGCGGCTCTTCTGTTTGGCCGCGCTTGTCATAGAGCTCGAGAAAGAATTTGTAGAATGACGTCACTGGACGGTCCTCGGTTTCATCACGTCCTGATTTGTCTCGGTACTGAAGTGTGATAGAGATCGGCCTTTTCTGAAGCTCCAGCAGTTTCACTCCTTTGGAGTCGAGGTAGGCGCCCACCGTACGAAGAATATTGGAAAGCTCACGAAATTGGGTGAGCTGCCCGGCTTTGTCACGGCGCGCCCGGCCCTCGGCTGAAAGCCTTGTAACCTCTGCTGGAGATACCGTCAAGGATTCAGCGCGGGCACTGTAAGGCGCTCCATGAAACCAATTTTGAATGCGCGAGCTGAACGAAGCCGTGTGCTCATGAAGGTCCTGAATGAAGTAGCCGGAATCCACGTGCTTCAACTCAAAATCAACGATATTTCTGCCCGCGAGCATCTGGCCGATTGCTCTGAGCTCCTCAACATAATGCGTTGAACCCGTCATCGTTTCGGTCCTCCCTCCGCCGTATTCTAATCACTTTAGGCGGCGGGACAAAGAAAAATATTGGAAAGAAGAGAACTGGAACGATGAAAAGACGGGAGCAGAATACTGCCTTACAACTTGCCATCCTACATAGCGCCGCCTCGCGCATAGAGGCGGCGTACAGCGACTGAGTCTTGGCTGTAAAACAGCGCGACCTATTGTCGGGTTGACTAGCTCAACAATGTGAAACTCAGCACAGACATACTCCGAGACGATTTACCATGTTGTATTTTCACTGGCTAACCGGACAGGCCGTTCGGGAACTCGTTCGAGCTATCGGTGTGCATGCAGCCGACTGAACGAGGGATGCCATTGGCCACGATGGCTGCCGATATCGTCTTCCTGCGCAAATCCTGTCCGCAATCGTGTTTGGCTTTCTTTTAAGTCTCTGAGGGATCTGTCGTGCGGCTCTAAAACCCGCGGGTGTGTTTGACGAAAAATCCAATACGCGCCGCCAAATATGAACGCAAGCACGCCAAAACAAATCCAGAATCCCCAAAGCCAAATCGGCTGCCAGCTCAATTGCGATTCAGCGTTAGCAACGCTTTCCTCTAGATCGCTGCTTTTGCTTTCGAGCTCCCGGATCCGCTGATCTCGCTTAATCAGTTCTTGTTCCAGAGCTTTAGTTTCTCTGTAAGTGCTGAGCGGCAGTTTAAGTTTCTGGCCTATCTGGAGATTGCTCTCTGAAATTCCGGGATTTTGTTTTTTAATTTCCTCTTTTGGAATCTCCAATGTCGACGCAATTATGTCGAAACTGTCTCCTGCTCGCACCGTCCATGTGTGGCTCTCGGCGGCTGCTGAAATACGCGCAGCAAGAACACAGCAGATCAAGGCAACCAACAAAGATATCCTTTTCATGACTACCTCCTTTCTCACAGCCAAACACGTGCGTGTGAGCGGCGCACAAGAAAAAGATAACAGGCGCGTATAGCGTGGCGCTACGGCCGTACTGAAAATATGTTCAGAAAATGTATCACTTAGCAACAAGCCGCTACGGAGGAGGTTTGCCTCCGAGCGTTGAGCGGAGATCTGGACTATCGAACTGGATTCCAAACGGGGATAAGACTCTTCGGATCGATCCAAAACCCCATCTCGAAACACTCATTCAAAATGGCTAATCTTTACTTCAGAAAGAAGGGAGGCTCGGGCCAAATGGCACAGCAAAACACAACAAAAAACCGCGAGCGGTTTCAAATGGCGTTGCAGGACGCCGCATCAAAGCAGGCAATCCCGCTCGATCGTCTCAGTTGGCG
>Ga0207706_10001163_pt1 | contig 26674 bp, 19 predicted proteins | sample KBSC53metaG_FD_184318 | JGI IMG/M metagenome (GOLD analysis project Ga0207706, IMG submission 184318) | Corn rhizosphere microbial communities from Kellogg Biological Station, Michigan, USA - KBS C5-3 metaG (SPAdes) (version 2) | ecosystem: Host-associated > Plants > Roots > Rhizosphere > Soil ... | reverse complement strand
GTGCGCCGCCCTCGATCCTGCGCTGCTCAGCACCAGCCGATACGCCCCGCCGCCCGGCTGCCCAGGGCCTTGCCGATGCAGTGGTGGTGGGCACAGAAGAATTCATCCGTGCCCCACAGCGAGTGGTGCTGCAAGGCTGCGAGCGGGCTGGCGCGGGGGCGTATCGGGCGATGCTGAGGAGCACAGGAGGCATGGCCGCGCGCGCAGCGCGTATCAAGCACTGACTCGTCGGCGCTGTCTGAGCGGAGAGCGCGCAGCGCTCGCAGCGAGTTCGCCGATGGGCCATGTCTCCGAGCACCGGAAGGAAGTCTCGCCGCAACGCGGCGAGACCTAGCACGCTTAGCCCCCGCGCCAGCCCGCTCGCAGCCTTGCCGCCCTCCAAACCAAGCAGACCCGTCACCAATCCGGCATATATTTCCCCCCGTCTGGAACAACGATGAGACGGGCGGATGCAACGCTTCGAGCTGAGGGAAGGGGCCTCCAGCAAGTTCTGGGAGGTGGAGGTGTCGGGCAGCGATCTGACGGCGCGCTTCGGGCGCATTGGCACCGCGGGCCAGACGAAGACCAAGACGTTCGCTGACGCCGCGGCCGCGCTGAAGGAGCGCGACAAGCTGGTGAAGGAGAAAACCGGCAAAGGTTACGGCGAAGTGGCCGTGGCAGCCGATGCCGGCCTGGCGAAGGCGCCCGCGCCTCCTGCCGCTGCACCGGCTCCCGCTGAGCCGGCACCAGCGCCGGCGCCTGCACCGTCGGCCGAGGCGGAGCCCGATCCCGCACCCGCACCGGCTGCCGCCACGGCCACCGCCGCCGTCTCCCTCGAATGGCCTTCCGGCGGCTACCAATGGCCGGCGCACGACAAGCGCCACCCAATGCCTATCGTCCGCGGCATCCATGTGACGCCGCTCGAGCTGGGCCCCGGCCTGCTGGCCGACCTGCCGCGCCTGCGCGATGACGACACCAACGGCTTCCTCGCGCAGGAAATGGCCCGCATCGCCACCGCCGCCGGGCGCAACTGGCAGTACTGGGGCCATGCGCTGTCGGCCGAGCGCATCACCGAAGCCGCGCTGCGCCAGGCCGATCCGGAATACTGGCTCGAGCTGATGGCCCAGTCGGCCGCGCAGTGGCATGCCTCCAGCATGCTGCCGTGGGTGCTGCGCACGGCGATCTACCTGCATGGCCTGCCGTTCGCGCTCGATGTCTACCTCGACCTGTGCGAATTCGATGCCGGCCGCCGCAGCCAGGGCTGCATGGCGCTGGTGCGGCAGGCGGTGGCCGCGGCCGACGAGGCGGCGCACGATGCGGCGCGCGCAGTGGCCGAGCGCGCCCGCGCGCGCAGCGGCTACCTGCGCGTGATCGCCTCGCACCTGTTTCCGCACGAGCAGGCGTGGGCGGTCGATTGCGTGGAGCAGAAGCTCGACGATCCCTACGCGCTGTTGCGCGAGTGCGTGATGCCGCCGGAGGTGGCCGCGGCCTACGCCAAGGCCCATGGGCTGACGCTGCCGTGGGCCAACCGGCAGGTGGACCTGCAGGTCCACCTGCACGGCGAGGCCGCCTTCCCGCTGCTGGAGACCCTGCTCGACAACGGCATCCGCTACAGCGCGGCCACGGCGGCCGAAGCGGTGGCGGCGCTGGGCCGCATGCGCGTGCCGCAGCTGATCCCCGCGCTGGTCGCGCGCATGGAAAGCAAGGAAGTCCGCGCCGAGCTGGACAAACTGGCGCGCAGCTATCCGGCCGCGGTGCTGCTCGCCGCCATCGAGCATGCGCAGGCCGCCCGCTCGCGCACGGTGGAGGGCTGGGCGGTGCGGCTGGCGCTGCGCGAGCCGGCCGCGCTGCAGGGTGCGCTGGCCGCGCTCGACGAGGCCGATGCGCGCCGCTTCCAGGCCTTGCTGGATGCGCTTGGCCGCGAGGAAGCCTCGGCCGATGCGCTGCCGCCGCTGCTGCGCCAGCCGCCATGGACGCTGAAGCAGCGGCCGCAGCCGCTGCCGCAGTTCGACGACGTGCCGATGCTGCCGGTGGAAGAACGCATCGAATGGCCGCGCGAGGAGCTCGAGCGGTGTGCCAAGTTCACGCCCCACGGCTGGCGCCTGCGCGACCTGCCGGCCAATGCGCGCAAGGAGGTCTACGTCCTGCGCGAGATGTGCATCGCCGAATCCTCGATCGAACACATCCTCGCCGGCCAGCCGGTGGTCGCGCAGGACATCGTCAAGCGCCCGTACTACCACGGCCAGCCGGTGGAGCTGCTGCTGTACCTGCCGCCGGCGGTGCAGCTCTCGGTCTGGCAGAGCTACCCGCCGCAGCTCTGGTACAGCTGGGGTGCCAACGTGGAGGCGATCAAGGCCCTGCTCGCGCTGCACGGCAGGGCGGCGATCCCGGGTCTCGCGATCTATGCTGCGTCTCGCGCGATCGAAGGGTTGGAGATCGCGGCCGAGGTCGACAGCCCGCAGCTGGTGCCGGTGGCGCTGCACGCACTGCGCAACCTGAAGAAGGCCAAGGCCATCGCCAGCCAGTGGATGCGCGACCATGCACGCACCGTGCTCACCGCCGGCCTCGTGCTCGCCTTCGGCAAGGACAAGAGCGCACGCGACAACGCGCAGCACGGCATCCGCTGGCTGGTGAACAACGGCTTCGAGCCGCTGGCGCGCGAAGTGGCCGCGGCCTATGGCGGCGCGATGCCTGCGGCGCTGCAGGCGCTGCTCGATGCCGACCCGCTCAACGTGCTGCCCAGCCGCATGCCCAAGCTGCCCGGCTTCTTCGTGCCGGCCGCGTTCCGGCGGCCCGAGCTGCGCGACGGCGCCGCGGTGCCGCTCAGCGCGGTGGAGCACATCGGCACCATGCTGGCGATCAGCAAGCTCGATGAGCCCTACGCGGGGCTGGAGATCGTGCGCCAGGCCTGCACACCGGAGTCGTTGGCCGAGTTCGCCTGGGATCTCTACGAAGCCTGGGCGGCGTCGGGCACGCCGAGCAAGGAGAACTGGGCCTTCAATGCGCTCGGCCTGCTCGGCAACGACGAGACCGCGCGCCGCCTCGCGCCGAAGATCCGCGAATGGCCGGGCGAGTCGGCCCACGCGCGGGCGGTCGCGGGGCTGGACCTGCTGGCCACCATCGGCACCGACGTCGCGCTGATGCACCTGAACGGCATCGCCAGCAAGGTCAAGTTCAAGGCGCTGCAGGACCGCGCGAAGGAAAAGATCGAGGCCGTGGCCGAGATGCGCGGCTTCAGCGCCGAGGAGCTGGCCGACCGCCTGGTGCCCGACCTGGGGCTGGACGAGAGCGGCACGCTGCGGCTGGATTTCGGGCCGCGCCATTTCTTCGTCGGCTTCGACGAGGCGCTGAAGCCCTTCGTCAAGGATGCGCAGGGCGTGCGCCTGAAAGACCTGCCCAAGCCGCTGAAGAGCGACGATGCCGCGGTGGCCGAGGCCTCGGTCGAGCGCTTCAAGCAGATGAAGAAGGATGCGAAGGCGATCGCCAGCCTGCAGGTCGGCCGGCTCGAGATGGGCATGGTGATGCGGCGCCGCTGGTCGGCCGCCGATTTCCGCATGTTCTTCCTCGGGCATCCGCTGATGCGCCACCTGGCCGCGCGCGTGGTGTGGGGCGTGTACGCCGACGGCGCGCTGAAGGAGGCCTTCCGCGTCGCGGAAGACTGGACGCTGGCCGACGCCGACGATTCGCTCTACACACTGGCCGATGACGCCACCGTGGGCATCGCCCATGTGCTCGAGATGCCGGCGCCGCTGCAGGCCGCTTTCGGCCAGATCTTCGCCGACTACGAGATCCTGCAGCCCTTCACCCAGCTCGGACGCGAGACCTATGCGCTGGCCGAGGCCGAGCGCGCCACCAGCCAGCTGCACCGCTTCAAGGACAAGGTCGTCGCCACCGGCAGCGTGATGGGCCTGGTCAACCGCGGCTGGGAGCGCGGCGCCGCCGAAGACGGCGGCTGGGTCGGCTCCTTCAGCAAGCGCATGCCGAACGACCTGGAGGTCGAGCTCTCGCTCGACCCCGGCACCGTGGTGGGCGACGTGAGCTACGAGCCCAAGCAGAAGCTGCCCGCGCTCACGCTGCGCAAGCGCAACACCTGGAACCAGGACGGCCTGGTCGCCTTCGGCGCGCTCGACCCCATCCTGATCAGCGAAGTGCTGCGCGATGTCGAGCTGCTGGCTCCCCTGAAGGATTGAGATGACCGACCCCACCTCGCCCCGGCGCGCCCAGCGCCCTCCCGCCGAACAGCTCCATGCCGACGAGCTCTCGCAGCTGAAGGCCTCCGATACCGGCCCGGTGCCGCCGGGCTGGCAGCTCTCGATGAAGGCGGTGCTGCGCTTCGTGATCGGCGACGACGGCATCCGCGCCAAGATCGTCTGCGCGCCCAGCCTGATCGAGCGCGCGATGGTCACGCTGGCCTCCAACCGCGCGCTGCTGCTGGTCGGCGAGCCGGGCACCGCCAAGAGCCTGCTGTCGGAGCTGCTGGCCGCGGCGATCAGCGGCGCCAGCACGCTGACGATCCAGGGCAGCGCCGCCACCACCGAAGACCAGATCAAGTACGGCTGGAACTACGCGCTGCTGCTCAACGAGGGCCCGAGCCCGCGCGCGCTGGTGCCGTCGCCGCTGTACCGCGCGATGCACGAGGGCCGCATCGCCCGCTTCGAGGAGATCACGCGCTGCCCGCCCGAGGTGCAGGATGCGCTGCTGTCCATCCTGTCGGAGCGGCTGCTGATGGTGCCCGAGCTCGGCGAGGCCAACGCGGTGTTCGCCGCGCCGGGCTTCAACCTCATCGCCACCGCCAACACGCGCGACCGCGGCGTCAACGAGATGTCGGCCGCGCTGAAGCGCCGCTTCTCGTTCGAGACCGTGTTCCCGATCGCCGACTACGACGCCGAGTTCGCGCTGGTGCGCAGCGAGGTGGCCCGCATGCTGGCGCGCGACGGCATCGCCGCCACACCGGCGCCCGAAGTGCTCGAGGTGCTGGTCACTACCTTCCGCGAGCTGCGCCAGGGCATCGACAAGGAAGGCGGCGCGAGCGAGCGCCTGTCCACCGTGGTGAGCACCGCCGAGGCGGTGAGCGTGGCCTACAGCGTCGCGCTGCGTGGCCACTACCTGCGCGGCGACAGCGGCCAGCCGGCCGACATCGTCGAGGCCCTGGCCGGCGCCGCCGCGAAGGACAACGCCGACGACCTGAAGAAGATCCGGCGCTACATCGAGCACCGGGCGGTCAAGCGCAAGGGAGACCACTGGCGCGATTTCCACGCGGCGCGCCACCTGCTGCCGCAATGACCGTCCGTGTCGTCGGTGTGCGCCACCACAGCCCCGCGTGCGCGCGGTTGGTGGCGCACCTCATCGCCACCGAGAAGCCGCACGCGGTGCTGATCGAAGGCCCTAGCGACTTCAACCCGCGCATCCCCGAGCTGCTGCTCGAGCACACGCTGCCGCTGGCGCTCTACAGCTACGCCAACGCCGACGGCCAGCCGCGGCAATGCTGGTTTCCGTTCCTCGACTATTCGCCCGAGTGGCTGGCGCTGCGCGAAGGCCACGCGGCCGGCGCGCTGCTGCGCTTCATCGACCTGCCGCATTGGCAATACCGCGCGCTGCCCGATGCGCGCCGCCGCGTCGCCAGCGTCGAGCCCGAGCAGCAGCGCTCGCGCTACGCCGAGGTGGTGGAGCGGCTGTGCCGGCGCTTCGGCTGCGATGGCGACCATGCGCTGTGGGACCACCTCTTCGAATCGCTGCCGGCCGATGCGGCTGGGCTGCAAGCATTGCAGCAGCGGCTCGACCTGTATTTCGACGAGCTGCGCGGCGACGACCCCGGCAGCGAGCAGGACCAGGCGCGCGAGCGCCGCATGGCCGAATGGGTGGCCTGGGCCGAGCGACAGGCCGGCGACCGGCCGGTGCTGGTGGTGTGCGGCGGCTGGCACAAGCGCGCGATCGAGGCGCAGTGGCCGGCGCTGCGCACGGCCCGCGAGCCGGTGGCCACGCCGCCGCTCGACGAGCGCCAGGCCGGCAGCTACCTGGTGCCGTTCGAGTTCCGCCAGGTCGAGGCCTTGAGCGGCTATTGGGCGGGCATGCAGTCGCCGCAGTTCTACCAATGGGCCTGGCAGCATGGGTTGGCCTCGGCCGGCGAGCGGGCGGTGCGGCAGATCATCGGCCGGCTGCGCAGCCGCCATGCCACCGCGTCGACCGCCGATCTGGTGGCCTTCGAGCGCTGCCTCGAAGGGCTGAGCCGCCTGCGCGGCCATGCGGTGCCGCTGCGCGCCGACATCCTCGACGCGCTGCAGTCCACGCTGGTCAAGGACGCGCTGGAACGCCCGGCGCCATGGGTCGAGCAGGGCCTGCTCAACAGCCAGCACCACCCGGTACTGCGCGAGGCGATGATCGCGCTCACCGGCGAAGGGGCGGGGCGGCTGCATGCCGACACGCCGCTGCCGCCGCTGCTGCACGACGTGACGCGACGGCTCGCCGAACAGGGCGTCGCGCCGTCGCGCGCGCCGCAGCCGCTGGTGCTCGACCGCCGCCGCGAGGCCGATGCGCGCACCGCGGCGATGCTGTGGCAGCTGCAGCTGCTCGAGGTCGACGGCATCCGGCTGCACGGCCTGCAGGCGCCTCATGCCGCGCGCCACCTGCCGCAGGCGCTGCGCTTCGAGGAGCACTGGTCGCTGCAGCAGGGAGAGCGCTGGTTCCCCAGCCTGATCGAGGCCGCGGTGTACGGCGCGACGCTGGAGTCCGCCGCGCGCCATCGCCTGCAGGACCTGATGCACCAGGCCCAGGGCCATCCGGCGAAGACGGCGCAGTGCCTGCTGCAGGCGGTGCGCGCCGGCCTGCTCGACCTGGGCACCGAGCTCGCCCAGGCGCTGCATGAAGGCCTGCCCGGCGTGCACGACCATGTGGCGCTGGCCGAAGCGGCGCACGCGCTGCTCGATGTGGCGCAGGCCGGCTTCTGGGGCGCCGACACGCGCGGCCTGATGGAGCAGGCGCTGCTGGCCATCGCCGATCGCCTGCTGTGGTTGCTCGATGGCTTGAGCGGCGCGCAGCAGCCGGCGCGCATGGCGGGCGATGTGAACGCGGTGCGTGTGTTCGATGCGCTGCTGCGGCTGGGCCTCGCCGGCTTCGACTCTGTGTTCGTGCTCGAGACGCTGGCGCGCTTTGCGCGTGCCGATGGCAAGCCACCGGCGCTGCGCGGCGCGGCGCTGGGGGTGGCGCATGTGCATGGCGGGCTCGGCGAGGCAGGGGCCGCCGAGGTGCTCGCGATCACGCGCGCCATCCCGCCGCGCGATGCGCTGGGTGATTTCCTCTACGGCCTGTTCTCCTGCGCGCGGGCGCTGGCCACGCAGGCCGACGACATCGTGCTCGCGGTGCAGGGCGCGCTCGAATCGATGAGCACCGACGATTTCCTCGTCGCGCTGCCGCAGCTTCGCGGGGCGTTCTCGTGGTTTCCACCGCAGGAGCGCGGCGCGATCGCGGCGCGCGTCGCGCAGGTGCTGGGCCTGTCGGCCGGCGAGCAAGCGCAGTTGCTGTCGCTGCGGCAGGGCGCGGGCGCTTACGTGGATGCCAAGCGCATGGAGGCGCAGGCGCTGGCCTGGGCGCGCGAGCTGGGGGTGCTGCGATGAAGCCGCCGGTGCTGTCGGCCGCCGAACGCTGGCGTCTGCTGCTGGGCGAGGCCGCGCAGGCCTCGCTGCAACCCGGCATCAGCGGCGACTCGGTGCTCACGATGGACCGGGCGCTCGCCTGGCTCTACGGCCGCGACGAGGCGGATCGGCCCAGCGACTCGCTCGACCGCCATGGCGGCAGCGAGGCCTCGCGCCTGAGCGTGCCCGAGTGGATCAACCAGATCCATGAGCTCTTCCCGAAGGAGACCATCGAGCGGCTGGAGCGCGATGCGATCGAGCGCTACGGCATCGACGAGGTGGTGACCAACCCCGAGGTGCTGGAGCGCGCGACACCCAACCCGGCGCTGCTGGAGGCGGTGCTGCGCACCAAGCACCTGATGAATCCCCAGGTGCTGGCATTGGCGCGGCGCATGGTCGCGCAGGTGGTGCAGCAGCTGATCGACAAGCTCGCCAAGGAAGTGCAGCGCTCGTTCAGCGGCACGCGGCGCCGCTCGCGCCTGAGCGCGCAAGGGTCGTTCAGCCAGTTCGCCGCGCGCGAGACGCTGCAGCGCAACCTGAAGCACTACGACCCGCGGCGCGGCAAGCTGCTGATCGAGCGGCCGATGTTCCATGTGAACATGCGCCGCACCATCGAGCCGTGGCAGGTGTTCCTGCTGGTGGACCAGAGCGGCAGCATGGTGAGCTCGGTGATCCACTCGGCCGTCACCGCGGCCTGCCTGTGGGGCCTGCCGGGCATCAAGACCCACCTGATCGCCTTCGACACCGAGGTGGTCGACCTCACGCACCATGTGCAGGACCCGGTGGAGCTGCTGATGGGCGTGCAGCTCGGCGGTGGCACGCACATTGGCAAGGCGGTGGGCTATGCGGCCGAGCGCATCGAGGTGCCGCGGCGCGCGATCGTCGTGGTGGTCAGCGATTTCTACGAGGGCATGGCCGAGCATGTGCTGGTCCAGCATGTCAAGGCGCTGGTGGCGCAGGGCACCGTGGTGCTCGGGCTGGCCGCGCTCGATGAGCGCGCCGAGCCGGCCTACGACCGCGATCTCGCGGCCCGCCTCGTCGAGGCCGGTGCGCACGTGGGCGCGATGACGCCGGGCCAGCTCGCCGCCTGGCTGGCCGAGAAGCTCACATGAGCGCCGTGCGCACCGATCTGCTGCACCTGTCGCCCGAAGCGCTGGCGCAGGCGGCCAATGCCGGCGTCGTCAAGCGCGCGCTGCGTGAGCTCGAGGGCGGCTACCGGCCGGAGTGCGCGCTGGACGACAGCGGCACGCTCACAGCCTCGTTCCCCGACGGCATCCGCACCGTGTGGGCCGGTGGTCTGCCGATCCAGCAGGTGCAGTGCAGCTGCGGTGCCACCAGCGTGTGCCGCCACCGCATCATCGCGGCGCTCGCCTATCGCGAGGCCGCCTCGCAGGCGGCGCCGGCCGCGGCCTCGCCGGGCAGCGTGACCGACGAGGCGCTGGCGCGGCTGGTGCCGGCGGCGCTGCTGGAGCTCGCCCGCACGCAGGCCGCGGCCGGGCTGAGCGTCGACATCCGCCGCCAGGCCGCGGGCGAGCCCTGTGACACCGCGCGCCTGCCCGCGGCCACCGTGCGCTACTGGGCCGGCGCGTCGATCGAGGCGGCGCGCTGCGACTGCGTGCGCGCCGCGGGCTGCGAGCATGTGGCGCTGGGCGTGTGGGCCTTCCGCCTGGCCGACGAACGGCAGCCTGAGGCTGCGGCGCTGCAGGTGCGCCTCGGCGCTGCCGGCGAGCGACTCGCGCTGGAGCGCGCGCCCTATGTGGCCTTGGTCGATTCGCTGCTGCGCCGCGGCGTCGCGCAGGGTCCGGCACCGCATGCGCAGGCGCTCAGCGCGGCCTTTGCCGCGGCGCGCGGGCTGGGGGCGGTGTGGCTTGATCACCTGCTGGCCGACATCGAGCAATGGAGCGCCGCCTATGCGCAGCGCAGCGCGCTGTACGCCGCGAGCCAGGGCGTGGCCTGGGTCTCGGAGCTCACACTGCGCCTCGCGGCCGGCGGCCTGCCAGGCAACGCGCTGGGCGTGCTCGGCATCGGGCAGGACGGCGAGACCGAGCTCGACCGCCTGCGCCTGCAATGCCTGGGCGCCCGCACCGCGCGCGACGGCGAGCAGCGCCGCACCCGCCTCGTGATGGCCGATGCCGACACCGGCACCAAGCTCGTGCTGCTGAAGGAATGGCAGGTGCCGCAGGCGCAGGCCGCGCGCGAAGCCGAGCTGCGCGCGGCCGAGCGGCTGGCGCCGGGCGTGCTGCTCACGCAGCTGGCGCAGGGGCAGCTGCTGGCCCAGCATGCGAAGCGCCTGGCCGATGGCAGCGTGCAGCTCGCCAAGGCCCGGCGCTCGCAGAACAGCGTGATGCCGCAGGCAGCCGACTGGCGGTTCCTCGGCGCGCCGCTGCGCTTCAGCCGCGTCGCGGAGCTGGCGGACCAGCAGCGCGCGCAGCCCACCGCGGCCGTGCTGCCGCGGCATGCGGTGGGGCGCTTCGTGGTGTTCAGCCCGGCCGAGGTCGAAGGGCTTGTCTATACAGCCCACGAGCAGACGCTGTCGGCCGGCCTGCTCGACGCCGCGGGCCAATCGCTGATGCTCCGGCGCGTGCACGAACCTCACCTGCCGCATGCGCTGGATGCGATGGCGGCAGCCTGCAGCGGCCGGCGCGGCCCGTTGCGCCATGTGGCCGGCGAGCTGCGCTGGGAGCATGGCGTGCCGGTGATGGAGCCGTGGGCGTTTGCCTGCGACGACGTGGTGGTGCCGGATTTCTCGGGGCCGTGGGGAGCGCTGTCCGATGTCGCGCTCGGCGGCTCGGAGATCGGCGACGACCCGGTGGCGCATTCCTTCGAGCAGGTGAGGGAGCTGCTCGGCAGCTTGCTCCACCACGGCTTGGGGAGCCTGCCGCGCAGCTGGCTGGGCGATGCGTCGTTGGCGGTGAAGCAATGGCGGGGTTTGAGCTTGCACGCGCTGGCGGATGAGCTGGAGGCGGTGGCGGGGCAGGTCAGGGAGGCACAGGCTTCACCGGCTGCCGTGTCGCCTTCGGAGGCGTTGATGCGGCTTTCTGGACTGCTTTCTTTGCATGAGGATGCTCGGGTGGTGTTGGCGCTCGAAGGGTGAGCGCTGTCCAGAGCCTTGCCGCTCACCCAAAAAAACGCCGGCACGAAGCCGGCGCGAAGTTCCCATACAAGCAAGTCACTCCGCAGGCGCAGCCCCCCAGCCGCGCCCGCAGCCTTCTTCGACCTCAGCTGGACTTGCCGCTGCTGCCCTTCGACGAAGAGGAGCCGCTGCTGCCCGTGCTGCCGGAGGAAGAACCGGTGAGCGAGCCGCCGGACGACGAGGCGCCCGCGTGGCTGCTGGTGTCGGAGCCGCCGGTCGACGACGACGAGCCGCTCATGCCCGTGGTGCCGCCGGTGCCCGAACCGATGCTGGTGCCGCTGGTACCGCTGCTGCTGCCGTGCAGGCCGGTGCTGCTGCTGCCGGTACCGCTGACGCTGTTGCCCGTGGAGCCCGATTGCGAGCCCTGCGAGCCTTGCGAGCCTTGCTGGCCCTGGCGGCTCTTGCGCCACTCGCTGAACTCGTCGGAGAACTTCTTGTAGCGTTCCTGACGCCAGTTCTGGTAGTCGTTGTCGAGGCTGCGCAACTGCTCGCTGCGCCACTGGTGGTAGTCGGGATCGTGGTGCTGCTGCTGGCCGCCAAATTGGCCCGACTGCTGGTGCTCGTAGCCATAGGCCCCGCTGTGCTGGCCTTGGCCGCCGCCGAAGCCGTGCTGCTGGCCATAGCCCTGCGACGACGAGCCCATGCCGCCCTGCGCACCGCCGAAGCCCTGCGAGCCGTAGCCTTGCGAGCTGCTGCCCGCGCCGCCTTGCGCCAGGCCGTACTGGCCGCCGTAGCCGCCGCCGTATTGCCCGCCTTGCTGGCCGCCGCCGAACTGCCCGCCGCCGAAGCCCTGCGAGCCGTAGCCGCCCTGCATGCCGCCGCCGTGCGTGCCGCCACCGTAGCCGCCGTACTGGCCGCCTTGCTGCCCGCCGCCGGCGAACTGCCCGCCTTGCGACGAGCCGTACTGGCTGCCGTAGCCGCCGCCTTGCTGGCCGCCGAAGCCGCCGCTGCCCTGGTTCCAATCAGTGCCGCCGCCGCGGCCGTAGTTGCTGTATTGCTGGCCACCGCTTTGGAAGCGGTTGTCGTTGCTGTAGTAGCCGCCGGTGCCCTGATAGCCGCCCTGGTCCTGCTGGCCGCCGAAGCCGCCCTGGCCTTGATAGCCCTGCTGACCCTGCTGGCCCTGGCCCGACTGGTAGCCGCCGTGCGATCCGCCCTGGTAGCCGCCTTGGTAGCCGCCGCTGCGGCCGTAGTCGCTGCTTTCGTTGCGGCGCGACCAGTCCTGGTCGTGCTGGCCGCTCGCACCGTAGCTGCTGCCCTGGCTGCCGCTCTGCCAGCGGTCGCCGCCGCCCGAGCTGCCGTAGCGCTGCTGGTCGTCCTGGCCTTGGCCTTGATGCCGCTGGTTGTCGCCGTAGTTGCCGCGTTGGTTCATGTCTACTCCTTTCAGCGTGTTCTGTGCCCATGGCGGGCATCAGCGCATCCAGGACGGCAATCCCCATTCCCTCCCGGCGCTCACACGGGCTTGGCCACCATCAGGTAGAACACGATCACCAGCGCGAAGAAGGCGGGGAAGCCCAGCGCCGTCCAGATGCGCAGGTAGCGGTCGTACAGCGGGGGCAGCGGCGTGCCCTCGCGCACCGCCGCCTCGGCCATGCGCTGCATGCGCAGTTGCAGCCACACCACCGGCAGCCAGCACGCGCCGGCCAAGAAATACAGCACGATCGACCAGGCGATCCACTTCGTCTGCAGCAGCGGCATCTGCGCCAGGTGCGCCATGTACCAGCCGCTGAGCGGCTGGAAGATGATGGTCGTGGTGGTGAAGAGCCAGTCGGCCAGCACCACGTAGCGCACGACGGTGGCCACCGTGCGCGGGTCGCGCGTGCGGCTGGCGAAGAACATGTAGTACGCCGAGCCCAGGCCGGTGCCGAACAGCAGCGTCGACGAGAGCACGTGCAGCCACTTCGCGATCAGGTAGGTCATGCGGATGGTTCCGTCGGGTCGGGTTCGAGGGTGTAGAGCAGCAGCAGTACCCCGAGCATCGGCAAGTTCTTCAGCAACGGGCCGTAAGGGTGGAGCCAGAACTCGGGCAGCCGCCAGCTGATGATCACGGTATAGAGCACGATCAAGCCCGCCTGCCCCAGCCACAGCAGGCGCCGTGCGCGTGCGCGCAGCGGCGCGAGCGTCAGCACGCCCAGCAGCAGGTCCAGCCCGGCCGCGCCGTACAGCATCAGCGGCTGCAGCGCCGGCGGCACGCCGGTGCGCGCCAGCAGCTCGTAGCTCTGCGCCACCGGGTACAGGCCGAGCGACACCGCGGCGGTGACCAGCCACACCAGCGCCACCGAGCCGCGCAGCACCGGCTGCAGCCAGCCCATCGCCGAGCGCAGGCGCAGCAGCGCGCGCTGCGGCGGCGCGATGAAGCGCAGCACCTCGCGCGGCGCATGGCCCAGCAGTTGCCGGATGTCGTCGGCCAGCGCGCTGTTGCCGCGCTGGAGCATCTGCCAGCTCGCGCTGTCGATCAGGCCGCGTGGCCAGCGGTCGCCCACGCGCGCGGCCAGCCGCATCAGCGCGGCGGGCACCGGCAGCGCCGGCGCGCGCGGCCAGCCCAGCGCGGCGCGCAGTGCACGCAGGTAGCCCGAGAGCGTGATCGGCTCGGGCCCCACCAGCGCCACGCGCTTGCCGCGCCACCGGCCCGCCGGCGCCTCCACCAGCGCGCGCAGTGCTTGCACCGCATCGTCCACGTGCACCGGCTGCAGCGGTTGGTGCCCGCCCGCGGGCAGTGGCAGCAGCGGCAGGCTCGCGAGGCCGAGGAAGAGCTGGGCGCTCGGCCCATCCTCGCCGAACACCAGCGAGGGTTGCGCCACCACCGCATCGAGCCCGAGCGCGAGCAGGTGGTCGTCGGCCGCCTTCTTGCTGCGGTGGTAGGCGGTGGCGGCCTGCTCGTCGGCGCCCAGTGCGGAGAGCTGAACCACGCGGCGCACGCCGGCCTCGGCGCAGGCATCGAAGAGCGCGCAGGGCGCCTTCACGTGCAGCGTGTCGAAGCGCTGGGCATCCTGCTCGCGCAGGATGCCGACGGTGTTGACCACCGCGTCGATGCCTCGCAGGTGCGGCCGCCATTGCGCGGCGCTCGTGGCCTGCGCGAAATCGAGCGTGATCCAGGGGCCGGGGTGGTCGGGCGGCCGACGGCGGCCGACGCACGCCACCTCGTGGCCGGCTGCGAGCAGCGCCGCATGCAGGCGCCGGCCGATGAAGCCGGTGGCGCCGGTGAGCAGGATCTTCATGACCACGAGCGTAGCCTGATCGGCGCAGGGAACGTGAGTTGCAAGAGGGCCGGGCATGCAATCGCTCCGATCGTTCTTCAGTTCACCCCGCACGTGGCGCCGCGTGTGGACCCACGGTTCGGTGGCCAGCCTGCTGTCGGCCGCGCTGCTCGCATGGCGGGGCCGCGCCGAGACCGGCAGCGCGGCCGCGGCGATCAACGCGCCCAGCCACTGGCTGTGGGGCCGCAAGGCCTTGCGCAGCGATGGCACGAACCTGCGCCACACGCTGCTGGGCATGGCGATCCACCATGCGTCGTCGGTGTTCTGGGCGGTGTTCTACGAGGCGCTGCAGGCGCGGCGCCGGCGCGCCGCATCGGGCAGCGTGCTGGTCGATGCCGCGGCCGTGACGGCGGCGGCCGCCCTGGTCGATTTGCGGCTGGTTCCCGAGCGCCTGACGCCGGGCTTCGAGCGCCGGCTGTCGGCGCCCTCGCTCAGCTGTGTCTATCTCGGTTTTGCCGTCGGCCTCGCGCTGGGCGGGCTGCTGGTGCGGCAGGCGGCGGCTTCTTCACCAGCGCGAGCAGGCGCTGCGGATCGATCGGCTTGACGAGGTGGGCCTCGAAGCCGGCCTGCGCGCTGCGCGAGCGGTCGGAGGCCAGGCCGTAGCCGGTGAGGGCGATCAGCCGGCAGCCGGCGCCGCTGATGCGCTCGCGCAGCTTCATGCCGAGTTCGTAACCATCCATCGCGGGCAGGCCGATGTCGAGCAGCGCGAGCTGCGGTGTGAAGCGCTCGATCATCGCCAGCGCCCCCGCGGGATCGTGCGCGACGCGCACCTCGTGGCCGTCGGCATCCAGCAGGTGCGCCAGCATCTCGGCCGCATCGACGTTGTCGTCGACCACCAGCACGCGCAGCGGCTCGGTCTCGCGCGCGGGGCGGGGCGGGGGCGCGCGGGGCGGGCGCGCGTCGGCGGCCGGCACATCGACCACCGGCAGCCGCACGACGAACTCGCTGCCGCGCTGCGGGCCGTCGCTGTGCACGCTGACGCTGCCGCCATGCTGCTCCACCAGGTTCTTCACCAGCGCGAGGCCGAGGCCAAGCCCGCCCGAGACCTGCTCGGTATTGCGGTGCCCCTGGAAGAAGAGGTCGAAGAGGCGCGGCAGCATCTCCGGCGGAATGCCGTTGCCGTTGTCCTTGACGCGGATGACGATCTCGTCGCCATCGCGCTGCGCCGCCAGCTGCACGTCGCCGCCGGGCGGGGTGTAGCGCGCCGCGTTGGTGAGCAGGTTGGACACCACCTGCGCCAGCCGCACCGGATCGCCCACGCAGCGCAGGCCCTGGGGCTGCACGTCGATCGTCAGGCGATGGTGGTGCTGCTCGAACAGCGGGCTCGCCATCTCCACCGCCTTGGCCAGCACGTTGGCGATCTCGACGGGCTCCTTGCGCAGATCGATCTTGCCGCGCGCGATGCGCGACACATCCAGCAGGTCGTCGACCAGGCGCAGCAGGTGGTCGACCTGGCGGCCGATCACTTCCTGCTCGCGCAGCGTGCGGGCATCGCCGCGCATCTTCATCAGCTGCAGCGCGGTGACGATGGGCGACAGCGGGTTGCGCAGCTCATGGCCCAGCATCGCGAGGAATTCGTCCTTCGCGCGGTTGGCCGCTTCGAGCTCGCGCAGCAGATGCTCGCGCTCCTGGTTCGAGCGCTCGAGTGCCAGCTGTGCCCGCACCTGCTCGGTGATGTCGCGCGTGAAGCAGCGCGTGTAGACCAGCTCGCCGTTCTCGAGGTAGGCGTTGGTGTGGATGCGCACGTGCTTCAGCGAGCCGTCCTTGCAGCGCAGCGTGGCCGGCTGGTCGTACAGCGTCTCGCCTTTGCGCAGCCGGGTCAGCGTCTGCTCGATCGCGGCGCGGTCGGCATGGAAGTCGACGATGTTGCGGCCCACGTACTCATGCGCCGCGTAGCCGAGCAGATCGAGCTCGGCCTTGTTGGCCCACAGGATGGTGCCGTCGGGTCCGACGCGGTGCAGGCCCTCGGCGGCGTTTTCCAGAAAGTCGGCCAGCTCCTTCTCGCGCTGGCGCAGCATGCGCTCGGCCTGGCGGCGGCGCGCCAGATCGGCCTCGAGCGCTGCGTTCTTCTGCTCCAGCGAGGCGATCACCATCGCCGGATTCGACAGGTCGCTGGACGCGGCCGTCTCTTCGCTCGGCAGCAGGCGGTTGTGCGCGGAGCAGACGCAGCGGAAGGCGCCCGCCTGCTCGGCATCGGCGAACAGCCGCATCGGGTAGGCGCACAGCAGCGAGAAAGAGAGCAGCCGGCCGAGGTCGTTCCACAGCGCCTCGAGCCCCAGCGCGTCTTCGTACCGGCCCTGCTCGCACAGCAGCGCCACCATTTCGCCGAAGGCGCGCACCTCGCGCTTGCCGCCCTGCGAGGCCGCGGAGATCAACGGCCCGATCACCTGGGAGAACAGCAGCGCATCGGGCTTGCCGCCGCGGCTGATGCGCTCCAGTGTCTCGCTTGCATCGAGCTCGATCAGCTCGCCGGTGTACCAGCCGACCATGCCCTTACGGGCCCCCAGGCCTTGCAGGCGCCGCGTGATCGCGGCGCGGTGCTCGGGGGTGGCGATCAGCAGCGCCGCATCGCCGGCGCGCAGCGCTTCGTCGAGGAAATCGGCAACTTCTTCGGCCAGAAAGTCGTCAGCCTCGTAAAACTGGACGGCATGCAACCCGCGAGCGGGCAGCATCGGCTGCGCCTCGCCAGCTCTGTCGAGCACTGTGTTCTCCTGTCAGGGACGGGAATCGTCACGACGGAGTTGCAACTTCCATGCCTCAGACGTTGTCCTCGACCACCGGCGTGGTGCTGCCCGAGGCGAGCGTGATGCGCGTGCGCTTGAGCAGCGGGTCGGCCGGCAGGCTGCCATCCGCATCGAGCGGCTTGACCTTGCTGTAGACGACGACCAGCCGGTCGGCCGCGACGGTGGCCGAGGCGTAGCCCTGGGCATCGTTGTCGAGGTAGGCGAAGTCGGGGTTGTTGGCCTTCACGGTCGCATCGAAGGTTGCCGGCGTGGCCACCAGCGAAGCCAGCGGCGTGCCGCTCGCGCCTTTTTTCAGGTAGCTGTAGAGGCTGGCGCTGGAGATGCCCGCGCAGACGAAGTCGACCAGCACCGGCGTGCCGGCTGAGGGATCGGGCACGTCGCGCACCACGCCGCATTGAAACGCGTGCAGGTCGCCGGTGATCGCCACCACGTTGCGGATGTCCTGCGCCTTCAGGTAGCCCATCAGCTCGGCGCGATGCGTGGGAAAGCCATCCCATGCGTCGCAGTTGAGGACGTACAGCGCGTTGTAGGGTGCCGGTGCGGCGGCCCGGGCGTCGATCCACAGCCGGCTGAGCATCAACTCGTTGCCCCAGACCTTCCAGGTGGCGGTGGAGTTCTTCAGCGTGTCTTTCCACCACTGGGTCTGCGTGGCGCCGAGGATCGAGGGGGCGCGGCCGAGCTGGCTGGTCTTGAGCGCCTCGAACTGCTGCAGCACCGGCTGCTGCACGAAGTAGCGCGTGCCCAGCGAGTCGCTGCCGCTGATCGGGTCGTGGCCCTGCAGCTGCGCGATCGTCGGCTCGTCGACCGCGTGGTCGTCGCGGTACAGGCGCTCGTCCGTCATCACCAGGTGCATCAGGCTGCCGAAGCGGAAGTCGCGGTAGATGCGCAGGTTGTCGTAGGCGGCGTTGGCGCTGTCGAACGACACGTCGCCGAAATCCACCGGCATGTATTCGACCCAGGCCTGGTTCGCGGCGCGGCGGCGCGCCGTCTGCTGGGTGTTGGCGTTGGTGTAGGTCTGGTGGTCCTGCCAGCAGTCGTCGCTGAACTCGTGGTCGTCCCAGATCGCGATCATTGGGAACTTCTGGTGCAGCGCCTGCAGCCGCGCGTCGCCGCGGTAGGTGCGGTAGAGCGTGCGGTAGTCGGCCAGCGTGGTGGCGTAGCGGGTGCCGTCGGCCAGCGTGCCGCCGTCGGGCAAGCCGATGGTGGTATGTGCCGACTCGACGGCGCCGCTCTGGAACGAAGCGCCCACCGTCTCGTAGATGTAGTCACCCACGTGGACGACGAAGTCGAAGTCCTCCTGCGCCATCAGCGACATCGCGCCCCAGTGGTTCACGCTCCAGTCCTGGCAGGTGAACCAGCCGAACTTCAGCTGCGCCGGGCTGGCGGCCGCGGCCGGCGCGGTCTTGGCGGTGCCCACCACGCTGGCGTCGCCGCCGGCGACGAAGCGGTAGTACAGCCGGGTGGCCGCCGGCAGGCCGGTGACCTTGGCGCGCACGGTGAAGTCGTGCACCGCCGAGGCGATCAGGCTCACCTGCGCGAGCAGCGTGTCGAAGGTGGTGCTGGCCGAGACCTGCAGCGTCACCGGCACGTCCACCGCGCTGCCGTCGGTGCGCACGCAGCGGCTCCAGAACACGGCGCTCGCCTCCTTGGGGTCGCCGCTGGCCACCCCCTGCGGAAACGCGTATTGCCCGCTGGGCTCGGTGCTGCTGCCGCCTCCGCAGGCGCTGAGCGTGGCCGCCGCCACGGTGAAGAACGCGCTGCGGGCCAGGAACTGTCTGCGATCCATGCAATCCTCATGTGAAATGGCGCGCGAGCTTGCCGGCGCAACATGACAGCCGGGTGAATCCGAGCGGGCGCTCTACGGATGCCGGCGCGCTCGCGCACAACGCCAAGCCTCTTCGGCGAAGGGTAGGGCGACCAGCAGCAGCCCTGCAGTGCCCAAAGCCACCAGCTCGCCCCACGGCAGCGCCGGTGCCTTCCAGCGCAGCGTCCATTCGGGGGCCCGCACCTGCGGCCAGTGCAGCAGCACCAGCGTGGCCAGCGCCGCCCAGGGCAGCACCAGTTGGAGGCTGTGCACCCACTGCTCGGCGACCGGGATGTGGCGCTTCGAATCGGCGTAGACGAGGTCCCACCAGGTCGTCAGCTCATGCGCGACGCAGGCGGCGAGCAGCAGCAGCAGCGCCGCCGCGTTGATCTCGAGCACCAGCGCGGCCAACAGCCCCAGGCCCAGCTCGCACAGCATCAGCAGGTGCATCAGCGATTCCTTCAGCCCAGCGCTGTGCTCGATGCGCTGCACGCGGTGGCAGCACCAGTCGGCAAAGCCGGCGAGCAGCCACAGCGGCAGCAGCAGGTGCAGCCACGCCTCCTCGATGAGGGCGGCAAGGGGTTCCGGCGGCATGCTGCGGCCGAAGCAATCAGCGATCCCGGCATGCGGGTTGCTTTCAGTGCGCAGAACGCGCGGGGCACGGGTCTTGCATTGGCCCGCTCCAAGGGAGCTCGGCTATCGATGGAATTCGACTTCGGCGATCTCTACACCCAATGTGCGCGGCAGGTGATGCCGCAGGCGCATGCCAAGGGCCTGCTGTTCCTGTTCGACTACACGGGCCCGGCGGTGTCGATGCGCGCCCGCGAGCAGGACGTTCGGCGCTCGCTGCACCGGCTGTTCTGCGCCGCCATCGACGCGCTGCAAGAAGGGTTTGTGTTCTTTGCAGCACAGGTTTCCGCCGATGTGACAACGCTGCAATGCGGTATCCGTATCGCCGCCGCGTGCAGCGGCGCACTGGAACCGCCCCCGGTGCTCAGGGATGTGCTGACTCGCCTGCAATTGAACAGGGCCGACACCATGACCGATGAACTCCTGCTCAATCCCACGCTCACGCTCGAAGGCGTGTGCCCCGTCAGTGGCGGGCGGGTCCGCTTCGTGCGGGATCCGCGCGAGGGCTCGCTGTTCTCGCTCGAACTCGACATGCCGTGTTCCTCCGTCGACGACATCGACGCCCTCGATGCGGCCGGTGCCCGCGCCTGGTTGATCAGCGAGAACCCGGCCCGCTGCCGCTCGATGGAGCGGCGGCTGGAGCAGCTGGGCTGGGCCACCCACACGCTGCAGTCGATCGAGGAGGCGGCGCGCCGCCTCGAGCACCTGGCGCCCGGCAACGCACGGCCGGCGCTGGTGGTGGGTTACGAGAGCGGGCTGCTGACGCTCGAGCGCATGCGCTGGCTGTGGGCGCTGCTGCCGCCGCTGACCCACGTGGTGCTGGCGGTCGAACTCGGGTCGCCCGCGCTGAGCCACCGCGGCGGCGAGCTCGATATCGAGATCCGGCCCTATCCGTTCAGCCCTTCCGAGCTGCGCCAGTTCACGCGGCGCGTGAAGGCCGAGCATGCGCCCTCGGGCGAGACGATGCCGGCGCCGCTGAGCCTCGACCAGCGCAAGCGCGCGCTGGTGGTCGACGACAACGCGGTGAACCAGATGGTCGCCACCGGCATGCTGCAGGTGCTGGGCTTCGAGGTCGACACCGCCAACGACGGCGAGGAGGCGATCAGCTGCTGCATGCGGCAGCCGCCCGACCTGGTCCTGATGGATCTGCACATGCCCGGCATGGACGGCCTGGAATCGACCCGCCGGTTGCGGCTGATGCAGCAGCAGGGTTCGCTGCGTCGCTTTCCGATCGTCGCCGCCACGGCCGACGTCACGGCCACGCAGGAGTGCCACGATGCCGGGATGGATGGGCTGCTGCCCAAGCCGCTCAGCCTGGAGGCGCTGGACGTGGAAGTGCGGCGCGTGCTGCCGCAGGCGGCCTGAGGGCGCTCAGGCCCGCCGGCGCTCGCGCGGCGACGGCGCGCCGTGCTGGTACAGGCGCCCTCCGGGATCGGCGTCGTCCACCAGCGCGAGCAGATCGGGCAGGGCGGCGGGCTTGATCAGGTGTTCGTCGAAGCCGGCCTCGACCACTGCCTCATGGTGCATCTGCGAGCTCATCGCGGTATGGGCCACCAGCCTCATGCGGTCGCCGTCGGGGCGCCGGCGCAGCGTGCGGGCCACGTCGTAGCCGCTCATGTGGGGCATGAAGAGATCGAGGATCACGAGATCGGGCCACTCTCGCTCGACCATCGCCAGCGCCTGCTCGCCGCTGTAGGCCACCCGGCAGTCGCAATCCAGCGTCTGCAGCAGCATGGCCAGGGTGTCTGCCGCATCGCAGTTGTCGTCGACCACCAAAACTTTCTTCCGCCCTTTCATCGCCACCCCGCTGATCTGACCGCAAGCACTCACCCCTTCGGTGGAGCAACGGGTGTGCCTGGTCAGAGCCAGCCCACGCGCTTGAAGCGGCGGTACAGCAGCACGCAGGTGAGGGTGATCATGCCCAGCGCCATCGGGTAGCCGTACTTCCACTTCAGCTCGGGCATGTGCTCGAAGTTCATGCCCCAGATGCCGGCGAAGGCAGTCGCCACCGCGAAGATGCCGGCCCAGGCCGCCAGCTGCTTGGTGGTCTCGGATTCCTCGATCGTTACCATCGACAGGTTGACCTGGATCGCGGTGCCGATCGTGTCGCGCAGCGTGTCGAGCGTGGCGTTGATGCGCATCAGGTGGTCGTACACGTCGCGAAAGTACTCGCGGCTGCCTTCGCAGACCAGCGGCACCCGGCCGCTCCACAGCTTGCTCACCGATTCCATCAGCGGCGTGACCGCATGCTTGACCAGCATGATGCGACGCTTCAGCTCGTAGAGGTGCTCGATGTTGGTCCGCGCCGAGCCGCGCACGAAGATCTGGTCCTCGATGCTCTCGAGCTCGGTCTCCATCGCGTCGATGATGGGGAAGTAGCGGTCGACCACCGCGTCCATGATCGCGTAGAACACGAAGCCGGCGCCGTGGCGCAGCAGGTGCGGCTCGCGCTCGGCGCGCGCCCGCACCCCGAGCAGGCTCTGGTGGCTGCGGTTGCGCACCGACAGCACGAAGTTGCGGCCGACGAACACGCTGACCTCGCCGGCGCGCAGCTCGTCGGTGGCGCTCAGCTCCACGGTGTGCATCACCGCGAACAGCGTGTCGCCGTATTCCTCGACCTTGGGGCGCTGGTGGCCGTGGCGCGCATCCTCGATCGCCAGGTCGTGCAGGCCGAACTCGTGCTGCATGGTCGCCAGCTCGTCGTCGGTGGCGTCGCGCAGCGCGACCCACACGAAGCAGTCGGGCCGGCCGACGTAGTTGCTGATGTCCTCCACGGAAAGGTCGGCGAGCTTCTTGCCGTCCTGGTAGGCGACGCAGTTGATCAGCATGGCGTTGTCTCGCGCTCACTTGTCATGTTGCGTTTGTACCAGCGTCGCACCGGTGTCGCCGCCCGCTCCCTACACTCGGGCGCATGAAAAATCCTGCCCTGCTGCAGTGGGTGGCTGCAGCCCTCTTCGCCATCGCGCTGATCCACACCTTCGCAGCCAAGGCGCTGGAGCGCCTGTCGCACCGGCATCCACGCCATGCCGGGTTGCTGCACCTGCTCGGCGAAGTGGAAGTGGTGTTCGGCTTCTGGGCCGGTGTGCTGGTGCTGGCGATGGCGCTGCTGGCCGGCGGCCAGGCCGCGATCGACTATGCCGAGTCGCGCCAGTACGTGGAGCCGCTGTTCGTCTTCGTGGTGATGGTGATCGCCGCGTCGCGGCCGGTGCTGGCCGCGGCTTCATCGCTGATGGGCGGGCTCGCGCGGCTGCTGCCGGTGCCCGCACCGCTGGCCAACGTGTGGCTGGGGCTGGCGGCGGTGCCGCTGCTCGGCTCGCTGATCACCGAGCCCGCCGCGATGACGCTGGCCGCGCTGATGCTGCGCGACCGCGTGTTCCGCCCCGACCAGCCGGAGCGGCTGAAGTACGCGGTGCTGGGCGTGCTGTTCGTCAACATCTCGATCGGGGGCACGCTCACCTCGTATGCGGCGCCGCCGGTGCTGATGGTGGCGGGGGCCTGGCAATGGGGCAGCGCCCACATGTTCGCCCACTTCGGCTGGAAGGCGGCGGTCGCGGTGCTGCTCAACGCCACCGTGCTGTGCGCGGTGCTGCGGCGCCGGCTGCTCGAAGGGCAGGCGCCCGCGCCCGAAGGCGGGCAGGGCGCCCGCGTGCCGGGCTTCGTGCAGATCGTGCACCTGCTGTTCCTCGCCGGCGTGGTGGTGTTCGCGCACCATCCGGTGATCTTCCTCGGGCTGTTCCTGTTCTTCCTCGGCTACGTGCAGGCCTACGAGCGCTACCAGTCGCCGCTGATCCTGAAGGAGGGGCTGCTGGTCGGCTTCTTCCTCGCCGGGCTGGTGCTGCTGGGCGGCATGCAGCAGTGGTGGTTGCAGCCCATCGTCTCGTCGCTGTCGCCGAAGGCGCTGTTCTTCGGCGCGCTCGGCCTCACCGCGGTGACCGACAACGCGGCGCTCACCTACCTGGGCTCGCTGATCGAGGGCATCTCGGAGGTTTCCAAATACATGCTGGTGGCGGGCGCGGTGGCCGGTGGCGGGCTGACGGTGATCGCGAACGCGCCCAACCCGGCCGGTGTGGCCTTGCTGCGTGGCGGCTTCGAGCAGGGCGCCATCGGCGCAGGCGGGCTGCTGCTGGGCGCGGCGCTGCCGACGCTGGTGGCGGCCGCGGCCTTCCTGTGGCTTTGAAATATATATTTCAAGGGCTGATGTATATACTGCAGGCATGGATTGGTCCATGCTGCTCGTCACCCTGCCCACGCAACCCAGCGCGGTGCGCCTGCGCATCTGGCGCGCACTGAAGAGCCTGGGCTGCGCCGCGCTGCGCGACGGCGCCTACCTGCTGCCGCGCGCCGAAGCCGCCGCGCTGGAAGAGATCGCCGCGGAGGTGCTGGCACATGGCGGCACCGCCTCGGTGGTCGACCTCGCACCGCGCGCCGAAGCGCAGCAGGCCGAGTGGCGGGCGCTGTTCGACCGCGGCGCGGCTTATGCCGAGTGGCGCCAGGGCCTGCAGGCAGTGCGCGCCGAGCTGCCGCGGCTGGGCGAAACCGAGGCGCGGCGCCGGCTGCGCAGCGTGGCCGATGGCCTGGCCGCGGTGCAGCGAATCGATTACTTCCCCGGCGCGGCGGCCGAGCAGGCCGAGGCCGACCTGGCCCTGCTGCGGCGCGAGCTGGAGGCGCAGTTCTCGGCCGGCGAGCCGCAGGCCGCCGGCGGCGAGATCCAGCGGCTCGACCGCGCCAAATACATCGGCCGCCGCTGGACCACGCGGGCGCGCCCTTGGGTCGACCGGCTGGCCTGCGCCTGGTTCGTGCGCCGCTTCATCGATGCCGATGCCCGCTTCGAATGGTTCGCCGAAGGCGCCAGGCCGCCGCGCGGCGCGCTCGGTTTCGACTACGACGGCGCCGCCTTCACGCACATCGGCTCGCGCGTGAGCTTCGAGGTGCTGGCCGCGAGCTTCGGCCACGAGGCCGACGAGCGGCTGCGCCGTGTGGCCGCCGCCGTGCACTACCTCGACGTCGGCGGCATCCCGGTGCCCGAGGCGGCGGGGCTGGAGACCATCCTGGCCGGCCTGCGCGACCTGCATGCCGAAGACGATGCCCTGCTCGACGCCGCCTGCCCGGTGTTCGATGCGCTCTACGTGGCGCCTGCCACCCGCACCTGATGAGTACACCCACCCTCGCACTCGAGCGGCCCGCGCCGCTGACGCTCGCGCAAGCCTTCTGGTTCTGGCTCAAGCTGGGCTTCATCAGCTTCGGCGGCCCGGCCGGGCAGATCGCGATCATGCACACCGAGCTGGTCGAGCGCCGCCGCTGGATCAGCGAGAAGCGCTTCCTCCATGCGCTGAACTACTGCATGGTGCTGCCCGGCCCCGAGGCGCAGCAGCTCGCCACCTACATCGGCTGGCTGATGCACCGCACTTGGGGCGGCATCGTCGCCGGCGGGCTGTTCGTGCTGCCGTCGCTGTTCATCCTGGTGGCGCTGTCGTGGATCTACGTCGCGTTCGGCCAGGTGCCGGTGGTGTCGGGCCTGTTCTACGGCATCAAGCCGGCGGTGACGGCGCTGGTGGTGCATGCCGCTCACCGTATCGGCACGCGGGCGCTGAAGAACCGCTGGCTGTGGGGCATCGCCGCGGCGGCCTTCGTCGCGATCTTCGCGCTCGGCGTGCCGTTTCCGGCCATCGTGCTGGTCGCCGGGCTGATCGGCCACTTCGGCGGGCGATACGCGCCGCAGGTGTTCGTGGTCGGTGGCGGCCATGGCGCGGCGAAGCAGGGCTATGGCCCCGCGCTGATCGACGACGACACGCCGACGCCGCCGCATGCGCTGTTCTCGCGCGCCGGGCTCGCCCGCGTGCTCCTGGTCGGGTTGGGGCTCTGGGGGGCGGTGATGGCGCTGCTGGTCGCCCGCTCGGGCCTCGAGGGCGCGCTCACGCAGATGGGCTGGTTCTTCACGAAGGCCGCGATGCTCACGTTCGGCGGCGCCTATGCGGTGCTGCCCTATGTGTACCAGGGCGCGGTCGAGCATCACCACTGGCTCAGCGGCGCGCAGATGATCGATGGCCTCGCGCTCGGCGAAACCACGCCTGGGCCGCTGATCATGGTGGTGGCCTTCGTCGGCTTCGTCGGCGGCTGGTTCAAGCAGGTGCTGGGGCCCGACGCGCTGTTCCTCGGCGGCGCGCTGGCTGCCACCGTGGTCACCTTTTTCACCTTCCTGCCGAGCTTCGTGTTCATCCTCGCGGGCGGCCCGCTGGTGGAGTCGACGCACGGCAACCTGAAGTTCACCGCGCCGCTCACGGCCATCACCGCCGCGGTGGTCGGCGTGATCCTGAACCTCGCGCTGTTCTTCGCTTACCACGTGCTGTGGCCGCAGGGCTTCCATGGCCGCTTCGATGCGGTCTCGGCGCTGATCGCGGTGGCCGCGGGCGTCGCGCTGTTCCGCTTCAAGGTCGGCGTGATGCCCCTGCTGGCCGCCTGCGCCGGCGTCGGGCTGCTGGTGACGCTGCTGCCGCTGCGCTGACAACCCCCCATCGACACCAGGAGACCGCATGAGCGCCGTTGCCCGCCCGTTGCCTTTCGATCCCGCCTCGCTCGCCGGCCTGTCGGAGAAGCTGCTGCGCAGCCACCACCAGAACAACTACGGCGGCGCGGTGAAGCGGCTCAATGCCATCCGCGCCGAGCTGCAGGCGCTGCCGAAGGCGGGCTTCCAGCTCAACGGCCTGAAGCGCGAGGAGCTGATCGCCGCCAATTCGATGCTGCTGCATGAGCTGTATTTCGACAGCCTGGGCGGCGGCGGCGCCCCGATGGCGCCGGCGATGAACCTCGCGCTGGCCGCGAGCTTCGGCAGCGCCGAGCGCTGGCAGGTCGAGTTCGCGGCGATGGGCAAGGCGCTGGGCGGCGGCTCCGGCTGGGTGCTGCTGAGCTTTTCGCCGCGCGAGGGCCGGCTGGTCAACCAGTGGGCGGCCGACCACGCGCAGGCGATGGCCGGCGCGGTGCCGCTGCTGGCGCTCGACATGTACGAGCACTCGTACCACATGGATTTCGGCGCCGATGCGGCGGCCTATGTCGATGCCTTCATGGCCTCGATCGACTGGGCCAAGGTCTATGCGCGCTACCAGCAGGCGGTGCACGCGGCCAGCGAGGATCTTGCCGCCGACGCGCAGCAGCTCGACGGCGCGCGGCTGATCGACGTGCGCCGCGCCGGCGTGTTCGCGCAGGCCGAGACGATGCTGCCGGGCGCCGTCTGGCGCGATCCCGCGCTGGTGGATGCGTGGGCCGGCGAGGCCACCGGCGACGTGGTGCTGTATTGCGTCTACGGCCACGAGGTCTGCCGCGCGACGGCGCTGCGGCTGCGCGCGCAGGGTCTGCAGGCCCGCTTCCTGCCCGGTGGCATCGATGCCTGGCAATCGGCGGGGCGCCCGCTGGTCGACAAGCCCGATCTCACCTGAGCTCGCTCACTGGCTCCGGCAGCTGGATCTGCCCGGTGGTGTAGTCGTAGTCGTAGACCTCGCCGTAGCGAC
>Ga0207706_10001161_pt1 | contig 26693 bp, 25 predicted proteins | sample KBSC53metaG_FD_184318 | JGI IMG/M metagenome (GOLD analysis project Ga0207706, IMG submission 184318) | Corn rhizosphere microbial communities from Kellogg Biological Station, Michigan, USA - KBS C5-3 metaG (SPAdes) (version 2) | ecosystem: Host-associated > Plants > Roots > Rhizosphere > Soil ... | reverse complement strand
TCCGCTGGCGCTGTCTGAGCGGCGAGAGCGAAGCGAACAAAGCGAGTTCGCCAGCGCGCCCTCGTCCCGAGCAGCGCAAGGGAGTCGGCCGCAAAGCGGCCGACCACCGGACGTTTAGCCCCGCTGCCCGGCTGCCAGGGCCTTGCACGCTCCGACCGTCGAACCTCACCGCCTATCCCCCAACGGCGCCCCACCCACCGTCAGCCCCTGCTCCGACAAGCGCTGAGCCGCCCGCTTCTTCAAACCCGGAACGCGCGCCATCAAATCGTCCCAATCCACGAACGGCGATTTCTTCCGCTCGTCGACGATGCGCTGCGAGAGGTCGGGCCCGATCCCTTTCAGCTGCTCCAACTCGGCCTGCGTGCCGGTGTTCACATCGACCGCGGCGAAGGCCGAGGTCATCAGCAGCGTCAACAGCGCGGCGAGCAGTTTGTTCATGGGTTCGGGTTCTAATCGCGCCTTGATGGAACGTCAAACCCCTGAATCCGCGGCGCCGCGCCTGTCGGTCGTGTTGATCGTCAAGAACGAGGCGCGCCATATCCGCGAGTGCCTGGCCTCGGTGGCTTTCGCCGACGAATGGATCGTCGTCGACTCGCAGAGCCACGACGGCACCGCCGAGCTGGCGGCGGCCTTCGGCGCCCGCGTGATCCAGACGACCGATTGGCCCGGCTTCGGCCCCCAGAAGAACCGCGCGCTCGCCGCCGCCACCGGCGACTGGGTGCTGAGCATCGATGCCGACGAGCGCGTGACGCCCGAGCTCGCGCAGCAGATCCGCGCGGCCATCGCGAAGCCCACGGCCGAGGGCTACACCGTCTCGCGCCTGTCGTCGATGTGCGGCGAATGGATACGCCACGGCGACTGGTTCCCCGACAACATCCTGCGCCTCTTCAAGCGCAGCGCCGGCCGCTTCAGCGACGATCTCGTGCACGAGCGCGTGATCTGCGAAGGCCGCATCGGCAGGCTCGATGCGCACCTGCTGCACGAGAGCATCCCCAGTTTCGAGAGCCTGCTGCAGAAGATGGACCGCTACTCCACCGACCGCGCCGTGCAGCAGCACCGCGGCGGCAAGCGCGGCGGCCTGGGCAGCGCCGTCGGCCATGGCGTGTGGGCCTTCATCCGCAGCTATGTGATCCGGCGCGGCTTCCTCGATGGCCGCATGGGCTTCATCGTCGCCTTCAGCATCGCCGAAGGCACCTACTACCGCTACCTGAAGATGTGGCTGCTGGCGCGCTCGAGCACCGCATCCAGCGCCGGCCAGCCGCCATCGGCGCCCTGAACGATCTCCACGGTCGGGCCCCAGGGCCGCCAGCGCGGCGTGCTGCCCGGCCCGAACACGCTGACCAGCGGCGCGCCGACGGCCGCCGTCATGTGGCCCGGGCCGGTGTCGTTGGCGATCACCACCGCCGCGCGTTTCAACAGACCGGCGAACTGGCCGATCTTCACCGGGCCCAGGTCGAGCAGGTCGGGGTACTCGCGCTGCGCCCACCCCGTTTCGCCGGGGCCGGGGCAGATCGCCACTGCGACACCCTGTGCGCGCAACGCATCGGCCAGCGCGCGGAACTGCGGCCAGACCTTGCTCTGGCCGCTGGAGCGGCCGGTCGCAAAGGGGCAGAGCATCACGAAGCGGCCGGTGATGCCGCGTTCGCGCAGGCGCTGGTCAGCGGCGGCCTGGTCAGCCGGCGCCACCTTCAGGCCGATCTCGCGCGGCGCGGGCCGGCTCACGCCGAGCAGCGTGCAGCCTAGCTTCCAGTGCTCCTCGAGGTTGTGGCCTTCGTCGGGATGGGGGCGCGGCAGGCTGCGCGCCAGCAGCCAGCGCCGGTGGTCGGTGTCGTAGCCCAGCGCGCGCAGGCCGCCGAGCCGCGCATCGAGCGCGGCTGAGAACGCGGTGGCGAGCAGCAGCGCGTCGATCGGCTTGCCGCCGACCTGCAGGCGATCGGGGGCGAGGCGCCGGCCTAGCTCCCGCATCTGCCGCACGCGCTCGCGCAGCGGGTCGGGGCGGGTGTGCACCGTCCAGCCGTGGCCGGCGAGCAGCGAGGCAGCCCACGGCCGGCCCACGGCCTCGAAGGCCACGCCGCGCGATTCGAGCAGCTGCAGCACCGGCAGGCCGACGATCACGTCGCCAATCCAGTTGTGCAGGCGGACGATGAGCCGGGGAGCGGTTGACAAGGGGCAAGGAGGGTGGGGGCTGCGGACGGGGCGGATTATCCCTGGCGTTATCCTCGCGGTTTTCGTCCCGCCATTGCCCGATGATTCCCAACGCCAAAGCCGTACTGGAGCTGCACGACCGCTGCCTCGCCCGCTCCGATTGGCCCCAGGCCGCCCCTGCCGGCGCCGACGAGCAGGACGTGTGGCACTGGATCACGACCAACCATCTCTTCAACAGCCGCCTCTGGGCCGAAGAAGACCTGGCCCGCCGCACCACGGTGAGCGATGCCGACATCGCCGCCAACAAGCGCGCGATCGACAAGTTCAACCAGGCGCGCAACGACGCGACCGAGCGCGTCGACGAGCTGCTGCTGATCGCGCTGGGCCTCGTGGATGCGCAGTCGGCCCGCAGCGATGCGCCGGTGTCCACCGTGCCGGCCGGCGCGCGCCTCAACAGCGAGACGGCCGGAAGCATGATCGACCGCCTGTCGATCATGGCGCTGAAGATCCACGCGATGCGGCAGCAGACGCTGCGCACCGATGCCGACGCGGCGCACATCGCATCGAGCCAGGTCAAGCTGCAGCGCCTGCAGCAGCAGCGCAACGACCTCGCCGGCTGCCTCGATGCGCTGCTCGCCGATGCCCAGGCGGGCCGCGCCTACTTCAAGGTCTACCGGCAGTTCAAGATGTACAACGACCCGCGGTTCAATCCGGTGCTGGTCGCGGAGCAGCGGGCGGCCTCCAAGGCCTGACGGCATGCGCATCCTCGTCGTGAAGACCACGTCGATGGGCGACGTGGTCCATGCGCTGCCGGCCCTGTCGGACATGCATCGCCACGTGCCCGGCCTGTTGGTCGACTGGCTGGTCGAGGCGCCGTTCGCCGCGATCCCGGCGATGCACCCGGGCGTGCAGCGCGTGCTGCCGATCCGCTGGCGCAAGTGGCGCAAGCAGCTGTTCTCGCGCGACACCTGGCAGGCCATCGGCGGCCTGCGGCGCGAGCTGCGCGCCGAGCCCTACGACCTGATCCTCGACCTGCAGGGCCTGCTGAAGAGCGCGCTGTGGGCCATGCAGGCGCGAGGCCCGATCGCCGGCTACGACTGGCGCAGCGCCTGGGAGCCGCTGGCGACGGTGCTTTACCAGCGCACGGCGGCGGTCTCGCCCGACCTGCAGGCGGTGGAGCGTTGCCGGCGATCGGCGGCCCATCACCTGGGCTATGCGCTGCCGACCTCGGCGCCCGATTTCGGCATCGTGCCGCCCGAGGCCGGCTGGCTGCCCGCGGGCCGCTTCGCGGTGCTGATCCCCTGCGCGAGCCGCATCGAGAAGCTATGGCCCGAAGACCGCTGGATCGCCATCGGCCAGCGCCTGCAGCGCCAGGGCTGGCAGCCGGTGGTGATGTGGGGTACCGACGCCGAGCGCCAGCTCGCCGACCGCATCGCCGCGGGCTGTGGCGGCCTCGTGCCGCCCTTCCTCAGCGTGAAGGACAGCGCCGCCGTGCTGGGCCGCGCCGAATGCATCGTCGGGCTCGACACCGGCTTCTCGCACCTGGGCGCGGCGCTGGGCCGGCCGACCATCGGCATCTACTGCGACCATGAGCCGGGCCACGCCGGCATCACCGGCAACGGGCCGGTGGCCAGCATCGGCGGCGTGGGGCAGGTGCCGCCGCTCGAAGGCGTGATGCAGTTGCTCGAGGCGCAGCTGGCCGCAGCGCCTGAACATTCCCGCACAGCCGGCTGAAAAAACTTTCGATGTTCCGCCGGGGCTCCCCGGGCTACCGTGAAGGCCCGGGCGCCGAGGGGCGCCCATTCATTCAGCATGGAGCCCACGCATGGCGGTTTTCGAACTGGTCAGCAATCATCTTTGTCCCTACACGCAGCGCGCCACGATCCAGTTGATCGAGAAAGGGCTGCCCTTCGAACGGCACTACATCGACCTGGCGAACAAGCCCGAGTGGTTCCTGCAGCTGTCGCCGCTGGGCAAGGTGCCGGTGCTGCGGGTGGGCGATGCGGTCGTCTTCGAGACGGCGGTGATCTGCGAATTCATCGAGGAGGCCGAGCCCGCGATGCCGATGCATCCGGCGGCGGCACTGGCGCGCGCCCATCACCGCAGCTGGGCCGAGTTCGCGTCGGCGGTGATCGCCGATGTCTTCGCGTTCTACATGGCGCCCGACGAGCAGGCCTTCCGGCTGCGCTGCGGCCAGCTCGCGGCCCGCTTCGGCTGGCTGGAGCGCCACCTCGGCGAGGGGCCGTATTTCTCGGGTGACAGGTTCTGCCTGGTCGATGCCGCGTTCGCGCCGGTGTTCCGGCTGTTCGACACCTTCGACGCACTCGGCGACTTCGGTATCTTCACCGGGCTGCAGCGGGTGCCCGCCTACCGCGCGGCGCTGGCGGAGCGCCCCAGCGTCCGGCAGGCGGTGGTGCCCGACTATGCGCCGATCTTCCGGCAGTACCTCGCGGAGCGCGGCTCGTACCTCGCGGGCCTGGTCCAGCGCGACCTCGATCGCTAGGGCGCGCCGGCGAGCAGCGGCGCCGCCTGGCGCAGCCCGGCGGCCAGCGCATCGAAGGTGCGGCGGATCCTGGGCAGGCGTGCTGTCTCGGGGTGCGCCAGCAGCCACAGCGGCTGTGCGAGCGCTTCGATCGGCGCGCCGATGCGCGCGAGCTCGGGGATCGAGCCGCCCACAAAGCAGGGCAGCAGCGCGCGGCCGATGCCCGAGCGTGCGGCCTGGGCCGCCCCCAGCAGCGTGTTGGCGCGGAACCGGATGTCGCCCTCGGCGACATGGCTGGCGATCCAGACTCCCGGCCCGGCGCAGGCCAGCGCTCCGTCGAAGCCGATCCAGGGCAGGCCATCGCGCACGGCATAGACGGCCATCGCGACGGTGCCGACGCGGCGGCCCGTCAGCGTCTCGGTGGGGCTCTGTGTGACGCGCAGGGCGATGTCGGCGTCGCGCTGCGCGAGCGACAGCACCTGGTTGGAGACGAGCAGGTCGATGGTGGGCGGGGGCTGCAGCCGGCAGAGCCCGGCGAGGAGGCCGGGCAGCAGGTATTCGGCCACCGCGTCGGGCGCGGTCAGGCGGACCGGGCCTTCGGCGCCGGCATCGCGCCCGGCGATGCGGTGCTCGAGTGCCGCGATGTCGTCGCGCAGGCGCGTGGCGAGTTGCCGCGCCTCTTCGCCGGCGGGGGTGATCTGCAGGCCCGCCGGCGTGCGCTCGAACAGGCGGGTGCCGAGCCGCCGCTCCATCAGCTGCAGGCGTCGAGACAAGGTGGGGTGGCTGATGCGCAGGTGGGCCGCGGCGGCCGACAGCGTGCCGTGCTCGGCGATGGCCAGCGCGATGCGCAGGTCGTCCCACTCGAGGGCCGGGCGGGCGGGAGCCTTCGGGGCCATGGCTACAGCAGCTCCTCGGGTGCCAGCGGCGCCAGCAACTGCAGCATGAAGCGCTGCCAGAAGGTCGTGTCCGGCTCTTCGTAGAGCACGACCTCGCCGTCGTCGTCGCTGGTCAGCCATTCGAGCTGGTATTCATTGGCCTTCGACAGGCGCACGCGGTACGAGGCCTGCAGCTTGTCGAGGTCCATCAGGCGCAGCACCTCGCGCGCGAGCTGCGGGCTCTGCACGATCACCGCCATCTCGGTGTTGTGCTTCTCCGAGCGCGGGTCGAAGTTCATCGAACCGATGAACACCGTCTTGCGGTCGATCACCGCGGTCTTGGCGTGCAGCCGGCCGTGCGTGGTGCCGAACATGCCGAGCCGCAGGTTGCGCTTCACACGCGTGGGGCTGAGCTCGTAGACATCCACGCCGAGCTTGAGCATCTGCGCGCGGTAGCGGCGGTAGCCGGTGTGCACCAGCGGCTCGTCGGTGGCGGCCAGCGAGTTGGTCAGCACGCGGAAGCTGACGCCGCGGCCGCGCGTCTCGCGCATCATCGCCATGCCGGCCTCGCCCGGGATCAGGTAGGGCGAGGTCATCACGATCTCCTTCTGGGCGCGGCGCATCTGCTCCAGCACGTTGTAGCGGACGCTGTCCACGTCCTGCAGCGGCACCAGCGCATAGCTGGCGGCCATGCCGTGGATCTTGTCGGGCGAATCGGCGTAGGCGTTGGCCGGCGCCCAGATCAGGCCGAGGCGGCCGTCTTCCAGCTCGCCGGAGATCGGGCCGTAGCCGAGCACGTCGTTCTCCGGCGGGGCCTCGGGCGGCGGCGTGGTGTCGAGCGCGGTCAGCCGGTCGAACTGGCGCTGCAGCTCCTCTGGCGAGGCGGTGGGCGGCACGATCGAATGCAGCGGGAACACGACCTCGCTGTTCCAGTAGCCGTCGAACAACTCCGCCAGGTGCGGCACCAGCGCGCCGGTGATGAAGGCGTCGAGGTCGACGAAGTTGGCGTTGGCATCGCGCATGAAGTATTCGTTGGCGATGTTGCGCCCGCCGGCCACCGCCATCGCGCCGTCGGCGATGAACAGCTTGTTGTGCATGCGGTGGTTCACGCGGCGAAAGTCGGCGAGCGACGCGGCGAAGCGCGACACGAGGCCGCCGCGCCCGGCCGGAAACGGGTTGAACAGCCGCACCTCCACGTTGGGCGTGGCCGCCAGCCCGAGCAGCAGCGGGTCGTTGCCGGCGTTGTAGAGGTCGTCGACCAGCAGCCGCACGCGCACGCCGCGCTGCCCGGCATCGCGCAGCGTGCGCAGTAGGTAGCGGCCGGTCTCGTCGTTCTCGACGTGGTAGTACTGCAGGTCCAGCGAACGCTCGGCGCGCCGGGCCAGCACGATGCGGGTGTCGAGCGCGAAGGAGCCGATCGGCATCAGCCGAAAACCGGTGAGCTCGGGCGAGGGGGAGGAGTCGGCGGCGATCTTGCCGAGCGTGGTGGCGGTGCTGGCGGGGATGGCCTGGCTGGGCGTGCGCTGCACGCCTTGCGGCAGGCTGGCGCAGCCGCTGGCGAGCAGCAGCGCGAGGCAGGCGAGGAGCAGGGCGGCGAGGCGGGCGGGCGAAAGCGGCATCAGGGTCGGGGTTCGAAAGGCATCCAGGCGGGCGCAGGCGGCGTAACAATACGCGGTGGCTTGGCCGTGACAGAGGATACGCAATGAATCGACGCTTGATCCTGAACGCCCTCGCGGGCGGTGCTGCGCTGGCGGCTTGCCCCGCTTTCGCTTCGCTCGATGTCGACGACAAGGCCCCCGATTTCGCGACGCAGGGCTCGATCGGCGGCAAGGTGTTCCGTTTTTCGCTGTCGGAGACGCTGAAGAACGGACCGGTGGTGCTGTATTTCTACCCGGCGGCGTTCTCGCAGGCCTGCACGGTGGAGGCGCACCAGTTCGCCGAGGCGGTCGACCAGTTCAAGGCGCTCGGCGCCACGGTGGTGGGGGTGTCGCACGACGACATCGACACGCTGAACCGTTTTTCGGTCACCGAATGCCGCGGCAAGTTCGCGGTGCTGGCCGATGCCGACCAGAGCATCATGAAGTCGTACGACGCGGTGCTGACGCTGAAGCCGGAGTACGCGAACCGCGTGTCTTACGTGATCGCACCGAACAGCAGGATCGTCTACCAGTACAGCAGCTTGAATCCCTTCAAGCATGTGGCGAACACGCTCAACGCACTGAAGGGCTGGACGGTCGCTCAGAAACGCTGATCAGTCGAGCGACAACAGCCGCCGCCGCTTCTGTGTCTGATCGATATACCGCTGCAGCGTCCGCTGTGCTTCCCCCCCCAGCTGCAGCAGCTCGCACCCCAGCCGCACGCCGTGCGACTGCGGGTTCAGCGAGGTCACATGGCACAGCTGCAACCCGGCTTCGAAGCGCGTGTTCGGATCGAGCTCGATGCGTACCTTGTGCACGCGCACGCCGGGTGAGAGCGCCGGTACGTCGTCGGGCAGGAAGAGGGCGCAGCCGCCGGTGCTCACGTCGAGCACGCGCAAGCTGAGCGTCATGTCGGGGATCGCCGGGTGGCGGAAGTGCGCGGTCGGCGAGGTGCGCGGCAGCGTGCGCACGCGGAAGCTGTTGCGCCGCTGGAAGCGGAACACCTCGTTCGGCAGGTCGGCCTGCAGCGCGCTGGTGCGGGCGCTGCTGATCTGCACCAGCCCGGTCACGTCGAACTGCAGCTTCACGCTGTCGAGGTAGGCGACCGCTGTGGCCTCGCCGGCTTCGACCAGCGCATGCAATTGCGGCGCGCCGGCATCGGCACTGAAGCTCAGGCGGCGCTGGTGCGCATCCACCGTCCACAGCGTGGTGGTGTAGTGGGTGCCATCGGGGCCGCTCAGGTGGACCGCCACGTTGTCGTCGACCAGCGACTTCAGCAGGCGGACCACCTCGGCCGGTGCGTCGACGCGGAATTCATCCATGCCATCACCTGCAGGAGCGGGCTGGGTGTCGAAGAACATGGGGCTCCCGGGCGGCTTTTCAGTGCAGGGTCTTGGGCTTGCCGGCCATCATGTTGTCGAGGTCTTCGAGCCACGGCTCGGCCAGGTGGCGGATCTCGGCATCGTTGACGAGGATGCGCTGCATGATGCGCGACTTCAGCTGCGCCTCTTCGGGCTTGAGCTCCTTGTCGCGGGCCGCATGCTTGAGCTGCGAGATCAGCAGCACGCACGCGCCTTCGAGCTTGACCACCTGGTCCCAGTTGCCGGCGCGGGCCGCCGACAGCATCTCGCTGCTGGCCTGTTCGATCGCCTCGTAGTAGCTGAGAAGATTGGCTGTGCTCATGTCGGACCTTCTGGGCGCAGTGTCGTCGGAAGGATGAACCATCGTTGGCGTGTCGTCGTGTTCGTTCACCGGCCAGCTCCCTTGCTGTGGTTGACCTCCGGGCCGATCTCGGCCCAGGCTTGTTGCAGCGGTTGAAGCAGCCGCTTGCATTCGTCGAGCGCCTGCTCGTCGTTGCGCAGGTTCGCCTGCGTCAGGCGCAATGTCAGGTAGGCATAGAGTTCGTTCAGGTCGGCCGCCAGGCGGCCGCCGTCCTTGAGGTTCAGCGCAGCCTTCAGGCCTTCGTCGAGGATGCGCACCGCGCGGCCGATCGCATGGGCCTTCAGCGGGATGTTGCCGTTCTGGATCGCGCCACGGGCCTGGGCGATGGCTTCCATGACCCCGTCGAACAGCATCTCGACCAGGCGGTGCGGCGTGGCCGCGTGGACGTCGATCTCGACGCCCGTCTTGCGGTAGACGCTGCTCAGGCTCTTGGGGGAGGCAAATCGGCTCATCGTCGCAAACATGGTGAAGAAGCTTTCTGCTACTGACTGCTAGGGTTTTCGGCCAGCTTCAACGGAACTTGAATCCCCAGTTAGTGGGTGCTTCACCCCCCTTACGCCGCTCAAGCAAAACGGCCGGCGCGCAGGGCGGCCGGCCGTCTGGATGCTGCGTTGCAGCACGCGCACGCGGGCGGATCAGCTGCTGCCCAGCAGCTTCATCTGCTGCGAGACATAGCTCGACAGGCTGTTGAGCGAGCCCATCTGGGTGTCGAGCGCCTGGTATTGCGCGCGCAGCCGCTTCTCGTAGGCCGAGGCCAGCTCCTCCAGCCGCGCCTGGCGGTCGGTGTTGCTCTTGATGCGCGAGGTGAGGCTCTGGGTGCGGCTGTCGAACACGCTATCGGCGCCGAGCAGGCCATCGCCATAGCTGCGGAACTGCTGCCCGATGCCGTTGGTCGGCCCGCCGGTGGTGGTGGCGTCGACCGTGGCGAACATCTTCTTCAGCTCGGTCAGGTTGCCGAGCGCGGTGGTCATCTTGTCGGCCTTGATCGACAGCGAGCCGTCTTTCTGCGGCTCGAGGCCGATGTCGGTCAGCCGGGTGAACACGCCCGAGGCGTTGGTGCTGCCGCCGGCCAGCGTGCGCAGCTGCGAGACCAGGCTGATCGCGGTGCGGTCGCCCTGCAGCGGGCCGCCCTTCTTGGTGGTGGGGTCGTAGGCCGTCTGGTCGCGCAGGTACTTCATCGCGTCGTTGTACGCGGTGGCGAAGTCGGTCATCGCCTTGCGCATCGAGTCGTTGTCCTGCGCGACGCTGATGCTGATCGGGCTGGTGCTGGGCACCACCTTGTTCAGCGTGACCGTCAGGCCGTCGAGCACGTTCGACAGCGTGTTGCTCGCCGAATCGATCGTGATGCCGTTGATCGTGGCCAGTGCGTTCTGCGCCGCCTGGTTGCGCGTCATCTGGTTGGCGCCGGAGAGCGGGTCGTAAGACAGCCGCGACAGGCCCGCGGCATCTTCGTCGATGCCGTCGGAATCGTTGGTCGTCAGCTGGAAGCCGTTGTCGAGGCCGGTCTCTTTGGAGCGGATCGACAGCCGCGCGCCGCTGGCGTCGGTGACGATCGAGGCGATCACGCCGGCGCCCGAGCCGTTGATCTTGTCGCGCACGTCGGCCAGCGTGTCGGTCGATGAGATGTTCACCTCCACCGGCGTGGCGCCGCTCTTGGCGGTGAAGCTGCTCTGGTCGTCGCTCCAGCTGCCGAGCGTGAAGGTCATGATGCCTTCGCCCACGGTGCTGGTGCTGCCGGCGAAGGCCGCGCTGGTGACCGACTGCGCCATCGCGAGATGGTCGACCGAAAGGTTGTAGCTGCCGGCGGCCGCGCCGTCGCCGGCGCTCACGCCGATGGCCGCGGCGTCGGAGGAGGTGGCGGTCACCGCCGCCCAGGTGCTCGCATCGGTGAGCTTGCGAGCAGCGTCGCGCAGCGCCGACATGTAGCTCTGCACCTTGCCGAAGCTCGACACCTCGGTGTCGAGCGTCTTCTTCTCGGTGGCGAGCTGGTCGATCGGCTGGCGCTCGATGGCCACCAGCTTCGAGACGATGGTTTCGGCATCGAGGCCGCTGCCTACGCCCAGCGAGGTAATGCTCATCGTCGCACTCCGCCTGTCTTACGCTTCAGAAATGAACATCGTCCGGGGCGGCCTGTTTCGGACCGCGGCCGGACGACGGTTGTATCGGCATGCGCCGATGGAACTTGAATGCGCGCCTTCGCGCTCAGCCCTGCAGCAGCTTCAGCACCTGCTGCGGCAGCTGGTTGGCTTGCGCCACCATCGCGGTGCCGGCCTGCTGCAGGATCTGCGCACGCGACAGGTTCGCGGTTTCGGAGGCGTAGTCGGCATCCATGATGCGGCTGCGGGCGGCGGCCTGGTTCTCCACGCCGACCTGCAGGTTGGAGATGATCGCCTCGAAGCGCGACTGCACCGAGCCGAACGTGGCGCGCTGGTTGTTCACCGTGTCCAGCGTGGCGTCGATCGCGCTGATCACCGAGGCGATGGCGGTCGAGTCGGCCGTGCTGTCGATCACCGCGGTCGAATCCGTGATCGCGGCGACGTTGGTGTCGCTGTTCAGGTTCGAGGTGGTGACCGAGATCGTGTCCTGCGTGGAGGTGTTGGCGCCGATCTGGAAGTCCATCGTCGTGCCGTCGACGCCGATGATGGCCTTGCCGTTGAACGTGGTGCCACCGATCACGCGGTTGATTTCGCTCTGCAGCTGCGCGAATTCCTTGTTCAGGGAATCCTTGTCGCTGTTGCTGTTGCTCGAGTTGCGGGCCTGCAGGGCCAGCTCGCGCATGCGCTGCAGCGCATCGCCCACCTTCGACAGCGCGCCTTCGGCCACCTGGGCCAGCGAGATGCCGTCGTTGGCATTGCGGATCGCGACGTTCATGCCGCGCATCTGCGCGTTCATGCGCTCGGCGATGGCCAGGCCCGCGGCGTCGTCCTTCGCGCTGTTGACGCGCATGCCGGAGGACAGGCGCTGCATCGAGGTCGACAGCGAAGTCTGCGACGAATTGAGGTTTCGCTGAGCGTTCAGCGACGTGATGTTGGTGTTGATGGTTTGCGGCATTTCAAGCACTCCAGTAGAAGCCAATGACTCCCGGCGGATCAAGCCGGCGTCGCGGACTCCCCCGAAAGGGAATCCACAGCCCGGCTCGTTTCACCGGCGGCTTCCAGTGACGCCTCGTGCGTCTTTGGGCTGGCGGCGCGTCAGTGCTCCGGACCACGGATGGGCTTGCGACTCATCCGTGGTCCGGATTGTGAGGAGGGGAGTGCGGGGCCAAAAGCCCGAAATGCGGCAGAAAACCGGCCATCAAAAACACCGACGCCACGCGGGTGAGGCGTGGCGTCGGCGCTTCGTCACGGTGGACGAGGGGGAGCGGGGAGCCCTTGTTCGGCTTCGTGCCCCGGCGCCCCGGACGATGACGTCAGCGGGGCGCTGGTGTCATCGAAGCAACTGCAGAACCTGCTGCGGCAGTTGGTTGGCTTGCGCCACCATCGCCGTGCCGGCCTGCTGCAGGATCTGGGCGCGAGACAGGTTCGCCGTTTCCGAGGCGAAGTCAGCGTCCATGATGCGGCCGCGGGCGGCCGACTGGTTTTCCACGCCCTGCTGCAGGCTGGAGATGATCGACTCGAAGCGCGACTGCGTGGCACCGAAGGTGGCGCGCTGGTTGTTCACCGTGTCCAGCGTGGCGTCGATGCTCGAGATCACCGAGGCGATCGCGGTGGCGTCGGCCGTGCTGTCGATCACCGCCGTGCTCGCCGTGATGGCCGAGATGTTGGTGTCGCTGTTGAGGTTCGACGTGGTCACCGTGACCGTGTCGTTGGTCGTGGTGTTGGCGCCGATCTGGAAATCCATCGCGGTGCCGTCGGCGCCGATGATGGCCTTGCCGTTGAACGTGGTGCCGCCGATCACGCGGTTGATTTCCGACTGCAGCTGCGCGAATTCCTTGTTGATGGAATCCTTGTCGCTGTTGCTGTTGGTCGAGTTGCGGGCCTGCACGGCCAGCTCACGCATCCGCTGCAGCGAATCGCTCACCTTCGACAGTGCGCCTTCGGCCGTTTGCGCCATCGAGATGCCGTCGTTGGCATTGCGCACCGCGACATTCATGCCGCGGACCTGGGCATTCATGCGCTCGGCGATCGCCAGGCCGGCGGCATCATCCTTGGCGCTGTTGACACGCAGGCCGGAAGACAGGCGCTGCATCGACATCGACAGGGAAGCCTGCGAAGACGTCAGGTTGCGTTGTGCATTCAGGGATACAACGTTGGTGTTGATAGTGGCAGACATGATGAACTCCTATAGTTTCACAAACCCGGCACAACGCCGGCGTCAACTCGGGCAGTGCGACCTTGGCCACAGCCGCCTTTGCCTAGCCAGTCCCAACGAAAAGGTTCTGGCGCCGCCCGACGCTAGCCAGGTCTGTCGCTGCATTTGCCATTTGCCGCTTGGACCCGTCTAACCGGACCACGTTGCCTGATTTGTCAAGCCCCGTTGGGTGCGTTATCGAGCCTGCCTGCACGGAACTTGAGCGTTTTTTGCAATTCGACGCATCACGTTGGGGGCGGGATCTAAAGCGCAATAAGCACCTTCAAACCGCCTCATATCGGCAGGCGCGCGGAGAGCTTGAGTCCCTAGACTCGGCTCGCCCCTTCTTACAACTGCCCGGTTCTGCCCATGCACTCTTCCGCCCAGCGCCCGACCCCGGCCGCCGACCGCGCCCGCCGCCAATGGCAGATCGGCCAGGACCACGCCAAGAAGGAACAGTGGCCCCAGGCGCAACAGGCCTTCGCCAACGCGGTGAAGCTGGCACCGGGCGACACCGTGTATGCGCTGAACCTCGCGCGCGCCCTGATGCGCCAGGGCGACTGGGCCGGCGCCACCCGCGAGGCCGAGCGTGCCTACCGGCTCGACCTGCGCAACCCGCTGGCCTGCGCGCTGTGGGCCCACTGCCTCAATGAACAGAAGCGCTACCCCGAGGTGGTGCAGGCGCTGCAGATGCTGCCGCCCGACGTGCCGCGCGAGCACGACTATTACGACACGCTGGGCCGCGCGCTGCAGTTCAGCGGCCACCCGAAAGAGGCCATCGCCGTGTACTTCGAGGCGCTGGCGCTGCGCATCGACTGGGCGCCCACGCACTACCAGCTGGGCGTGTGCTTCAACGAGCTCGGCATGAAAGAGGAAGCCTCCGAGTGCTTCCAGACCGCGCTGGCGCTGGGCATCGGCGAGCATGAAGTGGGCGTGCGCGGGCTGCTGAGCTACTTTGAGCGCGAGGTCTGCCGCTGGCGCTCGGCTGATGCGCAACTGGCCGCGCTGCTGGCCGCGCTGCACGCGCTGCCCGAGAACGCCTCGGTGCGCACCACCCCCTTCGCCCATGTGACGCTGCTCGATTCGCCGCGCGACCAGTTCCTGGCTGCCCGCAGCGCCGCGCGCCACCTGGCGCTGGGCATCACGCCGCTGCCTGCGCTGCCGCCGCGCAGCGAGCAGGAGCGTGCTCGCCGCTTGCGCATCGGGTATGTGTCGGCCGACTTCCACCAGCATGCCACCTGCATCCTGATGGCCGAGATGCTCGAGCAGCACGACCGCGGCCGCTTCGAGGTCACGCTGTATTCGCACGGCAAGAGCGACGGCACCGCGATGCGCCAGCGCATCGAGAAAGCCACCGAGCATTTCGTCGACGTGCGCACGATGGCCGATGCCGACATCGCGCAGCGCATCCGCGCCGACGGCATCGACCTGCTGATCGACCTGAAGGGCCACACCAAGGAAAACCGGCTGCAGCTCTTTGCCTGGAAGCCGGCCCGCGTGTCGGCCAGCTTCCTCGGGTTTCCCGGCACCACCGGGGCCGATTACATCGACTACTTCGTCGGCGACCCGGTCGTGACGCCGCTGGACCACGCCGGCGACTTCACCGAAAAGCTCGCGCAGATGCCGGTGTGCTACCAGCCCAACGACCGCCAGCGTGCCCGGCCCGAGATGCCCAGCCGTGCCGAATGCGGCCTGCCGGAAGATGCGCTGGTGCTGTGCGGCTTCAACCAGCCCTTCAAGGTCTCGGCCGAGGTGTTCGACACCTGGTGCCGCATCCTCCACCGCCTGCCCCATGCCGTGTTGTGGCTGCTGGAGTGGAACAACCAGGTGCGCAAGAACATCGAGCTCGAGGCCGAACAACGCGGCATCGACCCCAAGCGCATCATCTTCGCGCCGCGCCGCCTGCCGGCGCTGCACATCGCGCGGCTGCAGCAGGCCGATCTCTTCATCGACACGTGGCCTTGCAACGCCCACACCACCGCCAGCGATGCGCTGTGGGCCGGCGTGCCGGTGGTCACCTTCATGGGCGAGACCTTCGCCTCACGCGTGGCGGCCAGCCTCTGCCACGCGGCGGGGCTCAGCGAGCTGGTGTGCGAGAGCGTGGGCGACTACGAGGAACGCATCGTCGCACTGGCGCAGGATGCCGAGGCACGCGCCGCGCTGCGCCAGAAGCTGGTGGCGGGCCGCGACAGCTGCGTGCTGTTCGACAGCCTGCGCTTTACGCGCGACATCGAGGCGCTGTACCTGCGGATGATGGAGCGGCACGATGCGGGCCTGCCCGCCGCGCACCTGCTCGCTCGGTGAGCCTGCCGCCGGCTAAGCATCCGGCCGGCAGGCCAGCGTCATCGGATCGAATGCCGTAGACGGCGGCGTCGGTGCGCCGGGTGAAAGCCCAAGGCTGAAGTCGTCATCGCGGATCGTGATGGAGCCCTCTGGCGCGCCGCGATGCTGCTTGTGCGCGTGGAATTCAAGCACGATGAACTGGTCGATGTCGCCTGCCCTGGTCATCCACAGCAGCGACGAAAGATCGCACCCGATCAGCGAAGACAACCCGGCCGCGCCGGTGATGTCAATGAAGTGGTCGGAGCCGCCGGTGGGCAGCTTGTCGAGCCGGCGGAGGTGAATCCGGTCACCGGTGAAAAACTCCTCGTCGCTCGCCACTTCCAGCACGGCGTCTTCGAACTCGAAGAAGAGTTGCTGTATGGCCTTGTCTTCTCGCAGGCTCGACAGGCGCGCGTAGATGCTGAGGAGGCGTGCAAACGGGCGTACGGCGCCGGCGGGATGGATCACGCCAGGGATGCTGCGGGCGATGGTTTTTGAGTCGTCATCCATGAGGGCGGTTCGCCGTGTGGACCTTGATGCAGCACGGATTCGCTCAGTCGAACCCTTCGCTCACTTGCGAAAAAGGGTCGAGCTGCCGCAGCAACGCGCGGCTGTCCCTTCGAGGAAAAAGATGAGAGATCTCTTCCATGGATATTTCCCCCTCAATCCTGCGAAGAATCACGTGCTCCCAATCGAGGATGAGGGCGGCGTCGCATTCTGTCCGCAGAAGTATCTGTCTCGCGGCATGTGCCGCACATATCGATTCACCTGCACGCCTTGCTCTTCAACGGGCTGGGCGAGCTGTCGTGTCGCCAAACCACTGCTCGATGAAGGCTGGGCTTCATCCGAGATTGATCTTGGCCAAGCGCGCCGTGTGCCGGCCGCCTTCGAACGCGGCGCCCAGGAACGCGTCCACGATATCGATCGCGGTACCTATGCCCACGACGCGAGACCCGATGCAGAGCACATTGGCATCGTTATGCTGCCGAGACATTCGCGCACTCAACGGCTCGCTGCAGACGACCGCGCGGACGCCAGCGTGCCGATTGGCGGCGATGGACATCCCCACACCGGTGCCGCACACCAGGATCCCGCGCTCGATTTTGCCGGCCTCGATGGCACGTGCCACCGCGTGGGCGAAATCGGGGTAGTCGCAGGATTCACTCGTGGTGGTGCCGAACTCGCGGACCACGATCCCCCGTTTCTCTAGCTCGATCACTAGCGCGCGCTTCAGCTCAAGCCCGGCGTGGTCGGAGGCGACTCCCAGTTGTATGGTCATGACCCGTTCCTGATGTTTGGTGATCGTGGAATGAGGAATACATCTCTCTGCATCCCATCTGGAAAGCTCTTCCTTCCGATTTTCGTGCCGCCAAGGCTCAGAACGAGTGAACGGGCCGCCAGGTTCTCGTCGCTCATGTACGTCTCCACCTCATCCCAGCCGAACGAGGTGTACGCATGCTCGACGGCGGCCAGGGAGCTTTCTCTGGCGAGCCCTTGGCCGCGAGCTTCCGGCAGGAGCCACCAAGTCAGTTCCCTGGGCCAGCCTCTTCCTTGCCAAAAGCCGCAGGTGCCGATGAAGGCTGCGTCAGCCTTGCGTTGCACGGCCCAGACTCCGAAGCCCTGGAGATACCAAGAGCCGAGATCCGCCGCGAGCCGCGCCCACGCGGCACCCGTGCTGATCGGCCCGCCGTAGGCGAGGGAAGCCTCGGGGTCCGTGTAGAAACGCTCATAGGCGATAAAGCACTCCGCCGACGGCGGCAGCAGGCGGAGTCGTGGGGTTTCGAGCGTTGGGATGAGCATGGGTTTCACGATTGAAGAGCGCCCTCAATGCCTCGGCGCCTCCGCCTCCCGATACCCCGCAACCGCGTCGCCCGCCACCCCCTCCTGCGACAACACGATCGTCCTGGTCGGGAAAGCGAACTTCACATCCATCTTGTCCAGCGCCTGCATCAGCTCGAGATTGATGCGCTGCTGTTCGTCCATGTAGAGCGTGTAGTCCGACGACAGCACGTAATACACCACCTCGTAGTCGAGCGAGCTTTCGCCGAAGCCGCGCAGATGGGCTCGGTCGAAGCGCAGGTGGCTGCTGGCCTTGACGATGCGTTCCACTTCGGCGGGGATGGCCTGGGCCTGCCGGGCGGTGGTGTCGTAGGTCACGCCGAAGCTGAAGACGACGCGGCGCTCCTGCAGCAGCTTGTAGTTGCTGATGGTCTGTTTCAGCAGATCGGTGTTGGACATCACGATCTGTTCGCCGCCCAGGCTGCGGATGCGGGTGCTCTTGAGGCCCACATGCTCGATGGTCCCGGATGAGCTGCCCACGGTGACGAAATCGCCCACCTCGAAGGGCTTGTCGATGGCGATCGAGAGCGATGCGAAGAGGTCGCCGAGGATGTTCTGCACCGCCAGCGCCACGGCCACGCCGCCCACGCCCAGGCTCGCCACCAGCGCGCTGACGTTGACGCCCAGGTTCGACAGGATGGCCAGCAGCACGATGGTCCACAGGGCCGTGCGCAGGCCCCACGACATCAGCGTGGCGGTGGCGCCCAGATGGCCGGTGTCCGACAACTGATGGCGGGCGATGTAGCGCCGCAGCAGGATGCCGATCGCCCTCGTGCCCCAGAGGGCTGCCTGCAACGCCAGCGCTACGAACCAGAGCTGGCTGACGCGGTTGGCCCAGCGGTCGGACAGGTCGAGCACACCGGCGCCCACCAGCAGCGCAAACAGTGCGATCAGCCACTGGCTGGTGCCCGACAGCACCTCGACCAACCCGTCGTCCATTGCGGTCGGGCTGCGGGTCGCGAACTTCCGGAGCCGGTTGAACGCGAACGCCAGGGCCAGCCTGAGGATGATGTAGGTGCCTGTCGCCGCCGCGGCGCCCACCGCCCAGTTGGCAATCGTGATGCCGCCCAAGGTGGTGGCCTGCAGCCAAGCTGTGATGCCTTCCGCCTGCACGCCTTGTCCTTTCAGAAGTCGCAATGACTTCCTGGGTAGCAAGCGGCAATCCTTGGAGAGGAGGAGGGCACGGAGATTCCGAACAGTGAGAGCGATTGGCCCGGCTTGAGCGCGAGCAGCTTCTTCAGCGGGCAGTCGGCGTTGGTCAGCGGGCAATCGAACGATGCGGGGACCAGGCCTTTGGCGAGTGCCGCACGAGCCGTGGGATGTGCCCTGCAGATGTGATACGTGATGTTGTTCACGTGTATGGCGAGCTCGGGGTTGTTGACCAGGTACTCGTAGAAGTCGATGTTCCAGCTGTCGGCCTCGTCGTCATCGCCATCCTTCGGCAGGAAGCGCGCGCCGATCACGATGGGAATCTCCTCCCATCGTGAACCGGTCGCCCCCGGCACCTGGGAGAAGGTGCATGTATCGGCCCTCGCGTCCCAATGCGCCGCAAGTTCTTGCTGCAGCGCGGGCGGAATGCCGTTCCACCATGAGGAAACAGCTTTCTGCTGCTGCTCGTTGAGTCCGGCGAGAAAGGAAGGGGCAGGGGATGGGCGCATCATGGAGGTGGCGGGCACCGTCTTCACTCGAACTCGTTCAGCACATGTCCCACGGCGAGCAAGGCCGCCGCGGCCATCAGGGCGGGTTTGACGAGGCTTTTCTTCTGGTACCGGGGGCCGTAAGTCGCCAGGAAGGTCTTGCTCTGTTCCTGCCCCGCGGCGAAATACCACACGAGCGTGATGAACGACATCACGAAGCTCGTCCGGAACAGGATCAGCGGCCCCGGGGCGAGCCGTTGCATCACGACTGCGCCGGCGATCGTCATCGCGGAAAGAAGGGCCAGCCAGATCCACTGGCCGGTGCGGCGCGTGGCGTCGCCCACCAGTGACGCATTGGCGATGTGCACGCCTGCCGCAAAGGCGGGGGTGAGCAGAAAGCCCAGGAGAACCGCCTTGTCCGGGCTGAACACCGGCGACGGCAATGCCCTGAAGGCGACGGGCCGGGGCTCCTCGCCTTCGAGTTCATATGCGCCGGCATGGAATTCCTCGACGACGCGCCGCGCAGCCTCTGCTTCGGAGGCCGGCACCAGAACCCTGACGCCCCCAACCGCCTGCGTCATCCAGGTGTTCGCCTGCACGATGTTGGCATCCGCGACATGGGGCGTCAGCCCCGCGGCTTCGAGGACGCCGCGCAGCAGGTGCGCCTCGGTGGGGGTGCCGCACGTGGCGATGCGGACGAAATCCTCGATGTCCGAAGTAGCGCGGTCGTGCTGGTGGACATCCACGACCTCAGACACCGCGATGTCCTCGACTTCGGCCGCAGGTGGCCGGTAGCGGTTGTCGCCGTTCATTCCCTTCCTCCTTTTCCGGGCGCACTGTTCCACATCAGATGGCAGATGCCTAGCGGCAATATGTCACGTCCGGCCAGCGGCCTGGCCTACAGAAAGCCGGCTCGCGAGCTGTGAACTGACCGCCTTTCCCCCGCTAATCCCCCCGCTGCGCGAGGGCGGTGGCTCCTACCATCGTGCCGTCTCCCTGTCTGCGTGGGAGTCAGAACGAGGCCATGGTGGCGGAACGTCACGAACCGTATCTCAACGACGACCCGAGCTTCGCGGCTGTGCATCAGCCGCGCGGCGCGGGTGCGCCTGCGGGAGCGGTGGCCGACGATGCGCTGCTGCATGCGCTGGTGTGGCTCTCGCGGCACCATGGGCGCGAGCGTTCGGCCGAATCGATGCTGAACGGCATGCCGCTGGAGGGGCCGCTGGGCCCCGACCAGGCGGTCAAGCTGATGCGCGAGGCGGGCTACAACGCCGGGCTCATCCGCCGGCCGGTGCCGGAGCTGCCGGCGCTGCTGCTGCCCGCGGTGCTGCTGCTGAAGGGGGCCGATGCCTGCATCGTCACCGCGCGGCATGTGCCGGCCAACGGCGGCCCCGCGCATTACGACGTGGTGATGCCCGGCCCCGAGTTCCACACCTGCGTGGCGCAGGAGCAGGAGCTCGCGTCGGTGTACACCGGCTTCGCGCTGGTGGCCACGCCGCAGGCTGCCGCGGCCGCGCCGGCGCGCGGCGGCCCGGCCCAGGCCGAGGCGCTGCGCGATCCGGCCAAGCATTGGCTGTGGGGCACGCTGCGCCGCTTCTTCCCCTATTACCGCTCGGCGATGCTGGCGGCGCTGCTGAGCAACGTGCTGATGCTGGGCATCAGCATGGTCAGCTCGGTGGTCTTCGACAAGGTGATCCCGCGGCAGGCCTTCGTCACGCTGTGGACGCTGGCGATCGGCGGTTTCATGGCCGTGGCCTTCGACCTGCTGGCGCGCCAGCTGCGCAGCCACCTGATCGACATGGCCGGCAAGAAGACCGATCTGATCATCGGCTCGCTGCTCTTCCGGCAGACGCTGGGCGTGCGCATGGAGCACCGGCCCGAATCGGCCGGCATGCATGCGCACCACCTCGCGCAGATCGAGGTGGTGCGAGACTTTTTCACATCGGCCACGTTGTCGGCCTTGAGCGACCTGCCGTTCATCGTGCTGTTCGTGGCCATGGCCTTCATCATCGGCGGGCCGCTGGGCTGGGTGCTGGTGGTCTCCATTCCGGTGCTGCTGGGGCTGGCGGTGGTGATCCAGGGTTCGCTGCGGCGTTCGATGCGCGCCAACCTGCAGCACCAAGCCGACCTGCAGGGCGTGCTGGTCGAGGCGGTCGAGGGGCTGGAAGACGTGAAAGCGGCCGGCGCGCAGGGTCGCTTTCTGGCCCGGTATGAAGAAGCCACCGCCGCCGCCTCGGAAACCGCGCTGAAGGCGCGCGCGATGTCGGCGCTGACCAACAACCTCTCGATGGTGGCGCAGCAGGTCATCACGCTGGTGATGCTGGTGTGGGGCGTGTACCTGATCCACGACGGCGTCATCACTGCCGGCTCGCTGATCGGCGCGGTGATGATCGCCGGCCGTGCGATTGCGCCGCTGTCCAGCGTCGTCGGCCTGGCCACGCGCTACCAGGGCGCGAGCAGCGCGATGCAGATGCTCAACAAGCTGATGGAGCTGCCGGTCGAGCGCGAGCCCGGCCGCAGCTACGTGCCCTTCAAGAAGCTGACCGGCCGCATCGGTCTGCACGAGGTGGGCTTCGCCTATCCGCAGCCCTCGCAGGCCGGCGCGGCGCCGGCGCCCAAGGTGCTCAAGGGTGTGACGCTGCGCTTCCAGGGGGGCGAGCGCGTGGCCATCCTGGGGCGCATCGGCAGCGGCAAGTCCACCGTGCTGCGGCTGCTGGCGGGCTTGTACCAGCCCACCGAAGGCATGGTCGAGGTCGACGGCATCGATCTGCGCCAGATCGATCCATTGGATTTCCGGGCCCGCGTGGGCTTCGTGTCGCAGGAGCCGCGGCTGTTCAACGGCACGCTGCGCGAAAACGTGTTGATGGGCCGCAGCTCGGCCGATGCCTCTCAGCTCGCCGAGGTGGCGCGGCTCACCGGGCTGGATCGGCTGATCGCCTCGCACCCCATGGGCTGGGAGCTGCCGGTCGGCGAGATGGGCGGCCTGCTCTCGGGCGGCCAGCGCCAGCTGGTGGCGCTGGCGCGCAGCCTGGTCACGCGGCCGCAGATCCTGCTGATGGATGAACCCACCAGCTCGATGGATGCGCAATCCGAGGTGATGTTCCTGCGCCAGCTGCGCGAAGCGGCCGGCAACTGCACGCTGATCATGGTGACGCACCGCCCGGCCGTGTTGGAGCTGGTGAACCGCGTGGTGGTGATCGACAGCGGCAAGGTCGCGCTCGATGGCCCGAAGGAGCAGGTGCTCAACGTGCTGGCCGGCAAGCCGGCCACGCCCGCTCAGGCGGCGCCGGGCGCGCAAGCGCCGCAACCGCCGGCGCCGCCGCAGCCCCAGCAGCCGCCGGTGCCTGACCTTCACCTGCAGGCCGCATGATGTTCGGCCGCCCCCGTCTCAGCGCGGCCGAAGGCCGGCTCCAGCCCGGCGACGAGGCTTTCATGAGCAGCGTGCATGCGGCGCAGGTCGTCGAGGCCACGCCGCATGTGCACTGGGCGCTCTACCTGATGCTGGCCGCATTGGCCGCCGCGCTGGCCTGGGCCTCGCTGGCGCATGTGGATGTGATCACCAAGGCGGATGCACGCATCATCCCCGAGGCGCGCGAGCAGGTGATCGCCAGCCTCGAAGGCGGCATCCTGCGCGAGTTGATGGTGCGCGAAGGCCAGGCGGTGGAAGCCGGCCAGGAGCTGGCGCACCTGGACCCGACGCGCTTCGAGGCGCAGCAGAACGAAGGCCACGCGAAGAAGCTCGCGCTCCGGGCCTCGCTCGCGCGGCTGACAGCCGAGGCCAGCGGCGGCGCATTGCATTTCCCGCCCGAGGTGCAGGCGGTGCCGTCGATCCTGGAGTCGGAGACCGAGGCCTACAACGCGCGACGCCGCTCGCTGGAGGAGTCGGTGGCGGCCAACCAGCGCAGCATCGAGCTGGTGGTGCGCGAGCTCAACGTGGCCGAGGCCATGTCGAGCAAGGGCTTGCTGTCCGATGTGGAAGTGATGCGCCTGCGCCGGCAGGTCAACGACCTTCGGCTGCAGAACCAGGAGCGCATCAACCGATTCCGCCAGGAGGCCAGCACCGACCTCGTGCGCGTGCGCAGCGAGCTCGCGCAGCTGGATGAGCAGCAGGTCGCGCGCGAAGACGCGGTGAAACGCACGGTGCTGAAATCGCCGGTGCGCGGTCTGGTGAAGAACATCCGCGTGATGACGGTCGGCGGCGTCATCGCCGGCGGCGCGCCGATCATGGAGATCGTGCCGCTGGGCCCGCGCATCCTGATCGAGGCGCGCATCAAGCCGGCCGACGTGGGCTTCGTGCGCGTGGGCCAGCAGGCGGTGATCAAGCTCTCGGCCTATGAATACAACATCTACGGCGGCCTGACCGGCAAGGTCGAGTACCTGAGCCCCGATGCGCTGGGCGATACCGAGAAGAGCAACGCCGCCGACCAGAGCTACTACCGCGCGTTCATCCGCGCCGAGGGCTCCACGCTCAAGGCGCATGGCGAGGCGCTGCCGGTGCTGCCGGGCATGACCGGATCGGTGGAGATCAACACGCAGGAGCGCACCGTGCTGAGCTTCCTGCTGCAGCCGATGCTGAAGTCGCGCGAGGCTTTCCGCGAGCGTTGATCCGCGCTGCATGCCCTTGTCTAGCCAGGGGCGAATTGAGCAGCGAATCCCCTTCGTTTCTTCCCACTGCAACAAGCGGTGACGCGATGAAATCTCCCCAGGCCGATTGCGAGGTCGCAAGAGGCACCGGGAGTTCTTTTCATGGCCTTCACACCTGTTCGTTGGATCCGTAGCCTGTGGCCCCTGTGGGCACTGGCGGCCACCTTGCCCGCCGCTGCCGCCTGCATCGACGAAGCCGCAGTGGAAATGCGCGAAGGCGTTGCCGGCTCGGCGCCCGCATCGGCCCAGCCGCGCGTGCAGCTGCAGAGCATGGTGCGCACCGCGGTCACGCGCAGCCACGCGGTAGGCGCCGCCGAGCTGCTGGCATCGGCCGCGGCCAGCGATGTGGAGGATGTGAAGGCCGGCCGGCTGCCGCAGGTCTCGGCCAACGGATCGTTCGGCAACATCGGCAGCAAGGTCGACGACAGCACCTCGTCCGGCACCCAGCTGCGCGCCGGCATCAATGTGAGCCAGCTACTCTATGACGGCGGCCGCCTCAACCGCCTGACCGACTGGCGCAGCCAGCTCGCCGAGGCCGCACGTCAGGGCCAGCTGAGCACGCAGGAGCAGATCGCCTTCCAGACGGTATCGCTCGCGCTGGAGCGCAGCCGCTACCGGCTGCAGGCCCAGGTCTATCACCAATATGCGCGCAAGATGGCCTGCCTGGTCGAGGCGCTGGAGCAGATCGTGCAGGCCGACAAGGGCCGCGCGAGCGAGCTGGTGCAGGCGCGCAAGACGCTGCAGCAGGCCGAGATCTCGCAGGTGCAGGCCACCTCGGCGATGCGCCAGATGGAAGTGCGGCTGCGCCGCTTCCTGGGCGACGAGCTGCCCAGCGGCGAGGGGATCTCCTCGGTGCTGACGCGCATGCCTTCGCTGGACGAGATCCAGACGCAGACCGAGCGCTCGAGCGAGATCGCCCAGCTCGATGCGCAGGCCAATGCGGCCGAGAGCTTCGCCAAATCGGTGGCCGCCGGCCAGAAGCCGCAGGTGAGCTGGTCGGTCGGCGGCTCCAAGGCCACCGGCGTCGGCAACCCGGCCTCATGGTCGGCGGGCGTCAACGTGAACGTGCCGCTGTACAACCCGTCGCAGGTGCCGCAGGCCGACGCGGCGCGCAAGCGGGCCGAGGCCGCGCGCCTGCAGCGCGCTGATGCGCTCGAGGCGCGCAAGTCGCGCGTGGTCGATGTGTACGAGCAGGCCACGTCGTCGTTCGACCGCGCCCACCGCATCGTCGAAGTGCTGCGCGACAGCGACCGTGTGCGCAATTTCACGCTGCAGCAATGGCAGCAGCTCGGCAAGCGATCGCTGTTCGATGTGATGGCCTCCGAGGGCGACCACTACGGCCTGCGCATCGCGTATGTGAATGCGCTGTACGACGGCCAGCAAGCCAATGCGCTGCTCTGGTCGTTGGGCGGCGGCATCTTCAACTGGCTGCAATAAATCACGTTCAGCCGGGCCCGCACATGACAGCCGCGTCGATCTTTCAAGGCCGCAGGGCCCCCGAAGCGCGGAATTTGCACGAAACACGGGCGCTCGCACGCCCGTTTTCTTTCTGGCCTCAAACCGGCGGACCACGCGCCGATAACCCGACAACGAAGAGGGCTGGAGGTTCGGGCTCCCCGTTGGGGATACCGGTTCAGTCCATCACACACGACGCGCAGTGCGAGAGCTCTGACGTCACTGAACCAAAGAACAACCGCCGTTCACGCGTCGACTGAAGGATCCACAACATGTCCTCGATCATTTCTGCGCTGTCCACCTCGCAAATCGCAGCCCTTTCGACCACGACGATCGCCGGGTTGGAAACCGCCGACTGGGCTGCGTTCAGCACAGATCAGCTCGCGGCCCTGACCACCTCGCAGATGTCTGCGGTGGGCACGCTGGCCATCAACACGCTGTCGACGACGCAGATCGCGGCCTTCGAGACGCAGGATTTCCGGCTGCTCAATACAGCCGCGGTGCGGGCGATGAGCACTGCGCAGGTCGCCGCGTTGAGCACCGACCAGGTCTCCGCGCTGGCCACCAGCCAGGTCTCGGCGCTGACCACCGCGCAGATCGCCGCGATGAGCACCGACGAGATCGTCGCGCTGACGACCTCGCAGTTCGGCGCGTTGAGCACCGCCCAGGTGGCGGCGCTGACGACCACGCAGGTCGCCAACCTCGAGACGGCCGACCTCGCCGCATTGAGCACCAACGCGATCCGCGCGCTGAGCACCAGCGCGATCGCCGCGCTGACCACGACCGGGGCCGCCTCGCTGACCACGGCACAGGTCGCCGCACTGACCACTTCGCAAGCGGCCGCGCTGAGCACCGATGCCGTGGCCGCGCTGACGACCACCGAGCTGCGCGCGCTGAACACCGCCGATCTGCGCGCGATGAGCACCGCGCAGATCGATGCGCTCTCCACCGACCAGGTCGCCGCGCTGACCACCACGCAGGTGGCCAACCTCGGCACATCGCAGGTCGCCGCGCTGAGCACCGATGACCTCAACGCGCTGGGCACCGCGCAGTTCGCCGCGATGGGCACCGCCCAGATCGGCGCGCTGACGACCACGCAGGTCGCCAACCTCGAAACCGCCGACCTCGCCGCGCTGGGCACCAACGCCATCCGCGCGCTGAGCACCAGCGCGATCGCCGCGCTGACCACGACCGAAGCCGCCGCACTGACGACCGCACAGGTGGCCGCGTTGTCGACCAGCCAGGTGGCCGCTTTCAGCACCGACGCGGTGGCCGCGCTGACGACCACCGAGCTGCGCGCGCTGAACACCGCCGACCTGCGTGCGCTGAGCACCGCGCAGGTCGATGCGCTGACGACCGACCAACTGGCCGCGCTGACGACCACGCAGGTGGCCTCGCTCGGCACCTCGCAGGTCGCCGCGCTGGGCACCGATGACCTGAACGCGCTGACGACCGCGCAGTTCGATGCGCTGACCACCTCGCAGGTGGCCGCGCTGACGACCACGCAAGTGGCCGCGCTGGAAACCGCTGACCTCGTGGCGATGGGCACCGCCGGTGTCAAGGCACTGAGCACCTCGGCCATCGCCGCGCTGACGACGACTGAAGTGGCCGCGCTGACGACCGCGCAGGTCGCCGCGCTGACCAC
>Ga0207706_10001160_pt1 | contig 26707 bp, 24 predicted proteins | sample KBSC53metaG_FD_184318 | JGI IMG/M metagenome (GOLD analysis project Ga0207706, IMG submission 184318) | Corn rhizosphere microbial communities from Kellogg Biological Station, Michigan, USA - KBS C5-3 metaG (SPAdes) (version 2) | ecosystem: Host-associated > Plants > Roots > Rhizosphere > Soil ... | reverse complement strand
CTCTGGCCCAACGCCAGCGCGACGGCCATGCCTCCGATACCGCCGCCGACGACGAGCACCGGTGCCGAGCGGTCGGGGCGGACATTCACCGCGGTGCTCGCGTCAACGCTGCTCGTAGACGCCGAGCTTGCGCTGCAGCGGCGATTCGTCGGCGCTGACCAGATAGAGCGGCGCCACGCTGGAGCGGTTTGCGAGGCGCACCGTGGCGAGTCCCGGCGCACAGAAAGTATCGGCATGCTCGAACGCAATCGCGGTGTCGTTCACTTGTGCCTCGCCACTGCCCTCGACCGCATGGAAGACCCGCGCCGCCGAGTCGTGGGGGAGAACGACTTCCTCGCCGGGGCGAAGCAGCAACGCCGAGAATGCGAGCGTGTTCAAGCAGTGGTCGCCGGTTTCCGGATTCACGTACGCGAGTTGGACGGGTGCGCCGGGCTTGGTCGAGGCGGCGAGTGCCTGCAAAGCTTCGCGTGTCCGCCGCCATTCATAGCGCAGCAGCGGATATGCCCCCTGGGCACGTCGGCCGTGGGCAACAGGCGCCAAACCACCACCGGCATAGGCGTATGCGGGGCGATGCGCGGTCTGCGAAGTGCCTTCTATCGCATACGAAACGTCGAGATAAACCATCAAGGGCAGGTCGAGCACGTCGAGCCAGATCACCGGCACCTTGCCTGTGTGACGGTGCTCGTGCCACTGACCGGTGGGGGTCAGGATCAGATCTCCGGGCTCCATAACACAGGATTCGCCGTCGACCAGTGTCACCGCGCCTTCGCCCTCGACCACGACGCGCGCGGCATTGGGTGTGTGCCGGTGGCTGGGCGCGGTTTCGCCGGGAAGCACCAGCTGCATGCCGAGATAGATCGCTGCCGACGCCTGCAGATTCTCGAGACCGCGGCCGGGATTGGCCAGCACAAGCACCCGTCGCTCGGCCTTTTCCATCGGCGTAAGCTCTCCGGCCCGCAACAGCAGCGGCCGGATCGCCGTCCACCGCCAGTGCGCGGGCAGCGTCGCCGTATGCGGCGCCTGCGGCGGCAGCAGCGCACGCATGCTGGGCCACAACGGCACCAGGTTGGCGCGGGTAAGCTCCGCGACGTAATCGCGGGGTAGCTCGTCGAGGGTGCCGAGGGGTTTCATGCGGGAAAGTCTCCTGGGCTTCGCGCGCGGGGCGTTGCGCCCGGCGATGCAGCGAGCGTACTATTTCGTATGCATACATTCAATATGCATACATACCGAGTGCCCGCCGCACGGCTGGTCGCGCACTCGCGGAGGAGGGGCCCTTGACGCGATCGAATCGATTCATCCGGGCGGCACTGGCCGCGATCGTTATGCTGGCCGGCGGCCCCGTCATCGCCCAGGAAGCGGTGCGCATCGGCGTCGTCGCCGAGTTCTCCGGGCCGTTCGCCGACTACGGCCAGCAGATCGTCGCCGGCATGAAGACGTACCTCAGGCAAAACGGCGAGGTCTTCGGCGGCAGGAAGATCGAGCTGATCATCCGCGATACGACCGGCGCGGCACCGGACATCGCCAAGCGACTCGCGCAGGAGCTGGTGACACGTGACAATGTCGACATCCTCGCCGGATTCGGGCTCACCCCGAACGCGCTCGCCGTGGCGCCCGTTTCCGCGGAGGCGAAGAAGCCGATGGTGATCATGAACGCGGCGACGTCTGTCATCACGACTCGATCGCCGTATATCGTGCGCGTGTCGCATACGCTGCCGCAAGACACGCAGCCGATGGCGCTGTGGGCTGCGAAGAACGGCATCAAGCGCGTGTTCACGATGGTGTCCGACTTCGGCCCCGGCATAGACGCCGAAGGTGCGTTCATCAAGGCATTCAAGGCGGCGGGCGGGGAGATCGTCGACAGTGTGCGCACGCCGCTGTCGAACGTCGACTTCGCGCCGTTCCTGCAGCGGATCAAGGACAGCAAGCCGGAAGCCGTGTTCGTCTTTCTGCCGCCGGGCAACCAGACGATCGCATTCATCAAGGGATATGAGGAGCGCGGCCTGAAGCAGGCGGGCATCAAGCTGATCGCGACCGGCGACCTGACCGACGACGGCGTGCTGCAGGCGATGGGCGAGCCTACGCTGGGACTCATTACCAGCTTCCACTACTCGGCGGCGCACGATTCGCCGGAGAACAAGGCGTTCATCAAGGCGTACGTAGAGACCAACGGCACGAAGCTTCGGCCGAACTTCATGGCCTGCGCCGGCTATGACGGGATGGCGGCGATCGCCGAGGCGCTGAAAAAAACCGGCGGCTCGGTCGACGCGGAGAAGTTTGTCGCGGCGCTGAAGGGGATGCGGTTGATGAGTCCGCGCGGCGCGATCACGATCGACCCGGACACCCGCGACATCGTGCAGACCGTTTATATCCGGCGAGTCGAGAGAGTCGACGGCCTGCTTTACAACATCGAGTTCGACAGGTATCCGGACGTCAAGGACCCGGGAAAACAGAGCTAGGCGGTCAGATCCTGAACGTCGACTGCATCTCGGGCGGGAAGAGCGTCTCGGCGGTCAGAAGGCGGCGGCAGACACCCTGCTCGAACGCGTAGCGCAGGAACGCTTCGAGGGTTGTCCGGTTGGCCTCGATGCCGTACGGCCACGGATCGGCGCCGAGCAACTCGCGCGCGCGCCGCAGCTCGTCAGCCACCCACGGCAGCGGAAAGAACGACGCGGTAAGGTCCGCGGCGCGTGCGAGGCTGCGCATTCTCGCTTCGTCGAATGCCTTGAAAATATTCATGGCCAGCCAACGGTCGCGCTCGTAGATTTCGCGCCGTATCGCGATGACGTGCATGATCGGGAAGATGCCAGTCTTGCGCACGTAAGCGAGCTCGACATCGCGATAGTCGGCGAACAACCGCCGCACGCGCGGATCGCCGGCGGTGATCGGTGCCGGCGGACGCGCCGAGAGAACCGCGTCGAGATCGCCGGCCAACAGCATGTCGGAAAGCGACCGGTCGGCAACGACGGTCAGACGGAGGCCGTGAGGCAGCTCGAGCGCTACTTTTTCGTGCCGCCCGGGCTCGTTCACCCCGGCCTGGTGCCAGCGGACCGAAGCGAGGTCGACGCCATACTCGTGCGCCAGCAGCCCGCGCGAATAGATCGCGGCGGTCTGCGCCCATTCGGGCACACCGATGCGCTTGCCCTTCAGCTGCTCGGGCCGGCTGATGCCGCTGTCGGTGCGGACGTAGATGGACGAGTGACGGAACACCCGGGAAGGGAACACCGGCAACGGAACGAAGCGCGTGTCGTCCTGCGCCGCCAGCGCGACGATCTTGGCGAACGATACTTCGGAGACGTCGAATTCGCCGCCCAGCAAGAAGCGGTAGAACATTTCCTCGACCGGCAGGCGCAACACGTTGAGCTCGACCCCTGCCACCGGCACGGTTGCGTCGAACAGGTCGCGAACATGGTCGTATTCGCCGATCGCGAGGGTGAGCGGGACCTTCGCCATGAGCAGTCGACCCGGGGTCAATCGAGCTTGATGCCGATCGTCTTGACGATCTTGCCGTACTTGTCGTAATCGCGCCGGATGAGTGCCGCGAATTCGTCGGGTGTCGTTACGAAAGGCTCGACCCCGCCGGCTGAGTTGAGCTTCTGTCTGACATCCGGCGCCGCCAGCGCTTTTTCGATGGCGGCGCGCAAGGGAACGAGCACCGCGTCGGGTGTGCCCGCCGGCGCAAACAACGCGAGCCAGATCGTGACTTCGTAGCCCGGATAGAATTCGGCTATCGTCGGCAAGTCGGGGTACTCCGGTGAGCGCTTGATACCCGTGACCGCCAGCGCGCGCAGCTTGCCGGCCTTGATCTGGGCGGCCGTCGACGTGCCGGCGAACATTGCCGCCGTGTCGCCGGCGACAGTCGCCATCGTCGCCGGCGCCCCCCCTTTGAACGGCACGTGCAGCATGTCGATCCCGGCGCGCTGCTTCAGTATTTCCATCGACAGATGATGCTGACTGCCGTTGCCGCCGGAAGCGTAGGGCAGCGGCGGCGTCGTACGCCGCGCGTATTCGATAAATTCCTGAAAATTCTTGACCGGCAGCGACGGATTGACGGCGAGCACGAATTGGTTCGCGACCAGGGTCGCGACCGGTTCAAGATCCTTCAGCGGATCGAACGGCATCTTCGCGTACAGGTGCGGATTGATCGCGACCAGGCTGTCCTGGCCCAGCAGCAGCGTGTAACCGTCAGGCGGCGACTTCGCGACCAGATCGCCGGCGATGTTGCCATTGGAGCCCGCGTGATTGTCGACGACGATCGGCACCGCGAGAATCTCGGACAGCTTTTGGCCGATGACGCGTGCGGCAATATCGGGAGCGCCGCCGGGTGGGATTGGCACGATCACCTTGATCGCCCGCGCTGGATATTGGGCGAGCGCCTCGGAGCTTGCCAATACCAACAGGCAGGCCGCGAGCAGGTGACGCAATTTCGCCGTCATCACGCATTTTTTCGCATATCATGAGGAATTGCAACGTACGCACGCACCCTCATGCCTGCTGCCGCTGATCGCGCGCTAATCGACAAGCTCGTCCTGGCCAATCGCATCCTTTATCGCCAAGGTGTCGTCGACGGGTTCGGGCATGTCAGCGTTCGTCACGATCAGTCGTCCGATCATTTCCTGCTGGCCCGCAACATGGCGCCGGGCCTGGTCCGACGTGAGGATATCGTCACCTTCGACCTCGACGGCGCGGCGCTCGATGCGGCCGGAAGACGCGTCTACCTCGAGCGTTTCATCCACGCGGAGATCTATCGCGCGCGCCCCGACGTGCAGTCGGTCGTGCACAGCCATTCGCCCAACGTGATCCCGTTCGGCGTCACCGGAACGCCGCTGCAGCCGGTCTTCCACATGAGCGGGTTCCTCGCCGAAGGTAGCGCGCTGTTCGAGATTCGCGACGTCGCCGGCGATACCGACATGCTGATCAGCAACGCAAGCCTCGGCGTCGGGCTTGCCGCCGCGCTTGGCTCGCGTTCGACGGTGCTGATGCGCGGGCATGGATCGACGGTCGTCGGCGCCTCGCTCGAGCAGGCCGTGTACCGCGCCATCTATGCCGAGGTCAACGCCCGTTTGCAGACGCAGGCGAGGCAGCTGGGGGAAGTGACTTATCTGAACGCCGTTGAGGCCGCCAAGGCCGCTGCGATCAACGACACCCAGCTGCCGCGCGTATGGGAGCTGTGGGCACGTGAGATCGGAGCGGTTGAGTAGTCCGGCGGCCTCTTCGATCATCCCTCGTCGCGGGCTCGCGCCGCTACTTGGCCCCGCGCGCGTAGTATTTGAAAAGATCATCCTGCTGCTGCTTGGTCAGCGGCGTGGCAAGAAACTTCATGCTCACCGCGTCGGCCATCGCTTCGTCGAGCCCGGAAAGCCGGTCGAGGCGGAGATTGTCCTTGGGATAGAACTGATCCCGAACTTCCTTGGCGAGAGTTTCGGAAACGTTTACCCATTCCGCATAGGCTTTCAGCGCCGCGGGATCCGAATACATCCAGTCGAGCGTTTCACGGTATGCCTGCAGGTAACGCTCGAGCACGTCACGGCGCTGCTCGGCGACCGCCGCGTTGGCGATCATCAGCCGGACCGTCTGGTTGCGAAACGCGGGCACGTCGCTTTCGCGCACGATCAGGCGGATGCGTCCCTGCTGCAAGGCCTCGACGCCGAATGGCGGAGACGACCAGCCGATGTCGACCTGACCCGACATCGTCTGCGTGAACGTCGAGGCCGGGCTACCTGTCGCGACCGGCTTCGCCTGGACGCCGAATTCGCGGATGAAGGCGAGGACCGCGAGATTGGTCGACGACCCCGTGGTCGAGTAGGCAATCGTCTTTCCCGCAGCATCCTTGATGCTCTTGATAGGCGATGCCGCCGGCACGTACCAGAACAGATCGTCGGCGCCGGTCATCGAGTTGGCGATGGCGCGAACTGGAGCACCTTTGGCAAAGGCGCCGAGCACCCCGGCGGTGCCCACGCCGACCCCGAGATCGACGCTGCCCGAGATAACCGCTTGCATCGTCTCTCCGGCACCCTGGGTGTAAAGCAACTCAAGCGTCAGGCCGCGCTTTTTGAAGAACCCGGCCTTCTGGCCCAGCTCCGGAGCCGCATTCTCCCAGTTGCCGCGCTGACCGATCGCGAGTTTCAGGATGTCCTGGGCCATCGCGCTGGCAGCGGCGAACACGAGCGCGGCGGCAAAGAGCCAGCGGAGCGTTGTCGCGAACTTCATTCGGTTCTCCTCCAGCGCATGTCGGGCGGATATTATCGCCGCAGCATTCGCCTTTGGGAATAACCGTGGAGTCGAGGCTCCTGTGCTTCGCTCCGGTATTGCGTGAATACGCCCGATCTACAACAGTGCACCCGTCAACAGGGCGCATCGAGCAATCACCGCTTCAGCTCAACCACGACTTCGAGGTACTCGCTTTGCAGCACCAGCGTGCCATCCCGCGAGCGATTGCGGCGATCGATGAGGTTCAGCAGGTCCTGGTTGAGGGCAGCTTGCCTTTGCGCATCGAGCGCGAGGAACGTTCTGTTCATCGGTCCGTAGTAGGTGCGAAACACCTCGATCCAGTGAGAGGGCGAGCGGTAGCGAAACGTAAAATCGCGCCGAGTGATACGAATCTCCTGCGCCGCCTGGCCGAAAAGCTCTTCGAGTCTTGCGTTCGTTCCCCACAGTGCCGGTGATTTGACGCCGGCGGCGGGAGGGACGTAGTTCCCGATCGTCTTGAACAGTTGACCGATGAAGCTTTCCGGCGTCCAGTTCGCCAAGCCGATCTTGCCGCCGGGCTTGCAGACGCGCACAAGCTCGCTCGCCGCCCGATCCTGGTCGGCCGTGAACATCACGCCAAAGGTGGAAAGCACGGCGTCGAACGATTTGTCGGGAAACGGCAGGTTTTCCGCGTCGGCCTCCCGGAACTGGATCGTGTGGCCCTCGGCCTGTGCGCGAGCCCGGCCGGACTCGAGCAGCGAGGACACATAGTCGGTCGAGGTGACGTCACACCAGCGCCGCGCGGCTGCGAGCGTCGCGTTGCCGTTGCCGGAGGCGACATCGAGCACGCGGCTGCCCGCGCGCAAGTCGAGCGCCTCGCACAGAATTTCGCCCACGATCTGCAGAGTCGTGCCCACGACTGAATAGTTTCCCGCGGACCAGGCGGCCTGCTGGCGCGCCTTGACTGCGGCGAGGTCGACGAACGGCGGCGAAGCGGGAATCACTGCGGACATCGCATTACTCCTGGCGGGGGGAAAGGGATAGGCCGCGGGACGCTTCGGTTGCCCCATGTGCCTCAGCGCGACGCCGAACATCGACGGCGATTTCTGTTCGCTCTGATGCATGACGGGTCACCACCGAGGGTTGTGCGACAGAAGAATGCGCAGTCGGGTGCTCTCCGCCCCTCGCGTGAATTCCGCCGCGACCGAGCTTATTTCGCTGCGGTCGAAACCCAGGTCGTGCAACATGCGGTCGTCGAGCTGGCGAAGTGTCTCGCGGAGCGCGCTTGCCTCGCGGCGCTGTCTGTAGCGCGCGTATGCTCGGCGTGCGAATGCGCCGACTGCCCACACCATTTCGGCGATGATCTCGGCGAGGGTGAACGCCCGCTCGATCCGTGCCGCACGATGCAATTCGTAAGCGCTCGGAATAGCGGACGCGGCGGGCGCACCGGCCTCGGCATCGCCGCCGAGGCCGTTCACTCCACGCGCATGGCGAGCCCACGCTTCGATGTCCGTCTCGTCGATCGCCGGATAGTCAGGCGTCGCGTCGCCGCCGGGATGCCTGTTCCGCGAGAGATCTGTCGGAGCATGGTCGTACGTCCTGACGCCGCGTAGCTCAAGATCGTCAATTGCGATCAACCCATCCAATTCGGTCAAATTGCCCATAGGTCTTCCTTTTCGTGAAATCGGACCTGCCAGAGAAAGTCTATCGAGCGAATGCGGCAGGAGAATTGCATCCCGAGACCACTTTTGTTTCCAGTGTTGCAACGCTATTGGGCCTTGCGGTATGGCAGCAACATGCCTGCCTGCTGGCGATAGCGGCGATATCGCTCACCGAACTGCGCGACGAGGTCTCGCTCCTCGAACCAGATGCCGACGAAGATGTACCCGGTGGTGGCGATCGAGAACAACAGATGCCCGGCGGTCATGACGGGCGCTGCCCAGAAGCCAAGCAGAAAGCCGAGATAGATCGGATGCCGCACGTAACGGTAGAAAAGCGGTGTCCTGAACTCCGGCTCGGGGAGGTCGTGGCCGGCAAGCCGCGCGAATACCTGGTGCAGCCCGAAAAGCTCGAAATGGTTGATGAGGAAGGTGCTTGCCAGCAGCACCGTCCACCCCAGCCAGAAGATGCCCCAGACGAACTGCGTGCCGATAGCGCTGTCGACACGCCAAACTACCGGCTCGGGGATCGGCTGCCATTGCCAGAGCAGGAGCGCAAGCGCCAGGGTGGCGGCGAGCACGTAGGTGCTGCGTTCCACCGCCGGCGGCACAATGCGCGTCCACCAGCGCTTGAACGACTTGCGTGCCATGACGCTGTGCTGCACGGCGAAGAAAGCGAGCAGCAGGAGATTCACCACCACCGACTGGGCGACGCTTGCCGTCGCGCCCGTGTCGATCGACTTCGGCACGACGAGATTGCCGGCGAAACCGATAGCGTAGAGAAATGTCGCCCCGAAGAATGCGTAGGCGGCCAGGCCGTACAAGAGTGACAGGAATGCTCCCATTGCAGTGTCCCCTGGGTATGCGATTTCGAAAAAATGCGGAAACGAAAGGCCGTTTAAGGACGTTTCGTTCGCTTCGGAAAGCCTGCCAGCGAAAGTCTATTTAGCGAATGCGGCAGGAGTATTGCGTGTCGCAACCACTTTTGTTTCTAGTGTTGCGTCCGCTGTCGGCCCCGCAGCAACGAAATGTCCGGCCACTGCGACACCAGGTCCGATTGCATCGATCTGGCCGGTTCCACCTCGGTTTGCTCACCAATGGGTGCCGGCGGCAGCGATTGCAACTTCAGATATGCGGCAGCGTCGCCATCGCTGGCGATAAGGTCCATGCCGAACCTGTGCGCGATGCGCATGACGGGCGTATTAGCCGAGAGGCAGTGCATGCAGACACTCGGTATGCGGCGAGCACGTGCCCCTGAAACGGCTTGCCTGAACAGCTCACTGCCGATTCCGCGTCGACGGTTGGCGGGAAGGACGGACAGCGCAAGCTCGGCCAGATTGCCGTCGATCGCCAGATGTCCCACACCCACCGGCGCGAGCCGGTCATCGCGGACGCCGAGAACAAGGTCACGCTCGAAATCGATTCCGTCGACGTAGGAGGCAATAACGGTCGGCGCAAGTGCCATGCCGAACCGCAAAGACCGATCCTTGAGGGGCAGCGCGAGAAAGTGCGCGACGAGCGAGGCGCGCGTATCGTCGCTCAGGCGTTCGACGGTGTAGGTCATCATCAAGGTTATCGTTCGGCTGCCGCGGAATAGGGAACAACCGCGCCTTCGCGCCGCGTCCGGTCCGATTGCAAGACGCGCAAGGTCGACTCACTCGACGCATCCGTGGCGACGGCGGACTCGCACTCAGCCTGTTCGAGGGCTGCGAATCCGCGGCGAAAGCTCGCCACCGCGAGTAGACCGCCGAAGAGAGCCACAAGAGGGGACCAGGGCAACCTCGGGTCACCATCGAACCAACGCAGCAGTCCGACAGCCAGGGCAGTCGCGCCGATCAGACCTACATGCAGGCACAGGCTGGACGCAAGGAGCGCACGGTTGCTGTTGTTTGGCGATTCAGACACTTTGTTCACGGGTATGTCCTGATTCCTGTTGGTGGGGACGCCGATGCAGTCTATTGGGCAGGTGCAGCAGGAGAACTTCTCGGGAGACGCAATTTTGTTTCGTTTGTTTCAAGGCCCCCTGGCACGGGCCAAAACCTCTGCACATTGCACCGCGATAGTTGTAGGATTTGTGGTTGTGACCCGAGGGGAGACGGTTAATTGGCTGCCGAAGAGCACCGGAGAGCGGAACGACGTTCTGTGAATCCCAAAGCCACCATCTTGATCGTCGATGACGAGCCGGACGTGCGAGCGGTACTGGAGGAATACTTTGTGGCCCACGGATATGCGGCGCTTTGTGCCGACAGTGCGAACGCCGCACGGCTGCTGGTCGCCAAGCATCCGATCGATCTCGCATTGGTGGACATCCACATGCCCGGCGAGGATGGACTGAGTCTGGCGCGGCACCTTCGCGAGCGCTATGCCAAGCTGGCGATTGTCATGCTGACTTCCGCCGGCACCGTGGTGGATCGAATCGTCGGCCTCGAGATGGGTGCCGACGACTACATCCCGAAGCCCTTCGACCCGCGGGAGCTGGTGGCGCGTGTCAAAAGCGTACTGCGTCGAACCTCGTCCGCGGGACGGGCCGACATTGGTGCGGCAAAAGTGCGCATCGGGCGATGCGTGCTCGACATCGCTGCACACCGGCTGATCGATGACAAGGGGGAAGAGGTGCCGATGTCTCCGCTGGAGTTCGATCTGCTCAAGGCGCTCGCGGAGCATCCTAACCGGGCGCTATCGCGCGAGCATATTCTGAATCTCAACAAGCAACGGGACTGGGATCCATTCGACCGCAGCGTGGATCTTCGGATCATGCGGTTGCGCAAGAAGATCGAACCCGATCCCGAGCATCCTCGGTTCATCAGAACCATAAGAAACGAGGGTTATCTTTTCGTGCCGGACGGAGCGTGATAACCGAATGAACACTCATCTGCGCGCAGGAAAACAGCTGTGCGTTCTCGCATGCATCACGCTTTTGCTTGCGTTGAGCGGCTGCATGCGGGAACCCGAGACCGCCCTGCGCATCGGCACCAACGTCTGGATCGGAAGCGAGCCGCTCTACCTGGCGCGGGAGCTGGGTCGTCTCGATCCCGCCGCCGTGCAGCTCGTCGAATATCCGTCGGCGAGCGAAGTTCTTCGCGCCTTCCGCAACCAGGCCATCGACGGCATGGTCATCAGCCTGGACGAGCTATTCGGGCTAGCCGTGGACGGGTTTCAGCCGCGAATCATCCTCGTCGTCGACGTTTCGCACGGGGCCGACGTGGTGGTGGGTCGTAATGGCATGCGGACGATGAAGGATCTTAAAGGTAAGTCGGTCGCCGTCGAAAGCAGCGCCCTTGGCGCCTTCGTGCTGAGCAGGGCCCTGGCCGTCAATGGCATGCAGGCGAGCGATGTCAACGTCGTGCACCTGGAGTCGAATGAGCAGACGAGCGCGTTCGAAAAAGGGCAGGTCGATGGCGCGGTTACGTTTGACCCGTATCGCGCCCAATTTCTCCGGGACGGCGCTAAGACGCTGTTCGACAGCGCTCAGATTCCGGGCGAGATAGTCGACCTGCTGGCAGTGCGTGCCTCGGCCATCGACAAGGAACCCAAAGCAATACAGGCGCTGCTTGCCGGCTGGTTCGACGCGATCGACTACATGAACCGCGACCCTAAGGATGCGGCGCGGCGCATGGGAATTCGCCAGCAAACGACCGGTGATGAGTTCCTGGAGGCCCAGAAGGGTCTGCATGTTCCCTCCCGCGACGAAAATCTCAAAATGCTCAGCGGGGCGACTCCGGAGTTGGCGGTGGCCGGACGGCGGCTGATGACCTTGATGGTCGACGCGAAGCTGTTGCGCGCCGAACCTGACATCGCGGGTCTGCTCGCTCCGGCGCCGCTGGCGAACTTGCCCCGATGAGTCCCGCCGTGGAGGTCCAATGACCATCCGCGTTCCAGCGTCTCTCAAGTTTACGGTTCCGCTCGTTCTGCTCAGCTTTGCCGCGGCACTTAGCACGGTAAACCTGCTGTATCACGTGCCCCAGGCCGAGCGTGCAGCGGAGGAAGACAACCGCAAGCGGTTGGCGCAGGAGATGTCTCGGCTGCAAAGCACGATGGAGTATCTGTTGCTCAAGGGAGACATGGATGCTGCGCAGCACGAAATCGCGGTGCTGGCGCACAACCACGACGTTACTTTCGCCGCGCTGACGGACGACCGGAACATCGTCATTACCGCGACGCGGCACGCCTGGCTGGGGCGGCCAATAACCGATGTGCTGCCGCAGTTCGATCTTTTGCAGGCTGCCCCGGCCATTCGAGAACGCCGTGCTGGAATGACCACCGACTCGAATGGCAGCGAATTGCTCGGCCACGCCGGCATTCTGATGGGCAGTGAACGCGACGCGCTCCGTCCGTCCCGGACCGGCACCGTCTTCCTGGGCTACGATCTTAAGAGGTACAAGGCGGAGGCTCGAGCACAGGTTCTTCAGCAATCGCTCTACTGGGCCGGCCGGGTGACGGTGCTCGCTTTGGCGATGTGGTTGATATTTCATTTCCTTCTGACCCGGCGCACGGCGAAGCTGGTGCGCGCAGCGGAAGAACTCGCCGCTGGAAATCTCGATGCTCGAAGTCACCTCAGAGGGACCGACGAGCTCGCTCGGCTGAGCCGCGCCTTCGACGGCATGGCGCTCAAGGTTGCCGCCACGCAGACGCGATTGCGCCAGGACATTGCCGAGCGGATGCGTTCCGCGGAGGCGCTACGGGTGTCGGAGGCCAGCTACCGGTCGATTTTCGATGCCGCCGAAGACGCCATTTTCGTTCACGACATTGAAACTGGAGCCATCGTCGATGCCAATCTCAAAGCCTGCGCCACCTTTGGCTATAGCCGCGAGGAATTTCTGACCCTCGATGTCGGCAACCTCGGCACCGGCGAGCGACCCTATACCCATCAAGACGCGATGGATCTGATTGCGCGTGCGGCTGCGGGAGAGGAGTTGCGCATCGAATGGCATGGCAAGAGCAAGGATGGCAGTTTGCGTTGGCACGAAGTATTCGTCAGGCGCGTGACCATTGGAGGTCAAGAAAGAATACTGGCACTGGCTCGCGATATCACCGGCCGCAAGTTAGCCGAGGCGGCGCTACGGGCGAGCGAAGAACAGTATCGCGCCATGTTCAACGCATCGACCGACGGGCTGGCGCTTTGGAACGCGGCAGGTGAGATCGTCGATACGAATCCCGCCTTGTGGCAGATGTACGGTTATGGCGACGGAGACTCCCCGGCACTGCCGCTGGACAGCGACACCGGCCCCTGCTACCACACCGAGTTTCTCAAAGCGGTGGCGGCCGGCGAATCGTTGCATTCGGAAGTGACTGATCGTCGCAAGGACGGGTCGCCCCTGGAGCTCGAAGTGCATGGCATCCCGATGCAGTATCAAGGACAGCCGCACGTGCTGACGATCGCTCGCGACATAACGGAAAAGAAGCGCTCCGCAGAAGAGCTGACGCGACAGCGGGAATCGCTATATCAGCGCGAAAAACTCGCCGCGCTCGGTTCGCTGCTTGCCGGTGTCGCCCATGAACTCAACAATCCGCTATCGGTCGTGGTGGCGCGGGCGGTGTTGCTCGAGGAGCAGGGTAATCCCGCCGCGCAGACTGCGGCGCTGAAGATTCGCACTGCCGCCGAACGATGCGCGCGCATCGTGCGGACCTTCCTCGCCATGGCCCGGCAACAGCAACCGGAACGCGGGCCGGTGGCGATCAACGATGTCATTTCGGCGGCATTGGACATCACCGCCTATCCCGTTCGTACAAGCAGCATAGAAGTCAAACTGGATCTCGCCAAGGATATTCCGCTGATTCACGCCGATGCCGATCAGCTCCACCAGGTGCTGCTGAATTTGGTCATCAACGCGCAACAGTCGCTGCAGGATCATCCTGGTCCGCGGCACATACGTGTGACCAGCGGGTTCGACACGCGTGCGCAGCTGGTTCGCGTCACCGTTGCCGATAACGGTCCCGGCATTCCAGCGCATCTTCGGGCGAGAATATTCGAGCCGTACTTCACGACCAAGCCGACGGGAATCGGGCTTGGCGTCGGCCTGGCGGTGAGCCTCGGCATCGTCGAAGCCCATGAAGGCACATTGACCGTCGCTTGCCCTGCGCAGGGTGGCGCCGAGTTTTCGATCACGCTACCTCTCGGCGCCGTTGCCGCGAGCGCGGCCGAATCCTCATTTCCTTTGAAGGCACATCCGTCCCGGCGCACGATCCTGGTCATCGATGACGAGGCCGAGATTCGCGAGACGCTCGCCGACATCCTGGTCGCGGCGCAGCACCGCGTCGTGACCGTCGCTTCCGGTCGCGAAGCGCTCCAGCACATGGCCGTCGAACACTACGATGTGATCCTGACGGATATCCGCATGCCGGATCTCGATGGCCGCGCGCTCTATCAGGAGATCGAGCGGCGCTGGCCGGGACGTGGTGTTCGAGTCGTCTTCGTGACCGGTGATACGCTCGCTTCCGCCTTGCGCGAGTTCGTCTCCGAGAGCGGCCGTCGGGTAATCGAGAAGCCATTCCTGCCGAGCGAAGTGCGCCGCGTCGTCGCCGAATTGGCTATGGACGGCGACCTGCCGCGGCCCAACGTAGCGTAGCGTGCTGCGGTCGAGCCGGCACGGGCTCGACACGCAGATCTTTGCGCCACGCCAGCGGAGCGTCCCGAAGTGCGTGTCGGGAGCGCACGAAACAATCGAAACAAAATCGGCTGGTTTTTGAAGTCTCCCTGCTGCGCATTCTCACTAGACTGCAAGGCTTCCGCGTGCGCACCGCATCGGTGCCCGGTAAGCGAATCATCCTGATCTCTCGACCGGCGTGTGGAAGCATCACTACCCATAACCTGGAGAAACTAATGCAATCGTTGTTGCGTAAATCATTGATCGTGTCCGGCATCGCACTGAGTGCTGCCGCCTTTGGCCAGAACGCCAGCGCCGATTCAAGCGATAACCTCCGCTGGCAGTCGGTCATCGGCATCGCTGCACCCAACAATGTGGTCGGGGTCGGCACCGGAGCGATAACCGGTGGCCCGACACCGTGGTCGACGCTGGGTGGGCATGTCAACGTCGATCTGACCAAAAGCAGGATCACCTTCGACGTCCGTGGACTTGTGCTGGCCGGTGGAAATTCGATTGGCACTCCCGGGGCGGTCGCTCAGGTCAAGGGCACGCTGCTTTGCGACACCGACGGCAGCGCGGGAGACACGTTCTTTGTCGATACGCCGCTCGTCGACCTCAGCGAGCAAGGAGAAGCACAGTTCACCGGTAGAGTCAGTGCGTTGCCAGCCGTATGCTCGACCGAACCCGATGTTGCGTTTCTGATACGGGTCGGCGCGGGCAAATGGATTGCCAACGCCACAGTGCTGCGGTAGCGACCGGCAATCGCGCTCGCTGCGATGAAGGCGGCGATGCGCGATCGCTCGCAACCAGCAGGAGTCCCGGATAAACGTCTAAAGGATTGCCACATGAACCGCTATGAAACGTCAACACCTCGCGCCGCACTGGGATTGACCGCGGTCGCGATGGCCGCCATCACGATGGCGACATTGGTTGTGCTGCCGGCACAGCTCGGGTCGGTCAGCGCTAATGCAAACACATTGGCGGCGGAGAAAGCCCCGGCAGAAGCGAGATTCAACGTCGCCGGGGCTCCAGTGAATATCGACGCGCCGGGAGCAGTCGATGGCGAAGACTACGTCAGTCCCGGTCGTGCGACATTCGAGGCACAAGAATGCGGAAGACAATACAAATCGAATTCGCATAGCGTGGCCGATTGATTGAGCACGACCGACGGTCGAATGTGGGATCGATCTGGTCATTCTCACGAGAGAGAAACGATGAATCAGACGTACAGGGGACGCTGTTTCTGCGGAGCCGTAGAGATGGTCGTTACTGGCGAGCCGGTCGCGGCAGGGTACTGTCATTGCGCGTCGTGTCGCAGCTGGTCGGCGGCACCGGTAAATGCATTCAGCCTGTGGAAACCCGAGGCCGTGAAGTTTACCAAAGGCGACGGAAACGTCGGCGTCTACCACAAGACCGAGAGGAGCTACCGCAAGTTCTGCAAGACCTGCGGCGGACATTTGCTGACCGACCATCCGCTGTGGGCGGTCGTCGATGTGTACGCCGCTACGATCCCGACCTATCGCCACGAGCCGCAGCTTCATGTCAACTACGCGGAGGCCGTCCTCCGGATCAAAGACGGCTTGCCCAAGATGAAGGACATGCCCAAGGAGATGGGCGGGTCGGGCGAGACAGTTCCGGAATAGCCAAACCCTGGCGCTTGCCAAATTCGCCAACCGTGCAAGAGGAATCCAAACATGAGACCCGTTGCTCCAAGCTTGATCACAACCGCATCCTTAGTCACGTTTCTGTCGGGCTTCGCTTCAGCTTACACCGGAGTCGGGGATGTTCCGGAAAACCTCAAGGTGCCGGCAACACAGACGCTGGCTGTGGCCGCGCAAGCCCGCGGCGTGCAGATTTATGAATGCGGCGTTAACAAGGCCGATCCGGCGCGCTTCGAGTGGATCTTCAAGGCTCCGGAGGCGGAACTGTTCGACCAGGCTGGAAATAGGATCGGCAAGCACTACGCGGGCCCGACGTGGGAAGCCTACGACGGGAGCAAGGTGGTCGGTACAACCAAAGCACGCGACGATGGTCCCGACGCCAATGCGATTCCCTGGCTGTTGCTGAGCGCAACGTCGGTGGAAGGAAACGGCATCTTCGGCAAGACGCAAAACGTCCAACGGGTGAAAACCGCCGGCGGAAAGGCACCTGCGGATGAGTGCAATCAAGGGCAACTCGGCAAGGTCGCGCGGGTGAACTATCGCGCGACATATAACTTCTACGTCGCGAGACCTTGAGCATTGCCGGCCGGGGCGTCCGCTCGACCGGTCAGAAGGGTTGACCTCGCGACCGCCGTCGATATTGCCGTAACCCAACGGTAGACTCCTCTGCATCAACTCGTGCTACGCCGGTAAGTCGCGCCTGTCGCTGGGGCCGCCTTTCTTTCCCTCGATTGACGCAAGCCAGCCGAACGCAGGTCGATTGCGGAAAGGAGCCCATCATGACCGGTGCCTTTGTCAAACTGCTTCTGGTCGTTTCCGCTGCTTGGGTGACAACCTTCGGGACTAACGCACAGGCAGTCGACCAGGGCGCGGTAGTCAGCGAGCGGGTCAAGAAGCTCACGCGCGCCGTAAAGTGGAACCAGATCGCAGTCATCCCGATCACGTTCTGGATCGAGCCGACGAGCAGCGGGCTTCGCGCGTACTTCATGCCCGAGGACGAGAAGTCGACGCTGTACGTTTACGAGGCGGAAGTTAAGTGAGGCTTTGCGTGCTCGACTAGCAACGCCTGATCTTGCGGCTGGCCTGGCTGATCATCAGTTATCAATGGTCCGGTCTGCTCGAGCTCGGCGGGCTAGCGCCTATCAAAACCCAGGCACTCGCCTCGCTCGCCAGCGCAAGCGCAGCGCAAATCAGCATGATCGCTCGAAAGCCTGTCACGAACGCTTTTGTGATCGCCTGTCTTGCCGACGCCTTGTGAGCGGCATCGATGCTCTCGGGGAGTTCGATGCCACCGAGCTTTTCCCGCTGCCGTTCTACGACCTCTATGACCTGCGGCGCGACCGCAGCCTGCTCGAGTTGACTGTGCAGGGTGCGATTGAACATCGAGGTCATGATCAGCCCGAATAGCGCAACGGCCAGCAGTGAAGCAACGCGCGATGCGGCGTTGTTGATTCCCGATGCAGCGCCGGAAAAACTCGCGTCGACGGAATTCATCACCGTCGTCGTCAGCGGCGCAACACTGATCGACATCCCCAGGCCGAGAACCACCACCGCCGGCAGGAAAGTGAGCCAGTAGCTGCCACCCACGCCGGGGATGGCGAACAGGGCAAAACCGCCGGCCGCGATCGCCGGGCCGATGACCAGCGGCTGCTTCGCTCCGAAACGGTCGACCAGGCCACCCGACCATCGCGACAGGGCCGACAGCAGCAGGATCAAAGGCAGCATCGCGGCGCCCGCAGCGGTCGTCGAGTAGCCCTGCACCTGGATCAGGTTCAGCGGGACGAAAAACAGGCTTCCGCCGAGCGCTCCGTAGAGCAGGAACGTGAGCAGATTAGCCCCGGTGAAAGTGCTCGAGCGAAACAGTCGAGTCGGCATCATCGGCGATTCCAGGCGAATTTCCACCGCGACAAAAGCCGCCAGCGCCGCGACGCCCACCAGCAGCGAAGCGAGGATGCGCGGATGCGACCAACCCGCGTTCGACGATTCGATGAGGCCGTAAACGACGCCGCCGAGCCCCAGCGTCACCAGCAGCGCGCCCGGCCAGTCGAGCTTGCCCTGGACCTCGGCATTGCGGCTTTCGGGCACGTGCCGCAGAGCGATGGCGATCACCGCTGCGGCCAAAGGCAGGTTGATGAAAAAAACCGCACGCCACGACAGGTGATCGATCAACCAGCCGCCAAGCACCGGTCCGAGTGCAGCGGTAATCGCCGTCGCGCCGGACCAGGTGCCGATGGCCTTGCCTCGATCATGCTCGGCAAACGACGCACTGATGATCGCCAGGCTGCCGGGGACCAGCAGCGCGCCGCCGATACCCTGCACAGCGCGAGCGAGGATGAGCTCGCGCACGTTGCCGGCGAGCCCGCATCCGAGGGAGGAGACGGCGAATAGCGCCACCCCGAGCAGGAACACGCGTCGTCGCCCGAAACGGTCGCCTGCGGCGCCACCGACGAGCAGCAGCGCGGCGAGGAACAGCGCGTAGGCTTCGATCACCCATTGCACGTCGACGAGGCTGGCGTTCAGTTGCTGCTGCAGCGCTGGCAGGGTGACATTGACGACCGTTCCATCGATGAACGCCATGCTCGAGGCGAGGATCGTTGCCGCCAGGATCCATGGCGCGGCAGAAGGTGCGCAGGCCGACTCGCATGGGGAGGCGCGAATGACGCCGGTGTCGGAGGGCGGTGCCGGAAATCCGGTCATTGCGCGTCAAGCCGGAGCGAAGCCCATGCTTTGATGTTGCTCAGCCATGGCGCGGGTGGACCCGCGAGCGTTGCCGGGCTTGCCCTTTCAGCCTATTTCGCCAGCGCCGCCTCGACCGCCTCGAACAGCGCGCTCAAGCCGAAAGATACGTCCTTCATCCTGCCGTTGAGAAAGAACGTCGGCGTAGCGCGGACGCCGCTGTCACGACCGCTCTGCATGTGCTCTCGCACGCGCTGCAGGTAGACGTGATCGTCCATCTCGAGGTCATAGCGTCCCATGTCGAGCTGCAGCCGCTCGGCATAGCCGCGCAATTGGTGCGGCTTCAGGTGAGACTGGTTGTCGAACAGGAGGTCATGCATTGGCCAGAACTTTCCCTGCCCGCCTGCGCATTCAGCCGCCTCCGCGGCCTGCAGGGCGTGCGGATGGACTTCGGCCAGCGGGAAATTGCGAAAGATGAAACGGATGCGCCCGGTGAATCGCTCGAGCAAAAGCTTGATGACCGGAGCGGCCTGCTTGCAGTTCGGGCATTCGAAATCGCCGTATTCGATGAGCGTAACCGGCGCATGCACCGGGCCGATCGCATGATCGGAAGCGTTTGGCGGAACGGTCAGGTCAGACACGTGAGTACGGATCGATGTGACACGCCAATGTTAACGTACGACAGCGCCGGCAAACCGTCTCGAACCGATAAATAGCGGCGGCATGCTGCGCGCTTCCTTCACGCGGGGACAGCAGCGCGTGTGACCGAAGCCTCGCGAATGGGAAGATTGATCAGCGCAGCCGCTGCGGCCAGCGCCATGTCCGCGTACCACATCCATAGATAATTGCCGGTTTGGGTGATCGCGATGCCTCCGAGATACGCGCCGAGAAAGCCGCCGATCTGGTGCGAAAGCAAGGTAAGCCCGAACAGCGTGGCCAGATACCGAATGCCGAAAAGCTTGCCTACGATCGCCGCCGTCGGCGGCACGGTCGCGAGCCAGGTCAGGCCCAGGCCCACGGCAAAGATGTAGAACGTCCACTCGGTCTTCGGGGCCATCAGGTACCACCCGATCAGCAGCGCACGCGAGCCATACATCAAGGCGAGGATGTACTTGCTGCGGAAGCGGGCGGTGCTCGAGCCGGCAAGCAGGCTGCCGACGATGTTGGCGAGGCCGATCAGGGCAAGCGACCAGCTCGCAACCGAGGGTGGCAGACCGCAGAGGTTCACCTCGCCCGGCAGATGCGTGACCAGAAATGCGATGTGAAATCCACAGGTGAAAAATCCGGCGTGGAGCAGCAGGTAGCTGCGGTCGCGCATCGCGTGGCGAACGGCGTTCCACGGCGCGGACCCGCCGGCGGCCTGGTGATGCACCGGCGCCGACGGGCTGACCACTCGAGTCAGGGGCAGGGCGCCCAGCGTGATCACCGCGAGCGACCACATGGCGCCCATCCATCCCAGCGCCTGGATCAACGCTTGCGAGATCGGCGCGAAAACAAATTGCCCGAACGAGCCGCCGGCGTTGATGATGCCGGCCGCCTTGCCACGCTTGTCGTCGGTCAGTTGGCGGGCTGCCGCGCCGATCAGCACCGAAAAGCTGCCGGCGCCCGAACCGATCGCCGACAGCAGGCCCAGAGAAACGATGAGTCCGAAGCCGGACGTCATGAACGGAGTCAGTGCCGTGCCTATCGAAAGCACGACCAACCCGGCGACCAATACCTTGCCGGGACCGTACCGATCGGCGACCGCGCCGGCCACCGGCTGGACCGCGCCCCAGATGAATTGGCCGACCGCGAGTGCCAGGCTGATCGTCGTAATGCCCAGACCCGTCGAACTGTTCAACGGCGAGACGAACAGCCCGAGCGATTGCCGCGCGCCCATCGTGACCATCAGGATCGCGGCGGCCGCGAGCGTGACGATCCACGCGTTGCGCGGAGTGGCCGGATGGGTCGTGGTCGTCACGCCTACACTCTCATGCTCTGGTTCCTTCGGATTGCGTCGAGAAGCCGGCCGCGGCCTTCAGCGCAAATACGCAAGCAGCGGTGATCCGACCTGGCGTTTCACCAGCGCGCTCTCTGCTGCACGGGCGTCGGCTGGCTCGAGGTCCTCGAGCCACGTGATCTCGCCGCCGGCCAGAGTGGCGATCGCAACGCCGTCACGATAGAGCACGCGGTTGTTCAAGAGTGCCGGCAGCTTTGCGCCCGGAGCAATCACGCCGACCAGATTCAACGGATCGGCGCCGCTGACCGACACCAGCACGCCCGAGGTTTCCGCCCGCCGAGTATCGCGCAACATCGTTATCGCTTCGGGAAGCGCAAACTGCTCGCCCGATGACCCGGCGACAAAGCGCCCGCCGCGAATGTCGCCGCGTGCCTCCAGCCGTCGCAGTACTCGCAGCATGTCACGCCATGCGGGCAACCATGCCGCTTCCCGTTGCAAGAGGCGCCAGAAAACCACGCCATAGCGGCGAAGCAGCGCGTGGACGATGTGCTCGACCATGTCCTGGTCGGGCTCGTAATAAGCGCGCTTGGTTGCGTCGGGTGGCGTACGCTTTACCAGCGACCATCGGCCCGCCTCTTCGATGCCGAACAAGGGCGCGCGCCGGTGGCGTTTTGCCTTGCCCAGCGGCTTGCGCTTTTCCGACGGTGTCAGCAGCGCCCGCAAGCCGGCGAAGCTGTCCGATGCGACCAGTCCCGCGGCGACCAGCTCGGCCAGCGCGTCTTCCACCTGCGTGCGCAACAGGCCGGTGGCCTGGACGATCTCGTCGTAGAACGAGGCGCCGTGCGAGCGCAAGGTCTCGACAACGGCTCTGGCGCGCGAGCCCAGCTCATCGACGTTGACGACGGGGGGCGGGGCGGCGCGGGTCCAAAGCGACGCACTGCGGCGCGGCAGCAGCGTGACCGGAGTCGTGCGGATCGGACCCCGGCCGCCTGCCGCCGGATTCGCGGTGTGGCTCAAACGCGTCCAGACGACGCGGCCGGAAAGACACAAGTCATCGAGCCACGTGAACTCGTAGTCCTCGAGACGCGCCGGAAGAATCTCGGATTCCCATGCCGCCGCCGGTGCCTCGAAGCCCTGCAGCTGCGCGATGATCGCATCGAGCGCGTCGGGTCCCTGCCGCTGCTCGTTCGGGATGACATGCTGCCAGCGGAACAGAAAGCGAAGAAAATCCTTGCTCGAAACGGGCTCGATTTCCTGCCGCAGCCGCTTGACCGTATAGCGGTGAATGCGCGCGAGCAGGGCGCGATCGCACCATTCGGTTTCGGCGGCGTCAGGCGTGAACGAGCCACTCATGATCGAGCCTTCGGCGACGAGCTTCGCCAGCGCGCCCTCGATCACGTCGCGAGGCAGGCTCAACGAGTCGGCAATCGCGCGGGTCGTGACGGGCCCGAGACCTTCCAGCCGGCTGCGGACGATTTCGGTCAGCGCATCGTCTCGAGCCCACGTGCGCTCTCTGAACTCCGCGGGTGCTTCGATCGGCGGCACAAGACGGGCGTTCGGATAGACGGCGTGGAATTGCGGCAAGCGCTCCGCCGCGACCCACATCGACCGTGCGTCGACCGCGCTACGGTCATCTTCAGCGCCTGGCCGAACGCAGGTGGCGCGGCGCTCGAGCGCCAGCGAATCGAGCAGTCCGCGCCACGACGGCTGCCGATCGACCTCGTCCGGGGTCACGAACCCCAGACCGAGCAGCGCATCGTGCAGCTCGTCGATATTCGCCGCCTCCGGCCATGCTTCGGCGCGGACCCGCTCGATCGCGGCCACATCGAGACGGCCCAGATCGGCCGCGCTGGCATCGTCGAGCCAGCGGCGGCCCATCACCGCCTGCGCGCGGCGCTCTTCCAGCGGCGCATCGTCGAGGTACGCATAGGGGCGCGCAGTCAGGATTTCCAGCGCCAGCGGCGAGGGCTCGGTCAAGTCGCGTGCGATGACCGCGACCCGGCCCGACTCGATGTCGGCAAGCAGGCGCTCCAGACCTTCGACGTCCATCGCTTCGTACAGGCAGTCGTGCACCGCCTGCGCGACCAGCGGATGGTCGGGCACTTCACGGGGACCGGAAAGGTTCTCGGCACAGGCGATCTGATCGGGGAACACCGCCGCCATCAGATCCTCCGCGCGCATCCGCTGCAACGGTGCCGGTACCTTCTTCCCGCCTTGAAAGCGCGGCAGCGCCAGCGACGTGCCGGCGATCCAGCGCCAGCGCGCGCCGAACATCGGCGCATCGAGCATTGCCTGAACGAGGAGGGGCCGCACGGTCTTGGCGTTCAGGTAGTGCGCCACGCTTTCCAGCGGAAAACTGTGGCTGGTCGACAACGACAGCACGATCGAGTCTTCGGTGGCGGCCGCCTGCAGCTCGAAATTGAACTTGGCGCAAAAGCGCTTGCGCAGCGCGAGTCCCCAGGCGCGGTTGATCCGGCTGCCGAACGGCGAATGAACCACCAGCTGCATTCCGCCCGATTCATCGAAGAAGCGCTCGAAGACGACCGTTTTCTGCGTCGGTAGCGTACCGAGCGCCGCGTGGGCCGAAGCGAGGTAATCGACCAGCTGTCCCGCGGACTGCTCGGACAGGCCGATGTCCCGCACGACCTGTTCGAACGCGCCCTGCTTGTCGCCTTGTCCGTTCAGCCTCTCGGCAATGCCCTCGCGCAGGCGCGACACCGCGTGCGACAGCTCTGCGGTGCGCGCGAGCGCCTCGCCAAGCCAGAACGGAATCGTCGGGGGTTGCCCGTGCGCGTCGTCGACCCGCACGCGACCGGCCTCGATGCGCAAGATGCGATACGAGCTGTTGCCCAGCTGGAAGATGTCGCCGGCGAGGCTTTCGACGGCGAAGTCCTCGTTCACGGTGCCGACGATCTGCCCGGCAGGCTCGAGCACGACCTCGTAATCGGCATTGTCGGGAATCGCGCCGCCTGAGGTCAGCGCGGTCAGACGAGCGCCGCGCCGGCCGCGCAGCACGCCGTTGACGGCGTCGCGATGCAGGTAAGCGGCGCGGTGTCCCCGGCGCGTGCTGAAGCCTTCGGCCAGCGTGCGCACGACGGCCAGAAACTCGTCGCGCGTCAGCGTTGCGTACGGATAGGCGCGACGCACGAGATCGAACAGGGCGTCCTCCTTCCACTCCTGCGCCGCGACCTCGGCAACGATCTGCTGCGAGAGCACATCCAGCGGCTTGGGCGGAATGATCAGCCTGTCGAGCTCGCCGCGGCGGACCGCATCGAGCAGCGCTGCGCACTCGACCAATTCATCCCGCGACTGCGGAAAAATGCGCGCCTTCGGCACGCCGCCGACCTGGTGGCTAGCTCGCCCCGCGCGCTGCAGAAATGTCGCGATCGATCGCGGCGAACCAAGCTGGCAGACCAGCTCGACGTCGCCGATATCGATGCCCAGCTCCAGCGAAGCGGTGGCGACAAGGACCTTCAGCTCGCCGCGCTTCAAACGCTGCTCGGCTTTGAGCCGCAGCTCCTTCGCCATGCTGCCGTGGTGCGCGGTGACGTGCTCACTGCCGAGCAGCTCGGACAGGTGGCGGGCGGCTCGCTCGGCCATGCGGCGCGTGTTGACGAAGATCAGCGTCGTTCTGTGCGCGAGGGCGAGGTCGGCCAGCCGCCTGTAGACCTGTTGCCAGACTTCGTTCGACATGACTGCTTCGAGTGGCGAGGACGGTACCTCGATGGCGAGATCGCGCGCACGGATGTGGCCGGCATCGACGATCACGCAATCGTTGCGCTTGCCGCCCTTGCCTTCGCCGACCAGAAAGCGGGCGATCTCCTCGATCGGCTTCTGCGTCGCCGACAAGCCGATGCGCGCCGGTGGCAGCGCCGTCAATGCCGCGAGACGCTCGAGCGACAACGCGAGATGGCTGCCGCGCTTGTTGCCTGCGAGCGCATGGATCTCGTCGACAATGACCGTTCGAGTCGTCGCCAGCATTTTCCGGCCCGACTCGGAGCCGAGCAGCACGTAAAGCGATTCGGGCGTCGTGACGATGATATGCGGCGGCCGCTTGCGCATGCCGGCGCGCTCGGCTTGCGGCGTGTCGCCAGTACGGACCAGGGTGCGGATCTCGACGTCGGGCAAATCGAGCGCTTTGAGCTCGTCGCGGATACCCGCGAGCGGCAGCGACAGATTCTTCTGGATATCGTTGGACAGCGCTTTCAGGGGCGAAATGTAAACGACCAGCGTCTCGTCGGGCAGCGGCGCCTCGACGCCGCGGCGGACCAGGCTGTCGATCGCGGCGAGGAAGGCGGCCAGCGTCTTGCCGGATCCGGTCGGCGCGGCGACCAGGACGTTGCGGCCGGCCTGAATCGCCGGCCAAGCCCCTGCCTGCGCCTCGGTCGGCGCGGCAAAGTGCTTGCGGAACCAGCGGTCGATAGCCGGGTGAAACGAAGCGGTTTTCTTCACGGGAGAAAGGCGGCCACGGCGGGAGCTACAACTACATAAGATAGGGGATAAACGAAAAAGTGCAAGCCCAAAACGGTCGACAGGCGATCCGAGGCGAAGGCTCGGGTCGGTCGGCGCCGGCTGTCGGCGTGGCGTCGACTGGTCGCGGCGCCGCTGTCGACTATCGTACCGTCGGGTCGTCTCCGCTTCCGGTGCGGGTCAGACAGGCACGTACGCGCGCGGCGAGCTGCGGGATCGAAAACGGCTTGGTCAGGAAGTCGGTCGCGCCGAATTCGAAGCCGGCGCGCGTGGTTCTCTCGTCGTCGATCCCGGTCAGCACGATCACGGGCAGCGCGGCGGTCGCCGGCTTGGAACGAAGAATCCTGAGCACCTCCATGCCCCCCTGTTTGGGCATCAACAGATCCAGTAAGACCAGATCGGGCATCGCTGCATCGATCATCGCGAGCGCCTCCTGGCCGCTGGAGGCTTCGACAACGATGTGACCGTCCTGACTGAGCGCAAGGTTCGCGAGGGTGCGCAGGTCCGGCTCGTCGTCCACGACCAGGATGCGGGCGCCTCGGCTTGCGTCCCGGCCGGACTGTGGCGCGGACGGCGTATCGGGCAGGTGCCGAGCGCCGTGCGGCTCGACCGCTACGTCGAGCCCCTCGTACGCGCAGCAGACGCGAGTCGAATAGCCGCGCTGTTTCGCGTAAGCAAGCGCGCGATTCTCGACCTCCGCAATGAAGGCGTCGTCGTGGGCGGGATCATGATGGGTGAGCGCCAGGTCGCGCACGCCTGCCGCCGCGGCCATATCCACGGCATATTCGTAAGTGCTGTGACCCCAATTCTTTTTGGACGGGTATTCCTCCGGCGTGTACTGAGCGTCGTGAATCACCAGGCCGGCGCCCGCCATGAAGCGCGCGTGCCGGCGGTCCCCTTCGTGTGCGATGTCCTCGGCCCCGAAGTGGGCGCGGCTGTCGTGCGAGGACGTTTCGGAAAACGGCTCGTGGTCGCACAGATAGACGAGGGCCGCACCATCGGCCTCGATTCGGTAGCCCAGGGTCATTGCCGGGTGATGCAGGTATTGCGCGATGACGCGCACGCCGTTCATTTCGTGCGTTCCTTCTTCGAGCTCGCGGAAGGTGATGCTTGCCGGAAGCTGGCCGATCTCGACCGGAAAATAGGTGAATTCCATCTGACCGGTAAGCACTTCGCGCAACGAACGCGCGCTGCCTTCCGGACCGCACACCGTAATCTGGTTGCCGGCGACGAACAGCGGCACGAAGAAGGGGAAGCCCTGAATATGATCCCAGTGGGTGTGGCTGAGCAGGATCGTCGCGGTGATCGAGCCCGGCGTCCGCGCCATCATGGCCGCGCCGAGCGCGCGGGCGCCGGTCCCGCAATCAAGGATGAAGCTCGCCCCGGCGTTGGTCGTCACTTCCACGCACGACGTGTTGCCGCCGAATCGGACCGTGTCCGGCCCGGGTGTCGCAATCGATCCTCGGGTACCCCAGAAGCGTACGCGCACGCGCCCTCCCGTGTTCCTATTCGTATTCTACGTCAAGGCCGTCA
>Ga0207706_10001156_pt1 | contig 26853 bp, 29 predicted proteins | sample KBSC53metaG_FD_184318 | JGI IMG/M metagenome (GOLD analysis project Ga0207706, IMG submission 184318) | Corn rhizosphere microbial communities from Kellogg Biological Station, Michigan, USA - KBS C5-3 metaG (SPAdes) (version 2) | ecosystem: Host-associated > Plants > Roots > Rhizosphere > Soil ... | reverse complement strand
CTGCGATGCATTGCCCAATCTCGTTGCTACACCAAAGGGATCGTTGAAATTCAAATGCACAAGATCGGTGTCGCTTTGTATGCCGCCATTTTCAGATGATCGCACCTTATTTGAAATATAGATCAGTTCATTGCCGTAACGTTTACCCGTTCCTGTATAAGAAGTGTTGAGACGAATATTACTGTTGTTGGTATTTTGATTTTTAAACGAACCCGGTGCATTCATCAATCTGAACTCAAAAGTAAAATTGAAATTGCTTTTGTGGTTTTGTGTGGTGATCGCATTGATGTATTGTTCTGATTTGCTTCCCAGCATGTAACCAAGTTCTGTGTATGGTCGTGTTGAGGTGAAAATGCGTGTATTTTCCGGAGTGTACTTATATACATCATAGCTGTGGAAACCCGCATCCCATCCGGCTTCCATGTAAGGAGTGAATATGAGTGAAGTTGCGGCATTGCCAAAGTTTCCTAAATCAACATAATAATAAGGAAGCGGATAACGCGTATTAAAATCGTTGATAGAAGAATCAAGTTTGTGAGATCGTGTTGAGTCAAAAAAATGAAAACTTATCGTGAGTGAATCTTCGAGCGGATTGCGATGCTGTAATCCTTTTTGATTAGCAGTAGTATCATTTTTCTGCGGCATTGAAAAACCACGAGCTCCGGGAATATTAGTTGGCATTTGTGCATGTGCATAATTCCAACATACAACTGTAATTACTAATGATGCTATATAATTGATCCTTCCTTTGGCCATTCATTTAAACAATTCCGCAAAATAACAGTAAAGCTGTGAATGAAAAGATAATTTAGTTCACACTAACGCAATCAATTTTGAATTCGAAATTTTGAGATTTAGTGAAGAAAAATAGATAATAACAAATCAATAATATTGCAATAGCAAAATCAGAAATTACATATACATTATTCTTTCTCCTTCCTGATCGTTCTTCCCTTTTGTAAAAAATTTTTTCCAAATTTATTTTTTACATCATCGATTGCTTTGTAAAGATTTGTTTTCTTTTCACGGTTCTCAAATAAACTTCCCTGAACAGCATGATTGGTGAATTCGCTCAATCGCACACCAAGCAAGCGAACCGGAGTTCCTTTGCGATAAAGCTTATGAAACAATTCGATGGCAACAGGAATTAATTCATCATCGCTGAAAGTATAATTAATAGTTGTTTGTCTTGATGTCGTTTCAAAATTCGGATAACGAATTTTTACTGCAATGCAACCCGCAAGCATTTCATCCTGCCGCAATTCATGCGCAACCTTTTCTGTCATGCGTACTAATTCGCTCAACAAAAAATCAATATTGTTTGTATTCTCTTCAAAAGTGTTTTCAGTAGAAATAGATTTCGCTTCATGATATGAATGTACTTCGCTAAAATGTAAGCCTTGCGATTTTTGCCAGAGATCAATTCCCCATTTACCTAATTTTTCTTCCAGGTCTTCAACCAGTCTTTTACTTATATCACCAATAAATTTTATTCCCATTTCTTTTAATGTGATAAAAGTGCTTTCACCAACACCGGGAATTTTATTTACAGGCAATGGAGCAAGAAATTCTTTTTCCATCCCGGGTTGAACAAACAAGTAACCGTTTGGCTTCGCTTCATCTGTTGCAATCTTTGCGATCAGTTTGTTGCTTGCAAGACCAAAAGAAATCGGAAGATTTGTTTTATGAATTATCTCCTGCCTCAGATTAATTGTCCATTGAAAAGGATCAAAGAATTTATCCATGCCGGTAAGATCAATATAAAATTCATCAATGCTTGCTTTTTCAAACAACGGGGCTTTTGCCGCAATAATTTCTGTTACCCATCTTGAAAACCTGCTGTACTCGCCTCTTGTGCCTCTTACCAAAAGAGCCTGCGGACATAACTGCATTGCTTTCTTCATGGGCATCGCAGAATGTACGCCGAATTTTCTTGCTTCATAGCTGCAAGCCGCAACTACACCACGTTCACGGCTTCCCCCAACAATAACAGGTTTGCCTTTTAGTGAAGGATCATTCAATACCTCAACACTTACAAAAAAGCTATCGAGATCAAAGTGAGCAATATATCGTTGTGGTTTGTGCACGTGTATGCGAAGGTAGAGAAGATATTTTTGCTACAAGCTACAGTGCGTATGGCATCGTTCCTTGTGTCACTCACTTGTACGTTCGAATATTTATTCAACAGTTTTACTTCACCTGTTTGACAAACACGCGTAGAATGTTTTACAAACTTCAATAACGAAAAATTGAAAAATAAATTGAGGGTCTATTTTTATTTACACTATTACTTCCCAATCCTCCACCTCACCTTCAACAACGAAAAATAAAGGATGCACCTGACAGTTCTCATTAGGGTTGAATGTTTTTAATTTAAAGAGGTCTCTTTGTTTTAATTTCTTTTGCAGATGCTTCATTTCATATTCTATTTGTCCTTTTGTAACTGCAATTGTTATAGCCTTAAAATTCCAGTCGATTTTTTCTTTGCTGAATTTAAAACCTCTTTCTTCCGCTTCTTTAAAAACAATACTCAAATAATAGTTAATAGCCTCTAAAGGCTGCGGATGATTTTTAAAACGGTTTAGCTGCGGATGATTTCTATAACCTTTGGTTTTATTTTCCAATACCTGTTTAGCTAACAAAGTTTCTCTCCATAAAGCCACCAATCCTTTGGTGTCAAGATATTTTGGATGCAAAGACCATATTCGCATGTTATCATTACAAATGAGTAATCGAATGGTTTAATAAAATATTATCATTTGCAACTTTTCCTTGTTCCATTGATCTATCATCCCGTACAAAAAATTGAACTGGCACGAAATTATTGAGGAGAGTTTTTATGATACCACAGATGCTTGGGAAAGACCGTCTTGCGCTACCGAAATAATTATTCTCATCGAAAGCAATGAGCAGTATGTTATTCAGAATATATTTTAAAGAAAGGAATGTTTACAATTTTGTACAGAATGAAGTATTCGCCATTTAAGATATACAACAACCCCTCTTCCCTTGCCCCTGCACCGGTTAGGGATAACTGAAAACCTAACACACAACGTAGTCTTTACCTTTCAAATAAAGCAGGTCTTCATTAAATTATTTATGAGTCCTTGCTCAATGAATAACTTTTTCTGCATCTTTATTATTCCTTTGAGCATGATCTGCCAATTGCGTTACTGCCGCTGCCACTAAGCCACCCATTAAATATAACCCTACAGTCATAAGTTGTGTACCTAAAGTTTTATTGCTTGGTTCAGTTGGAAGACCGAGCGGCTTAGGCAAAACGACGGCAGTTACGCCTGCTATCAATCCTAATAAAGCCCCACGTAGCCATATGCCTTTTTTTCCTCCGATTCCTGTAAGGCTATAATAGGCGGTATCACAAAAAAGTTCACCTCCTACAGCCCAACGTTGAAGTTGATCCTCTCCGGGACCTTCTTTATTTATGCTTTTTAAGCCTTTTCGAATCAGGTCCATATCGAGTATATCCATACGCGGTGCATCAGGTGTTACTCTTCTCAGGGCTTCATGCATGGACGCCACTGCAACGGTTCCAGCGAATCCTCCTGCTAATCCGGCAGATACTTTCATAATAAATAAATTATAGATGATTAAATGATTTTGACTGAAGTATTATTTTCCTTAATCCCAATAAAATATAGTGCCAGAAATAATTCAATGGTTAAACTATTGTTTAAAAATTTCCTTCGCAGAAAGTCATTGTCTCAAAAATTCCAAATAAAAATTTTCAGCTATTGTACCAAACATAGCGCGCAGTCTTTTCGAAGACTTCTGGAGAAAGAACAATATGTACTTCAGCTATTGCAACAAATGTATCTCGAATCCCTTCAGAGGATTACGGAGAAAGAAACAAAGACATTTGGAATAATGACGGAAGGTTGCCTATCATTTGTTAGAAAACCACGAGGGGTTAAGAAATGGCTTATCAACCTTTACTTCTGCAGATACCGTCGAATAGACTCGACAGATGAACCAACTCTAATCACTGCTTCTTTTATTTTATCTTTATTTATTTGAAAATTGTCCGCCCACCATTCAAGTTCTGCTTCATTGTTTATATTGATTACAGTTAGATCTGTGGGTGGATTTTTAATCTCTGTCATAAAATATCATTAAGTAAAATATTATTTAGTAAAAAAATGGAGATAGGGATACTCATACTTTAAGGTATCATTGTTTTTCATATTGTAGAAGTTTCCTGATTTATTTCTTCTTTGGAATCATTCCTATACCTTCCGGTGTTTTTTATAGATAGTTGAAACTTAGTATTGAAACTAAACTCGTAATTATTCACTGACAAAAGTGCATTCGTAGCACTGTCCTCCATTAATTCACTTACCAAACTTGCTGCAAGTTCGTTATTGCTGAAATTATTGTTAAGTTTTCCATCAATAAATTCAATACTGAATTTATACCCTGCTTTACGTCCCTTCCCGATGTGCTCAAAATCTATACTGTTGAAATCAAGTATTTGTTCAGAATTCGCAGATTTTTTCATCAAAATCTTCACCACAGGAAAATATTTATTCCAAATAGAATCATACATACTGATTGATTTTATTTATAAACCAGTTTATAAAGGAGGGCTGAAAAATAAATTATTGAAGTCGTTGAACCAATTTTATTTGAGCTTCTTTAAATACAGCTTTCTGCGATTTTATACCATCAAACCAGGAGCATTCATATTTGTCTATTAGTAAAACATCCCCATCAGGAGTATGTGTTTTAGCATGACCTACAACAGTCATTGTATGGCTGCCCGATATTAATTGTACCCTGTCGTTCACTTTGAATTTACCAACCATTGGTTTGTATTTATTTTTAAGTATGGGGAGGCAATATTTGATGATTGCTTTACCAGCGTTTGTTATCGTTTCTGCGTTGAGAAAAGTTATTGCTATTTCTCTCTGATTTTTCTCTTGCTACTGATACATTCATCATTCTTCCTTCCACTTCTTTATTATTCAAGGCTGATAAAGCTTCCTTACCTTCAGCCTCAGATGACATTTCAACAAAAGCAAATCCACGTGATCGTTGTGTTTCACGATCGAGAATAATTTTTACGGAATTTACTTTGCCATATTTTGAAAACATTTCGTTTAAGCTTTCTTCAGTTACTTGAAAGCTGAGATTAGAAACATACAGGTTCATAAATGAAAAATTTAAAATCAAAAATTAGATACCGTTGATCGTAAGAAAGCAAGAATAAGAAACTAAAAAAATACAAGGTATGAAGAAGTAAAATTTTGCAGAATCTTTTTGCTGCGACTTATTATCACGGTAAAGGTAGGATAATATATCAGTACTGTTATGAAATCTTGTTGATTCAATTATTTAAGGTCAGACGGACTGAAGTACTGCAGGCAGAAAAGAAGTGACACAACAGGTGATGCCATGAAATAATGTCGCTGATAAAATAAAAATCAAAAAAAATTAAAAATCTAAACTCACAATCTCAAATCAAATCACTTTGTGTTTCCACTTCCCGCTCTTCAAGTATAAAAATGAAGGCACTAAAATGCAAAGCCAGTAAATCCATTCACTCGTCCATCCGAAAGCAACCGAGAGCTGTAATTTTTCGAGAATGATATACACATAAGCACAGTAAACGGCAATTGCGAATATCTCAATAAACAGATTCACTTTTGAATTGCCTGTGCCAATAACCGCATTTAACCAGATAGTTGATACAGACATCAAAAGCATCGCAATGGTCACGACTCTTACAACAGGAATTGCTTCAATAATAAAACTTTCATCTTGCCCGTAAATACGCAAAAGCAAGTCCGGCGCAATGTTCAGCAGTATGAATATAATACAGGAAAAGCCAACACTTAGTTTCATGATCTTTCGGATGAGTTCTGTAACACGATGATGTAAACCTTGGCCGATCACATTACTCACCATAGAATTTGTGGTTGATGCAAATGCCCATGTAACACAACCAAAGAATCCGAAAATGTTGCGCATCGTGTTAGAAATTGCAAGTGCTCTTTCCCCATGATGTTCTATAAGAATATAAAAGAATTCCCATCCTCCAACACTTATTACATACTGCAAAATGATGGGCAGTGATTGCACAAGAATCAGTTTTGTCGTACTCAAATCATAAAAATATTTTTCAAAAAGTTGCAATTGTTTGCTCACACCTTTTTTATGCATTACTGCGAAGATCACAAACAGTCCTGTTGCTTCAGCGATGATGGATGATATTGCTGCGCCATTAAAACCAAGTCGCGGTAAACCAAAATGACCGTAAATCAAAGCATAGTCAAACACAATGTTGGTGGTGGCTTCAGCGAGTGTGCCGGCTATCAGAAAACGACTATTGTTGGTACCAACAAGTAATGCATTGCGCATTTGATACACATATAAAAAAGGAAGACCCCAAATGCGAATGTTTAAAAATCGCACAGCCATTTGAACGTTAGAAGGATCGTGCAGCGAATAAGATAAAATCACCGGAGCTATAAAATTGGTAACAAGAATTCCAAATACAGCAAAGACAAGTGTGATGCGGATGCTTTGGTTAAAAAGATTACCGATCTCATGAATCCTGTTTTGCCCCGCACGTCGTGAAATAAGCGCCTGTAAGCCGTTATTCAATCCCTGCCCCACCATTGCGAATATTAAATAGTATACTCCTGTAATGCCTGCAACAGCAAGAGGCTGCTCACCAAGCCCGCCCAGAAAAATATTGTTTGTAATAAAATTTATTTGCGGCACAAGAATAGCAGCAGCAATAGGCAAAGCAATTTTCAAAATTTGCCTGTTGGTAATTTTTACCTGTAAATTAATATCTGCCACCTGCGATTCCATAAAAAGGCAGCAAAGCTACAAATACAAAGAATGTGAAAATGTGGAAATGTGAAATAAAACGTGGACGTTGATTGACCTTTTGCCGATTGACTATTGACCACTATTTAGTATCATTGCACCCTCAATTTTCAGGGCATGGTGCGGAAATCGTTTGGAATATACAGTGAGGACCATTCGGGTTGTGTTTTATTTATTGAAACAGGCAACGACTATATTGCATGCTGGTGCAATCATATCGAAACAAAACAGGCAAAGGCATTTGAGCTTTTCAACTTCATGCAAAGCGACGCAACGGATTTTGACAAATTATTAAAGCAGGTGCAAACACATTCGCGCTTGCTTACAGAATCTTTTGAAAAAGTTTACTGCATTTGGAGTGATGAAAAATGTATTTGTATTCCGCACGAGTTTTATCGCGATGAAATCGCAGGACGTTATATGCAAACCATGTTTGGCGATAATTTTGAAACCACTTTTTATAAAGACAATCTTAATGACTATGTTGTGTTGGCTGCATTGCAACAACAAGCCGCTTCAGCCTTTGAAAATTATTATACCATTGACGCTAACGTTCACAAATATTTCCAGCTATTAAAGGCATATCAAAATGGTATTGAAGAGAATACAATTCATCTTGTTTTTTATCCAACTTATTTTATAGTTTCCGCTTTTAAAGAAGGCAGGTTGCAGTTGATCCAAAGCTTTTCATACAAGTTGCCTGAAGATGTATTGTATCATGTGATACGTGTATGCAATGCTTTTGAATTATCATTGAATGATACAAGAGTTTATGCAAGCGGCATGATAGATACTAACTCACCATTATACCAGTCTTTATACGGATATATCAATAATTTTTCTTTTGAGCTAACCGATAAAGATCTTTTTGCAGCCGAAGAGTTTCATCAATATCCGCTGCATTACTTTACATCATTTTGTCAATACGATGTATGAGAATTATTTCAGGGAAATTCGGAGGAAGAAAGATCAATCCGCCGGCTAAAATGCCTTATACACGTCCTACAACAGATATTGCAAAAGAAGGCTTATTCAACATACTGCAGAACAGGATCAATTTTGAAGGAATAAAAACACTTGATCTTTTTGGCGGAACGGGAAGCATAAGCTACGAGCTTGCTTCAAGAGGTGCAGCAGATTTAACGATAGTTGAGAAAGATTCGCAGATGAATGTATTCATCAAAAAAAAACTGGAAACATTTGGTGTAAAAAATTACAGGTTGCTGAAGATAGATGTATTTAATTTTCTTTCGTCATGTAATGAACAATTTGATTTTATTTTCGCCGGCCCACCTTATGCATTGGGAACAATTGATGAATTGCCCAAAATTATTGTTTCAAAAAATTTGATCGCAAAAGATGGTTTTTTTGTTTTGGAACATACACCAAAAAACAACTATGAAAAGTCTAAGAGTTTCAGCTTTCAGAGGAATTATGGAACAACGGTATTTTCATTTTTTACCCCCATCCCCTAAAGGGGTGCAAGAGAAGTTATTAATATGCAACAACCAATTTTTATAACAGCCATCGGCACAGACGTAGGTAAAACAATTGTATCGGCAATAATAACAGAAGCGTTACAAGCAGATTACTGGAAACCTGTGCAGGCAGGTTTTTATGACGGGACGGATGCTCTGACTGTAAAAGATTTGATAAGCAACAATAAAACTATCATTCATCCCGAAGTGTATAAACTTTCATTAGCAGCTTCGCCACACATTTCGGCGAGAATAGAACATGTAAAGGTTGATCTTGATTTAATCAATAAAACTTGCAGGAAACTGGAAACCGGCAACAGGCAACTTATTATCGAAGGCGCCGGCGGTTTAATGGCTCCTTTAAATGAAAATGAATTTATAATTGATCTTATTCAAAAATTAAATGCAAGAGTAATTCTTGTAAGCAGGAATTATTTGGGAAGTATTAATCATTCTTTATTAACTGCCGCTATTTGCAAACAAAAAAACGTTGATGTGATTGGATGGGTATTTAATGATCAATATATGGATTATGAAGAAGAAATCGTGCAATGGACAGGGTTACCAAAAATTTTTTCCATACCTTTTACTGAAAACCTTACAAAGGAATTTGCAAGAGCGCAGGCTGAAAAAATAAAAGCATCTTTACAGAAGTTTTTATGACAAAAAAAGAATTGAGAAATCTTTATCGTGAAAAACGAAATACAATTTCTTCAAAAGAAAAACTAAAGCTTGACGATCTTTTATTAATTAGATTTCAGGAACTGTATTTTGAAGATGTGAATGTTCTTTTTACTTATTGGCCTAAAGCGGATACGCAGGAACCAAACACACATTTATTCTCCGGTTATTTACGTCACACTATTCCTTCTTTGCAAATTGTTTATCCTGTAACAGATTTGATCAATTGCAGTATGCATGCGGTGCTGATAAATGAAGAAACAGTTTATCACACCAATACTTACGGATTAACTGAGCCAAAGGATGGAAAAACAATTGAACCGGAAAACATCGATCTTGTTTTTGTTCCTTTACTTGTGTGTGATATGCATGGTCATCGTGTTGGATATGGTAAAGGTTTTTATGACAGGTATCTCGCACAATGCAGAGAAGGCAGTATAAAAATCGGTTTCACTTATTTTGAACCGGTTGATAAAATAGATAGCGATGTATTTGATGTACCTTTAAACTATTGCATAACTCCTGAGAAAGTGTATGAATTTTAACAGCGTCTTCTTGAAGTCTTTCAGAGTATTGTTCCTGCCTTTTGCATTGTTGTACGGCTTTATTACCATCATAAGGAATTTTTTATACAATAAAAATATTCTTAAGTCCGCTGAGTTTAATTTTCCATTGATATGTGTTGGTAATCTTGTTGTCGGTGGTACAGGCAAATCTCCGATGGTAGAATATCTTATCGAATTACTAAAACCACATTTTAAAATTGCTACGATAAGCCGCGGATATAAACGCAAAACAAAAGGTTATGCGTTGGCAAATCAAAACGCAACTGCGCTTGAGATTGGTGATGAACCGATGCAGTTTCACATAAAATTTCCTGATGTGTCAGTTGCTGTTGGTGAAGAGAGAATTGTTGCGATCCCTCAATTGTTACATGACAAGCCAGACACACAAGCCATTATTCTTGATGATGCATTTCAGCATCGTGAAGTGAGGGCAGGATTTAATATTTTACTAACTCAATGCAATGATCTTTATACAAAAGATTTTTTTATACCGACAGGTAATCTAAGGGATCAACGGTCGTCAGCGAAAAGGACAGATATCATTGTTGTTACAAAATGTCCTGTAAATCTTAGTGAAGAAAAGAAGAATGAAATAAAAGATGAACTGCATGTAAAAGATCATCAGCAAATATTTTTTACTGCAATAGAATATGGTTTGCCTTATCATATTGTAACAAATGAAAAGAGACAGCTTTGGAAAAATGATGAAGTGTTACTCGTTTGCGGCATTGCTAACCCAAAACCCTTGAAAGAATATTTATCTAAACAGGTAGAAACTTATTACCAGCTTGATTATAGTGACCATTATATTTTCAGAATTGATGATTTGAAAGAGATTCAGAAAAAATTTGCGGCAATCAATGCTGAACAAAAAATAATTATCACAACAGAAAAGGATGCGGTGCGGCTTTTGAAGTTTACAGAACAATTACGTGAGTCACCTTTATATGTGTTGCCTGTTCGTCATAAATTTTTATTTGATGAAGGAAAATTGTTTGATGAGAAGGTGATGGATTTTGTGAAGAATTTTAAGAAGGAAGAAGAGGAACGATGAATAGTGAATAGTCAATAGTGAATAGTCAATAGCAAATAAATAGTAAATAGTAATAACAGTTAATAGCTAAAATCAATTATGTTTATTTATTGCCCGCATGGGCATCCTGTTTATAGCAAGCCATTCGTGATTTTTTATGACTCCGAAGGAGTCGCCTTACGAGGAAACTCCGATGGAGTTCGGAAAATTATGGATTACCAATCGTCTATAAACAGTATGCTCCTACGGAGCAAAGGGGAAGCATTAAAAATGTATTGGTGAATAGGAACAGTCATTTTCAAATTTTCAAATTCGCTCAATAAAGTTCAGAACGTTGAAGTGAGTGACACAACAGAAGCTAAATGGTAATTCAAAAGCTGGTCTCAAAATTTTATAAAACCAATATCATGGGCAGAAAAAAATCAAAACACAAACACAGGTCATCAGATCATGTTTTAAAAGGTACGCTCGAAATTACAAGATCAGGCATAGGTTATGTTGTGATTGATGACGGAGCTGATGTGCTTGTGCGACCCGGTGATTTTAACACTGCTCTGCATGGAGATTCAGTTCGTGTGAAAGTGACAAAAGAAAATTTTGCAACAGGCAAACGTGAAGGACGAATTACGGATGTTGTATCGAGGAAACAAACTGAATTTGTGGGTACGCTTCAGATTGCTACCAACTTTGCTTTTTTTATTGCAGACAGCGATAAGCCGATGCCCGACATTTATATTCCGCTTGAAAATATCAATGGAGCAAAAAATAAAGACAAGGTTGCTGTGCGTTTGATGAAGTGGGAAAAAGGTGATAAAAAACCCGTTGGTGAAGTGCTGAGCATAATGAAACCTGAAGATGAGAATGATGCTGCAATGAAAGAATTGATAGTTGAAAATGGCTTCCCGCTTTCATTTAACGATGACGCAATTGAAGAGAGCGAACGGTTGCCTGAAGAGATAAGCAAAAGCGAAACAAAAAAACGTAATGATTTTCGTGAGATGCTAACCTTTACTATTGATCCTGCTGATGCAAAAGATTTTGATGATGCTTTATCTATTCGCATATTAAAAAATGGTTTGTATGAAGTGGGCGTTCACATTGCGGATGTCGGACATTATGTGGAAGAAGGAACTGCATTGGACAACGAAGCATACAAAAGAGCAACATCAGTTTACTTGCCTGACAGAGTAAACCCTATGTTGCCTGAAAGAATTTCGAATGAGCTTTGTTCACTAAGACCGCATGAAGACAAACTTACTTTCTCCGCCGTTTTTCAAATGAATGTAAAAGGAGAAGTTAAACAATACTGGCTTGGAAAAACAATTATTCATTCAGACCATCGCTTTACTTACGAAGAAGTACAGGATATCATTGAGAAAGGTGAAGGTGTTCATGTGGACGAAATTATTTTACTTAATCGCATTGCACAACATTTAAGAAAGCAGCGATTTGCAAATGGCGCTATTAATTTTTCATCACAGGAAGTGCGTTTTGTGCTGGATGAACATGCAAAACCAATCGGCATCGTTGTGAAAGAAAGCAAAGAAGCGCATCAACTGATAGAAGAGTTTATGCTGCTTGCAAATAAAATTGTTGCAGAGAATGTGTCGAAGATAAAAGTGAATAAAAAAGACCTGCCTGCCGGCAAGGCAGGAATCCCTTTCCCTTATCGTGTACATGACACGCCTGATGAGCTAAAGCTTATACCATTTATAGAGTTTGCAAAAAAATATGGTCATCGTTTTGACATAAGTTCTCCTGAAAAAATCGCTGCAAGTTTCAACACAATGCTTGAAGATGTCCGCGGCAAAGCAGAGCAGCATGTGCTTGAGCAGCTCGGCATTCGCACGATGGCAAAGGCGCATTATACTACTGATAATATTGGTCACTACGGTTTGGGTTTTGAAAATTATTGTCATTTCACCTCTCCTATTCGCCGTTATCCGGACGTGTTGGCGCATCGTGTTCTTTTAACTGTTTTGAATGGCAAACCTGCAAACGATAAAAAGATGGAAGAAAAATGCAAGCATTGCAGCGAACGTGAACGTGCCGCGATGGATTGCGAGCGTGCCGCCAACAAATACAAACAGGTTGAGTACATGCGAAATTTTATCGGCGAAATATTTGAAGGTGTTGTAAGTGGTGTTGCCAACTTTGGCTTTTGGGTAGAAACCGTTGCGCAAAAGTGCGAAGGTTTGGTTAGCATTGTAAGCCTCAGCGATTATGATGATTTTCGTTTGGTGGGAAGCGATTACAGTTTGGTTGGAAAGCGTAGCGGTCGCAGGTTTGGCATGGGTGACAGAGTTTTTATTCGCGTTATTGCTGCTAATTTAGAAAAGCGTCAACTCGATTATGAATGGGTGTTGAAACCTGACGAAGAAATTGCAATGCCGAAGAAAAAAGAAAGGCGAAAAAAGAAAAAAGAATAATTTCTATAAAGTGAGGTTTTATTAATTTCCAAAACTTAAACTTCTTTTCTCAAAACTTCAAGTGGTGCTTTATTTAAGATGCTTCTGCTGTTGATCAAACCAATGATGACAGTAAGAAAAGACAGACTTATAAAGATAATGATAACCGCCACCCATGGAATCGTAAACAACGCATTGAATGTAAATTTTGCAAGCAACCAGGAGCCAAGAAGTGAAAGCAAAATTCCTGTTGCCGCTGCAAGTGCGCCAAGAAAAAAATATTCAATTGCAGTAATGCTTAGTATTTGTTTTCTGCTTGCACCAAGAGTTCGCAACAACACCGTTTCCTGTATTCGCTGATATTTGCTGATAAGCACTGACGCAATGAGAACGATTAATCCTGTTATCATACTGAAAGCTGCGATAAATCTTATCACAAAACCGATCTTTCCTAATATATCATTCAACACACTTAACACTAAACCAAGATCAATGATAGAAATATTTGGAAATTGCCGCACCACTGCTTGTTGAAATTTTGCAGAAACTTCCGCTGAAGGAATCCTTGTTATCAAAACATGAAATTGCGGAGCATCTTCCAGCACGCCTGTTGGAAAAATGATCCTGAAATTCGTTTGTATGCGCTGCCAATCTACTTTTCTCAAACTTCCCAACACTGTTCGTACAAGCATTCCCTGAACATTAAACACAATGGTATCGCCAATCTTTACATGCATCCAGTTTGCATTGCCTTCTTCCAGTGAAACATAAATAACATCATTGGGTGATCGTACAGGTTTTCCCAATTTTCCTTCGGTAAGTTCTTCGCTGCTTGTAAGTGTATCGCGGTAGGTAACGCGAAATTCACTTTGAAATATATAAGGAGAAATTTTAGCAGCAGTGTCATGCTTTACCTGTTCTTCATTTTTTCCATTCACCTCCTCAATACGTACAGTAACGATCGGCACTTCTTGTAATATGGGTAAATGAAATTGTTTTGTCAGGTCAGCTACTTCGTTTTGTTGTTTGGGCTGAATATCAAATAACACCATATTGGGTTGATCACCACTCGAGGATAAAGTAATACGATTGACAAGAATGCTTTGAATAAAATATAAAACACCAATTAATGCGGTACCCAAACCTATGGTTACAACAAGAATGAGTGTTTGATTATTGGGGCGATATAAATTTGCAAAACCTTGCCTCCACAAATAACTCCACGTTGCGGGAAAGAATCTGTGAACCAGCCATCGCAGCAACCATGCTGCCAATGTTAAAACAAGAAAAGCAACAAAAATTCCAACAGTATAAGAAATAGCGGTGTTCCAGTATCCAACCTGCGCTTTTATAAATGTTGCGATAAAAATGAAAATGATAACATAGATCATCCACTTCAACGGATCAATGATCTTTGATGCAGGTTCAACAGGTATTCGAAAAATGTTCAGCGGAGAAATTTTACGAATGGAGATCAAAGGCAATAAACCAAATAACAACGATATCAGCATTCCTAATATCAAACCTTTACCAACTGATATCCATGAAACAGTTGTTGAAAGCTCAATCGGCAAAAAATCTTTGAACACTGCGGGCAATATTTGTTGCACAGCTATTCCTGATGCTGCTCCGATCACAGCACCCAGTAAGCCGATTCCTGTTACCTCTATCAAATAAATTAAAAAAGCCTGTGAGCCATTTGCTCCAAGACATTTCAAAACAGCTATGGAATTAAACTTCTCTTTTATGTACACGTGAATGGAACTTGCAACTCCAATACAACCCAACAGCAGCGCAATGAAACCAATCAGCGTAAGGAATTTTGTCAAGTCTTCAAACGTGCGACCTGTATCTTTTTTATTTGATGCTACTGTTTCATATCGCAGCTCCGCTTTCTCAAGTTTTGATTTAATGGGAGCTAATACTTTTTCTACATCAACTGTTGAGTCAAACTTGTAATAATATCGATAACTGAACCTACTGCCTTTTTTCAAAAGACCTGTTGCGTCAAGATAACGATAAGGAATATAAACAGGCGGCGCAACAGCAGTAGAAAAATTAGTGCGGCCAGGCTCCTTATTCAAAATGCCTGCTATCTGAAAAGTTAATTCTCCTATTTGTATGGAATCACCAACATGAGCATTATACTGAAGCATTAATGTTCTATCAACAAGCGCCTGCTGATTTTTTCGAAATTCTTTTTCTGCTGAAACAGGAGTGGTTTCCAAATCACCGTAATAAGGATAATCACCTTCAAGAGCGCACACCTGAACCAATCGTGTACCATTATTTTTTTTGAAGTAAACCATCGACGCGAATGAACATTCTTTTGATCGCTTCTGCCCTAATGAATCAAGCAAAGGTCGAATGCTATCACTTACCTGCTTGTTGCTTTGAATGATCAGATCAGCACCAGTAAGCGTTTTGGCTTGTTCATCAATATCACGTTGAACATTATCACCAACAGAAAAAATTGCAACGAGCGCAGCAATGCCTAAAATGATAGAAGAAATAAATAAAGCAAGACGCGAAAAATTTCTACGGGTATCGCGCCACGCCATTTTCATCAACCATCTTAACCGCAATTTCTTTTTGTAAACAAATCTTTCTCTGTCCATCAGTTTTCGTATTAGTTTTTCAATACTTCCGTTTTTTCATCTGCAACAATTGCTCCTCCTCTTAGTTTGATAATTCGTTTCGTGTCTGCAGCGAGATCAAGATTATGCGTTACAATAACAAGTGTAGTGCCTGCTTCATGATTCAAATCAAAAAGCAGTTTGATTATTTTATTGCTTGTTTCCTCATCAAGATTACCTGTTGGTTCATCGGCAAACAAAATGCGCGGCTGATGCACAAATGCACGTGCAATTGAAACACGCTGTTGTTCGCCTCCTGAAAGCTGCGAAGGATAATGATGCAGGCGATCTCCCAAACCAACTTTATCAAGTAATTCATGTGCCCTTGCACGCACATTTTTTTCTCCGCGCAATTCAAGCGGCACCATAACATTTTCCAATGCTGTAAGTGTTGGCAACAATTGAAAGTTTTGAAAAATAAAACCAACATAACGGTTACGCACCTGTGCTCTTTCATCTTCATTCAGTTTTTCCAGCCGCACATTATTTAATTCTACAGAACCGGTGCTTGCGTTATCAAGTCCCGCACATAAACCAAGCAATGTTGTTTTGCCGCTTCCTGAAGGTCCGACAATTGCAAGAGTCGAACCTGCTTCTACAGAAAAATTTATATCATGCAAAATGGTAAGAATGCCATTGCTCGTCTTAAATGTTTTGCTCAGATTGTGAACATTCAATATTGTCATCTCTATGATTTTTTCTTCTTCCAATATATCCGTTAATTTTTTTGTTACCGGCTTTTGTACAACTGGCATCGCCTGTTGTGTCACTCACTTCAACGTTCTGTTCTTTATTGAAAACTTTAAATTAAGTCGCTCAAAAAATTCAACTTCGTTAAATTACATTTCCTGTAAATAAAGTTGATGAGATTGATGTAATTTGAAAATTTATTAACACGATAAAATTCAATTTACAGAAAGGATTTGAAGTGACACTCATCATTTCATTTTTTTAAACTAATGCTATGCAAAAGACCAGCACGATAAAACTCTTATTTGTATTAATGCTTTTTACTGCTTGCTCCAATAAACAAAAACCGGCAAATGTTTCAAACAACGATTCAGTAAAAGAAAAAGAACCTACAGTGACACAAAATGTAAAGAACATAATTTTTCTTGGAAACAGCATTACCGCAGGATATGGCGTGGGAGAATCAGAAGCATTTCCTGCACTCATACAAAAGAAAATAGATTCTCTTAAACTTCCCTATAAAGTGATCAATGCCGGCATAAGCGGTGAAACTTCTGCAGACGGAGTAAGCCGTATTAATTGGGTTTTAAAACAACCTGTGGATGTGTTCGTGCTGGAACTTGGCGGTAATGATGGTTTGAGAGGAATTCCTTTAGAACAAACTTCAAAAAATTTGCAGGAAATTATCGACACGGTAAAACAAAAATATTCCGATGCAAAAATAATTTTGGCGGGCATGGAAATTCCGCCGAACATGGGAAAAAAATACACCGATGAATTTCGGAGGTTGTATGGAGAGTTAGCAAAGAAAAATAAAACATTGCTTATTCCATTTCTTCTTAAAGGAGTGGGAGGCGAACCTGAACTCAATCAAGCTGATGGCATTCATCCCAATGAAAAAGGACATAAAATAGTTGCTGAAAATGTTTGGGCAGTTTTAAAAAATGTGCTCTAAAAAGAGACCGTCATTGTGAACGCAATGAAGCAATCGCACCTCCCTCGCAATGACGTGTTTAAACTTGCTTATTGCAACGAAAGTTATACATTTATTGAAACGAGTTGCATAGCCTTGTAAACACAAAACATGCTTTACGAAAAAAACTTTTCTTCTTTTACTGTTATTTATTAGTTGCATTAACACTTATTTATCCGCTCAAATTGAATTTGTAAAAAAGAATGATCATGATATACAGGTATTGATAAATAAAAAACTTTTTACTGATTTTTTTTATTCTGATACTTTTCCGAAGCCTGTTCTTTATCCTATTTATGCAGCAGACGGAGAAATTATAACAAGAGGCTTTCCGCTTGCACCAAGACCAAATGAACCAACGGATCATCCGCATCATGTTGGTTTATGGCTGAACTATGAAAATGTAAATGGTCTGGATTTCTGGAACAACTCTTATGCAATTCCTGCAGAGAAAAAAAATTTATACGGCTCGATAAAAACTGACAGCGCTTTTACAACGACAAATGGTGAACACGGCATTCTGACTTATGATGCAGATTGGCAAGATCAGAAAGGAAATATTTTGCTGAAAGAAGTTACAAAGTATGTTTTCATTGCACAAGATGATATGCGTATTATTGATCGCATCACGACTTTAACCGCACGCCAGGATGTTTCATTTCCTGATACAAAAGACGGAATGCTCGGTTTAAGAGTTGCTCATGAATTGGAGTTGCCATCAAAGGAGGAAAGAGAATTTACTGACAATAAAGGCAACATAACAAAAGTAAAAGCAAACAATGATAAAAGTGTTACAGGCAACTACATTACAAGCGAAGGAAAAACAGGCGATGATGCGTGGGGTACCAGAGGGCGTTGGTGCATGTTGTACGGTAAGAAAGGAAATGATACGATCAGCATTGCAATAATTGATCATCCGGATAATGTTGGTTATCCTACGTATTGGCATGCGAGAGGCTATGGTTTATTTGCTGCAAACCCGCTTGGGCAAAAGGTTTTCAGCAATGGCAAAGAAGAATTGAACTTTAAATTGGTGAACGGACAATCGGTGATTTTCAGATATCGTATCGTAATAAATTCAGGAAAGCAAAGATTGACAAATGATGAAGTGAATAAGCTGGCAGATGAATTTGCGACGTTGAGAGAGTGAGAAAAATTTTGAGATTTTGGAATTGGGGAATTTTGAAATTGAGTGATTGAAGTAAAAGATTGGTATAATGTTTTTAACGGTGTCGGATATGCTTTGATGAATAAAATTCTGAACGTACAAGAGTGCGACGCAACAAAAGTTTAATCGATGAAGCGACTGTCGGGCTCATAAAATCAAAAACAAAAAATGACGTAACGTCATAAAAAAAATTCAGGTATTTTCTTTGATGTATATTTAGACACTAAAATTTATAAACAATGAAAACAGGAACACTTGCTTTAATTGTTATTGTTGCTTTGGTACTTGTGTTGGGCGGATGCGGATGCAGCAGTTATAATAATCTTATAAGAGGAGACCAGAGTGTAAAAAGTTCATGGAGTAACGTTGAAACAAATTATCAGCGGCGCACTGATCTTTACAACAGCGTGGTTAAAACGATACAAGGTTCAGCTGCTTTTGAAAAATCTACTTTAAATGAAGTTATCCAGGCAAGGGCAAACGCAACAAGGGTACAGGTGAATCTTGATAACCCGCAATCTTTGCAACAATTTGAACAAGCGCAAAATCAATTGCAGGGCGCATTCGGAAGATTGCTTGCCGTTGCAGAAAATTATCCTGACCTGAAAACAACGCAGGCTTTCAGAGATTTTCAAACACAGATCGAAGGCACTGAAAACCGCATCAATATTGCACGGCAAGATTTTAATAAAGCTACACAGGGTTACAATTTGCAGGTAAGAACATTCCCGAATAATATTTTCGCAGGTATGTTTGGCTTTCATGAAAAAGCTTACTTCCAGGCAAACCCGGGAAGTGAAAATCCGCCAAACATTCAGTTTGATACTTCAACAAAATAATTTCATTGCACATGTTTTCATTATTCAGAAAGAAAGCAAATGATTTTTTTTCGGCTGAAGAAAAAGAAAAAATTTTATCTGCCATACAAAAAGCCGAACAAACAACCAGTGGTGAAGTACGTGTGTATGTTGAAAAACGCTGCCGCTTTGTTGATGCAATTGATCGTGCTGCAGAGGTTTTTTACAGTTTGAAGATGGATCAAACGGTTTACAAAAATGCAACACTTGTGTACGTTGCATTTAAAGACAGGCAAATGGCAGTATTTGGAGACGAAGGCATTTATGTAAAAACAGGAAAAGATTTCTGGAATGAAGCAGTGAAAAAAATGCTGAGAAATTTCAATAAAGAAAATTATGCGCAAGGAATTGTTGAAGTAGTAGAACAAATTGGTGAAGCACTTGCCTTTCACTTTCCTTATGATGCTTCAACTGATAAGAATGAATTGCCTGATGATATTGTTTTTGGAAAATGACCTCACCCTTTCATCCCTTTCCTGAAGAGAGAGAGACCGAGCTGCAAAAATAAAACAACAAAAGTGCTAACAAATGAACAGTGATTAATTGATGTGACAGAAAAAGAATCTAAAAATCATCATAGAAATTAATGAAACGTTTCCTCGTAATAATTGTTTTAGTTGTAAGTTCAATTGCAACTCATGCACAAAACATTCCTGCAAGACCTAATCCGCCAAGACTTGTAAACGATCTTGCAAATGTTTTATCGCCCGAACAAAAAGAAATTCTTGAAGAAAGATTGGTTGCTTTTGATGACAGCACATCCAATCAAATTGCAATTGTTACAATCCCAACTTTAGGTGATTATGATATTGAAAGTTATGCAAACAAATTGTTTCGCACATGGGGAATCGGCACAGCAAAACATGATAACGGTATTTTGATCCTCGTTGCTGTGAATGATCATCAAATGCGTATTGAAGTAGGGCGTGGTTTGGAAGGTCCTATTCCCGATGTTACAGCAAAAGACATTATAGAAAATGATCTTGCACCAAACTTTCGCGAAGGAAATTATTATCGTGGCTTTGATGAGGCAATAACATCATTGGAGCAGGCGGCTGCCGGCGAATATCATGAAAAACGAAACAGGAATAATGATAATGGCAAAGGCGGAGGCATACTTGTGTTTATCATTATTCTATTTATTGTGATTTTCATTATCGGTCGCCGGGGTGGCGGACCTCGTGGTGGTGTAATGAGTCGCAGGGGATTTAGTGGCTGGTGGATTCCTCTCTTATTCAGCGGTGGCTGGGGAGGTGGCAGAGGAAGTGGTGGCGGCTGGGGAGGCGGAGGTTTCGGAGGTGGCGGCGGTGGCGGCTTTGGTGGTTTTGGCGGAGGCAGCAGTGGCGGGGGCGGAGCAAGTGGTGGATGGTAAAACGAAATGAATATTTTTTATGAACCAAACTGAAGAATAAAAATTATACTTCCGTTGCGTCGCACACTTATACTGATGGATCGTCAATCATCAATTACGATAGTTCAAACTAAATTTCAAAATTTCCCAATTCCAAAATTTCAAAATACAGATGACCAATGATAAGCAAACCCATTGGCAAACGATTTATAAAACAAAGCAATCACATGAGGTAAGCTGGACGCAAGAGAAACCTCAAACTTCGCTTGACTTTATACATTCCTTCAATTTGTCAAAGACTGCAAGCATTATTGACATCGGCGGAGGCGACAGCAAACTTGTTGACCATTTACTTGATGAAGGTTTTGAAAATATTACTGTGCTCGATATTTCTGCGGAAGCATTAAGCAAAGCGCAACAACGTTTGAATGAAAAAGCAAAAAAAATAAAATGGATCGTAGGTGATGTCACAGATTTTCATACAACAGAAACTTATGATGTTTGGCATGACAGAGCTGTGTTTCATTTTCTCACACAGCAAAGCGAGATTGAAAAATATGTTGAAACGGCGAATCGGTGCGTGAAAAAATTTCTGGTGGTAGGAACATTCTCAACAGAAGGTCCAAATAAGTGCAGCGGCTTGGATGTAAAGCAATACAATGAAGAACAAATGTGTTCAGCTTTTACTGAAAAGTTTAAAAAAATAAATTGCATTACTGAAGATCACACAACTCCGTTTGGCACAAAGCAGAATTTTTTATTCTGCAGTTTCAGGAGAAAAAATTCTGCTCAGTAAAATCCTATAGTACAAGTGTGCGACGCAACGAATGCCCAATACGTAAATCAATAGTTCGGCTCATAAAAAAATTCTTATCTATAATTCTTTCAGAGAATATACTTTTGCAACCTCAAAAAATTTTTACACAAAGAGTATTTCTTTTAAGAGATTGATTTATGAAAGTATTAAAGTTTGGCGGCACCAGTGTAGGTAAGCCGGAGCGTATGCACCAGGTGACAGAGCTTATAACAAAAGATAACGAACCCAAAATTGTTGTATTGAGCGCATTGAGCGGAACAACAAATGTATTGGTTTCAATAAGTGATTTGATCGCAAGTGGTAACAGAACCGCAGCCAAACAAAAGATTGACGAACTGGAAGCGCATTACAGAAAGTTTGTGCAAGAACTTGTAATAACCGAAGCTGCGCGAAAAAAAGCGAATGCAATTATCACAGAACATTTCGAATTTCTCAATATCATTTTGAAAATCTCTTTTAGTGAAGCGCTGAATAAAGATATTCTTGCGCAGGGTGAATTGATGAGCACGAAATTATTTTCAGTTTATCTTGAAGAAAAAAATATTGATCATGTGCTTTTGCCTGCGCTTGAATTTATGAGCATTGATGCGAATGAAGAACCTATGTTGGGCAGCATTAAGCTTAAGCTGAATCAATTGTTGGAACAAAACAAAAAGAAAAAATTATTTATTACGCAGGGTTATATCTGTCGCAATGTAAAAGGTGAGGTTGATAATCTGAAACGTGGCGGAAGTGATTATACTGCATCGTTGATTGCTGCTGCGATAAACGCGGATGTATGTGAAATATGGACAGACATTGACGGCATGCACAACAATGATCCGCGCATCGTAAATAAAACAGTGCCTGTTGAGCAACTGAGTTTTGATGAAGCTGCAGAACTTGCATATTTCGGCGCAAAAATTTTACATCCAACATGTATTTGGCCTGCACAACTTTTTAATGTGCAGGTGAAATTGCTCAATACAATGCAGCCAACTGCAAAAGGCACAACCATCCAGGAAGATGCAAACAGTACCGGCGTGAAAGCTGTTGCTGCAAAAGACGGAATTATTGCTATTAAAATTAAGAGCAGCCGCATGTTGCTTGCGTATGGTTTTTTGAGAAAGATTTTTGAAGTGTTTGAAAAATATCGTACATCGATTGATATGATCACTACTTCTGAAGTTGCAGTTTCTGTTACGGTTGATTCTGATGCGAATCTCGAGTCTATCATAAAAGAGCTTGAGCCATTCGGCAATGTAGAGGTTGATAAAGATCAATCCATCGTTTCTATTGTTGGCAATGAAATTGCGCAAACACCGGATGTGTTGAAAAAAGTTTTTGATGCAATCAGCAGCGTGCCTGTTCGCATGGTAAGTTATGGAGGCAGCCGTCACAATATTTCCCTGCTTGTTCCTGCTGAATATAAAAAACAAACTTTGCAATTACTTAATTCAGGAGTGTTCGGATTATAAGTGTATAAATGACATTTAAAGATGCCGGATGTTTTTTTAAAGCTCTGATCTTTTATTTTTATTAACCGGGCTTAACTTATCTATTGAACTTTTCTTGCGTCGCACTCTTGTACTGCAACAATTTTATCCGGCACATTTCGATGTACTTAACTAAAACTTTACTTATTCCGGTATCAAAGCTGTTTTGTAATTGCAGTTATTATTTTAGTTTTGACACTTCGCGTAAAAGCAATTCCAATGAATTTTAATCTTGATCAAATTCCTGAACGCACTCAAAAGCCGCGCACCTCGGGCATTACAATGGTTACAGACAAAGGGTTAAGTGCCGGTGAAACAGAAAATTTTTTATCGGTCGCAGCTCCTCATGTTGATATTGCGAAGCTTGCATTCGGAACTCCTGTCGTTACTCCTGATCTTGATGAAAAAATAAAAATTTACAAGAACTATAATATCCCTGTTTATTTAGGTGGTCTTTTATTTGAAGCATTCATCATAAGAAATCAATTTGACGATTATTTGCGGGTAATAGAACATTACGGCATCAACTATATGGAAGTTTCTGATGGTTCCATCAATATTACACATGCCGAGAAATGTGGTTACATTGAAAAGCTTACAAAATACGGATTGGTGATGGGCGAAATCGGCTCGAAAGATAAAGACCGGGAACATATTACTCCGCCTTATAAATGGATACAGTTGATAGAAGAAGAACTTGCTGCCGGAGCGAGTTATATTATTGCGGAATCGAGAGAGAGCGGAACTGTAGGAATATATCGTGATTCCGGTGAAGTGCGCGAAGGACTGGTACAAGAAATTCTTACAAAAATTCCTGCTGAAAAAATAATTTGGGAAGCGCCTAAGAAAGACCAGCAACTTTATTTTTTAGAGTTGATAGGTTGCAATGCTAATCTTGGCAATATTGATCCACATGAAGTAATACCGCTTGAAGCAATGCGTGTAGGATTAAGAGCGGATAGTTTTCATTTTTTTCTTGCTAAGAACAAATAATAGTGCATAAAAAAGAATAACATTCGACAGCTTATTTAAGCGAATGGTTTTTCTTTGTAGAGTATGGGAAAAGCCTTATACATACTCTTTCTTAAACTTTATTCTTCAGGCATAGCAATCGCTTCGTTCTTTAATAATAAAGCGAAGCTTTGGATAAAAGGTCGTCACAATATTTTTTCCACGATTAGTGACAAGCTCTCTCATACCTGCAGCAATCGCATTTGGATACACTGTTCCTCTCTCGGAGAATTTGAACAGGGAAGACCATTAATTGAATCTCTAAAAAAGAATTATCCGCATTACAGTATCATTCTTACCTTCTTCTCTCCTTCCGGATACGAGCATCAAAAAAATTATCAAAGTGCCAATCATATTTTTTACCTGCCAATGGATTCGAAAAAAAATGCTCAAAAATTTTTTGATGTTGTTCAACCAAGGCTTGTCATTTTCATTAAATATGAGTTCTGGTATTATTACTTAAGTGAAGCGAAAAAAAGAAAAGTTCCGTTGCTACTTGTGTCAGCAACTTTCAGAAAAGATCAACCGTTCTTTCAGTGGTATGGAAAGTTTCATCGTGAAATGTTAAGTTGCTTTACACATTTGTTTGTACAGAACCGGGTTTCTTTAAACCTGTTGCAAAAAATAAATTTCAGTAATGTTTCAATAAGCGGAGATACACGGTTTGACAGGGTTTTAGAAATTGCCCGCAACTTCAAACCTGTTCCGGGCATTGAAAAGTTTTGCGCCGGAAAAACAGTGATTGTTGCAGGCAGCACATGGCTGGAAGATGATGAAGAATTAGATCACTATGCCAACGCACATCCCGATATTCGCTTTATAATAGCGCCGCATGATATTGGAGAATCGCGTTTGAAAGAATGTGAAAAATTATATCATTATTCTATTCGTTACTCTCAATTCCTTCAACAAGAACATAAAGTTGAAGTGCCTACTTTCGATATTCAAAACAGAACCGCTAACACGTTAATTATTGATAACGTTGGCATGTTGAAATATTTATATTCCTACGCAATAATCTGTTATGTAGGTGGTGGTTTTGGAGGAGATGGTGTGCACAATGTTTTGGAAGCTGCTGTTTATGCAAAGCCTGTTGTGTTTGGACCTGTTTATGAAAAATACCACGAAGCAATAGAATTGATTGAGCATGGAGGAGCATTTTCTGTTATTGATGCAATTGAGTTGGAAGATACGCTAAACGAGCTTTTCGATAATCCATCACAATGCAATACGGCAGCAACGAGCGCCCGCGATTATGTGTATTCAAAGGCAGGCGCTACTGAAAATGTAATGAAATATATTCAGGAAAAACGTCTTCTTACCAACTGATCGAAATGATGAACCGTTTCACTGCTGTCGCTCCAGCCTATCTTTGTTTTTAATTCACGTTGTATCCAAAATTCAGCTTCGGGAAGCGCATTAAATGAATTGATCGTTTTTATACTACGTTCATACATGTTCTCATCCCCGCGAAACAATTCATTTATAAAAACAAAGCGATCATTAATACCAATCGCTTTTCTAAGATCGCGAACAGGAGACTCTTTTAAAAGACTTCCCAACTCTTTCTTTTCCGTTTTCAACTTGTCATTCAAACTCTCAGCATCTTGCGCCATTGCATCATTCAGCTCCTTCGCATCTTTCTGTTGATACGCGAAAGTTGGAATGTCTTCAATGTTATACCGGAATTTTTTTTCTGTTGGTAACGATTTCTCAATTACAGAGGAAACAGCTTCTTCATCAAATATGCTTTCTTCAATGTTTTCAGGCGAAAAATTTTTTTCAAAATTATCTTCCTGCTGCTTTATAACTTGTTCACTTATTTCCACTTTCTTTATTGATGGTAGAATTACCGTCACTTTTTTTCCTCCGACGGAAGAACCATTATTGTTTTCCTGAAGTTCATTAAGCAACATCTGTGCGGTAAGAATTAAACTATTCCTATCAGCATTGGAGTTATATTGCTCAAGCATTCGTTGTATTAAGGCACCAATTCTTTCCATAGGATGACATAAATTTGATGATTGACTGATTTTGCAAAATGCAAATATGCAAAACCGTTTTGTAAAATTAACGTTTTAAAAATTACTTAGCTTTTCATTTACTATTTTATTCCGCTTATGTTTCTTGAACCAAACATACACGGCGAACAACGAGGATGGATAGAAGTTATCTGCGGCTCAATGTTCAGCGGCAAAACAGAAGAGCTTATTCGGCGTTTAAAACGTGCACTCGTTGTTAATCTTAAAGTAGAAATTTTTAAACCAGCACTGGACAAACGTTATCATGAGATAAAAATTGTTAGTCATGATGCGAATGAAATTCACTCCGCTCCTGTTGAAAATTCGCAAAACATTTTACTGCTTTCGCAAGGGGCAAATGTTGTTGGTATTGATGAAGCTCAATTCTTTGATGATGGCATTGTAGATGTTTGTGAAACGCTTGCTCTCAATGGTGTTCGCGTTATCGTTGCCGGTCTTGATATGGACTATCTTGGTAACCCTTTTGGAGCGATGCCACAATTACTTGCAGTTGCCGACCATATTACAAAACTTCATGCCATCTGTGTAAAGTGCGGCAATATTGCGAACTTCTCTTATCGAAAAATTCCTAAGAGTGCGCAGGTTGTTTTAGGTGAAGCGGAAATGTATGAGCCAAGATGCAGGATTTGCTACCACAAAAATCTATAGCAATAATCTCCTTCTAACACAATTCCAAAATTTCCCAATTCCAGAATTTCACTTCCTTCTATCAATTCATTCAATCAATTTCTCAATTCATCTCTTAATTGCTTTTCGCAGCCTGATTTTCACTGCAACTTGCACTGCAATTAAAACACACTATTATGAAAAAA